>Ga0129327_10001102_pt1 | contig 16137 bp, 8 predicted proteins | sample CPBDNA_6_FD_111799 | JGI IMG/M metagenome (GOLD analysis project Ga0129327, IMG submission 111799) | Freshwater to marine salinity gradient microbial communities from Chesapeake Bay, USA - CPBay_Spr_31_0.8_DNA | ecosystem: Environmental > Aquatic > Marine > Coastal | place: USA: Chesapeake Bay... | reverse complement strand
TTCTGCCGGGGAGTTTTGCACAGGTAACGCTACGGCGGGTGGCGGCACTTATACGAGCACGTTTGACGTTCCATTGACCGAGGACGAGGTTCGCAGAGGCTTTACCCTCAACAGCGCGGTTACCGTGGACAGTCATCCTAGCAACGCCACGCTATCCACTTGTACCAGCATCACGCAGGGCGGCGATTGCCGCGATATTTTTAACCTAACGGTAGCGTTGTTTGATGTCACAAATACAGTAGTTGAGAAGTTTGAGCGTCAGGTTGAATTAGATTTTAGTGGTCTTCGCACATTTGATTTCACGGATACCGTTCAAGAAAACAGCTTCAGCATACTTACGGGGGAGTTTGAGCTATTCGGCGTGGATGCCGGGTTTCACTCTGGATTTTTCGGACCTAAATTCTCGCAGCCTTCGCTTACGTTTACGCATGAACAGGTAGTAGAGCAGCAAATTTTAGACCAGATTGTGCAGAACGATGTAATAGCGTCTGCGCCTCCGGTTCAGATTAACGTGCCTCCTCCTCCAGTTGACTTGCCGCCACCGCCAGCAGCGGCCCCAATCGCTGTTGCCGTTGCGCCGCAAGCTCCATCTGCGCCACCTCCCCCTCCAGAGATAGCGCCCATTCAAATTGATCTGCCGCCACCTCCTATGGAACAGCAGCAACAGGAATCACGGGCAGAGGCGACTATTGAAGCTCAAATAGAGCAGGATATAGCGCCTCCCCCTGTAGAACAGCCTCGCGCACGAGAGCCGGAACCTGAGCCGGAACCGGAACCCGAGCAACCGCAGCAGTCTTCTGAACGGGAGCCGGAACCAGAGGGACAGTCAGCAGAAGCGCAGCCAGAGCCTCGACCCTCTGAGACTGAACCAGAACCGGAGCCTTCGGTAGAACCCCCGGCAGAGACTAGAGAGGCGCAAGCTCCTCCAAAGCCCAAGAGCCGACAGGAAAAGGTTAAAGCGGCGGCTGAAAAGGCGGTTGCAAAGATAGCTCCGTCGCAGAGATACTCAGCAGCATCACAAACCACCACTATGGTGGCTATGGGTATGATATCACCTAAGATTGCAGCACCATTAGCATTGGTTGATACACCCGGTTTCTTTACAGGTGCAAAAGTTCCTGATGGGCCTTCTTTGGTAGACAGGATGCAGAATTACACCTTGTTCGGCAAATCAAACGGGTCGCACAACGCTCTCGTAGAGCTTGATTGGAAACGCTGACATGGCTGAAGTTGAATTTGCAGGTGTTAAGTTTAAAGGCGGCAAGATGGTGGCCGTATTTCTTGCGTTATCTACGCTGGTTGGTGGCTTATATGGCGCGTTTGAAGTGTACAAAGACTACGAAAGCATGAAGAAAAAAATAGCCAGCTATTCGGCTCCTGATCTTTCAGGCATACGACAAGAGTTAGCGGTGCAAAACGAAACCGTTGAAGCAGTAAGAAAGGAGATGGCGTCGGTTCGGCTTCGTGTTAGCGAGATACAAGAAATTGCCCGAGATTTAAGGGAAGACCAGCGCAGCGATAGCAGTAAAGTGTACGGGGCTATTAGTGCTGTAGACAGACGTTCTCGCGATGCTGACGCTGATACACGCTCGGCAATGAGGCAAGCAGAGAAGACCCTGCGCGATATAACATCCTCTGCTTCCGATAGATTTGACGGCAAAATCAACAGCGTTGATGCTAAACTCGACGCCTTAGAAGATCGATTAAACAAGACGCTTCAGAGGGCGTTGGACAATCCGTTATTAAAAGGAAAATAAAATGGCTGACGAGAAAGTAGACAACATTCCAGATAAGGAAGCATACCAGATTAATCGCCGACTTATGTGTTGGGCTGCGCTTGCGTTAATGGGTGTTACTGTAGGTTTTGTCCTAATAAATCCATCGTCGTATAGTAATGCTCCAATAGGTCCAATCTTTTATGGGCTATCTGGATTAGTCGCGGTATATTTTGGTGCCACTAGTTTCACTCAAGCAAAGAAGTGATGTTTCACGTGAAACATTTTTAGGTGCTAGATGCTACAGAAATTGACCTTCAAGCCCGGAATAAATAAAGACCTTACCCGATACGCTGGTGAGGGCAGTTGGTTTGACTGTGATAAAGTTAGATTTGTAAATGGACTACCTCAAAAAATGGGTGGTTGGGTTAAAATTAACTCGACAGCATTTTCTGGGGTTTGTCGCTCTCTGTTTAACTGGTCAACTCTTAGCGGCCAAGACTTAATGGGTATAGGAACCTCGAAAAAGTTAATACTTGAAGAGGGTGGCGGAATACATAATGTGACGCCTTTGAGAATATCAAATTTCACCCTTGGCTCTAACCCATTCCAGACCTTAACTTCTGGCACAGGAACTTTGAATGTTACTCATACTGGGCATGGCGCTGCGGTAGGAGACACTGTAATTTTTGCTGCGGCTGCCACTTTTGATGGAATTACGGCTGCTCAAATAAATACTGCTCATGTCATTACGCAAATAATTGACTCAAACAATTATTACATAGTGACAACCGGTTCGTCGTCTTCTGGCTCTACGGCTGGGGGTGGCTCGTCTGTTTTAGCTTCTTACGAAATTACGGTTGGCGCGGCGACGAGTGATTCAGGAGGTCTTGGTTGGGGCGCAGGTCTTTTTGGCGGTACTGTTTCTGGTAAAACAACAACAACGCTCTCTGGTGGTATTAACGATTCAGCCACAACTATTCCTCTGACAAGCGCTACGGGCTTTGACACGGCTTCGACAACGCTATCAGCGATCTTGCAAATCGGTGACGGGGAAATGAGTGTTGCGTCGGTCTCCGGCCTTCCTTGGATTGGTATAGTAAAGATTGGTACTGAGCAGATTAAGTACGAGAACGTAGATACCACTAACAATAAAATTTCTTCTTTAACTCGTGGTTTTAACGGGACAACGGAGGCAGCGCATTCTTCAAGCGCTTCGGTTACTTATGTCGGAACCATCGTGATTGACAACGAGATTATTACATACACTGGCGTCTCGACTAATGACCTGACAAGTGCTGTGCGCGGTCAGCTTGGCACTGATAATGTTGCTCACGATTCCGGTGCAACAGTTGTCGAATCAAACGAGTTTGTTGGTTGGGGTTCGGGGGTGCCGGTGGAGACAGGCACAACCGAGACTATAACCGTTCGTCTATGGCGTCAGGACAACTTTGGTGAAGATTTGTTAGCCAACATTTACGGTGGCGGTATTTATTACTGGGACGCAAGCTCGGGTTTCGGTAACAGGGCAGTGGAGCTTTCTAGTCTTTCCGGTTCCTCCGGTTGCCCTACAGCAGCGCGTGTTATCCTTGTTTCAGACAATGACAGGCATGTTGTTGCCCTTGGCACCACCGATCTATCGAGTGGAGGATTTGATCCTCTTTTAATACGTTGGGGTGATCAGGAGTCCTTAACTCAGTGGACCCCCTCGACGACAAATACAGCCGGTGATCTTAGAATCAATAATGGCTCAGAGATTATTACTGCGCTTGAGAACAGACAAGAAATACTCGTTTGGACAGACAGAAGCCTTCATTCTCTAAGATTTGTAGGCTCACCCTTTATTTTTGGTCAAACCCTTCTTTCTCAAAATGTCACAATTATAGGCCCAAATGCCCATGTGGCAGTCGGGGATACGGCGTTTTGGATGGGTACAAATAATTTCTATGCATACGATGGTCGTGTAACGTCAATACCGTGCTCTGTACGCAATTTTGTTTTCCAAAACATGAATTTCGGTCAACGCAATAAGTTCTTTGCGGGCAGCAATTACGAGTTTGGGGAAGTTATATGGTTCTACGTTTCGAGTGACGCGACAGAAATTGATAAGTACGTCATATACAATTTTGTTGAAAAGGCTTGGTATACAGGTTCTCTTGAAAGAACAGCTTGGATAGATCGAAGCCAGCGAGAGTTTCCGAATGCCGCAAGCTCTGATGGATTCTTGTACTCGCACGATAATGGATTTGATGATGGGAGTCAGAATCCTCCAGCACCCATAACAGCTTTTATAGAAAGTTCTGATTTTGAAATTGGAGACGGGGATAGGCTTCAGTTTGCCTCTAGAGTAATTCCCGATTTGAGCTTTAACGGATCGTCTGCTTCGGCCCCTGCCGCAACCTTTTCTTTTCTCCCGCGTAATTTTCCCGGCCAATCTTTCGGCACATCGTCGTCATCTACGGTAACCGCTAGTCAGACTGTTGATGTAGAGCAGTTTACAGAACAGGCATTTATAAGACTCAGAGGCAGAGAGATGTCGGTTAAAGTGCAGTCAACCGAAGAGGGCGTGTTTTGGCGCTTGGGTGCTCCGCGCATAGATATTCGACCTGATGGGAGAAGATAGTGGCGTCTTCTGTTCAAAGGAGTCAGATACAATCGTTTACCCTGCCTACACCTACGTCTGGGTATTCCACTGAATACATGAACTCTTTGGTTAGAACCTTAGAGATTTTCTTTCAAAGGGAGCAAGAAACAGGTAACATTAGGGGGTCAACGCTTATATTGACATCTCTGCCGACTGAAGTTGCAGACCTTAGGGTCGGTGATGTTTATGTTGATGAGGACGGCTTTTTGAAAGTCGCCCGGTCTGAAGACAATTTTACTTCCGCCTTGGCGGGTGCTGTTGGCTCGGTAACGGTAAGTACTTCTTAGGAGTTTTTTGATGGCTGTCATATATCCTCAAGTCGATCAAGCATCTAATCCGCCAATTACCATCACCTCTCAGAAAATGGTGGGGACCACGCCTGACGGCTCAGAGTACACCCGTGCTGGGCTTGAAAGTTTTTTTGATGCTGCCGAAAAACAAGGCGGCATCGGGGGAACTCTTTTGAGTATGCCCTCGGTCCAACAACAAATGACAGATCAAATTTTTGGTCCCGAAGAATTAGTAGAATACAACCCCACCCCCCGCGTCCCCATTACGCCACCATCAAGCTATGAGCCGGGAATGGACCCGATGTTCAATTACTTTGAGGGGCAGAAAGCGCCAGATGCGGTTTTAATGGAAGGTGGCGGCCTTGTGGGTGAGGCCAAGCGCGTACAGCAGCAGGGTCGTAACGGCGACAGTATGCTCGTTCACATGAATCCTGATGAATTTAACGCTATGACAGCCATCGGCGGTCTTGGCGGCTTAGTTGAGAACGGCGCAACCATCAACCCGGAAACGGGCTTGCCTGAGATGTTCAACTTTAAGGACATCCTTCCGACTGTTATTGGTGTCGCTGGCGCTGCATTTGGTCTTCCGACTTGGGCAGTTGCCTTGGGTACCGGGGCGACAACGGCTATTACCACGGGCGACATTGGTAAGGGTATCCTTGCTGGTCTTGGCTCTTACGCGCTAGGCAGCTTGTTTGAAGGTGTCGGCGCTAGTGGTGTCGCTGATCCCAGTGTGGCAGCAGGTGCCGCTCCTTCAAGTGTGACGGGAGCAGGAGCATCAGCGGGGCAAATTGGGATGAACACCGCTACTGCGCCTCCCGTTATTGGACCATCGGTTGATGTTGTTGGTGGGATGGGAGTGCCAAGTAGTGGATTGCCAAGTAGTATCGGCAACTTCAATGTCGGCGGTGCTGCTGCAAGATCGTTTGATGGTGCTTTGGGTGGCGGTTTTAGCGGTCCAGCCTTTGAGACTCCAATCGCGGATAGTATTGTATCTGGCGCTTCAAATGCGCCGATCAATGTGGGCGCGGGCTTTAATGTTGGTCCCGCCTCTGGGCCGATTAACTATACTGGTGGCGGAAACTTTATTTCTTCTCAAAACTTCCCGGCGGCTAACCTTCAAGCCGACGTAGCGGCGATAGACGCGGCCAATCAAGCGGCTGGAGGTATGGTGAACGCAACAGACGCGGCTCGAAATGCTAAATTTTTGAGCACTTACAAGGATGCTGCTTTCGGAAACGCACCCCTGTCAACGGCTTTCGATTCCGCTGCTACCGGCCCTAGTAAACTAGAATTGTTTGGTGAGGGGATATCCCAAATAGGGCAGCCCGGTGGTGTTAGTTATCTTGACGCAGCCACAAAAGGTTTGGGTGGCCTTGGTGCTACGGCTGCCGGTGCAGGTCTCTTTGATGAAGAGCCTTACAACTACGCTGGTTTTAGTGGTTCTAGGCGCAGATATAACACTGAGCCTATGGCTCCTCTCAGTCGCACACGCTTAACCCCCGGTGCTGACTACCGCCCCGGATTTGACCCTGCCTTTAGCTACTTCGCACAGGATGGGAAGCGTGGTGAGCTAGACCCGTCAATGGGTGGCGTTATGAGTAATCCTGCTAGAAATGCTGTTATGCAGAGCGCACAGGAAATTGCATCTAATGCGACACCTCAGCCTCAAATGATGGCTCCGAGACCCGCAATGTACAGCCCTAACGCAGCGGCGAGGGCAGTGCTTCCGATGACGAGAATGGCTAATGGTGGGGTTCCTGAAGAGCAGGTGATGGCAGGTTTAATGGATGTAGCCTCCGAAGAGGTTAAAAATAACCTAGACGAGCGTATGTCCGTGCCAGCCCAAGATTCAGAGCCTCAAAGTCCAGAAGAGCGCATTGTCTACGATAATGCGATGCTTGCTGTTCAGGGTGTCCTTGAAGATGAGGCCGCTCAAGATGCGGTGTCAGAATTTATTGAGACCTTTGGTTTCGAGGCATATCAAGCTCTTGTTGATGCAGTGAATACTCCTCGTGAAGAGGGCGGCGTTATAAAGCCCGCTGATGGTCAAAGTTCTGTAAAGGATGGGGCTATCCAAGGCGAGGACGTTATCGCTGGGATGATTGTTGACCCGGAAACCGGCGAAGAAAGTGCCAATCTGCGTATTGGTGAGAATGAGTATGTGGAACCTGCGGAAAGCCTTACGCGACGGGCTATGGCAGCGGGTCTGCCGCCTACGCCGAAAAATGGCGCAATGGTAAGAAGTGCTGAGGAGGATCAGCTTCGGATGGCTTATGGCTGATCTTGAGGTTTCTCTGGTTGACCCTAATTATGTCAGCCGTGTTTGGTCAGAGGTTGAGCCTATACTAGGCAAGTCTATAGGCTCTGCTCACGGTAGATACGACATGAAGGATATTTTGGCAGAAATTGTTAATTTTGAGCAGCATTTGTGGGTAGTGTTTGACGAGAAAAGTAAGATTATTGCGGCTTTGACAACGAGGTTTGTTAGCTACCCGAAGAAGAAAGTATTAGCCGGTCAGTTTTTAGGCGGCACAAAAATAATGAGATGGCGTGATCCCATGTTAAACACATTAGAGAATTGGGCAAAAGACAATAGCTGTGATGGTCTTGAAATGACTGGCCGCAATGGCTTTGAAAAAGTTCTCGGACCATATGGTTGGACGCCTGAGTATGTGGTGTTCGAGAAAATGTTTGAGGAGAAAGTAGATGGGTAAAGGAGGAGGCGGCGCACCGCCGCCAGCACAGCCGCAGAATGTCACCACTACGACCAGTAATCTGCCCGAATACGCTGAACCCTTTTTCACGCGCTTGATGCAGCGTGGCGAGGCTATTTCGCAAGAAGATTATATTCCAATCGAACAGCAGCGACTGGCTGGCTTTGACCCCTTGCAAGAGCAATCCTTTCAGCAGGCAGAGGCTATAGCGGGGGCAGGTACGCCTGAAGAATTCGGCGCGGCTAGAGGTCGTTATCAGGAAGCATTGGATTTTCAACCGGGCTACACTCCCGGAGCCATTGACGCGGGAAGGTTTACCGATGCTGGTGTAGCTCAAAGCTACATGAATCCTTTTGTTGAGAACGTCATCGACGTACAACAGGCCCGCGCTCGTCGTCAGTTTGAAGAGGATCAGGGTCAGAGAGTTTCAGACGCGGCAGTTAGAGCAGGTGCTTTCGGCGGCTCTCGTGAGGGCCTTGCTAATCAGCTTGCCCGCTCAAGGTTTGAAGACAGGCTTTCTGATATGGAAGCTACGCAAAGAGCACAGGCGTTTGATCAAGGCCAGAGAGCATTTACGGCAGATCAGACCGCTGGCCTCCGAGCAGCGGCTTTGAGAGAAGAGGCTGGGCAACAAGCTGGCCGTCTTGGGCTGGCCGGTGAGCAGATTGGTCTCGATGCTGCGCGTCAGGTCGCTGCTCTTGGAGAGGGAGAGCTTGGTCTTGGTCTTCGTCAAGCTGATGTTCTTCGCCAAATTGGTGAGCAACGTCAGGCCTTGGATCAGCAACAGCTTGATATCGGAGTTTCCGATTTTATCTCTCAACGAGATTTTCCCCGTCAACAGCTTGCCTTCCAAAGCGGTATTTTGCGTGGTGTCCCTGTTAGTCCAGTTAGCGAGACCGCACAGTTCCAAGCACAGCCTAGTAACGCGCAGCAGCTTTTAGGCTTTGGCCTTGGTGGTCTTGGTTTGGCAAGAAGTGTTTTTGGGTAGGATATAATCATGGCCGTCACAAATATGTCGATCATTGAAAAAGATGATTTGATTAAAAAAATGCCACGGGATTCTCTTAAAGAGGAATTGAAGAACCCATCTGGTAATTTCCCACTGTTCTTGGTCGCAGCCCGCCTCAAAGAAGTTGAGGAGATGGAGCGCGATGTAATGGCTCGTCAGGCGGCACAGCAGTCTTCTCAGGACGCGGAGTCGGTCGCTGCGCGTTTAGCGCAACAGGCTATGCCACAGTCCCCGATGTCAGCAGTTGCGGCTAACCCGGCACCCCAGCCTCGGCCTGACCCCCAAGGTATTATGGCTCAACAAATGGCTGGCCCCACTCAACCGTTGCCCACGGTAATGGCTCAGACTGGATTACGGGGGAAGTATCCGGGTCAAGCGTCAGAGATCAATCAAGAAATAATTGCTGCTGCGGCTCGTGCTCGTCAGGCCAAAGGAACTCCGCGTCTATATAATCAAGCCAGACAGGCTGGTTTTGAAAAAGCTGGCAGGAAAGGCGCAGCCCCAGCGAGTCAAATACCTGCACTCCTTGGCCTTGCCTCCGCTTTAGCAAAAACCGAAGAGCGGGCCTATGGCGGCATGGAGACATTGCCACCGTTTCAGGTTCAGTCGAGTACAATGCCAATGAGTGGTAAGGGCTTCACGGCCCCTGCACGTTCTCTCGCGTCAAGAATGCCTAAGGAAGAAGATGGTCTTGCTTATGTCTCTCAACTCTTAAAGTCTATGGGAGGCTCTTCAGGTGACAAGCCTACTGTATTCGCTGAGAACGGTTTTGGCAGTCAACCCGGTATGGGGTATGACCCAGTTCTACAGAGAGATTTAGAAACCTTTGGTCTTAGTGACCAGCAATTTTCGCGTCTTGATCCTCAATCTCAACAATTAATTATGGATTCTGGCGAACGCTACGCCGATCCCTCGGCATATGAACGCGCCGCTGGCATTCCTAGAGTTCGCCGCGATGCCATAAGAACAACCCTTGAACGCGCTCAAAGAAAAAACCCCGATAGTCTGCCGTTTGGGACCGGTATTAGAAGTTACTTCGCTCCTGAATCTGAAGTTCCGCGCATCAGAGCAGAACAAGATGCGTTTGAAACGAGTATGGCTCAACTTAGGAATGTTCTTCAACCTCCTGCGCCACCTAGTCCTCCTAGTGGATCAGCCCAAGCGGCTCCTCCCGTGAAGCCTCCCGCGAAGCCTCCCGTGAGTGAAGGGCCAGTCGTAAAAAAATTAAGCAGTCCTATTGACCCTGCGACAGTGAAGGGAGATACGTCTGCTGTACCGGGAGAGAAGACTCCCGTGGTTCCTCCCGTGGTTCCTCCTGTGGTTTCCCCCGTGGTTCCCGATGCCACTAAATCTGATGATACCGCTCCCAATGTAAATCTCGAAGCTACGAAAATAGGCGAAGTTGACACGTTGAGCAGCATTGGGGAAAAATACGGCGATCTTATTTCGGACCCGAACGAACAGTTCAAGCCTATAATTGAAGCGTACACCACTCAACTTAAAAAGGTTGAGGCCAATGAGCCTGTCCCTCAAAGCATGAAGGACATGAAAGACCGTTATCAAAATCGTTTGGATTCTCTTGAGAAAAGCCCGCTTCCGTTTATGACTGCCGCCGCTGCCGTAATAAAGGGTAACCAGCCAATTCTTGTTGCGATGACCAATGCTATGATTGGTTACACTGCTGGTGATGAAAAGGTCAAAAACCAAGGTCTCAAGATTATGGGCGAGATGGTTGATTTGGATGTCAACATCAAGACTCTGGAGGCAAAGCAGCAAGAGTCAGAGATGAAAGCTAGAAACGCAATGCTTGGCGCTCGTGAAGCGGCGATGAAGGGACAAAGAGAACGCGAAGCTCAACTCCTCTCGCTTGCGACCAGAGAACAACAGTCCCTTAGAACGGCAGCAGCGGATCAGGCAAAACTAGAGGACGCTGCGAAGAATAGAGCCGTCCAGCTTAGAATAGGGACGTTTAAGACTCAGGCAGAAAAGGATTTATTTGACAGAGCCTATAATGCCTTCAAGAAGGACAACCCCGGCGCTTCTGAATTTGAAGCGATAGGTGCGGCTATGGCGCTCGTTAAACCCAAGGCAACAAACTTTGGTCAGAGTAATTATGAAATAAAACTAGATGGTATGGTAGATGACTTTTTTACCAAGGGAAAAGAAGGCATTCGTAAACTCATAAGTCAATATAATGCAAAAAACCCAAACGATAGAGTTGATACAGTAAACACTTCGCCTCAAGACATTGCAAAAGTCATTAGGTCTATCGGCGTTGATAAACTTCCGTCCAATGACGACGTTAGGCGTCGAATCCTCCAAGACCCAAGATCAGGCATGGGTCGTGGCGCTAGTGGAACTGGAACGGTTCCGTTTAGCAGTCTAGCTAGATAGGTTCTAATTTATGGATGTAACGCTTCCAAACGGGCGTGTTATTAGCGGCGTCCCTGACGGCATGACTCAGGATAGTCTTCGGGAAATTGCGATCAAAAATGGCCTCGCTACCGCCGAAGACTTTGCCTCCGTACAGCCAGCCCAGCCCGCAGGACAGCCAACGGCTGCTCAGTCTGAAGAGTTTGAGGGCAACTACTTCCTTACTGGTATAGGGCGCGGCGTTGATGTTCTACAGGAAGGTTATGGCTCTGCCATAGAGGGCTTTGGTGGTGTTTTTGACCTTCCGGGTGTTGAGCAATATGGCGCTGATGTTGTTGCTGCTCAGAAAAAACAGTTAGAGGAAACCTCTGCTGGTGCTTTGCAGACTAAAGATATTAAGGAGAAGGGCCTCCTTAGCTATATATCGGCGACTTTGGGCGCTCAGGTTCCGCAGCTTGGTAGCACTCTTGGCGGTGCCTATCTTGGCGGCAAGGTCGGCGGAGGGATCGGCGCTGCGTTTGGCGGCGTTGGCGCTATTCCCGGAGCACTTATTGGCAGCGTTGTCGGCGGTATAGCGGCCAACCTTCCGTTTTTCTACGGATCAAACCGAGAAGCTCAGAAGCAGGAGATTGCTAAGGGTAACCGCGTGGAAGTAAGCGAGAGCGCAGCTATTTTAGCAGCGGGTCCCCAAGCCCTTCTTGATTATATAGCAGACCGATTCCTTATTGGCGGACTAACTCCGAAGGCCATCAGGCAGGGTGGTCTCTTTACAAGAGGCATAAAGGGGGGAACCGCTGGCGTAGTGACTGAAGTTCCAACTGAAATTGGGCAGCAAGTTCTTCAGCGCCTTCAAGCTGGGCAGGACCTTACTAGCGATGAGGCTATGGATGAGTATTTTGAGGTCGCGGTTGCCGCTGGTCTCGTCGGTGGCACAGTCAGAGGAGGAACAAGTATATTTCAAGGCCGCGTAGAGGATGATGCTCCGCCGCCACCTAAAACTGAAGATGAGCTTGCAGCCGATGCTGCTGCCGTTTTCAACGAAGATACTGAGCCTCTTGCGCTTCCTGCGCCCGAAGAAACCCCTCTTCTTCCTGATTTCTCCAACGAAGGGGTCCCGATTGTCGATCCAGATGTTGATATTGGAAGTCTTGTTGATGGCGTTGTTTCTAATTTCTCTTCTGACCTGCCTCTTTCTTTTAATAAAGGGAAGGTCGTCGTAACTGACGATGTTGGAACACCAGCCTCTTACGAGGTCGCATCTAGCTCTGATGGTATATTTGTTGTTTCTAAACAGGGTGTCCGGGTTTCCCCCAATTTCTCTTCTACGGAACAGGCGGCTGAATTTCGTGACCGGCTGAATGTGTCCGTTAACGAGATGATGGCTGTTCAGGATGAAGTCGAAACACAGAGACAGGCTACAGAGGCTGTAAAGCGGGCCAAACTTGAGGAAACGGGCGCAACACTGGAAGCGGCGAGAGCAACCCTATCCTCGCCTTCTATTGATTTCTCCTCTATTCCGGGGGACGCAGCCCAAGCGATAAATGTTAAGAGGACCCAGACTGGGCGCAGTACACTTGGCGCTCAAGACACAGTAACCCTTGAGGAACTCAGTGATAACAATGTCTCTCAGGAGGTAATCGACGGTCTGTTACCCTCCTCCGAAGCGGCCACCGTCGAAGATGTGCGTTCTGCTGCCGCGTCTAAAAACATTTTGGTTGAAGACGCTGGCTTTGAGCGCTTTGCCCGCAGAAATACTGGCTCCGCAAACATAGAGAGAATGTCGCCTACTCAGCTTGGCTACATGATCGACGCTATCGAGGGGCTGCCAGCGATACCCGGTGAAACCGCACAGGCACTGCCTGTTATCCAAACACCCGAATTTACAGGCCCTCAGTACAGCGCAACCATATCTCTTGCTAAACGCAAGGGCGAGGAAGGTGTTCTAAAGTCTGAGGTTTCCAAGAACATCGATATGAAACGCGGTGCTCCCACGCAATCCCTGATACAGGCTGGCTTGGATCGTGGCGATCTTGTGCCGCATCCCACAAAAAAGAATAGGTGGGTCAGTAGGCAGTTCTACGAAGAGAGACTTAATAGACCCCGTACACCTCTAGAGAGAGGCGAACAGGTAGAGGCAGAGGCCCGCGCAAGGGAAGAGCAAGCGCAGCCAGAAATGCCAGCCCGTGAGACCCTTGGCCCCGGCATTATCGTAGAAACCACGCGGGAAGAGGGTGATACGCGCTCTATCCCTGAACGTAGCAGGGAATTCCAAGAACGTCTTGGAGAGACCACGCCCACGCCCGAGGCCCTATCCAGACGCGAGGAGATACAGCAATCCCTCACTGATGAGCTTAACAGGTTTGCTGCTAGTCCCGCTGGTAGGGCGGCAAAACTGGATGCCAGCAAGATCGGCGTTGAGATTGTTGATTCAGTAACGACTGGGGCGGGGACAAGGGCAGAGGGCCAGCTACTCGCTGACGCTGACAGCGGTAAGGTAATTATTCAACTAGCTTTGGACACGGCTCAAGAGGGCGCAGCAACTGACGCACAAGTTAAAAATAACCTCAGAGATGTCTTCAATCACGAAGTGGTGCACGCTCTAAAAGCGCTAGGCGTTATCAACGAAGCTGATATGGCATCACTCGTTAAGTACTCAAAGAACGCCCGTATAAAAGGCTCGAAGAAAACGATTTATCAAGAGATCGTAGAGAACTATACGGAAAAGAATGTCGGACGCCAACTCTCTAAAGAAGAGCTTGAAGAAGAGGCGGTTGCCGATGCTTTCCGTTACTGGGCTGCTGGTCAACTCAAGGTCACCGGCAAGCCTAAGAGCATATTCGACCGCATTGTGCGCTTCTTCCGCAGCATTGGTTCCGGCCTAAGCAACGCTGAAATAACATCTGCCGAGCAAATCTTTAATAATCTACGCGCACCGATTGGTGCACGGTCTGCTCCCGTTGCTCCTGCTAACAGAGAAGCCGCAAGACAGGCAGAGGCGGCTGCTGCTGCCGAAGGCATGGATGTGCCAGATGCGCCAATAGATGCGTATGAGGGGAAGTATTCTCTATACCCCGCACAGTTGGATGGTCTGGCGCAAAAAATTATGGGCGTCGAGACTGTGCGAGAAGGGAATATTGTTCGCCGCTTCAGGGCTACCGATCTCCCCGCCGCAGTGAAGCAAAGGCTGCGCTTAAACAAAGAGCAGAAGAAGGCTCTAGATCGACAAAAAGCAGCTATAGACGGCAAGTATTCTTTGGCAAGAAAGCCTATTGATCCAAAAGACCCGGTCTTTTCTTCGCGTGACTCAAAACATGATAACGCAGAAGTAGCGGGTAAAGCGCTACCTCCACGAGGTAAGGCGCGTCGTCTGTCTGTCCTCGACCTCCTGTACAATGACAATCTCCTGCCCCGAACTGGAAGCAGCACTGGGTACGTTGCCCGACTGTTGCAGGAAAGGTCGAGAAAGGTTTTGAGCGGCAAGCCGGTGGCTATCGAATCGGACACAAGCAAGGACGGACTGCTTTCTGATGTGTTCGCTGCTGAGGCTATTGCCGCTCTTGAAGAGACAGGCAACGCGGCGACTTGGTACAGCGAGAAAGTTACGGAAGCCATTGAGGTGGCGTCTCAGTTGTACCCTGAGATAGCGACTGATGCTGATGCCCGTTTTGCTTTTCTGGCAGCCCTCTCGGTAACAAGCCAGAACACTCCGGTTATGGAGAACTCGGTCTATACGTCAGAGGTGTATGAGTATTTCCGTGAGAACCAGCGCTTCCCTGAGGACTTCTCAAAAGGCAAGCACGGCAAGTCTATGGCGAGTAATTTCGCTCTTTTGAACGATCTGTTGGACACTATGGGTCCGCAAGGTGTTCGAGCCTTCTTTGATAAACAGTTTACAGTTAAGCAGTTAAAGGATGCTGGTTTTAAGCCGCCGAGTGGTGAGAACGTAGACACCGTTGTTTACGGGTCTTTTCTGCTTGGCCCCAAAATCGGTCAGGGTTTTTATCAAAACCTGAACGGGAACTTCTCTCCGGTCACTATCGATATGTGGCTGATGCGGACTGTTGGTCGGGCAACTGGTCGATTAATCGGCAAACCTGAAATTGTTGAAAAACAAGCAGACAGGCTGCTAAAGGGGCTTAACGCCGATCCAGAAAAGAGCCGCAACAATTTCTTGATAGCCTCCATTCGGGATGCACAGATTGATGGCGACCTTGACGCTTTGGTCGAGGTAGCTGATGAGCTTCGTCTGGAGCATGACCGTCTCTTTCTGACACCTGAGGTACAAGCACTATTCCGTCAGAAAAAATACAATAAGCCCGAGTGGGCAAAGGCTGCTGAAGCAATCATAACGCAGCAAAACAAGCCTCAGGATGCCCCATCCGGGGGCAACTTCCGAAATGCTGTTCGCCGCATTATGGACAAGACGCGCCAAAAGATGGCCGACAGTGGGTATGACGTAACCAACGCGGACCTTCAGGCTATTCTTTGGTATCCAGAGAAGAATCTGTACAAGAAGTTGGGCGTTCGCACGAAAGATAACCTGAACATTGATTACGCTCAGGCGTTTGAAAGAATTTTAGAAGGAAGGACTGAGTTAGATGCCGAAGGAAATGTTTTACAGCCCGTGGGGAGAGGGGTCGGAACAGAAACCGCCGATGTCACGGGAAGAGCAGAAGAAGATGGTCTCGAACTTGATGAAATTACGTCCGGTGAAGGGGCCGGATCAGACCCCGGAAGACCAAAGTTCTCGTTAGCTCCTCAACGTGAAACCCCGGAGAACACTCTTCTTAACTTTATCAAGCAGAACCCTGAAGGCTTTACCGTCACGATTGACGGTCAGCCCGCCCCTGCTGGCTACGTTGTCGCTCCCGTAAAGGCTGCCGAGATAACTGTTAAGGCTGATGAGCTTAACGCTGACTCGGTGCGCGAATACGCAGAAATCTTGAAGGATGTTGCGGACTCGACAAATCGCGAGACCTACGCTGGTGGGTGGCTAAACTCCGAAGATGGCCTGTACTACCTTGATGCAGTCCATATTTACGATGAGCTTGACACCGCACTCTATATTGCTGATAGTGCAGAACAGCTTGCTATATTTGACCTAAGGACATTCGATGAAGTCAGAACCCCAGAAGGTATCGAACAACTCAAATCGGCTGGAACTTACAGCGATCAAGCCCGGAATGAGCGTGGAAGAGATTCAGACCAAGCTGCTCGAAAGTATGCGGAAATCCGCGCAGACAGAGGTCCGAAATTCAGTCTCTCAAGAGAGCAGTTAACAGAGAGAGACAGCTTCTCTCGGTACAACGAACAGTTCAGTGTACCGATTGATGCCTACGAGGCATCGAGCTTATCTAGAGTAACATCTCCAAGTCCTCACTCCGAGAAC
>Ga0129327_10001087_pt1 | contig 16223 bp, 9 predicted proteins | sample CPBDNA_6_FD_111799 | JGI IMG/M metagenome (GOLD analysis project Ga0129327, IMG submission 111799) | Freshwater to marine salinity gradient microbial communities from Chesapeake Bay, USA - CPBay_Spr_31_0.8_DNA | ecosystem: Environmental > Aquatic > Marine > Coastal | place: USA: Chesapeake Bay... | reverse complement strand
GCGCCATCCCACCTCAAGCCCACTCCCGTCTGGCTCGCATCCGGCTCACGTACGCGAGTGCGAAAATTTACTGCCTCCGTACTGTAAATAAAGAGTGGACACGCGCACAGCGCCGCGCTGTCAGCCCTCATCGCATCGCGTCGCTTGCTGCGCACACCGGCATTCAACGATGGACCCGCTTATGTGGGGTCCCCCGATGTGGAACACCTTGTTCCATCTGGCGCAGGCCGATGACGGGCAATGTCTGCGCGACGTCATAAGCACCCTGCAACACCTGCTTCCGTGCTCACACTGTCGCGCGTCGCTGCAGCTGTACTGTCGCAAGAACCCTCCATCGATCTGCATCACCGACCCGCTGTTGTACGTGTGGACGTTGAAGGACAGCGTGAACCAAAAACTCCGCAGGCATTGCATCCCCTACGATATCTTTAAGGCCCGTCTCCAAACCGGGGACTTCGCGGGAGCAGTAAACTCCGTCCATACCCTGTGCTACATCAGTCGCAACATCGAGCGCATGGAAGTGGCTGACCAGACGATCGCAGCCCCGCACCTGCGGCACCTCTTCGACGCGTTGACCGCTTTCTTTCAGCGGCGCGGCCATCTCGCGTGGTGCGAGGTGGGCGCGGCGACGCAAGGCGAACATGTACAGGACGCGGTGTTCAAGGCCCACCTGATGTTGGTGGGAGGAGGAAAGACGTCGGAACAGCGACAGCAGGCATATGATAAGGCGTTTCCGGCGGCGGACAGAAAAGAGATTCCAGCGACCCAGAAAGCTCGTCGAGCTGCGCCGCAATCTCGCAGTCGGCGAGGCGTCGACTCACTGCCTTCCATTGCTCGAGAGCGGCGTGGAGGTCGTACATGAGAACGCTGTCGCTCGGCGCGTCGAACGTGGCGTCGCGGGCGAGTCGGAGGAGCTCCGTCGCGGCGGTCACCCCCTCCGCACCCCCCCGCGTCGCGCGTGCCACCGATTCCCGAAGCGCCGCCGCTCGCACGTCGAACGCCAGATGCGACACGGCCGATCGCGCGAGGACGTCGGTGTAGGAGCAGTGGGCGTCGTACTCTTCGGTGATGATGTCGCGCAAGCCTTCGGCGACCGCGTGTGTGTTGATGTCCGAAGAGATGCGCGACGCGTTCACCATATTTGTGAGACGGTCACGGCTGTCGTGCATGCAGCGCGCGTCCGTGTCCGAGACGCGCGCGAACGCGTCTATCTCGTCACAGAGGGTGCGTAGCGCCGTCTTCCAGATGGAGGCGATGACCCTGCGCTGCTCGGTCGCGGCGTGTGCTTCGTCCACAACGGACGCGCGCATGCGATCGCACGCCTGCCTTCGCGTCAAATTCGCCACGTCCCGGCACAGCAACGTCGTCTTGTCCTGGAGCCGGCGAAGGTGGTCGCGGTCTGAATCGTTGCTGCGTTGCAGTGAAAGGTGCGATTCACGAACGCCGATGACGAACGCGTGCCACGCGCGTCTCAAAGCGGCGGGGAGTTGCCGACCGCGCTGCGTTGCAAATTCGCCAGCAGGTTGGACGCCTTCGATGTCTTGACCGTGCTCGCTCCGCGCCGCGTCATGCGCGCCACGGTCAGCAGCGTCATCGGCGCTGTGATCGACGAAAGCCGAAAGGACGGATTTTGCGTACATCTCAAACCAGTCGACAAACGGCACCTGTGTGACAGGTGACGCGCGTCGCGCATTCGATTGGGTGAGCACGCGATCCACGCTCCCGCGACGCGTCGCGTATTCGAGTCTGTCGACCGGAAGAGTGCGTTCCCGTGTGCCGTGATCGCCGGAGCTCGCGTACTTGCTCATCGTGCCGGCGATCGTCACCTGGGCCATTATGGCCGCGTCGCGCGCCCCGAACGACGCGTCCTAGTAAAGCCAAAGATTTTCACAAACATTTGCCACATCCCGCTACGCGTGCGTCGGCAACGCAAGGAACTCGTCGGCGACGCAAGAAACGCGTCGGCGACGCACCTTCGCTCTCGCCCCCTTCCCGCCCCGCACTGCGACGCCCCTTCTCGCTCCATTGCCGCCTGCCCCTCGACGCGACGTTCGACGAGAACGCGCAGACTCCATTTTTTTTCATCGTCAGAAAGTAAGGCAGGTGCGTCGCACGATGACGGAGCAATCGGTCGCGAACTTAACACAGAGGAAGAGCAACGACGAGGCTCTCGTAGACTACGTGACATGCCTGCGCATGTTCACATTTGCGCTACCGGACACCGCAAAGGGTGGTCTACTGCGAAAGTGCAACAAGACCGGAGGCGAATGGGAGGAAACCGAGGGCGCCGTGGTTGAGTTCACGTGGCACGAGGCATCCCACGGACCGGAGTTTTGCACGGTGACGGCCTGCGTGCCGTTTGGGACCGTGTGGCGAAAATACGGAACAAACAGCACCGTGGTTGCAGGGTTCAAGCCCACGCACACGCGTTTGCACGGTGCACTTTCAGAGCAGTTCCACAGGCAGATGTTTGTCCAGAGCAGCGGTGGTGCAACGGTTTCCGACGAAGACGTCGAAGCTCCAACGATGCTGCGTCTGCCACTTGAACGCTTCGCAGAGGCGGGGGGCATCGGGTACACCGGGACTGAAGATTCACGGGCGCCACGTTTGGTGGTGAAGAACACGGCGTTCAGTGTCTCCACGCCGCACAAGCAAAACGGTCGGGTCGTTGGGACTATCGTGCACACCTACCTCCCGAGCGTGCCGGACGAGTTCTGCACGGCCAGCGAGTACAGCTGGATGTACGGGGGGGTGGAACTCCACTTCCTGATCCCGAGGATCAACGTAGAGAAGCAAGTCCCGCTCCATCCGATGCAGGGTCGCGCAATCTACTACCCGGAACTGCAGCGCATGTCAGGGCTGCGACCACGTTTCGAGATGCCAGTCGTACGGTACAAGGGTCGGACATGGCAGCGCTTTGACGTGTCCGCTCTGCTTCCGGTGGAGAAGCTCGTCGCCAATCAGGATAGCCGCAAAGCATTTCAGTACATCTGCAGCACGGATCTGAGAAGTCACCCCCTTCAGTGGTGGAAGCCAGTCGGGGTCCCGGACGCCGTTGAAGCTGGGTCGAGTAACCAACGCGTGCGCGAGACATGTCTCGAGATGGAAGACTTCTTGAACACGCACCAGCTTGGAGCGGAACCCGGATCCGTGATTGCGAAAGAGGCGGACAAATACCTCGCGCGGGCGACAAGCGATCTCTCGCACGCCGAATGGCTGCGAGAGTACAGAGAACAGGAGATCAGAACGCTTCCCGGCAGCATGCACGCTGTGAGATCGCTCGAGCCGATGATCGTGTATCCGTTGTGCTACCTCTTGACGGACGCGACAGCTGTCCGCGACTACATCGAGAAGATGAAGCCGTTCGGAAGGGCGAAGCTACTCGCGATGTGCCAATTCACCAAGCTGCAAATCAAAAGCGTCGAAAGCGCCTTGCAATCCGCAAGATTGGGATCAGGGCACATTCGCGCGAAGATGCGCGTGTACGGAAAATGCGCTCTGCAGGACGCCAGGGTGCTGGCGCGTGCTAAGGTCTTGAGGAAGGCGATTCCACACTGCATTGTCCGCATCGAAGACGGGACGCTCGTCGAACGCGACGACGCGCACGACAACGTGCTGTCACGCGTCAAGGAGGCAGGCGGCGCCGTCATATCGGCGTCGGGGTCAGCACGACCGTTCTTCAAGTACGAATGGGGCGTGGAGTGGGCGAAGGAAGACGGAGGCGGCGCGGGGGGAGCAGCGGGAGGAGCAGCGGGGGGAGCAGCGGGAGGAGCAGCGGGAGGCGTGACTGTTTTCGAGCAGAGGCATCTGAGCGCCAAAACCAAATTGCCCGACGCCACCGAGGAGCCTTCCGTGACAGCTTGTCGCTTCCTGCAACGAGGTTTCAACACAGACAAAACACTCTTGGAGAGTTTGGAAGACTTCGGGACGTTCTCCGAGGACGTGAAGAATCACGTGCGCGATGCCATTGCGAAGGCAAAAGAGCTCATCGACGACGGAATGCGTGCGGACGCGGAGGCCAATGAGGTCGTCGACGCGACCACTCGCGCGTCGTACCGGTTGCCCTTCTCGACCGTGCAACTTATCCAGTTCATCGTCGGACCGTTCACGTCGCACAGGTACGACGGTGACGGTGATCAGTACGCTCCGGTGCTTACGGAGTACGTGTCCACGCCCACCACCTTGCAAGCGGAGGACTTTTCCGGCGTGCTCAGGCGTTTGGCAACGGCCACGCGCTTGCGGCGTTACGTTCACGTTCCACCGGCGTTCCGTCGCGAATCCTCAGCGCCTCGCGTACTCACCAAAACCATTGAGGAGGCTGAGGACGGGTGGAAAGTGCGAGCAAACTACGACGACAACGACGATGCCTTCATGAGGCAAGGGTCGTCGCTGTGCGCGCGCGTCAACGACACGATACTCCTCGACCGATCAGACGACGCTCTGGCTCATATGCTTCATGACATGCCAGGGGACGCGTGCCACATGCTGGTCAAACCGACGCGTACTATCTTCACGGCGTTTGTGATGAGATGGGACAGGCCGTTCTCATCGAACCCTCAAACGGTCGACGCCTTGCCAGATGAGGCGCGCGACAGTAGGACACGCAGCGTCGCCTTCAGTGCAACGAGCGCCGCGTTGCATGCTTGTCTAGCGTGCTCTCCCGACGTGCCGTTCGTCGACACCCAATCGTCGCCGCCCGGGACGATCGTCGGCAACGGTTTTTTTGCCGCCACCGCGACGGCGCAGACGACGGTGTCCGATGTCCTTCCGCGCGAGTCCGTGCTCTTCCCGCGCATGCTTGTTCTGACAGTGGCGTCGGGCAGGAATCCCTACACCGCGACAGTGGCGCAGATCGAACAACTTCGAGAAGCGGGGTCGAGCAAGCTTCGTCCTCTTCAAGTGCTTCACTGCAACGACATCGTCGTCGACGAGGTCCTTACGAAGCTTCTTAGCAGCGATGCCGACGCGGCGGACGTTGATACGAGCAGCGACGCCGACGTGGCGGACGCTGATGCGAGCAGCAATGCCGACGCGGCGGACGCTGATGCGAGCAGCGATGCCGACGCGGTGGGCGCTGAGACGAAGACTGACAGCGACGAGAACGACCGGAAAGATGAGGACAACGATGAGGACGAGGAGGATGAGGACGAGGAGGATGAGGACGAGGAGGATGAGGACGAGGAGGATGAGGGCGAGGAGGATGAGAACGACGTGGGGGGCGTGGTGGGGGGCGTGGTGGGGGGCGCCGCGGGAGGCGAGGTGGAGGGTGTAATGGGTGGTGTTGGGGGAGCGGAGGGAGCGGTCGGCGTGGGACACCCAGAAGACGTTCAAGAGGACATCGACGTCAAGGCCGTGCGAGGCAACGTCGTCCACAACGACCGCTCGCAACTCGAGAGCGAGACCGACGAGAGCGACGAGGATCCGGTTGTTCACAACGATGCAATCACTAGTTCTGCGAGCAGTGAGGACGAGGACGAGGACGACGAGGACGACGAGGACGACGAGGACGACGAGGACGACGAGGACGATGAGGACGACGAGGACGATGAGGACGACGAGGACGAAGAGGACGAAGAGGACGATGAGGACGACGACTATGGAGAGGACGATGCAGTTGCACGTCGAGACGCCGACTACTGTATCGACATTGTGCACGCATCGCCGTGCCCCAACTCACCTCTGCCTGTGCAATTGTGGAACGGTGGCATCAAGGTCCAGAAGATGACGAGCGGGCGGGATTTTACAGAGGCAATCCCACAGATGCTCCAGCGCGTCAGCGCGTCCATGGTCGAGCCTTCAGTGCGCCTCACCAGGCACCGGCGCGATTCGACGTCGGCTCAACGCGCAACGCGTGCATTCATCCCGCTGTCGGACGGGGCTGTCCCTTTGTCTCGACTCGATGGCTGTCTGTCGGACGTCGAGTTTTACGACGACGAACCCGAGTCGTGGCCGTTGCAGTACATCATGAGAGACAAACGATGGTCCCTTGGCACCGTGTGGCGTAGGGTCACCCCGCAGCAGGACGCCGATATAACCGCCGGGATCGTTCCCAAAATGCGAGACAACAAGACCGTCAACGTCACCGACGCCGTCGCCGACGCGGTACGACGGGCGTGCCAAGAGCCGACCGTCTCCAAATCAGGGTTCATATCCATCAAAGACAACACCACTTCGCAAGACTTGCTTTCGACGCTTTTCCCCGTCAGCGCGGTGCGCTGCTTCCCGTCTCGTGGTAAGAGGGAGAGGAACCCGGTCACGTACGTGCCGTTCGTCCAAAGGGACCCTTCGTACGTCCGCAGCGGACCGCGCCGCTTCAGCACAGGCGCGAACCCGGAGCTGTTCCATGTCAACCTCTCCGACGCGTACGCGCGCGGGCTTGGGCAGACATTCCCCGTCATCCTGAAGGAGTGTTCAATCGGCGCCACTTCTCCCGGCGACTCCCCGACGCAGCGCTTGCGCCTACAAAAACTCGCTGTCGTGTCAAGCGCTGCGGAGGAAACTGGAGCGTGGGCCGACGCTGCCCCAACAACGGAGGCGGACTCGGACTCTGACCCGTCGCACGTGTACGCGACGATGGTGTCCCGCATCAGCTTCGCGTCGCCTCGTCATCTTCCGCGCCTGTGGGTGCTGTGTCAGGAGATGGGGGGTGACGTTGTGCTTGACCTTCAGGACCGAGCCTTGACGGCGTCCTCTCCGTGGGACGGATTTCTTGAAGCACACGAAGCGGACGCGCGCAAGAGGACGGAGTGGACGTTCTGTGTGGTCAACGACACGGACCGCTGCTTGAAATGCCTGAGTTTCAGGACGGACATGGATAGGATGATGTGCGCGATCGGGAGGCGATGGAGGAGATACGCCCCGTCCGCGACCTCGGGTGCTACCCGTTTGCAAGCAGAACTCAAGATGGATACCAGCATCGACCTCCTTAAGTCGCTCCGCGCCGCGTCGAACAAACTCGCCTCCGATGATGGATCCGGCGCGTCGTCCACCGTGCTGCTTGGCGGACCGTTCTGCTGCAACGTTGCGGCCACCCTCCAGGTGCAGCTGATGAAGATCGTCAGCGCACATCCTAGCACTGATGTGACGCGTGTCGACATATTCGTCGGAGGATCGAACGGTGGGTTCTGCTGCGTCATCGACGAGCAAGACCGAGCAGACTTCGAGAGGCTCCTTACCCTGAACGCGGCCTTCAATGCGACCCATCACATCGGGACGTCCACCTTCACCGTTCTGAAGGACGAGCGCGCGCCGCACCAGTATCTGCCGACAGTTGACGACTGGGGCTTCGAACACGCACGGATGCGGTCCCTGCCCCGCTTCGGCATCGCGCCCATGTGGAGACGCGACTCGGAGCAGGACAGGGCGTACCACACGACGCACCTGCTGTACCCCCTCGAGATGGTCGCCAGCCATCATGTGACGGCCGCAGAGGCCTCGACCACGGCGTGTTTGTCTGTGCGCGTCGGCGACGAGGCGATCGTCGAGAGGATGGCGCAGCTCATGCCGCGCACGGGGGGGGTGGTGCTCAAGATCGCGGGGTCCGTCAAGTACCGCCCGGTCGATCAGTTGTGCGAGGGTGCCAACGCGTCCTTGGTCGGAGAGTCGCTCCGCGTGCTCAGCGCCATCCTGACACCGGGGGGGGCGCGAGGGCACGGGTTGCGGCTCGTCGACCTCCTGGGCGTGCCTTCCGAAGATCTCCCGACGTTTCTCTTTTCTAGGGGGTTGAAGGCCCAGCCACCGGGCCGTCTCGCGACGGTGGTTGCTCCGATCGACGCGGTCGGCCGCAGGATGCAGCGACCGAGACAAAAAGAGGAGCCCGCGGAGCTCTCCGCGTCCTCGATGCGCGCGTTTAGCGTCGGATGCCTCACGTCGCTGTACCTCGGCGCGCACGACGTCGTGGCCAGCGTGTCACACCTCCGCAACTGCATCGACCAGGTCTGGGCGGACGTGGAGGTACAGATGCCGACCGGGGACGCGGGGGGGGGGTGGCAGGTCTTCGTCGCCGCGGTGCGCGATCTGTTCGACGACCCCGTGCATGGCGAGTTGGACGCGTCGGACTCGGACTCGGTTCAGCCGACGATCGAAGTCGTCTTGCACCCGACGGAGTCAGAGCCTCCACGGTCCGCGCCGCAGCGTGCCGACGGCACGCACCCCGCCCCTAAAGCCCCGCGCTCCGACGACGGCGTTAGCCTGACCGTCTTCGCCTACGAAGGCGGCCGCGTGACGCGGGTGACCGGCGACGCCGTCCTGGCGCGGACCGATGTTGTGCGCGTGTCGGATGGGGCCGACGACAGGAAAACGCTCGCCACTTTCTCCAACAGCGGCAGCCAGTCGTCCTACCTGAACGCCCGCCTGAGGGCAGCCCTCACGCTGCGGGGGAGGCCGTCTTCCGACGATTGCGATCGGTGGTCTTTCACCGCCGACCTGATGCAGCACCAACTCCTCCTATCCGTGAACGCAGGCGAGGACTTTGAACGCTTTTCGAGCGGCGCGGGATCAACCGCGATCTTTCACGTTGTGCCAGTTCCACGCGCGATACAGATCCGCGCGTCGGCCCTCGCGATTCCGACCATTGTTGACGAGGCGGGTTGCCTCGTCCGTCACTATGGGTGCTTCATCAACGAGGTCGTGGCGCGCCTGAACGACATTCGGGGACCGGGCCTGCCTCCCATCGCCATAACGCAGTCCAGCCCGACGCAGTCCAGCCCGACGCAGTTCAGTCAGATCACAGACGACGGAGATACGGATCGCATCGACGGGCTCGTGACGGGCACGGTGTCACGCCCGACGTCGCTCACCGTCGAACGCCTCTTCGGCAGCGCTAAACCGCCCGGGCAGTGTCGCGAAGACGATCCCTTCTCTGTGCCCTCGCCGCCCACCATCTGGAATCAGATCGCAGTGCGGATCGACATGGACGAGCAAGCGTATCGCCTTCCCAACAAGGTACTGCCCTGCGCGGCTTGCGAAATCTGCGGCACCGCGCCACCCGTCGCCGCAATGAACGCGGCTTCCATCCCAGACGACCTCCACGCGCTCATGGACCCCAGGAACAAGCTCCCGTGCTCGCTGACCGTCGAGGCGCCAGATGTTGTGAGGCGCGCGGTACGCCTCACCGACGCGGGGTGCGTGGGTGACGCGACGCGGACCTTCGACGCGAGGACGGCCTTCTGCGTGCCCTGCTCTCGGGGGGCGTCGCATGTCGCGTTCAACGTGAAGACGGTTCCCAACTCTGACCAGGCACGCCACTCGCAGGTGAACGCGATCCAGGCGTGCGCGCTGTGTGGTCTCTATCACTGCCACCCGGCGTGGCGCTTGCCCGACGGAAACCAATGCGGCAGGGCAGGGGACGTGACGAAGGACGGCTGCACAACTCGAACCCACGCCAAACTCTTCACCGCCATCGACGCGCTCTTCGCGCGTTCTCTCTCGGACGCCCAACTATCCAGGGCGCTTCTCAAACACCTCAGGGGGCTTCGACTCTTCCCCGAGTGCGACGTTGCCTCGGAGCGACAGGTCGCCGTGCACGTCCAGTCGGAATGGAGCGCCGACGACGTCTTCGAAGGCTTCCCCGTGTACCGTATCTGGAATCAGGGCATGCCCGTCGTGCGCACAATCGGCGCTCCGACCGACCTCAACGACATACGCATCAACGGCTGGTTCAGCATCGCGCGGACGGAAGGCGGCGGTGTGCACGGGTTGAAGATCCCAGAGCTCGTCGACACGGTGCCCGTCATCGGCCTGGTCCCACTCGGCACCCCGTCGGGGTCTGGTCCCACTCTACGCGTCCTGAATTTGCCTCTACTTCAGATGAAGCTCGAGACGATCGTCCTCGATCAAGTCCTGGTCAAGCAGCAGCTCGTCAGCGCGTTGCAAGAGGACAAGCCTCTCTTTTGAGCCCTTTCAGCCACTCGTGCCCGCGGTCGACGAAGGTGAACGCAGCGCTCACAGAAAAAAAAAAGTTGGGTATGATGCAAGGACGCGGACGCACGGACGCACGGACACGCACGGACACGCACGGACGCACGAGGGTGTGGCAACACGGCAGCACGGATACGCAGAAGGGTTCCGTATGACTACAAATCTGACACTCTCTTCGGAGATTATAGCATCAGCAGATATTGTTAACGCCGATGAAATCGCGTGGCGGTTGATCGTTAAATCGAGTCCGGTGTTTTCGCTTCCGCCGGTTTCGCAGGTCACCGTGTGTGTCGGCGTTTTGGTCCTTATGACGGATACCTATGATTGCAACGGTCCATACGACGGATGTGGTAAGAAACGTTTTACGGAACCGGAAAGACGAGCGTGCACGGCAGCGTTGAACCAATACACACTACCATCGTTGGTTGCGGGTGGGTCGGCACCTTCGACAGATTTTGCTGCGTTTTGTAAGCGGATAAAGGAACAGTGCAGCCATATGGTGAAAACATTCAACGCCTCGGAAATCCACAGTGATACTTCAATGATCACGAGAAAGTACGTGATGGGGAGTACTCTTGAAATTTCTCGTTTGCGTTTTTACGAGTTCTGATGCAGGCCCGTGCGCAACGGTCCCATCAGAAGTGTCAGAGCGTACACACAAGGAATCGGGTACGTTCCATGCCCTGTTCTTACCTTTTTTTCGATCGCGTACAGGTGGCAGATACCACTCCGTACCGTGCACCGTGCACCTCACGACGGCTGTCTTCTCAGCCCCAACGTGGAGCGACGCGACAGTGGAGCAGTCATCCCACCGGCGCATGCTATGGGAGGACCGCCTCGGCGTTGTTCGCGGCCGCTTCGAGCCCGTCGAAGACGAGTGCGACCTCGTTGCTGAGGTCGACTACTTCCACCGAGTGGGCTTGTTCCATACAAGGGTGAATCTGCACGAGGAACATCCTGTAGATCGTCAGGCCTGTGAGGGCTTCGAACATGTGCTTGTAGCAGTTCTGCTGCACACAGTAATGCCCGTATTTTGTGTTCGGGACGCGTTCAAACGGGTACAGGCCGTAGTCGTCGCTCCTGAATCTGTTCATCGTCGGGCCGAGCAGATCCAGCCGCTTGCGTTTTCCATCCGTCGGATCGCAACGCTTCCAGTCCACCATCCAGAGCCTCCCTTCCTTATCCTTCCACAAGCTGTCGATCTGACCGGCCACGCGCGCGCGACGCTGCATGACGGAGATCTCCGCACGAAAAGGAGACAGCGCCTCGTCGGGGAAGAAGCTGCCCCGCCACGCCCGGAACATCTTCGTCTCTTTCAACGTCTCGTCCATGGGGAGGCTGTTCATGTAATTCTCCGCCTGCTTGTGGAAGTGGGTCCCCTTTGCGGATGCTTCGTTGCCTTTCTGGTTCCAGTACGCGCGTATGGCCTGCTTCTGATCGTCCTCGCTCTCTTTGCCCTGCACGAGGCGAACGTAGTTGATGAGAGCGTGGTACTTCGACTCAGGGTTCGCCACCCAACCGGAGAAGTATGTGTCGACCGTCTTGACCGGATCGAACTGCTCGAAGTAGTCGTGAATCACGGCGGAGACGGACACGTATCCGGTCGCGCCGTCGACGTAGTACACGTGGTGCTCCTCGTTCAGGTAGATGTCTTGGTCGTGCGCGAAGGGGTTCTCGCGCGCCAGCTTGTCCTCCGATCCGATCGTGGCACGCCCGGGCGCGCGCTCTGCCCGGCCGCCCTGTTCCTCAGATTCCGCTGCACGTTCCATGGCGAGGCACTGGCGTGCGTATCTATCTTTCACACGCGCCGCTGTGCAACGTTCACAGGCACGACGCACACGCGACGGCCGACGACGGCCCGGGCATGGCATGCGCCAGACCGCGCGATGGCCGCGACGGCCGCGACGGCCGCGACGGCTGTCTTCGTATGGCGGACCGCGTCAACACCGGCCTCCCTTGCAAGGTGAGATGTCGCGTGCAGGGCCGCGACGCGCTGCATCTCGACATCTACATTGTGAAGGTCGAGATGCTGCACCCGCAGGAACCCCCGCGCGTGACGTTCGTTTGTAATCGCCGACAGTACGTCGGGTACGAGGAGCTGTCGCACGCGTCCTTCTTGCTATCGGATCCAGCGCGCGTCGGCCTCTTCTATGAAACGGCCAACGGGTGGAGGAGCCTCTCCGCCCTCGTCCGAATGCCGTCCTCCGACATCGACACGGGAGCGTGTCCAATCGCGCGTCGGGTGTCCGACACGAGTCACGTTCACGCGCACGCGGTTAACGCCCCCGGTCGCGCGCTCGCCGCGGAGACGCGCGCTGGATCCGCCTGTGCCGAATTGGAGACGCTGACACGCATTCTGGGTCTGGGAGTCGCCATGCTCACGACAAGCCACCAGGAAGGGGGGCAGGTGCCCCTCCACGACCACAGCCGAATCGTGATCCATGCCCAGCGAACACCGCTCTTTAGCGATTTGCCGACGAGCGGAACGATTGTGGTCGCGCCGCGCACCGTTCGTGGGTCGGAAGAGGCTTGCCCCCTGCTCGTCGAACCCTTCGACGCGTACCTTCTGCGCTCTTCTTCACACGGCGTAGGCAACGTGTCGATCGGAGTGAAACGTAAACTGCGCACGCGTTGGCTGGCGAGCGTTTGGGAAGCGCCCTCAACACGCGTCGGTGATCGGTGATCCGTTGCACCAGTCGTCGAACGATACCGTATCGCGTAGGAGGTGAGGCACGAGAAGGTATCTGCCACTGCAGTCGTCCACCGTCCACCTCGTCCACCTAGTCCATCGTCGCTCCGGAAACTGTACAGTAGGCGCGGTGAGCGCGGTGAGCGCCCAAGGAAGTATGGGAAGATATCCCAAAAAAAAAGTTTGGCCTTAGAAAGAAAACAACGAGGACGAGCCGTCTCTGCGGCCTCTTGGGTGGATCATCGCGGCAATCCGTCGTCGGTTACCATGCGCCACCTGTACCGCCACGCTCGCAACTTACTCACAGTGTTGACTGTCCCAGATGCAGTCGTTCAGGTCGAACCGCACCTCTACCTCGGCGCGGCGGCAGAGAGCATGTTCCTCACGCTCGCGATCAGCTGGCTGATCTCGCTTGGATATCAGTGGGATTACATAAGAAACAATTCCATCCTCTCCATGAACGGGTACAACAACGTCTGCGTGGGATGGGACAACCCGCCCGCTCGCCACATCGCGGCGAGCCTGTATCCTTTTGTCATCTTCTTCCAGTGTCGCTTCACTGCCACGATAGCGATCTTTTACGCGCGACGGTTCAAGACACGACCGCTTTCCGTCGCCGCTGCGCAACTCTTCAACATTTGCTACGTCGCGGCCCTCGCGGTCAGCAGCAACATCTTCGTCGTGCGACCCGCAGACTGCGCGACCTGTGTCCGACCCCACACGTTGTTCTTTATCGGCGTCCCTTCAATGTTCCTGCCGGTGAACGTCCTGTACTACGCTACGAACCATTTGTCGCGATGGCAGCGTGTGTTCCTCGTTTATTTTATCGCGGCCTCCATCGGCTTCGTCGCCTGCCTCGCGATCAACGTAGCGAACTTTGATCCGAACGTCGTCGGCCCGAAGAACACGGTGCCGCCAGGCCTGACGGCCTTCTTCGACTTCTCGTGGTTCGCTCTGCTGGGGCTCAACTCCTCCTTCTTACCGCACGCGTCAGACCTTCTCATTCATCTGCACGTCGAAGAGCATGAGGAGCCATCGCGCGCCGAACCGAAGCAAGCTCCTGTGGGTGTTGGCGCGTGGCGGTACAGGATCGTGTGTGGCTGAAAACGAGAAATGCGATTACCGCCGTGCTCTCACGTCGCCAGGCGGAGGGGAGTAAAAAGTAAAAAAATCGTTGCGAACAGGAGACGACCATGGATCAGCCTTGTTCGAAAGCGGCGAACGCGCTCACCGAGTGCCCGTCCATCATCTGCCCGTTCATGCGAATGGTATTCAACGACACACCGTACCCGGTGTCGCAGGGCCAGTTTGTTGACATGTGTGTGGATCGGGGCTTGTCCCGTGCCCGCGCAACGAAAGTGATGCGTATCGTGACCGTGAGGCAGAAGGGGTGGGTCGCGTTCATGTTGGGTGCCGTCCCAACTCTGGAGCGTCTTGACAAGGTGCGCGGCATTTCGCATGGGGGTCTGTGGTGTCGGCACAAGGCGTACATGCGGGACTGGCTCAGCAAGAGAACGCGTGCGCACATCTCGTCGTTGCTTCGCACGCGGCGGCGGATATCACTGCTCGAGCACGATGGGGTTATCGCGAGCGCTGTGGTGGAGGAGACGATCGCCTCCTTCATCGCCGCCGGCGGGGACTGCGTCAGCGGATACGTGAAGACGGCGTGTCTCGAAAAGTTCATCATCGACGATCCACCCGAGACGTCGATGACGCAAACAATCGATGGGGCGAGCATCGAAAAGGTTTTGGACGTGTTGCAGGCGCCGCCCGGACCGATCGCGGGCAGACTTGGTTACATTGCGGCCGAGTACAGTGCCGAGGTCAACATCGTGTAAACCGTAAAGCGCGCCCGAGGACACCGTGGTGCGGGAAGTGACATGCATGCGAGTTCCACTCGCGGGCCCTTCAGCCTTCATTGTTTTCACCTGCGCGCGGTCCCGCACACCCGTGCACCCCCAGGAAAATAATCTCGTCCACATTCTGTAACAGCGAAGGTGGGCATCCTATCCTTCTGAGGGGGTGTCCGGTCCGTCCTTGTCCTGATGCGCAAGATTGAACGCCCTGCCGAAGAAAGCGTTGCTGCTCCGTCGACGCACGGGTCGATGTACGTTGTCGACCGTGCGCAGGAGCTCGCGAACGGGGCGACGGGGTCGGGCGTCGTCGAGAAGCTGCGCGACCACTACGGGACGCAGTGCACTGTGGACAAGATGGTGTCGAACGTGCGCACCGAACTTTTGGAGATACTTCGACGGCGGCCGCGCCGGCCGGCGTTGACGGACGCGCTCAGGCGCGTCACCAGAGAGGCCGAGAACTCGGGCAGCGCGGCGTGCGCGGAGCGCGCGCGCCAGTTTGTTCAGATGACGCCCAAAGAGCAGTACGACGCGGTGCGCTTCCACAGGGGTCGTCGCCCGTTCTGCGACGATCAGGCAGTGAACGCAGCGGTTGCGGACGTGCAGGTCTTGCCGGAGAACGCCGCGTCCCTGCGCCTTACCACCGACGAGGGAGTGGAGTGTCGCGAGCAGCAGAAGATGGCGCTCGTGCTGAAGAGTGCGAACGTCGTGAACATCCCCGACGCGGTCGCGTTGCACAAAACGATGATCGACATGATGAAGACGTCGACGAGTGCAGCCAAGATCGCTCTCGGCCTGTTGTTCGTGTCCGGTCGGCGTTCGACGGAGATTCTGAATCTGAGGAGCGCGTTCGCCCCCGTGCCCAACCGCCCCTACCTAACGGCCTTCCGTGGTCAACTCAAAAAGCGGGACGAGCAGGCGTCGGGGCGTGTGTACGTCATACCTCTCCTTTGCAGGTACGATGAGTTCGTCGCTGGCCTCGAAACACTGCGCGCGACAAAGCGGCAGCGAGACATCGCTCAGTCGCGATCTGAGAAGGGGGAGGCGGAATACACGAACAAGCAGGTCGCCAAGGTGTACACGAGCCAGCTCCACTACGCCCAGAAGAAGCATTTGCCGTTTCTGAGGAAGACGCACGAGTTGCGATCGCTGTACGTGCACTTCGTGGACGCCATGTTTGACCACACCCTGGCCATGCCGCTTTTGTGTCAGATCACGCTGGGACATGACGACATGGGGGAGAGCGTCCACTACTCGTCCATAAGCATCGACGCCGCGTCGCAACTGAAGCGCGGAAGGCTCTACAACGAGGAGTTTCCGCAATTCCGATCCCTCATCGAGCACGCTGAGCGCGCCACGACGACCGACAAGCGCCCGCGTGACCAAACACCCAACGCGGAGGGAATCGGTCGCAAGCGCGACGCTCGAGCTGTCTGACGACGGCGGACTCGACATGCGATCACCGCGAACGCGCGATGCGACACGCGCGCAACCGTTGTCACGCGAGCGTCCAATTTTACAGGCACGGACGTGAAGCGTCGTGACAGGGAAGCAGTCGCCTGTAGTTACTTTCAAGCACGTGAGCAGTCACGCCTCCTAAGCACGGCCGACACGCCGCCGGGCGCGAATCCTCCAGTTGCTTTCTGGTCAGCACTGGGGATCTGAGACTGTCCCGTTGTGTCACGTTTGGGAGGCGCGTCAGAGCTCCTCCCCCCCCATCCCTCCCCCCCCCCCTTCCCCACCCCCCCCTTCCGCATCCCTCT
>Ga0129327_10001076_pt1 | contig 16295 bp, 14 predicted proteins | sample CPBDNA_6_FD_111799 | JGI IMG/M metagenome (GOLD analysis project Ga0129327, IMG submission 111799) | Freshwater to marine salinity gradient microbial communities from Chesapeake Bay, USA - CPBay_Spr_31_0.8_DNA | ecosystem: Environmental > Aquatic > Marine > Coastal | place: USA: Chesapeake Bay... | reverse complement strand
TCGAAGGAGATGAGAATATTTTGGACGCGCTGCTCCTCGAACAACAACACAACGACGTAAACGACGACGACGACATTTATTCTTCTATTATATGTGCGTGTACGCGTAATCAATCTCTCTTCTGTCAGTGTGTGATAAATAAAAAGTGTGACGATGGGATGATGAGGCGGAAAGAGAAGAAAGAGAGTACGAACGAAAAAAATTGGAAGAAGACAAGCGACAAGTCGTCTGCAAGTGCAAGTAGTGGATAAAAAAAAAAGAGAAAAAGAGACACACAAAAGAGAAAAGCGCTTTTCGCGCGCGCTTCTTCAGAGTTTTATCTTCTTTGCTGCTAAAGTATATAAAGAGAGCCATCATCATCATCATCATGTTATCATCAGCGACGACGATGTCCCTCTCGACGAGTGTCGCTCACGCGACCCGGGTGATGTCCTCTTCCTCCACCTCTTCTTCTTCTTCTTTGTCTTCCTCCTCCTCCTCCTCGATTTCATCCCCGAGTGCATCATCTTTTCTTTGCGCGACTCCTTCTTCGTACTCCTACTCTTCCTCCTCGAGAATACGAGCGACGAGAAGGAGGAGGAGCAACTCCGTCGTCGTTATCGGTAACATCGCGAGGAGAAACAGAGTCATTTTAGGAGCATCATCATCGACAGAAGGAGGAGGAGGAGGAGGAGGACCAGGAGAAGAAGAAGAAGGGGCGGTGGCGACGAAATCTTCGGACCAGCTCTTACAAGGTGAAGCGTCTGAAACGACGGCGTTACCGGAGAATTTCTGCATCATCGAAGGCGCGAATACCATTTTAGATTTCTCTAAACTCCAAGTGGACGATATTCAACAAAACTTGGAAAGTCGACGACAAAAAGTGTTCTTATTGATGGAAGAAATGCGACGACTGCGAGTGCAGTTGCGGATAAAGTCCACAGGAAGCGCGTATGAAGAAGAAAATATGGTGCAAAAGTCAGAGTTTCAGTCAGTTGTGCCTGGATTCCCAGTGTTGACGGAGGATTCAATTTCGGATTATCGAATCTATTGGGGTGCGACTGTGCTCTTCTTCTTACTGTTTGGCGGTTTGTTTGCGCCCATCGCGGAGGTGAAGCTCGGCGTCGGCGGTACCACATACGCAGACTTTATCGAATTTGTTCACTTCCCGAAGCAGTTGGCGGAAGTCGATCCGATCGTTGCGTCGTTTACCGGCGGTGCAGTTGGCGTCGTTTCGGCTTTTTTCGCGATTGAAATTCGTAGCGCTCAAGAACAAAGGAAAAAGGTGTGCATGTATTGCAAAGGGAGCGGCTACTTGACTTGTGCCGAGTGCGCGACGCCAAACACGTATAAACCAGGGAGATTGATCGATCCAAACACGGGATCTAAATGCGTGTGCAACAACTGCTTGGGGACGACAAAGGTTATGTGCACGACGTGTTTGTGCACAGGTATGGCTTTGGTAACAGAACACGATCCGCGCATAGATCCTTTCGATTAATCCGTCGTGGGCGAGAGCTCGCGGAGATGAAAAACAAAGAACGAAAATTTTATGCAATACATCACATTACTACAGAATCAATTATATCTACCACGTACATGAAGGTACCTACAATCTATTAGAATCTACAATTTTAAACTATTTGCCACGCAATCTTCGTCGACGCTTTTCATCTAATTGTTTTACCAGCTCTTCTGAAGACAACGGCGAGGAGGCCTTCTCAATCAACGCGCTGCTGGAACTTTTACCAACTTTTCCCGGTTCATCGTCCAAGGATGAGCTATAAGATAAATTTGGTCCCATCTTCATCGTCGCTGCCATCAACGATTTATCTTTTTCTACCACGGCTTTTGCAAAGATCTCGCAAAACTCTTTCGAGTCTTCTCTGGTTTCGATTTTTGTTCGCATCACCAAAGCCGGTCTTCGATCTTTCGTTCTTCCGACTACTCTGGCTGGATTTCCGGCAACCATACCGTTCGCCGGAACTGCTTTCAACACTAACGAACCTGCCGCTATCATCGCACCAGATCCAACTACAATGTTTCCTAAAATTGTGCTTCGTGCGCCAATCAATACGTTATCTTGGATCTTCGGATGCCTATCGCCAACTTCTTTTCCGGTACCGCCCAGAGTAACCCCTTGAAGAATGGAAACGTCGTCACCTATGGTAGCCGTCTCGCCTACGACACAACCTGTCGCGTGGTCCATCAGAATCCCTCCGCCAAATTTTGCAGCCGGGTGCACGTCAACCCCTAACGCTTCCGAGATCCTCGACTGTAGCATGCTCGCGTACGACTTTTGTCCTTTTTCCCACAAATAATGTTGAATCCTGTGCGCTTGAATCGCGTGAAAGCCTTTGAATAACAGCAACGCTTGGACGTACGAGCCACAGGAAGGATCTCTCGAGCGTACCGCGACCAGGTCTCTGCGTATGTTATTCCTCAGCTGTTCGCTATCTTTCGCCAACAAAACTTCATTAAAAATCTCAATCAGTTGCGTCGATAACAACGTCTTCGTGCACAGTCGATTGGCGAGCGCAAAACTCAAACTTTTCTCCAAGCAATCGTGAGACAAAATAGAGCTAAAGTAGAAAGAACTCAGCATTGGCTCTTTCGCAGCCTCTGTTTCTGCTTCTTTTCTGATTTCGTTCCAAAAATCTTCCCTCGACATCTCGTTCGATAAGTCTTCGCTGTTTGGCCGTTTCGGCGCGCGTATCGCAGACTTTGTCGTCGACGTTGAGTATGACAACGATGATGATCTAGATCCAGATGCTTCTACGTTTCCATCTTCTCGCGCAACGGCGAGTCGTTCTTTCTCTTTTCCTTTTTCAGGCACCGAGACAGCGGCGGAAGAAAACAGTTTTTCTACTTTGTCTTCCTCGTCGTCGAGTTCAGCGCATAACTCTTCGCCCCATTCTTTGTTGTCGTCGTCGTCCCAATCGCTCACGAGATATCTCGGGTGCGATTCCGCCCATAAGTTCGGTTCCGGCCATTCTTGTTTTTGCTGTTGTTGTTGCTGCTTGTTAGAGGTTGTCGCGTTCTCGTCCTTCCTCGCAGCGGCGGTGAAGATTGTCCGCACTCGCTCTCCTTGTCTTCTTCTTCTCGTCGTTGTTGTTGTTGTTGTTGTTGTTGTTGATGGTGGTGGTCTTCTTTCTCTAATTATTTTCAGAGAAGAAAAAGAAGAAGAAGAAGAAGAAGAAGAAGAAGAAGAAGACGCCGTCGATCTCGAGGAGTAGCAGCAGTAGCAGCTCATCATCATCCTCAGACTCTTATGTGTATTATTATTATTATTTTCGTGTCTTGTGAATTCTATTTGTGCTGTGTAATTCGACGTTTCAACTCAAGGTTTTCTCAAGCAAGCTTGTCTTCAATTTTTTACAAAAACAACATCACAATAATAATAATACTAATAACATAACATATAACATAATGTCTTTGTCTTCTTCTAAACTCATCCAAAGACTTCTGCGCAACGGCGGTGGGCAGAGCAGAAACGACATTTTTTTCACTCGTTTACTCTCTTCGTCTTCACCGGCGTCGTCGTCGTCCTCGTCAAAACCATCCACAGCGACGACGAGGACGACGACGCCGACCAAATTTGGAAAAAAGGAAGAAAAAGAAACCTTTCTCGAGAATCTTATTCGAGAATCAAACGCTTCGTTTCCAAACTTGGAAGGAAAAGTCGTCTCCGGAATAGTGACAAAGATTGACTCTAGGAACGGATTCATTGACGTGGATGTTGGGTTCAAAATGCCATCGAGCTTTGTAAAAGAGGAGTTACCAGAGGATGTGAAGTTAGGCGATCGCGTACCTCTACGAGTGAAACGTTTACAAAACCCGTTCGGGGAGATGGACGTGGACTCGGTCTCGGTCGATCAGTTTAGAAAACACCAACTGGCGTGGGATGCGATTGCGAGGAAAAGAGAGAATAGAGAGCTTGTCACCGGGAGAGTCTTGAATGCCGTGAATGGTGGATTCGCGGTCGGCGTTTCCGGACACGTCGGTTTTTTACCGAAGAAGTTAGCGCGAGACGAGAAAGGAAGACGGTTGCCGCAAGACCGCGACGCCACGCCACCAATAGGAGACGCCATGCAGTTTCGAGTTTTGTCCATGAGTGAAGCTGGTGGGGCGAGAAATTTCGTAGTGAGTGGACCAGAGGTTGAGACTAAAAGACAGAGTCAACCCGCGAGTAATAATAGTGCGAGAACGGCGTTTTCTGCAGCGACGACCGGGTCTCGTAAAGTTCGAACGTGGGACGGTACGAAATGATAAGCTCGAAATGATTACGGCATATAGTGAATAATGTAGTAGCAGCACAGGTAGCAGTTTTTAGCGGTACAAATAGAAATATATTTTTACTCTCCTTTTCTAAACGTTTTCTTCTTTCTTCGCGCACAACTCGTACGTTTCCGAGAGTCGCCTTTGCTTATTCAAAGGCATTGCCGAGCGTCTTTTCACGACTTCATTGAGATCTAAATCCGCATACACAACACCCGGCTTTTCCTCTAATTCTTTGTCGTTTAATTTCTCCCCAAACGGACCGTATACTGAACTATCGCCATGTGCTTGGTACGACGCGCCTTCTACCCTCGCAGGCGAACACGTCGCAACAAACATCTGATTGTCCACCGCTCGACATCTTTGCAGTAACGCCCAGTGTAAAGGACCGGTCACGGTATTGAAGGCTCCTGGATATATCATCCCAATGCATCCTTCTAGCGCACACGCGCGCGCGTACTCAGGAAATCTCATATCAAAGCATATGCCAACACCAAACTTTCCAAAATCTTTGGTATTTGCGATAGTCACCGCGTCGCCCGCCGTGAGCGTCTTTGATTCAAAAAAAGTGATTCCATCTGGTATATCTACGTCGAATAAATGCATTTTATGATGCGTTGCTATGAGTGCGCCATCGCTATCAAACACAAAGCACGTGTTGAATAGCTTGCCGTCCTTTCTCGTCGGTATTGATCCTCCAAACAGAACGACTTTTTTCTCCTTGGCGATTTTCCGCATAGCATCGAAGGACGGCGACGTCGAACCTCTTCCTTCTTCTTCAGCCACAGAACTACCTCGATCTAACACTACATCCTCCGCGAACGGAGCAAAAAACTCGTTTCCGTAAGGACAGTTCCACATCTCAGGTAAGACTACGATATCCACAATCTTTTTTTCTTCTTCAGCCAATTTTAACGGTTTGTCTCCTGATGATGACGATGATGACGACGATGACGACGATGAAAGCGCTTCTTCGACTCTCGCCAGCATGTTTTCAATATTTTCTTCCTTGGACGACGTCGACGCCAATTGCACGAGCGCTATTCTCGCGCTCTTCTTTTTGGTCGTGTTCTCTGTGGTAATCGTCTCATCCGTGAAGGAGGAAGAGGTGAAACGACTTTTCGCCGACATCGTGCCGTTGTGCGTGTTCTCGTTTGACGATGATGATGAGGACGCCGACGTTCTCGCCTTTGTGTTCTTCGCGACAAAGAGACGTTTCGGTTCGTTGCTTCTAGTACCAGAAGCAAGTGGAGTGCGGTGAATAGTAGTAATACCGAGACGGAAAAGGGACGCAAAAGGACAAGTCATTTCTTGTGAGGTAAGGGCGAACTGGGGAGAAGAGAAGAAGAACCCGAAAGAGCAGAAAATTTTCTCTCGCGTATGAGATTAAAACCTAAGTGCGTATGTATCTACAAGAATGCATTGCCCAACCACTCGCTCTTTTCTTCATCTCTCTGCGCTTCATTTTTTCCTCTCTCTCTTTCTCTCTACTAATCAACAAGAACGCTTCATTCGCACCCTTCTTCTCTTTCGCGCTCTCGCGCGAAGAAAGACGAGCGTCCAATTTTTTTCTAAGCGTTGTGTACATGTCGTCGTAATTTTTACCGGTATCTCTCTTCCTCTCTCTCTCCCTCTCTTTCTCTCTCTTTTTCTTCCTCTTCTTGCGTGTGAGGAAGTAAATTACGAGCCGTGCACCTTGATAAACTCCTTCTTCGAGATTTTCTCGTCGATCAAAAACTGGGCCACATTTTTGCGTTGGTCTCCTTGGAGCTGGATGATATCCCCGAGTTCCGAGTCTTCCACAATCGTTCCGTTGCAGTTGAACTTCTTCTTGCACTCTTTCAAGATGATCTTCTTGTTGATTTTGGGATTAATCCCTTGTAACGTCGTTAAGGATTTCCTCCCATTTCTTTGTTGCGTGCGGATGTGAATGTATTTGTCTTGAACCGAATCCGCGTTGATTTTCTCGGCTTTTTCTTTTTTCTTCTTCTTGAGTTCCGAGTCTTCTCGATCGTCTTGATTCAACAAGTCGGCTTGGTTCGCGAATGGGTCGATACCTGTCGTCGTGTTTAATTGTTACGCGGCGTAAAGAGAAGGAGAATAGCACGAGTGAGAGTCAGTTTACTATTCCATGGTGGTACGAAGACGAAGAAGACGAAGAAGAAGAAGAAGAAGAACAACAACAACAACAACAACAACGGAAGGGAAAGAAAAGAAGTAATAAATTCATCTTCTCGTTCTTCAAAACAAAGAGAAGAAGAAGAACTAAAAAAACGTACCGAAGGATGGCTCGAGCTCTTCCATAAAAAAACGGAAAGGTTGGTTTTTGAATGCGTGTGCGTGTGACTGCGTGTGTGTGTGTGTTTAATGCGCTTGTTGCTCGCGAAGACTTTTAATATCGTTTCTTTTGAGAAGAAAAGAATAAAAAAGAAGGTTTGTGTGCAATTTGTGGCGATTACGAGAGAAGAGAGAAAAAGGAAAGAGAGAGAGAGAGAGACCCTTGTTTTTTTAGAGTTTTGGTGTGTCGTTTGGTTCTGTTCTTCGTCGTCAAAAAAGAGACAAGACGACGAGCGAACGCATTAACATCATCATATAATAATAAAGTAATAATACTATAGAATTCATATCCGACGCGGCGGCAAAAGAATCCGATATGGCCGCCGCGGAAGACGCACCAATATCGACGACGTCATCTTGGCACGATCGTCCGATTAGCAAACAAAACCCGATCGTTTTCTTCGATATCTCCATCGGAGGCACAGAAGTTGGACGAATAAAAATGGAACTGTTTGCAGACGTCGTGCCGAAAACGGCGGAGAACTTTCGTCAGTTTTGCACCGGGGAAACCGTAGATCCGAGAACGAAGGAACCGCTGGGGTATAAAAATGTTCCTTTTCACAGAATAATCAAAGACTTTATGATACAAGGCGGCGACTTTGTGAAAGGAGACGGGACGGGTTGTAAGTCAATTTACGGCAGTAAGTTCAAGGATGAGAACTTCGTCGCGAAACATACCGGCCCAGGATTGTTGTCGATGGCGAACGCCGGTAAGGACGGAAATGGATGTCAATTCTTCATCACGTGCGCAAAATGTGAATGGTTAGATGATAAGCACGTAGTTTTTGGAAGAGTTATCGGTGATGGCATGTTAACTTTGCGTAAGATTGAAGCGGTTCCAGTCTCGGGGGGTGCGAACGCGCCAAAACTAGCGGTTATAATCTCACAATGCGGAGAGATGTGAGCCATGTTGTAAGGAAAAGGAATATCGTGTGATATAAAGTAGAATAGGTACTGTAGTTCAATTAAAACTTAAAATGTAATAATAATCATAATCATAAAAATGGAATTGATTGAAGAAAGAAGGGGTGGATGATACATAACTTCATGGCCTTCTCGAAGGAGTTCCTGGCATACATTTACGTGGCGGCGACCCTTCCCATTTTTTCATCTTGGACAGTATCGATAGCAGAAGCAACAGCTTCTACCATAGACGATGATGATGATGAGCTGTGTGAGCTCTTGAACGTTTTGACGTTTGAGTATCTTCTCCACGAAAGTCGTTCGAGTTTGTATTCGATGAGCGTCCCGTTTCCGTCATTTTCGTAATCTTTCGGTCTCCAACCGTACTGAACCTTGAGAATTTTAGCTCCCGCACCGACGTGTAAGAATAGGCCGCGGTCGTTATATCCGCCTTCTTTTGACATAACGTGTTGTTCGTACGTGGGAATCGCGAGAGAGGCTTTGAGATGTCCCGAGATGCTCGCTTGCGTTCGCTCGGATACTTCCTCAATTTCCTTGATGGCTTTTTGTTGCACTTCGCGGAAGCCTCTCGTTCGAGTAACGGCGCAAACTGTTTGTACCATGGGAACTCTTTCTGCGAAGTGAAGCACAAAATCTCTGAGCTGCATGCCCACGTCGCCACCGTTTTCGAGCGAGTAGCGTTGATCGGCAAAAACATCCAAAAGTTGTATCGTTTGCGACGAGAACGGGTCAACTCGAGCAGACTCTTTCGTTGCCCAACAGTTTCTATTGGACACGTCTTCCGTGCTTTTGACAAACTGCGTATACATCATTCCTTTCAACGAGTCATTTGTCTCCTCGAGATATTCACCGTCCATATCAAATATCGCGAAGTTCATCACTCGATTATTCAACACGCGATCGCGAATCGTATCTTCAGACGTGCGCATCTCCGGACACGAAATCCAAGCCTCGCGCTCGATCTCAACCAACTTATCGACGTTAGAGATCGATAAGGTGTTGATGATTTTGAAATTTCTCTTTCGGAAGGTTGCAATGAAGAGAACATTTGCATCAGAGGATGGCGAAACTGGAGAAGATGACGGCCGCGCGGCTGGTTCGTCACAAAAATCGAACAAGGAGACGTCGTAAGTACCTCGCAAAGGATAAATTCCGAACGAAGCGAGCTTGAGCAAGAGCAAATGCGCAGAATTTTCGTGCTTAGCGATGGCATCGAAGAATATTCCACCATAGTTGCCTGTACTTTTCTCACCTCGAGATGCAGACGCCAAGAATGTCGCAGTTGCGAGTGTCTTCTCACCAGCGAAAGCAGCTTCTTCAGAATCCATCTCGCGACAGATCTCCGTCACCACAGCATCGAGTGAAAGTGAGCTCATCACATCGCTTCCCAACAAAATAACTTTTTGTCTCTTCACTTTAGCGATAATCGAAGAGTTTTGTGGAAGTTTATCATCGTCAGAGACGTCGCGAAAAAGCGACGACGGAGAGAAAGATCGAGCTTTTGACCACTCGTCCAAGGCTTTCGAAACCGCCCGCCCGTGTTCCGGGGAAACGCCTAAACATGGCGTAATCACGCTCGTTTCCGGCAGAACAGTCTTAAGACACGTCTTGTTGTTTGCCGGTGCAACTTCACTTTTTGCATCAAAAATAGACGAAGTGAATGCTTCGGACACGATATCGTGAACGAAAACATCTTCTTCGATTTTGCTTCTTCTTTGTTCATCCTCGCTCGCCGAGGCGAAGAGCGCATCGTACAACGATGCTACGAGAGAAGCATTCGCTTTATCTGCTGAACATGGTTGAAGACGCACGTAATTATCGGCGCTCACAGAGTTGCTCTTCCCATAGTCACCTTTGCTCGAGTGCGCGGCGACTTCCAAATTTGTCTCCGTAGCCGTCTCGAGAAGCGGATCGCGCTCTAGTGTCGCGCGAAGGGTGAAGGTTTTCATCGACGAGAACACAATTTCATCGTCGCTGTCTCTCGCGACACTTTCATCGTAAGATATGAGACTCGCATTCTCTGGAAGCATTGGTGGTACGCATTGGAGTGAAAAATAAACATCTTTCTCGTTATGCGCATCTTTTTGCGCAGCCGTTCGATTTAAGACGACCCGATGGACTCCATCGAGAAGAAGTTGCGAGAAGAAAGATATCGCCGCGTTTGCTCCCCTGCTCGTTACAAACAAAGCTTCGTTTGCAATGAAGAAACGATCGCATGCCGCTGCAATGTGCACCATTGGATTCGCACTTGCAGTTTTGACATCAATGTCATCATCATCATCATCATCATCATCACGAGAAATAAATTTCACACGAGCGACTGCGAGAACATCCTCCGAGACCGGTCCAAAAATCCGTTCAATGGGACTCAGATTGGCTTCCTCTTCTTTCTTAACGACGTAAAGATACGAGTAGTTTTCTTCCAACGCGCCTTCTTTGTTCACTTCACAAGATTCTTCGTTATTGCTTTCATCCCGTTCTTTCTCGGCGACAACACGCTCGAGATTTTTTTCTTCTCTTTTTTTCGACAACCCGGGACGAACGAGAGAAGAAGGAAACACCGTCGCGCGTTTCAACACGCCCATAGCCGCGGTGCACGATCTCTCGCATTTCTTCACATCCTCCTCCAAAATCGCTTCGCAAACTTGGTAGACGATCGGATAGTTCTCGTCGTCGTCATTTTCGTCGTCTATTTTAGAGACGAGGATGCTCTTTTCCGCTCGAGGAAGTGGGAGCGTTTCCCCTAAAACAAACCTGTTATTGGGCTGCTCCTTTTGATTTACCGCCAAAAACGGAAATTTTTCTCTTTTGACCCCCTCTTGTTCTTCTTCCAATTTACCTAAATCAGAGGAAGAAGCGGAAGAAGATATGACGCTACTCCCGTCATCTGAACTGATCGATTTGTTATATCTTTCAAGCGTCGATCGAGGTGACTTCACGAGGAGATTCAAAGCCACTTTGATCGCCCGGCGCGATCGTTGCTCATGTTCTTCTTCTCCTTCTTCCTTTTTTACATGCATCTTTTTTTTTATAAAAAGAAGTGTGACGCAGCCGATTCCCCTTTTTTTTAATCACCTCTACGAGCAAAAGTGTCAACAAACTTTGTGTAAACAAGCGCGCGGGTGTTGTCGCGCACAAAGAGGAAAAAGATATCGCGCAAATGAGTGGAACGAGCGCGTTCTTCCTCTATGAAGTGTTCGCAAAGGATGGATGTGCAGTCGATCAAATCCACAAAGAGAGGGGAGGGCGGTGAGAAAAGTTTTTGAGGTTTTTTCCGAAAAAATATCTTTGATCTGTTTCGGGACGCTTTTTCTCTTTTTCGTGAAAACAAGCGTTACGACGAGTACAAATTTTTTTTTGCGAACACCCAACATTCATTGCCAGATTGCTAACCTCCTCTCCTCTTCTCATCAGAGTCTTCTTCTTTTTGGTGTTGTGAAGGAAGAAAGTTCGTCGTCCTACAAAAAACGTGAGAAAAAGAAAAATGATGAAAGACGCGAAGAAAATGCACCGGCTGTATTTCAAATCCAAGCTCGAGCTGGTGACCAACTGCGCGTGGACGAAGAGTGGTAGCAATAGTAGTACTGGTAGTAAGACGACGACGAGCGACGGTGGTAATGGCGAGAATGCGTCGTCATCGATCGTGTTTTTAGACGCGTTGGAAAAGGAGATCGCGAACGAAAAGAAAGAAAGAGGAGGAGAAAAAGAAGAAGAAAACGACGAGGCGGATGAAATAAACGAGGAGTTTGCGGACAGAGTGCTGATCTCGCGATTATCGTTATCGCTATCCTCGTCATCATCGTTAGGAGGAGCAGGTGGTGGTGGTGGTGGTGGTGGTGGTGGTGAACAAAGAAGAAACGAACACCAACTGAATCAAAAGTCAAAGTTCAGGTACCTTTTAGAAACGTTTCACAGAGCGGACGAGGAGTTGCGAAAGTCCACTCTCGCGCAGTTTGCAAACGAAAGGGACGCGAAAGATAAGTTCGACCTGTTGATGCAAGAGGTGAAGAAATTGTGCGTCTCTTACGGTGGATTGGTGTTGAATCCGGACGAGGAAATTCGAGGGACCCGAGAAGAGCCAGGGATGTTTCCAATATCAGAGTGGGAGGAAGAATACGGTGTGAATGAGTTTTCGTATCGATTATACACGGGCGAAATGAGCCAGATGTATTTGGACGCGTTTTGCAAAAAGTTTGGCGAGGAAGAACCTGACCTGCTGGATGCGATATTCTTGCACGAAAGGCAATGGACGTTTACGAGAGAGAAATCTTTACCGACCGAACCTTTTCTCGTCCACGGAATGTCCATTCTCGCGGATTTCGATCCATTTTTGAGGGCAATGTTTATGCTCGCGGCGAATCCAATCGCCGCGGCGAGATTGATAAAGCATCCGCTCTGGATGCCCAAAAACCGCAACGCTCAAATCTTTCCTACTTTACCGCCGCACGTAATGATGATACCAAACTTCAACGCAAACGCGCGAACGTCCGATGGATACGTGTTGGGTAAAGATTTTGAGGAGTGTTCAATATTAGGGCCGCTGTTTGCGCTTTCGCCGATGTATTCGAGGGTTCCGGTGATGAACATGTTGTCGCAAAGACGAGAACCAAACGTATTTCCAGCTTTATTTCCAAGCGTTGATTTAGGATCGAAAGACTTGAAAGTGAGTGTGCGCGAAAGAGACAACGCGCACGCGACGATTTGGATGCACATGGCTCGCGTCTACGAAGGCTTGCACGCAATCTTAAAGACTTTGCTTAAACACGGCGGGCCAACTCGTGATGGCGTTTTAAAGTGGATCTTCTTAAACTTGCACGTGAATAAGAAAAGAAGTCAACAAGAGCAACAATTATCTTGGTTTGAGAATTGCTCAGACGGCTACTTTGTAAACTTTTGCGAGACGATGTTACGTTTGAGTTTGCCATTCACGGACGTTCTCAACGGAAAAGGAAAACATTTGCCGAAAATTAAAGCGGAATACACGCTTTCTAAATCGTGCGGTATAACGGACTACAAAGATTGCACGAGACTTGGCATGACCGAGAGCGAAGCGGAACAATGCTATAACAGCGGGGAGTTTGAGTTGGAAGAAGGTGGCGATGCGAACGCGTCGTCGTGGGGATTCGTCTGCGAATGTTTTTTCGCGACTCATCGCGCTATGCATCTTGGCATCATCGCGTGTATCAACGCGCAAGAAGAGAGGCAGCGACACACCATACGCCGTTATGCCGAGAGAGTGAACGAATTGGAGGAGGAGATACAATCTTTACCCGGGAACGATCCGCGAAGACACGAGTTTGTTGTTCAACTCGGACAACTTCGCATGAAGAAAGATGCCTACATTCAACAGACGATGCTTTGCGATGCGACTTTGATGGATCCGCGCGTAGTATCGGATAGTTTTGCATTCTATCGTTTAACGTGCGTGTGGTTATTGAACGAAGCAAGAAGTGGTGGTGGAGATCAGACATCACCAGCAATTCCGACGACGACGACGACGCAACTCCCGGATGAAGCCTCGAAAGCTTTCCGAGCGATACCGGAAGAAATTGTGGAAGATACTTTGGACTACTTGGTGTACGTCATGTGCACGAAAAGTTCTTCGCATTCGTTGATTGAGAATGAAATTTTGACCGAAGTCGTAGACTTTCTCGTTCTCTTCTCCGGGGCGTCTGAGCACATCAAAAATCCATATCTTCGATGTAAGTTTGTCTCGGTCATACACTCGTTCTTACCAGACTATTCTGGCTCGGATAAATTAGGTCGAGTGATGTTCGAAACAAACGCGAGCGCATTTCAGTTTCTCATCCCGAACTTGCTCAAACTCTTCGCCGATGCCGAGCAAGCTGTTGGTCCTTACGAAAAATTCAACGTCCGCAAAGAAATCGGCGACATTTGCGAGTATCTTTGGGCAATCCCGGAGTACCGAAACGGTTGGAAGATTTTTTCAGAAACCAAGTGGCGATTTTACGCGAAGTTTGTTGACATGCTCATCAACGATGCCGTGCACTCTCTCGGCGAGGCTATGGAGAAACTTCCGCAAATTCGAGAAAGGGAGGCGTTGATGGGGGACGAAGCGCAGTGGAATCAGCTGACGGACGAACAACGCGACGATCACGAGTCGCGTTACGAAAGCAGCGAACGAGAACTGAGATCGGATTTGTTTTTCGCGAAGCAAAACATAGAAATGATGGCGTATACGAGTAAAGAGATCGCCACGCCGTTCCTAAGGCCCGAGATTATCAAAAGAGTCGCGGACATGTTGAACTACTTCCTCAGTCACCTCGCCGGCCCGGAGAGACGAAAGTTGAAAGTGAAAAACCCGGAGAAGTATAAGTTCGATCCGAAAGAGTTGCTGACAAAAATCGTCACCGTGTATCTCAATCTTTATAAAAACGAAAGCATTATCAATGAAGGCGCGGATATGATGGATACGGGTGCGGAAAAGACGTTAGCCGAGGCGATTTCGGAAGATGGGCGAAGTTACAAGGACGAAGTCTTTACCATGGCCATCGACGTTCTCTCCAAACACTTTCTTCTTTCGCCGACGGAAATTGAGATTTTCCAAAAGCTACAAAAAGCCGCGAAAAAAGCTGCGGACGATGCCGTCGACCTCGAAGCCGATTTAGGCGAGATTCCAGACGAGTTCCAAGACCCTCTCATGTGTACTTTGATGAAAGATCCAGTCATCGTACCGATCACGAAAAACGTCTGCGACCGGGCCACCATCGAGCGCCACTTGCTTTCTAACGAAACCTGTCCTTTCAGTCGTCAACCGTTGAAAGTAGAGGATTTGAAAAGTGACGTCGAGTTGAAGAGAAGAATCGAAGAGTGGGTCATGGAGCAAAAGAAAAGGGCGAAGAAGTGATACTATAATGTCCGTAGTTAGTTTTAATCAGCAGTAGCAGAGAAAAGAGAGAGACATGCGAAAAAACAATTTGTTCCTTTCTCCTCGTACGACAGTCGTACAACATCACAATAAATTTCCTTCTCGTATTTCTTTTACTCGCCGTATTTAATAAATAGATATGTTCGCTGGGTCTGCATCATCGACGATGATGACGACGTCCTCCTCGTCGCTGGTGGTGGTGAGTAATAACACCTTTCAGGTGAAGAAGGAGAAGAAGACATCATCATCATCGACGAAGAGGAGAACCAAGAGAAGCGCGCACAGAAGAAGCGGCGAGGAAGAGGAGGAGGAGGAGGCGATTGATTATTGCGCAAACAGAAGCGATTTCGATGCGTTCGAGCGCGCTCTTTCTTCGCTCTCTTCCTCTTCATCATCGAGAAACGATGCGAACACAACTGACAACGATAACGACTACAATGAAGACATTGATAACGGTAAAGTGAAGAAGAAGAAGAATTTGAAAACAGCAGTTTCCGCGCTGTGCGCTTCCTTGTGTCTCTCGACCGAAGTTTTCCTCCTTTCATCCGGTTTTGCGTTTCCCCGGGAAGCGAGCGCGTTGCTATCGAACCCAAATTCGGGCTTACCGCGAACGCCGACCGCGGCGTTACGACGAGCCACGCCGAGAGTGAATGCGGAGTCGTCAGACATTCAGTATAATTTGGACGACGCGGCGTATCAGTTTCGCATCCCGCAGCGAAAACCGTGGAACTCGATGTTGAACGAAATCAAGAAAGCGAAAGAGATTGTCAAGGAGAAAAGAGGTGAGATTTTCCAACCGATCGTGAAGGAAACCCAAGCCAGCGCGGAAGTTGAGATTGAGAATTTAGTCATCGCCTTGGACAGATTAATCTTAGCGTGCGAAAACCAAGACGTGGAGAATTTTGATAAGTGGATCGCCAAAGCCATAGAAGCGAACGGAAATATCATGGTGAACCAAGTGAACGACTTGCCATTTTTGTTACCGAAGCGATACCAAGAGTTGCCAAGAATGACGGGACGGGCGGAGTTAAAGTTTACGATTAAACACGGCGATGGGAGTTCGTTTGGGAATTTGAACGGCGAGCCTTTGAAAACCGTGGATCTCGAGATAACCTGCGACGGTTTTAACGCGCCAATTACGGCTGGAAACTTCGTTGACGCGGTGAAAAGAGGCGAATTCGATGGGAGTAAATTAAATTTATCCGAAACGGCTGTTATTTTTGGCAACAGCGATAATTCAGCGTCGACATCGATCCCTTTGGAAGTCAAGGCGTCGAATGAATTCGAGCCGAGATACCGGTCGCCTTTAGATGTTGCGAGCGGCATCGATGCGTTACCTTCCATTCCTCTCTCAGTGAACGGGAGCGTCAGCGCCATGCGCTCAGCCACGGACGACGGCGCTTCCTCTTCCTCCCAGTTTTTTCTCTTTAATTTCGATCGCAGACAAGCCGGTTTAGGCGGTGTAGCGTTCGAAGAAGGAGAGTTTTCAACCTTTGGGTACGTCACGAAAGGATTAGACTACGTGAGAGACTTACGCAAAGGAGACGTGATTGTTAAAGCTTCAGTCACGGCTGGAGAAGACCGCTTGGTCAATCCGAGCGTCTCCAGAGCCGATCGGATCGATGAAATCCAAGCAGCGGAATTAGCTGATAAAGAGTTGTTAGCAGAGAAAGGCGTTTGAAATGTTCACGATGATTATTATGATGATGATGTGTTTTTGTTACCCTCAATTCGTAGTCTCTCTCCCTTCTTCCATCAGTCCTTTTGCTCTCCGCGTCTTCTCCTTTTTTGTGTGAGTTCGCCCAAAAACGCTTACGACCAACCTCCACCACGAATTTCTTAATAATATCCAAACTGCTTTCTTACATTTATAATTCATACGACACAT
>Ga0129327_10001072_pt1 | contig 16320 bp, 27 predicted proteins | sample CPBDNA_6_FD_111799 | JGI IMG/M metagenome (GOLD analysis project Ga0129327, IMG submission 111799) | Freshwater to marine salinity gradient microbial communities from Chesapeake Bay, USA - CPBay_Spr_31_0.8_DNA | ecosystem: Environmental > Aquatic > Marine > Coastal | place: USA: Chesapeake Bay... | reverse complement strand
CGCTTCTTTGTTTTAGTATCCATGATGTGTAATACATCAATTTCTTCGTCACGCTCTAATTTTAATTGGTAGCCTTCAGTAAGACCAAGATTAAACAATACGTTAGTTGACTTGCCTTTAACTTTTTTACTTAGTGTAGGCGGAACACCGTCTTTGTCTACAGTATTACCAAATTTAGCAGCTTGTGTTTTGATCTCGTTTGGGCCTACGTCAACAGTTGTGTTAACGCCTTTTACAATTCTACCATCTTCAAATAATTCACGTAGTTTCATGTGTTGTTGTTTCCTGTTAATGCATTAACAGCAACATCTACTACTGCATTTGTCGCTGCTCCACGAACTTTATTTGCAATAAAAGAAGCCGGATTAGCAACAAACATAGCAGCATCAACTACTGTAAAGAATCTATCTCTATTTCTTTGTCTTACAGCCGTTTGATATGATTTTACAAACTGTCGATTAAACGCTTGTAATGCAGCACGAGTCTGCGGCCCCCATGTTCCATCTACGCCGCCTGCATCATACCCATTACTGTTGAGCCATTGTTGAAGTTCTGCCAAATCTTGTTTGTTATAGGCAAGATCCGATATATCTCCTGAAATAGTTTTAAGTTCTGGAAGCTCCGAATGCTGCACAGCATACTTGGCATATACAGCCGGAGGCGGCGTCATCTGCGTATAATCTGCTGTTTGTGCCCAAAGACGTCCTTCGGTTATTTCTTGCATTTTCATTATTTACGACCCCTAAAACCTTTAGGCATATTTTGATTCATCATTTTAGGTTGACTAAACCAAAGTTTAAACCATTCGGCATCGCCGGGCTTGATATTATCTTTACGCATTTTACGAGCATTTGAATTTGCAGCATCACTAATGTTCTCAAGAGTGTACTCAGTGTAACCTTTAAATTCGTTTACACCGGCAAGTTTCTTTATACGCTCGAGTTCATCCATTACTTTTTCTTCTTGTTGTGCTGTGCCCACGCAATTGCATACGGTGCGCTAGGATCGTCAAACTTTTTCTTTAGTGCTTTAACTTGCTTTTCTCTGCCTGGCGGCGCTTTTTCAACAGTCTTTCTATACTTCTTTTTCATCTTCACTTCGTCAGGTGAATCGCCAAAGTATTTGTGTACAAGGTCGTCTAAATCTGTGTGAAACTTATCTTCATCTTCTGGACTGACATCTTCAGCTGCAACTGTATCGTTAACACCCATACCTTGACGTACTGCTGCAAACATTTCGTCTGCTATGTCTTGATTAGGCACGCCTTGTTTAAATGATTCTAGATCATTTGCGACTGCTGCTGCTCTCATTTTACTTGCGCTCATACCTTCAGCACCGTCTGCATCTGGATCACGCTCGCCTGCACTTACTACACTAATTGATTTAAAGTTGTAGTCTTTACCGTTATAATCGTTTAATAATTTTTCAAATTGAGCAACACGATCGCTACCTGCAACATAGATTAAATTATCATAACCCAGTGCGTCAATTTTTTGTAGTGCTTGTATAATAGTTTTAACTTCAGGATTACCAATTGTAACTTCTGGGAAGAAAAATTTAGCATAGCTAAGTTTATCTGCAAATGCTAATGGATCTGTTTTAGGCTTTTGTGATTGACTTAGAAATATATAAGGATCGGCACCTTGCGACTTTACAGCATCTACTAATTTAGCATGTCCGATAGTAGGAGGATTCATCCGCCCAAATGCCATTGCTGCTGTTCGTTCTGGTGCTTCAACTAATTCTCTCAGTCTCATTTATAATCACCACTCTTAACATCGTCCATACACTCGCCAAAAATTTTGTCAATTAATGTATCACGATCTTCTTGTGTAAACACATCTTCAGAAGATGCTCCTAGATCATATTTTGAGCAGTAAGTATCGATGCCTTTATTAATCATCGGAGTTAATTGCTTACGATGATTAATTTTTTTACCATCTCTATGCATATCTGCAATTTTACTCATTGCAGGATAATAATCATGACGATAAAATTGTGGGTCATTTTTCATCCAAACACTAGTATCATCTATTAAATCAAATCCTAGATCTTCGTTTTCTTGTACTTCGGTTACTTCGTAAATCTTTACCATTTTCTGCAACTCCAATATCTTGCCTTGTGACGCGGCCCGGGATTATCGCAATTGTGTCTTGCTCTAAATGAGCGCCTTGCTGCCGGGTTGTTCTTTTTAATACTCATAGCTTTGCCTTTGACACTGCTTCCGCCGTGTCCAAAGTTTACTTTAACTACATTGCCTTTTGGATTCTTTACATACACTTTAAACTTTTTAACATCGCCTTGCATAGGTTTGCCTAGTTTAACTGTACGACCTTGATATTCTGCTTCGTCTATAACATCATCGTCATTGTACCATAACTCACCGTACTCTGCATAAAACTCATCATCGTCGTCAAATGTAACTTCGTCTAGCTCTTCGCCTTTGACTGGAAATTCAATATCAAAGTCTTCATGCCCTTGTTCGAACATATAGTTTGCTAGGTTCTGTGCATACTCGTCTGCTTCTTCGTTTGTTAATTGTCTCGGCAACGGAATTTGATATACACTAGCACCTTGTGCTGATTCGTGCAATTCGCTGCCTGGAAAAATACTTTCGTCTAAACTTTCGTTTAAACTATTATTCTTTTCCATTACTATGTATACAAAGTGTTCCATAATTAAATTCCTGTATTACCGTTAAGCGCATATATTGCAGCAGCAAGTCTATTAATTGCATCAGTTATACTTGCAGGATTAGGATCAGCCCAGTGTGCATCTGTACTTACTGCAAAATCTTGTGTATATGATGCTAATCTATCTATCGCACCATCTACTGTTGTTGGCGCAACGCCGTCCCATACTACTCCTGCGTTTGCAGGATATGGTATAGCCGCATTGTGCGTAACTTCTCCTGAAGTTGCATCGTAACCAAGTATGGTTGTCATTGTAGCATTTCTAATTGGTTTAACTACTAGACTACTTGCTGTGGTATTTTGTAATGCAATACCTGTTGCGTTGATTACAATTGAGTTTGCCGCTTGGTTTGTTTTACCTGCTCCCTTACCAATTGCTACTGATTCTGCGCCTTGGGTTGCTTGGCCGGCGTCTTGTCCAATTGCTACCGAGGATTGACCTTGAGTAGTTAAACCGGCCTGTACACCAATTGCTACTGCGTCAATACCTTGAGTGGTGTTACCGGCATTTTGACCAATTGCTATTGCACTACCACCTTGAGTTGTTTGACCTGCCGTGTAGCCGATGCTGATTGAAGCAATGCCCTGGTTAGTATCGCCTGCGCCAAATCCAAGTGCAATGCCATATGCACCTTGATTAGTAAAGCCTGCACTATTGCCTAATGCTATATTATTGTCGCTTGTTCTTAAACTTGATGTTTCTACTGCACCAACAATCTTATTGTTTATACCGTCTACTAGTAGTGTGCTATCATCACCAAACACACTACCTGTCACATCACCGTTTAGAGAAACAGCTGGAGCAATAGTAATACTATTGCCACCAGTTATGGATATAGTATTTCCATCTATCGAAAGTGTTTGTGCATCTGTGTTTAAATCTCTTGCGTATATTTCGTCAAAGTTATCATTAACTTTATCAAAGGCTGAACGGAGGCTTTCACCGTCTCCAGTTAATTCGCCTGTTCCTAAATTAATTGTTTGCTTTGCCATCTGTGCCGCCCTTAATGATTTAATCTTATACTGTTAACTGTGCCGTCAGTCCAATTACTAACATATGCTCTTACCCAAACATAGTTTCCAGTAAAATTATAGTTTTTAGTATTAGTTGTAACACTAGTATATTCTATAGATGTAATACTTTGGGTTGCAACTAAACCAGTAGTGTCAACACTTTGTTTACCGGAGTCTAAAACTAAAGTAAACCAGTCAGCTTCTACTGGGTTAGTTGCAAGTGTTCCTTGCATAGCTACTTTCCCAATAAACCCTGCTAGGTCTACTTGTACTGTATGGAGGCCGTCACTACGTCCGTAGTAACCGTCGCCTTTGAATTTCTCCCCAGTGATGACAGTATTTGCACTGTCTCCTGGGTGCGTATTTGCTGATAAGATGGTTTTACTATTCATACAACTATTTATCAATAGTTGTGTTGTAGACTAATTTGTCGACCCTAGCTAATTTACCAACAAACAAACTTAAGAGTTGTATAATTTTATCATCTCTTACATAGAAATACATTCCTCGAATGTAGCCGTTAGATTCTATTGCCGCTAAACAAGTATCGCCGGCTTTAGCCTTACCCGGATTGTTTCTAATCCATGCTGCTAAACCTGGATCGCACGAATACCCTAACGTAATTTTATATTCATATTTAATTTCATAGTCAACAAATATAATATTTTTATGTAGTTTAGAAATATTTTCTTTATTAGGTTCCCATAATTCTAATGCACCATTAAATTTATTGCCTAACATTTTAAGCCAAGAAATATCATGTGAATATATTTGCATACGGGGTCCAGAGACTCGTAATTTATAATCTTCTTGCTTGCAAAATTCTGCATACAAACTTTTTGCTTCAATAAATGTACTAAGCTCGATTGGCTTCTTAAGTGAATATTGTCCTTGTCTTAGCGGCTCACCTATATCATACTGCTGCTGTAGTGCAGTAAGTGCTACTTGTGCAATTCTTAGATTCTTTTCTCTAAAAATATGCACAAGAGCATTTACTACAACTAGCTTGTACGGGTATTCATCATAAAATAGTTTTACAGTTTCAAGTCTGTTCAACGACTTCATTATCATTTACCTTTAGTACAATAGCATCATCAACAATGTCAATTGTTAAATCTCCGCCATTTTTAAGTTTTCCAAATAACAGCTCTCTAGCCAATGGCATCTTGATTTCTTTATCAATAACACGCTGCAACGGACGAGCGCCCATCTTAGGATCAAATCCCTTGTCCACTAAATAATCAAGAGTTTCGTCAGTAACTTTAATTGCAACATTCTTATCCTTAACTAATTCTTTAAGTTCAACAAGGAACTTACCAACAATTTTTAACATTACCGGCTTACCAAGTTTAGCAAAAGTAACAACACCGTCTAAGCGATTACGGAACTCTGGACTAAAGAATTTCTTAAGAGCTTTGTCCTCATATGAATTATCTTCAAAGTCTGTGCCAAAGCCGATGGAGTTCTTCTCAGAATCAGCAGCGCCTAAGTTAGTAGTAAGAATTAATGTACAATTACGAGCATCAGCTTCTTTACCGTTCGATCCTGTAATCTTACCATTATCCATAATTTGTAGTAGGATTTGACTTACATCTGGGTGAGCCTTTTCAATTTCGTCAAGCAGAAGCACACAGTTTGGCGATTCTTGTAACTTAACAATTAATTGTCCTGCACTATCTTCGTGGCCGACATATCCCGGAGGTGAACCAATTAGCTTACTTACACTGTGCTTTTCTTGATATTCACTCATATCAAACCTTACAAGCTTTACACCTAAGTTACTAGCAAGTGCTTTTGCTGTTTCAGTTTTACCAGTACCTGTTGGTCCCATAAACACAAAGCTACCAATAGGCTTATCTGCTGCCTTAAGACCTGCTTGTGCAACAAGTATTTTATCAACGATACTTTCGACTGCTTTATCTTGGCCGTAAACTTGCTTTTTAATATTGTGTTCAAGATTAGCAAGATTCTCAGTTTCTTTTTCGCTTACTTGATCTTCTGGCAAGTTAACTGCTTTAGCAAGCTCGTATTGAATTTCTGCTGCATCAACAATTTTATCACCTATAACTTCTTTTAGATTAAACCGCGAACACGCCTGATCAATTAAGTCAATTGCTTTGTCAGGTAATTTCTTATCTGACTGATATTTAATACTTAATTTAATTGCCTCGTCAAGTGCTTCGTCGGTAATAATAGTTTTGTGATAATCTTCATAGTATTTCTTAAGACCTAATAGGATATCTTTAGTTACTTCTGCACTAGGTTCGTCAACTGTTACACGCTGGAATCGACGCATCAATGCACGATCTTTTTCAAAGTACTTGCGATACTCTTCCCATGTAGTTGATGCAACTACTTTAATGTTGCCTTTACTTAATGCCGGTTTTAACATGTTAGCAAGATCGTTTGCACTATTTCCACCACCTGCGCCTGCGCCACTAATCATGTGTGCTTCGTCGATGAACATAATAGTTTTGCCTTTTTTCTTTAAGGCAGCTAGAACAAGTTTAAAGCGTTCTTCAAAGTCTCCTCGATACTTACTACCAGCAAGCATGGCACCAATGTCTAAGTTATAAACATTATATTCCTTTAAGAATTCAGGCACAGTATTCTGTTCAATATTAAATGCAAGACCTTCTGCAATAGCAGTTTTACCAACGCCTGGGTCACCGACTAGTAATACATTATTTTTATTACGACGACCAAGTGCAAGTGCAATAGCATCTAATTCTTCTGCACGACCGATCACAGGATCAATTGATTTCTTTTTAACTTCGTCATTAAGATTAGTTGTGAATGCCCGCAATGCCTTTGCAGCCGCTCCACTCATTTCTTCGTCTTCTTCGTTAGCGTCAACTTCGCTGCTCAGGTAAGTAGCAAATTTATTTTTGTCAATTCCTGCTTGATCGCAATAATATGCCGCGAGGGATTTTTTCTCGCTAATGATACTAAGCATTACATCACTTAGTTCAATATGACTGCGCCCGTTAAACAATGTTTGTGTAAATGCACGATTTAAACATCGTTCAACAGTTTGTGTTTTCTTGGGCTTATGTTTAGATGTATCAACTATAAGATCTTCGCAACCAGTTTTTAGATGATGCTCTAGATTAGATTTCATGTAATCTGGATCAGCACCAAACTCTTTAACTAGATTATAAAATGTTTCGCTACACAACATTGCGAACAGTAAGTGCTCAAGTGTAACATACTCGTGTTGCAACTTTTGAGCGTCTTTAACTGCTTTATCAAATACTAGTTGTAAATCTTTACTTGGTTCAACCATTAGTGTGTTCCTTTATTAATTTCTTTTGTTTTTTCTTTGCTATGTCTAGTTTTAGTTTTGAAATTCTGTCTGTAAATTCTATGCCTTGAAGATGATCATATTCATGTAAGAAGCACCTAGCATCTATTCCACTTAACTCTAGTATACACTCTTTGTTCGCGATGTCAAGGAATTTTACAACTATTTTATTAGGCCGTTTGATTGATAATATCAATCCTATATGACTTAAACATCCTTCCTTACTTAAATTGCTATCATCACTTACTTCAAGAATAACAGGATTAATAACAGCAAACGGCTTAGTTACTTCTGCATGTTGTGTAGGACGCATTACGAAAATTTGTGCATCTATACCTACTTGATTAGCTGCAAGCCCAATGCCATTCTTTGCCATCATTACTTGACACATCTCTCCCGACACTTGTTTAGCATCCATTGAATCAAAATCAAATGGCTTTGTAACGATATTTAAGAACTTATTCGGTGAGCTTATCAATTTCATCTTTAATTTCCTTTAATTTGTTTAATATTGTTTCGTCATGTATGTTCGGTACTACTGCTTCAACTTTAATATGTGCATTACCCGCCCGTCTTGTATTTACATTAGGAATACCTTGCCCTGTTATACTAAACACAGTACCTGACTTTGATCCTTTTGGCACAGTTATACTAAAATTCTTTCCTGTTGGTGTTACCACCTTAATTGAAGTACCTAATATTAAATCAAATACCGACACAGTATGTTTGGTAATAATATTATCACCATCCCTATTCCATTTTGCATGTGGTCGAACTTTAATGTTAAGAACTAAGTTCCCCCGCTGGATATGTGGAATACTATCATCGCCCATTCCGCCAAATCTAACACTATCATTGTGCCTAATCCCCGGTGGAACTATAGCATCTAATGTTTCTATTCTTCCGCTTTGTAATCTATATTGCAAGTTTATTGACTTTCCACTAAACACTTCTTCAAATGTCAGTGTATGCTCTATTATAACATCTCTATTGCGCTGTTGTCTACCTCTTTGATTTCCAAATCCAAACATCCCATTAAACATGTCATTGAAATCTTGAGGGCCTCTTTGATGCATATTATTTGTATTAAAGCTAGGTTGGGGATTGTCATACTGCTGTTTTTTAGCAGGATCTTTTAGTGTTTCATAAGCTTCGTTAATTTGTTTAAACTTTGTATCATCACCGCCGTTGCGATCAGGATGATTTGCCATCGCAAGTTTACGATATGCGTGTTTAATATCTTGAGAAGAAGCGTTTCTATTAACGCCTAGTGTAGAATAATAGTCCATGTAACTACTTATCGCATGGACTATTATGTTTTATTCATAATGATTATTTCTTTTTACTATATGCCTGTGCGCCAAAGAACGCAGCAACAATACCAGCAACAGCAACAAAGTATGTTGGTGCCATTGATCCTAGTGTCTTTGTGGCTTCACCTAATCCTAGTAACGATGTAACAACTACCGCAAACGGATATAGTAGTAATCCAAATAATGCAAACCAAGTCATACTTCTTTGTGCATCACGCATTGCATCTTGATCTTCTAAAGATTTGCGTCTAAACTCAAGTTCCATTTGTTTTTCTTCAGCATCAATGTGCCCATCACCGTTTATATCTGCAGGATGATAACCTGTATTTTGTACTGCAGGCGCTGGTGCTGCTGCTACTACTGGTGTACTTACAGGTGCAGGAGCTGATGTTTCAATTACTGGAGCTTCCGCCGGTGCTGCACTCTTTAATTCAGTTGGCTTTTTTCTTGGCATTTTTATTTCCCTCTAGTTTTGCAAGACGAGATTCTAACTCATCTATCTTTTTAGTTACATGTGGGTATTTTTTACGCCAAGCGTCTGTTGGCTGCTCGAACCATGTCAATCCCCATCTTACAACTAAGAAGTCTAAGAATTGATCTAGTTTAGCATAGCACCAAAGCCCTGCTCTTGTATCTTTAAAATAAGCTAGAAATGCAGCGCCAGCTAGTGCGCCAAGTATACTTGTGTATATCCACAAAGTATCGCCCGTTAGTCGTTCAATTAAATCCCACATAGTAAACCCTCTCTTTTACTATGTGTATTTATTAATCTAGTGGAGGAGTTTCTGGCTTAACAGCTTCTTCGTAATAAACAATGATTTGTTTTTGCTGTTCAATAAAACGCTTTAGTTCTGCAAAGTTTAAACTAAGGTTTTCATAGTCCTTAACTGAGATAGCAATATATGCAAGTTCGCCATTCTTTGCTGTAAACTTTTCAACAAACTCGTCATAGTTTTCTGCTGTAACAACATAGATCTTTACGTCATTGATTTGCGCACCCTTGGGACGAGCTACAATCGGTACAGTCGTTTTTACAGTATTAGTTACTGTTACTATCTGTGGTTCCTGCCTCAGGCTGCTGCACCCCATTAGGGTCAGTAATGCCGCGGAGATCATTCCATAAGCTATCAGTCGCATTTTGCATCCTATTTTCAATCAACCCTGGCCGCTTTTGTGCTAAGGCTGTTAAGTTGTGTTTTTGCAGAGTAGCACGAAGTTGGTCTCCGTAGCTTTCTGCCTTTTGTAGTTCTTGTTGTAGTTGAACATTTAGTTCGGCGTTACGGACTGCATCTCTGCGCATAGTCGAAATAGACTCTTCACTTATAGCTACTGCTGTTTCTAACTTTGCATTATTTGCATTTAAGATTGCAATTCGTTCTTGTGTATCATTATAATACCAATAAAAAACGCCACACAGGACTAACATCATCGCTGCTGAAACAAATGCTAGTTTTAATCCCATATTATTCTCCGAACATCATAGCAAGACTTTTTGGACCCATAATACCATCTGGTGTTAGATCATTTTCTTCTTGCCAGGCCTTAATATGTGCTTCAGTTCCTTTACCAAAGATACCATCAGCACCAATTTCTAATTCTTCTTGTACTGCTTTAACAGTTGGTCCTCTTGAGCCTACACGAATAGTTTCATATACTATCTTGCCAGGCTCCCAATGTCCGCCCATTACTTCCATTGCATGTTCATAATGTTTCTTACGATCTTCTAATCCAATGTATCCACCGTTAATGCGTTTTGTTGCACCTTTGATGTCACGGCTATCACAATACTTGTTTAAGTTGTTTGTATCCCAAAACCAACATGCTGAGTCTAGTGCGCCTTTTTTAGTGCGTACATAGTCTACTGCTTCTTCTGGGGTGATTTCCATTTCTTTTGCGAATTCTGTATAGTTGTAACGGCCTGTAAGTTGCAGAATGCCGCCGCCCCTAAATCTCCAGCCATCACCACTGTCGGTATCACCGTTGTCCATTCTGTTTGCGTAAATAACATTCGCAATTTTACGAGGTTGTCTGTGATAAGGTTGTGCATCTCTACCTGCTCTCTTAAAATATTTGCCAAACAAGGCATCAAGTGCTTTTGCACTGTAGTTTAGATTTTCTGACAGTACTTTAAAGTTAGCTGATTCATGTCCACACTGTGCAATAAACATTGCAACTCGTTCTGGTGTGTTCATCTCCCATAATGGAAGTATTTCACACATTGCATCGTACCAATCTTCTGCTTCTTCGTTTCCACGAAGCATTTCAATCACCATTTCTTCGGTAAAGTCGAATTCAAAATCTTCTGCTGACATGTTTTATCCTTTATAATATGATTCGTTTTAGTACTAAAGTGCTCTCTTTATTTTCAAATACAAATTTATCTCCGTATTTGCAAATATTGTAATCTCCGATATACTTAGTAAGAAATAGTATCTCTGGGTAGGAATCTAATACATCCATTGATTCGTTAATGCGGTTAACTGTTTTTAATGTTTCGCCAAAGTCTATAAATTCAAATACTAGGTTATCGGCATATGATTTCTTAATAGTTAGAATATTATCTTCCATAACAATCTCATCTAAAAAACTATTATTAAAGAAATTTTTGTAATTGTTTAAGTTGCTTTCTGATACAGTAATACCATAGTTATCAGGGTCTAATGGAACTTCTCTATCTAAATTATCCAGTGTAGCATTAAAGCTCTTAAATCCTTTGTAATAACGGAATTTTATATTTTCGAGATCAGCTAGCTTTGTAACTCCGTCAATGATTTCCATAATATTTTTATTGCCGTCTTTGTCTCTTTCGAGTTCTACAAATACTCTATAGGTCCCGTCATCTTGCTCGCCTGCTGTAACATCAGCATCAAGAATAAAACTGTAGCCGCCCTCTAAGAATCTAACTAGATCATCAGCAGGATCCTTGCTATTAACAGTAAAGCTAAGTGTAATGATATTTTTATCGTCACCCATTTTAGATGCATATTCATCAATTTCAAAAATATGATATACTAAATCTTTTAAATCACTTTTCCGTAGTCCCATTATACTGCCGCTCCTGCTGGGTCCATCATTGGATCTGCCGCTACATTGTCAGCTGCTTGTGGTGTCTCTTGCGCAGTAATGTTATCTAATTCTTCTACTTTATTATATCCGCCGTATATGTCAGCAATTAATTTCTTTGGCATTTGAATTTTAACAATCCAAATAGCATGCCGATCTAATTTGCCTTTTTTGCTTTCTGGCCGAATATCTTCTGGCTTGCGAATTTTACGGGGTTTAATAACATAGTCCTTACCCATAAATACTTTGCAATCATAATCAAGTAAACGCTGGCCACCCATTGGATCTGGCATCTTATTGCGATCCCACATAAAACTACATGTAACCCAATGCCGATCAATAATTGGCCCTTCGGCTAGCTCTCCATCTTGCCAATTAGCATAGACGTAGATGTCCAATTCGTCTAAGACTCTTTCAAAATCTTTTAGTACTTGAAAAGAAGTATTACTGTCGTAAATGCCTTCAATATTTTTTACAATGTCATAGATATCTTGCATGGGTTATCCTAAGTTTCTTTACATACTTATTTATCGCATAATGAGAGTTATAAACTATTTTATCTATTTAATACCTTTGCTAAATACTTTTGTAGGGCAGAAGCTTTACTAAAAAGCATACTGTTTTACGCCATTTCACCGTAGGAGGAAACTTAATGGGTGCAAAGCGAAAAACTGCTGAAAAGCGTAATTCAAAACGAGGCTACGATAATGTAGTTGATATTAAACCATTCCAAAAAAAGCAAAAACAAGTAGATATACTTCCAAGAAACAGAAATCAAGAATCATATGTATTATCACTGTTAGACCTAACGAAAGATATAGTCTTTGGCATTGGGCCGGCAGGTACAGGCAAAACGTTGTTAGCTGTTCAAGTGGCTGTAAAGCTATTCAAAGAAGGTACAATTGATAAAATCATTGTTACGAGACCCGCAGTTTCGGTTGATGAGGATTTAGGATTTTTACCAGGTACATTAGAAGAAAAAATGGCACCATGGACGAGACCTATATTTGATGTGTTAAAAGAATATTTTAATGCTGCTGAGATTACAGGAATGATTGCAGAAGGTATTATTGAAATATCACCATTAGCATATATGCGTGGTAGAACATTTAAAAAATCATATATTCTAGCAGATGAAATGCAAAACGCAACACCAAACCAAATGAAAATGTTACTAACTCGACTAGGCGAAGGTAGTATGATGGCTGTTACTGGCGATCTTAACCAAGCAGATAGACTAAAAGATAATGGGTTAATTGACTTTACAAATCTACTAGAAGATAGCAATCAATCGTGCTTAGATGTAGTTCGATTTGGCCAAGGTGACATCGAGCGTCATGCTGCTGTTAAAGCAGTACTACAAGTGTATGGAGACGAATAACTATAAATTAGAACAGGGGCTTAGTGTCCCTGTTCGCTCTTTAGTAACACTAAAAGATATTCATTCTTAGTATAAATTAACGGCCAACTAAATCCTTTGATAGGCGGCCGTCCAGTATCATCATATAATATATGTATAATATGATATTTTGTCAACCATATACGTTTTTTATTAAAAGTACTACGAGTAGGCCACCAAGCAAACTTTTCTTCGTGGCGTTCTTGATCTGGCAACTTGTTACCGTAGTAACCGTGTCCCATCATACTGCCATTGGTGCTTTAATACTAAGCATTGGATCATAGTCTAAGAGCGTGTATGCGCTTGTCTTAGTAGCTAGTAGCTCGTCGAGTGTTGTAAACTCGGGCATTAATAATGTAGGGCCTTTTCGCGGTGTACGTTCTAGTTGTTCTTTAACTTGGTCCATATGATTGCTGTAGATATGACAGTCGCCACCTGTCCATACAAAGTCTCCTACTTCTAGATTACAAATCTGTGCTAACACATGTGTTAGTAAACTATAGCTTGCAATATTAAACGGAACCCCTAAGAACATGTCGGCACTACGTTGGTATAGCTGACAACTTAGTTTACCATTTATAACTCTAAATTGTGACATAGTATGGCACGGCGGTAGTGCCATGTCCGGAACTTCAGCAACATTCCACGCACTTAATATAATGCGTCTGCTGTCTAGATCATTTTTAAGCTGATCAATAATAGTTTCAATTTGATCAAATCCTCCCCAATGTCGCCATTGAGATCCGTATACTGGTCCTAAGAATTTATGCTCGTCATCATTCCGATAGCCTAATGCTACTCCCTGTGCATCGGCATTAGCAGTCCAAATAGTATTCTTGTCTGTAAGTTCACTGCGATCTTTTTCAAACAATATTTCAGCAAGCCTGCGTTCGTCTGTGCCACCTTCTAAGAACCACAGTAGTTCGCTTACAACGCTCTTCCACGCCAGTCGCTTAGTAGTTACTGCCGGAAAGCTATCCTGTAAGCTAAATCGCATTTGATGTCCAAATACTGTACGAGTGCCAACACCTGTACGGTCGCTTACATCTTCACCGTTGTCTAAAATATATTGTAGAGCATCTAAATATTGTTTCATGTTTTTCGTTTCTTCCAAATTTCAAAAGTAACTGCTTCGTGTTCTTCAGTCCAAGTCCGTTCAAATAGTGATTCAATTTTCTTTAATGGTAAAAATGTATCACATGCATATGCACCCGGAATACGACTTAGATAGAACTCGTCAATAACACCTAGTGTTTGTTCGATAATATTAGGACCGCCGATAACCCAAGTAGTAACACCTTCATTAATATAGTTAATATGTTCTACTTCACTGTTTAGGTCACCACTAATATACATGTCCGCGCCTGGATAGTCATCTTTGCGTGTGGTTACAAGTACATTTGTACGCTTAGGCAACGGTCGCGGCATATCAGGATCTTCCCAAGTAGTAGATCCCATTACAACAATATCATTTACTGTATTACTTTTAAACCATTTAAGGTCTGTGCTGTTATGCGGCCAAGGTAGTGTGCCATTTTTACTTACGCCGCCGTAGTCGTCACATGCTAGTATTGCTTTAATCATTTAATCGCCCTTTCCGGGGGTCTCACTCATAAGTCCGCTATCGTACTTATTAGGAACACCTGCCCACTCAGCTGCATCCGAAGGCACATCTTCAGAACGCATTTGAGTAATTACAGGCCAAATCAAACTATACTTCATATTAATGTCATGCCACTTCTGTGCTTCTTCATCAGTATCAAACCCGGTGTCTGGTAAAATTGCATCTACTGGACACTCTGGTTCACACACGCCGCAGTCAATACATTCATCAGGATTAATTACTAAAAAGTTTTCACCTTCGTAAAAACAGTCTACTGGACACACCTCAACACAATCCATATGCTTACATTTAATGCAATCATCAGTTACTAAGTAAGTCATTACAGTCGCCCTAGTCTAATTAGCGTTGCTGCCAAGTTAATCTCCGGGTCTGCTACCAACGCATGATCTACCAGCCCTTGTTTAATAATTAGCACAGCTGAGTCTTGTTGTTCTTCATTTCCGAACAGCTCGATATTGTCATACAACCAACGATAGATTTCGTCCATCTCTTCTGGCAACACTTGCGAGCAAATAAGTTTACGGGCTTCTGTAATCTTACCTGCCTTAAACAAGTCAACCATCTTTAATTTATAATCATCTGTGTTAGCATCTGCGTTCTTGCTAACTAGAGTACCTGTTTGTGCTTCTAGTTGCACTGTGTTAATGCATTTACGCAAGTCTGGGTAGTATGCCTTAACATATGTATCTAAGGTGTCTAATTCAAACTGTACACCTTCTGTAATGAGGATCTCTGCCATCCGTGCTGTAAACTCTACCTGATCAATCTTCGCAATGTGCATGTGCTGACAGCGACTGTGTATGGCTGGCATAATCTTGTTGGGATAGTTACAGGTTAGAATAAAGCGCACACTATGGCTGTAGTCTTCCATTAAGTTGCGCAATGCAGGCTGCACACTATTAATGTTCATATAATCAGCTTCGTCAATAAGCACAACCTTAAAGTCACCAAACGGCATAGTTTGACAGAATGTAATAAGTTTGTCAACCCATTCAATCTTACGGGCTTCCTTAGATCCGTTAGCAATCATAACATCAGTGTCTTGCACGTCTAGTTGATTAATAAGAATCTTAGCAATAGTAGTTTTACCTAATCCAGCACTACCACTTAGTAGAATGTGCGGAATACTTCCACTATCGATCCAGCCTTTAATTTGCTCTCGCTGACTTTCGTCACGGAACACATATCCATCTATTGTGTTAGGACGATATTGCTCTACCCATAATTGCTTCATTTAATTAATGTACTCCATATCTTTAGTTTATTTCGTTTATAGTTAATTCTAACACGCAGCTCGTCATCTGTCAAGAGGCCATGTTCTACCATTAGTTCAATCATGCACAATACATCGCCTGCTTCTTCTAGCAGTTTTAAACGCTGTTCTTCTGTAGATTCTTCGATTGTACTAAACTTGCGCATCATCTTTGAACAGCGTTGTGTTAGTTCACCGCACTCTTCCATTGTAACGCACATTAACTGTTGTAGTGTGTTTATAGGACTATCTTTCATATTCTTGTCTATACCTCCAGTTACAATATGCTTCCCAACCGTATTCGTACATAGCATATGCAACAATAAACCCAATCCAAGGAATACTAAATGCAGCGGTCATTATTATATCTGCCGCTAAAAGTGCTGCTGGATAATCATACCAGCGTATCATTCTTTGCCTTCTTCGGCTTTCTTATTTCGTTTTCCATAAAAGCTATGTTTAAATTCGAGATTTTCTGTGCGTTCACCTGGAGCAATTTTTTTAATTTCGCCACCTTTATCTAGAAATTCTTGTATTTCTTTTGAATATATTTCTTGGTCTTTAGGTTCTGGTTTCATTGTCATCGTTTAAGTCCTAATTCGTTGTATGCAATTTGTATTGCTTTTGATTGAAAGTAAGCATCTGCTAATGCATTGTG
>Ga0129327_10001067_pt1 | contig 16357 bp, 14 predicted proteins | sample CPBDNA_6_FD_111799 | JGI IMG/M metagenome (GOLD analysis project Ga0129327, IMG submission 111799) | Freshwater to marine salinity gradient microbial communities from Chesapeake Bay, USA - CPBay_Spr_31_0.8_DNA | ecosystem: Environmental > Aquatic > Marine > Coastal | place: USA: Chesapeake Bay... | reverse complement strand
TGGTTAAAGCGTGATGATATGACTGGCTCGACCTTAAGCGGTAATAAGGTTCGCAAGCTAGAGTTTATTGCGGCTAAAGCCTTAGCCTCTGGCTGTGACACCTTAATAACCTGTGGTGGTATCCAATCCAATCATTGTCGGGCCACGGCTTTAGTTGCCGCACAGCTCGGCCTTAAATGCCATTTAATTTTACGCGGCCTACCAAAATCAACGCAAGCCAGTGATGGTAATTTACTGCTCGATGAGCTTTCTGGTTGCAGTATCAGTTATCACTCGCCAGCCGTTTATGCGTCAACGTTGGCGAAGTTGTTTACTCAGGTGTCTAACGATTACGCTAAAGCGGGGCATCGCGCTTTTGCAATTCCAACAGGAGGTAGTGATGGTGTCGGGCTGTGGGGTTATATTGCTGCTTGTGATGAAATGCATAGAGATTTTATAGCGCAAGGCATATCGCCAGCGGCAATCATTACGGCCTCGGGCTCTGGTGGTACACAAGCCGGTTTAGTGGTTGGTGCGCAACTGCTGGGAATGCAGGCCGATATCTATGGCATCAATGTTTGTGATGATGAGCAGTACTTTATCGATAAAATTAAGGATGATATTGCTGACTGGCAATTAAAGTACCCCTTACATGATTCGTTTGAGCTGACGGCATCAATGATACGCATGATTGATGGCTATGTGGGCGAAGGGTATGCAAAAGCAGGGCAGTCAGTGATTGATACGATTGCTTTACTTTCTCGGACAGAAGGTGTGGTCTTGGATCCGGTCTACTCAGGTAAGGCTTTCGACGGATTAATGCAGGAAATAGTCAATGGCCGCTTCGCCACCGATAGCGATATTGTGTTTATTCATACCGGTGGTGTATTCGGTTTGTTTCCTTACAAGGCGATGTTTTCGCCTTCGTCTATATAGCCCTATTTGAGTTTAATTGGTTTCAGTTTGCTGAGGCGTAATATTTTGGAACTCATCAAAATCTGCAAGCGCAGGATTCTCCGATAGCTTAATAAAAGTACTTAGCGCATTTTGCAGTTGTTTCTCACGCATAAAGGCATAGCGTTGTGCGGTTAAGCCGCTCATTTGAAGCTGGTCTTTTAATATAACTGGGCGGATAAAAACCATTAAGTTGTTTTTTCTTTTACTGACAGAGTTAGACCTAAATAGTCGGCCCAATAAAGGGATATCACCGAGTATCGGTACTTGCGTGCGGGTAGTGACATCATCTTCGCGAATCAAGCCACCTAACACTAATACTTGGCCATCACGTATCAATGCGCTGGTTTTTATTTCAGTTTTTTCGGTAATTAAGTCCGCCGCTTGACTGTTGGTGGTTGGCGATACGTTTTCTGTCGTTTGTTCAATCTCTAAAGTGATAGAGTCGCCCTGGTTAATGCGAGGCGTCACATTAAGCGTAATACCAATATCTTGTCGTTGAATCGTCTGAAAAGGGTTGGCGGTGGTAGAGCCGGCCGATGTTGAGCTGCCGGTAATAAAGGGTACGCTTTGTCCTACCAATAAGCTTGCTTCTTCGTTATCGAGCGCAACAATGGTGGGCGTCGACATAATGTTAGATTTATTTCGGGTGGTGATAGCGCGAAGTGCCGCAACCAAATTGCCGTCTTTTAAGTAGCCGTAGGTTAAACCGGAGTTACTTAACACGCCAGCCGCTAGCTGCGAGTTTGTTGTGCTGGCCGTTGCGTCTGCTGCAATAGCAGCGCCAAAGAGGTTGTTGAAGTTTGCTTTGGCAGCGGGCACATTTACCGCGCCAACACCGCCGGTGCGATTTTCTTCATAAATTTCTGAGCCACCCCATACCACGCCGAAATCTTCGCCTGCATCCCCCGATACTTGAACGACAACCGCTTCTATTAATACTTGAGCGCGCTGTATGTCGAGCTGTTTAATCACCGATCGCAGGTTGCTAAGTAAGCCTGGGGGACCAGTCATCACTAGGGCGTTGGTGGTCTCACTCGACTCTATACTAAAGCTTTGAGTTGATTCTGACTTGCTATCTTTAATAACGCTGTCGCCTACACTTTTAAGAATAGGTGTGATTTCAGCCGCTTCGATATAGTTTAGGTAGACCACTTGTGTGTTGCCGCCACCTTCAAGTGGTAAGTCTAACTTTTTAATTAAGTCTTTAATTTGTTTGCGCTTAGTGACGTTGCCCGTAATGAGAATAGAGTTGGATCGTTTGTCTACTGCGAATTCAACTTTATCTTTATCAGTGAGCGCGGCTTTGTTACCACTTAAGGATTTAATGACTTTGCTTAGTGTTGAGGAAATCTCATCAGCGGAGGCATAAATAATGGGGATGATATCAAGATCAATCTTATTTTCTGGCTTATCAAGCAATTGAATAACGCGTTCTATTTTGGCGATATTTCTTGCAGAGTCGGCGATGATAAGTGTGTTCGTTTGGTTGAAACTGGCGATATGTGACGAGGCAGGAATAAGCGGTCTCACTAAGGCCATTAGCTCTGTTGCACTGCTGTGCTCTACATCAATAATAGCGGTAACCATGCTGCCGTTACGAGTCTGCTCACCCATAAACGGAATGCTATCGACTTTTGCTTCGCCTGCGGGAATAATTTTAACCACGCCGTCGGTTTCTACTGCTGCAAAGTTATTGAGTCGCAACACCGTTAAAAACAGTTCATAGGCTTCATCGGGAGAAATTGTGCGTGAAGAAAGAATAGTCACGGTCCCTTTAACCGATCTATGAATAACCATGTTTTTGCCAGTTCTATTGGCAACCCATTGAATAAAGCCTTGGATGTTAGCATCGCGCATGTTGAGAATAAATTGTTCTTCGGCGGCTTCTATTACCACTCCCTGTTCTGCAATGGCAGTTTCTTGTTGGGCAAAAGAGGCTTGTGAAAGCGAGAGCGTTAAGCAGGTAATAGCTACTAGATAGGCGGCCAGTTGAACTGCCACAGCAAGAGATTTTTTTATTTGTGTGATTATCATATTCTCGACTTGCAATGAGTTCACCTTATGTTCAGCAGTTGCGATCTATTTATGACAGTCACTGCTTCGTTAACGCGTGACTGATTAAAGAGCTATTTTTTATTTCGTAAATTATTAATTCGTTCACGAATAGCCTTTCTTCTTTCTTCTCTCTCTTGGGGTGATTGAGAGATTATAGAGATTTCCGGCAAATTTTTATCGGTTTTTTGGACTTCTGGAAAATACAGTGTCTCAAAAATGCCATTTCGAATTAAGACTACTTTGTTTTTATGTATCGATTTTAGAATGGCATCACCGGGTAGGGTGTCTCCAATAGCGTAATGCTCAGATTTTTTTTTGTCGTCTTCAATAATTGCACCAGCATTGCGCTCATTTTGAGCAGTAAATGCACCGCGTAAAATAAGTTCCAGTTTAGTCTCTGGCAGCTCATCGATAATAATTACTGGTTTAGCGTTAGCGATACCGAAAAAGTGGCGCTCACCTATGCCGTTGCTATCAATAAGTGAGGTGCTTTGGCTGGGAGTATTACGAGTAATATCGAGGGTCGGTTGAAACAACAATGTGCTCATGAGCATACCGGTGCTCCACAGTGTCATCATGACAGCGGCAGCAATAGCCGAACAGCTCAGCGCGATGACTGGGTTGTTGAATATCATTTGTAGAGATGAGGGTAATATTGATCGCATTCTAAATTAGTTGGATTCTTCGCTATGCTAAGTTTACGCCTAAGTATGGCATCGCTTTTATGAAGCTATTCAGAGATGCCAGTGAATGTATTCATTATAGACTGCTAAAGCTGTAAAGCGCTCGCGTAAGGCTTTAAAATATCCAAAAACTTGCCGATTTCCAACAATTTACCCGCGAATCCTCAAAAGTATTGTCAATTTTTGCGGCAGAGCTCAAAAAAACTTTTCCATGCCATATACTGTGTGTATTCTGACGTTTACATTTAGCGTTGGCTGTCACTTTAGCATCGGAATCAAAAGAGTATTGATTCGACTACTTATTGAGCAGTCGATGCTTGAGGGTTTGTTTTTTGGGGTTGCCTTCTGTGGTAGCACAAATTGTAGACAATAAATTCAGCACAATGCGTAAAGTTAAAATACTCGATAAAGATGTTGGTTAAACATTTGAGGTTTAGATATTGGAAAGCTATATAAATTCGCTGTTAGGCACTGATGATTCTGGTCAAGATTCTGATCTAGATGAGGATCGGGTCAAGGATCAAGATCTTCATCAAGCGATATCGACAGAAGAAAGTGAAGCGACTGAAGCACAAGTCGATGAAGCAGCTAGACCGTTGCTGCCATTTCCGTTTGCAAAACGCTGCGGCGGCTTTGTCTTGGACGATGGTGTTAACATTACGCTGTATCACAAAGACACTATTGGTCAAAGTGTTGTCGCCGAAATTCAGCGTCACCTGGGTGTTAGCTTTGCCTGTGAAGCCGTTAAAGAGAGTCGCTTTGATGGCTTGTTAGCGCAAGCCTATGAAAGCCGAAATAACGAAGCCATGCAAATGGTTGAAGATCTTGGCGATGAGATGGACTTAGCCAGCTTGGCTGATTCAGTGCCAGAGTCAGAGGACTTACTTGAGCAGGAAGACGACGCACCCATTATTCGATTGATTAATGCGCTGCTTACCGAAGCGGTTAAAGAAAATGCTTCGGATATTCATATTGAAACCTTCGAAAAACGTTTAGTGGTTCGCTATAGAGTTGATGGCGTACTGCGCGAGGTAGTAGAGCCTAAGCGCGTCTTGGCGCCATTATTGGTTTCACGTATTAAGGTTATGGCAAAGCTGGATATCGCTGAAAAACGCATTCCGCAAGACGGCCGTATTTCGATTCGAATCGGTGGTCGTGAAATAGACCTACGAGTTTCCACTATGCCCTCGAGTAACGGTGAGCGAGTGGTTATGCGTCTACTCGATAAACAAGCCGGACGTTTAAATTTATCATCGTTAGGCATGGATAAAAAAGAGTTAGCGCGATTCAAAAAGATATTGCATCGTCCGCACGGTATCGTATTAGTCACGGGGCCAACGGGTTCAGGTAAAACAACCTCTTTGTATGCAGGCTTAAGCGAGCTTAATGATGCCTCGCGCAATATCTTAACGGTTGAAGACCCTATTGAGTATAATATTGAAGGCATAGGTCAGACGCAGGTTAACAATAAAGCCGATATGACTTTTGCGCGTGGCTTAAGAGCCATGCTAAGACAAGATCCTGATGTTGTGATGGTGGGTGAAATTCGTGATTCTGAAACCGCCGATATTGCGGTGCAGGCGAGTTTAACGGGTCACCTAGTATTAAGCACATTGCACACGAATACTGCGGTTGGTGCGGTTACGCGTATGTTTGATATGGGCGTTGAGCCTTTTCTGCTGTCATCCAGTTTAGTGGGTGTGGTCGCGCAACGTTTAATCCGTGTGCTGTGCCCTGATTGCAAAGCGCCTTACTTACCTGACAATACCGAGCGAGAATTTCTTGGATTGGGTGAGCATGTAGGCCACTCTATGTTTAAGCCAGTCGGCTGTAAGCGCTGCAATAATAGCGGTTACCGAGGTCGCAGAGGTATTTACGAAATTGTTTCTGTCGACAGTAATATTCGCCGTATGATTCACGACAAAGTATCTGAAGATATTATGATTAAAGAAGCGCGTTTAACGGGTCGAAGCATTCTCGATGACGGCAAAGAAAAAGTGTTAGAAGGCATTACCACGGTTGAAGAAATTTTACGCGTTACGCAAGAGGGTTAGCTAAGTGGCTGCTTTTAGCTATAAAGCGCTCGATGCGAGCGGCAAACAACAAAAAGGTGTTTTAGACGCCGATAGCGCACGTCAGGTGCGCCAACAGTTGCGTGAACAGGGTTTAATGCCACTAGAGATTGCACCGGCTGGACAATCTGATGAAAAGCAAAAAGCCGGCAGTGCAGGCTTTAGCTTCCGTCGACCCTCATTAAATACGGCTGACCTCGCTTTGATTACTCGCCAAATGGCGACGCTCGTTGCTGCAGGTATACCCTTAGAAGAAGCGTTAGGCACCATAGCTAAGCAATCTGAAAAAGCGAGAGTAAACGGTATATTATTAGCAGTTCGCTCTAAAGTGTTAGAGGGTTACACGCTAGCCGACGCCATGGCTGAGTTTCCGAGTGTGTTTAATGATTTATACCGCTCTACGATTCAAGCGGGCGAGTCCGCAGGCTTTCTTGATTTGGTAATGGAGAAGTTAGCGGATTACACCGAGGCCTCGCAGGCTTCACGTCAAAAAGTTCAAATGGCGATGATTTACCCAGCCATTTTGTTTTTTATGGCGATTGGTGTCGTCACTTTGCTAATGGTTTTTGTTGTACCCGATGTAGTAAAGGTCTTTAACACCCAAGGGCAAACGCTGCCCTGGATAACCCAGGTGCTTATTGCGACTAGCGATTTTATCGTTAATAAAGGCTGGCTTTTAATTATTGGTATTGCATTGTTTGTCTTCGCTATTAAATCGGCACTGTCTAAACCTGAAATACAAATTAAATGGCATCGACAAATTCTGAGCTTGCCCTTGGTGGGTCGGTTGTCTCGCGGCACTAACACCGCGCAGTTTGCCAGCACCTTAAGCATATTGACTGCCTCTGGAGTGCCGTTAGTCGAGGCACTTAAAATTGCCGGGCAGGTGTTAGCTAATCATTGGTTAAGGCGTCGTGTTAATCAAGCGACCCAGCAAGTTCAAGAAGGCACCAGCTTAAATAGAGCGTTAGCTGAGGGCGGTTACTTTCCGCCGATGATGCTGCATATGATTGCCAGTGGTGAGCAAAGTGGTGAGCTTGATAAAATGCTGGAGCGTATTGCTACGGCTCAGCAGCGTGACCTAGAAGGGTTAATTGCTGTGATGCTCGGTATTCTTGAACCACTCATGCTTTTACTTATGGGCGTTTGTGTTTTTGTGATTGTGGTGGCTATCTTGTTGCCTATCGTCAATCTTAACTCTATCGTTTAATTTAAACATTACTAAGATAATTAAGAAGGTATTATGAATTTCGCTAATGGTTCTTCATCTATAAAAAATCAACGTGGCTTTTCACTCATCGAAGTGCTGGTTGTTGTGGTTATTATGGGTATGTTAATTGGTTTGATTGGCCCCAATGTTTTAGGTCAGGTCGATCGCGCACGGGTAACAACGGCTAAGGCCGATATAGGCACATTGTCGCAAGCATTGGACATGTATAAATTAGATAACCATTTTTATCCGACGACCGATCAAGGTCTTGAAGCCTTGGTTAAGAAGCCACAGGCTTCACCGTCACCTAAAAATTGGAATCCTCAGGGCTATCTTAAAGGCAGCGAATTACCGTTAGATCCATGGGATGGCGAGTATGTTTACCTTAGCCCCGGTGAAGGGTCGCAGCCTTATGAGTTAATGAGCTTAGGTGCCGATGCGCGCCCCGGTGGCGAAGGTTACGCGAGCGATATCAGCAGCTGGGATCGGTAGTTATTCGGCCAAGTTATATTATGAATAACACAGCGCTTTCAATAACAGCAACGGCAAATGATTTTGCATTTAATGAAAGCACTGCTGTCAATAAAAACATTGCGGTTAATGGCTGCTCTGCCACTAAGCAGCGTGGTTTTACGCTGATAGAATTGTTGGTTGTGCTGGTCATTATTTCTATGTTCTCTGGCATGATTGTGCTGTCCATAGGTGATAATTTTTCTCGAGAACTTCGTTCCGAGGCAGAGCGTTTTCAGCGCTTAGTTGTCGCTGCTTCTGATGAGGCTATTTTTACTTCTTCGCAATTGGGTGTTGTTATCGACAAGAGCCAATACTCTCTTGTACGTTTCGATACGGTTAGTCAAAACTGGCAGCCTTTTACAGGACAGGCTTTTAGCCTTCATTCACTGCCTGAATCTATGCGGCTGACTTGGAGTATTGAAGGCTTTTCTCGGCCGGGTAGTGATGATTCTCCGCAAGACATTAATTTTTTCGGTGGTGGCAATACTGCGGGTAATGATAACGATGAAGACGATCAACTCAGCGAGGCTTATGATCTTAATCGAGCTGGTTTTGGTGCTGAGGATAGTGTTAGTGATCGTAATATCATGCCGCAAATATTGATGCTAAGTTCTGGTGAGGTGACGGTATTTTCTGTTGAGTTTTCTGCGATTAAAACGGTTGCCAACAACTATGTTGTCGCTGTGATCAGCGATGGCTTTTCTGCACCTTCAATTAAATCGACCAATGACAATTCCAGTGATTAGTTAGTAGAGCTGGCTTGTTGTGTGGTCATCAATAGATTGAAATACGATACGGCAGTTAAATTGAAACTTACAGTAATGTCAAAATTGAAGTCAAAAAACCGTGGTTTTACACTGATAGAAATTATGGTGGCAGTGGCTGTGCTGGCGCTATCTGGCGTCGCCTTGCTGGGTAATATAGGGCAAGCAACCCGTGATTTAGCGACCATAAGTGATAAAGCCGAGGCCTTGTATATTGCTGAATATGCATTAAATATGGCGCTGCTTGAAAAAAACTTTCCTGAAACAACGAATGAAGAAGAAACGATTACTCATGGCGGTCGAGAGTGGCGGGTTGAGTTAATCGTCAGTGAAACGCCTAATGAAAAAATGCGTCGTATTGATGTAATGGTTAGGCCTAATGAAAGGCGATTAGGCGGCAATCAAACGGCAACCATTTTATTAAGTGGCTTTAGAGGGGATGTTTTTTGAAGCCCTCAGTTAATTATTCAATAGCTTGTAATGGCCGTTTCTCTGCAGAGAGTAATGCACATTCACGACAGCTTAAGCCTCAGCTAGGTTTCACCTTAATAGAAGCGTTAGTGGCGATGTTTATTTTCGCCTGGATTAGTCTTGCTGCTTATCAAATATTAGATCAAGTTGTTATCGCGCAAGAAGTTAATCAGCGCAAGTCTGCCTCTGTGGCTCGCGTGCAAAGAGTGAGTTGGCAGCTGGCTTCAGACTTTCGTCAAATGGTGAATAGACCTGTATGGCAAGGGCAGGGTAATCAGCTTGATCCGTTATTACTTGAAACAGGTGATAACCTTATTGAATTTACACGCGGTGGTTGGTCGAATCCTTTGCAGTGGCCTCGTAGTGATTTACAGCGTGTTGCCTACCTTCTTGATTACCATCCAGAGGCTAAAGATTCTGGCAGTGAATTCTATAACGATGAGCGCCTGTATCTTATCCGTCTGTACTGGCAGGTATTGGATCGATTGGACGACAGTGAGCCACAAATGCAAGTCCTTATTGGTGGCGTTGTTGATTTCCGAACCCGCTTTTGGGATAAGGCGACATCCGAGTGGGGTGATTTTCCGGTGCCCACGTTCGTATCACCCACACTGTCGGCCTATGATGTGCCGTCGGCTGTCGAGGTGAGTATTGTATTTGAGAATGAAGACGTGATGACACACGTCTTCAGAGTGTTATAAGTTATGTCTTATTCTCATTCTATTATTGATTTACCGAATCGACCTTCTCGCTTAAAAGAGACGGGAGGCCGAGGTAAGCAAACAGGTGTTGCGCTAATAACTGTATTATTAGTCTTTGCCATAGCGACCTTAATTACATCCAAAATCATTATTGGTAAAGTGCTTGATGTCCAGCGTACAACCGGCATGATTAATCGAACGCAGGCTTATTATTATGCGTTAGCCGCAGAAGATCTGGCGATATTGGCCTTGCAAGAAAATATTAAAGATGACACTAAAAACGCTCCACAAGGTGACCATCTCGATGAGCTTTGGGCGCGTGGTCCTACACCGTTTGAAATTGATAATATTGGTTCTGTTTTGGTAAACATTGTTGATATCAATCGGTTTTATAACATTAATAACCTCGTTCAATATAACAATAAAATTAGCCTTTATGAGCTCGAACGCTTTCGAGGTTTATTAGTAGAGCTGGATATTGATGACTCGCTGGCCGATAATTTAAGAGATTGGTTAGATGACGATGACCAAGAAGAGGGGTTCTCAAGTGATGGCGATGCTTATGCTAATCAAGAGCCCGGTTATTTAGTCGCTAACCAGCGGCTAACGGATGTCTCGGAGCTTCGATTGATCAATGGTTTTGATGCTGAGGTAATGGCTGTTTTGTTGCCGCATATTACGGCATTAAAAATCAATGGTATCTTGCCTATAAACGTTAATACCGCTTCGGCTTATACGCTTGCAACGCTCCAGGTTGCCTCTGCGGGGAATCAGTCGGGAAGTAATAAAGGCATCGGTTACGTTAATGCCTTAGATATTATTGATACACGAAAAGAACCCTTTGAGAGTATGGTCGATTTTTCTAATCGTGTTTCTGTGTCAAATATACAAGCTTCAAGTAAATTTAACCCAGGCACTATAAATCAAGGCTCTTCAGTATCGACCTTATTGCAGGCCTATTCTCATACCAGTGAATATTTTGAGATCAATATTCGTGCAAACTATGCAGGCAGCATTGCTTATCTTTCAACCATTGTTAGGCAGAAGGGCTATGGTGAAGCGGCGAAATTCGTTGTGTTATCTCGACGGGAGACGGATAATTCCTACCGCTTTATTGGGGTGGCTTCTGCTTCTACTCCTTAAGTGACGGCTAATACTGAATGATGCCTTTTAGTACGCTTAGTCAGCAGGCCGTGATCAATGTCGGTTCGATTTTTGATTGGCTATGGCAAGCTGGTTTAGCCAAGTTATGGTCGGCCTGCAAGCCAATAAATGCTATGCTTGGGCTGTGTGCATTAAGCGCTTTAAGAGCTACCGGTTTAACGCTGAAATGACTCGCTTTAAACTGTAGACCACAATATATAATGATTTGTGTATTAGCTTATATCTTCATATAGGTGCCAACACAGATTAAAAAACATTTTTCACTGAATAGTAAAGAATATATGTCAGATTTTTTATGCTTACGCTTTAAACAAGTCGATATCCATGAGTTTAGTCCTGTGGCGTGGTCGGTACTATCAGCGGACGGTCGTATTCATGCATCGGGTCATTGCCGATTGGAAGAAGTGGCTAAACAGATTCCTGAATCTAAAGCTCTGCGACGCAATATTTTAATTGTGCCAAGCAGTGCAGTCTTACTTACCTCTACAGAGGTGCCCATTAAACAGCATCGCCATTTAAAACAAGTGTTAGGCTTTGTCGTTGAAGAGCAAATTATAGATCCTATCGAAAGCATGCATTTAGCAACGCCTATTTACCATGCTAGTGAGACAGTTCATATTGCGGCAGTTAAACGAGATTTACTGGCTTCATGGTTAGAGGCTTTAGAGTCTCAGAATATACTTCCCGATTACTTATTTGTTGATGTACTTTGTGTTCCTCAGAAAGTAGGCGATTGGCAGTTGCTGTTTGAAAACAATAAGGTCCTATTTAGAGACGCTGATTACAGCGGAATGCTATTAGATAAAAATATCGCTAAGTCGGTTATACAGTTAGCTATATCGGCAAGCAACTCATCCCACTTACTTGCATCTGATGATAATGATACAGCGGATGATTTAGCAGACTTAGTTGATACTTTGCAAGATCAAGGATCAGTGGCTGGCAGCGTTCCTGTTGCGCTTGGCAGCATAGCCTTGCTGTTAGCTGAGGCTGATAAGCCTGTTAGCACTAATGCTGATCCTGATCCTGAGTTATCAACCGAGCAGGAAAGTGAATCGCTGGATGAACTCTTAGATGAATCTTTGGATCCGAGTTTAAATCTTTCGCCTACTGAATTTAAAGTAGAGTTGGGCGAGTTTATTCGCTCAGAAAATATTGAAACACGCGAAATTGTTTATACAGAGTCTTGCTCAGATTTACTGGCGGTTAACGCTGTGCACACAGTCGAGACGACATTGAATTTGTTGCAGGGTGAGTTTAGTCCGATCAGCGCCAATGCTGCTAATCGTAAATTTATTCGTAAAGCCGGCGTTATTGTTTCTGCCTGCGTTGCTTTGTTTTTAGTTGTGACGATGGCGGGTGGTTTTTATCTAAATGTTAAAGCCGATCAATATTTTGATGATAGCGTAGCTATTTATCGCAGTGTTTTTCCTAAGCAGAAAAAAGTGATTGATCCTGTTAAGCAAATGCAGCGTCAGCTTACCGGTAAGACAATGGGTGGTACGACGTCAGATTTTTTACCGCTGTTAGATGCGGCTTCACGCGCGCTGTCTAACTTAGAGACTGAGGTGCCTTCGACTATTGGCCAGTTGCGTTACGACAATCAACGTGGCCATATCATTATTGATTTACGTGTCAATAGTATTGATATCCTCGAATCTTATAAAGAGCAATTAACAGCAGAGTCTTTAAACGTCGATATTTTATCGGCCAATCAAGACCAGGACATGATTAATGGCCGCATGCAAATTAGTCGCTAGTTGGCTAAGGTCGTATGAGTCAATTTTTAAAGTAAACAAACACGCAATGCTAGGTAATACCAATGAGTGAATTAAAGCAGCGCCTTAGTGATGAATTTGATCAGTTAGTAGGGCGCGTCCGTTCTAATAAGGGCTTTCAAGAGCTAGAGCAAAAATATCATGCGCTCACCGAGCGTGATCGCTTATCGCTTAATATCTTAGTGCTTTTTTTATTGTCTTACTTTTTCTATCAAATGATTTTATCACCAGCCTTGGGTTATCTAACCTCAGCGAGTCAATCTTATGAGCGTCAATTAGAAAGCTATGAGTGGATGGTTGCCCAAGAGCCGTTAGTTAAAGAAATGCTAATTGATACCAGCAGCGAGCGTGAAGGTTCTTTATTAAGCGTCGCATCTTCTACGGCCAAAAAACATAATCTCAACTTTAGTCGTTTTGAACCCTTAGACGGTGATCGTGTTCGGTTACGTTTAGAGCAAGTTAAATTCAATGATGTTGTTAGCTGGCTTTCTGAGCTTGAAGCTGAAAAAGGTGTCAGTGCTGTAGATATTTCATTGGATAGTGCTAGTCCGGGCTATGTCAGTGTTCGACTAACGTTACAAGGTTAAGCGATGTACCAGAATTTCTTTGGGCTACATGAAAAACCTTTTTCAATAGCCCCCGATCCCCGTTATCTCTATATGACCGATCAGCATCGTGAGGCCTTGGCCCATTTGTTGTTTGGTATTGGAGACGAGGGCGGATTTATTTTATTGACTGGTGATATAGGAACTGGCAAGACGACGATATGCCGGAGCTTGTTGAATCAATTACCTGATAACGCCGATATCGCCTTTATTGTTAATCCGCGTTTATCAGTGAATGAGTTATTGCAGTCTATTTGCGATGAGCTCGGTATTATTTATACCGATAGCAGCTCTATTAAAGTGTTAGTCGATAAGCTGAATCAGTTTTTACTAGAAGGTTACGCTTCTGGCCGCAATACCATCCTCATTGTTGATGAAGCGCAAAATTTGGCCGACGAAGTACTTGAGCAGTTGCGACTGTTAACTAATCTCGAAACCAGTGAAAAAAAATTATTACAGTTAATTTTACTGGGACAGCCAGAGCTCAATGATAAATTAGCCCAAGATAATTTACGGCAATTAGCGCAACGTGTAACGGCTAGGTTTCATTTGCAGCCATTAAGTGCTGAAGAGACTACCGCCTATATTAAACATCGACTACATATTGCGGGTTTTCGTGGTGAACTATTCTCTCGAGCCGCGTTAAAGCATATTCATAGTGAAAGTCGTGGCGTACCTCGCTTAGTGAATGTCATTTGCGATCGCTCAATGTTGGGCGCTTATACTAAAGACAGTATCGATATTGAGTACCCCATTGTGCTCGAAGCGTGCAAAGAAGTATTAGGTCGCGAAGGTAGCAGGGCAGCAGCTCAGCGCTCTTCAGGACTGTCCATTAACATTCCTGAGTCCGGCACGGTTTGGATCGCTAGGCTTGGTGTTTTATTGTTATTGATTGGTCTGGCTTTTGTGATGGTATCAACCGATTTTTTAGATACGATTCTCACAATTTTTCAGCAAAGCCGTGGTAAGACGATGGCTGTCATATCGTCTGTATCAACAATGCTGGTAGGGTAAACGATGTCCTTTATTCTTGATGCCATAAAAAAATCTGAATCTGAGCGGCAGCGAAGCCGGCAGCCAGATGTGCACAGTTTGCAAGACAGTGTGCCGGCTATTAAGTCAGAGCCTAGTAGGAGTAATCGATTGTTTTTATTGATTATTGCTGTTGTGATTATTGTTGCGGCAACTTGGTGGCTTTGGTTGCAAGTAGCTCCGCAATTATCTTCTAAATTGTCACCACGTTTAGTTGAGATGCTGCAAGGCTCGCAAGCGGTACAAGGCAATGAAGCGAGCGCTGTTGAGGCAAGTGCAAGTACTTCCAAAGCGTTATCGCCAGCTTCTCCTATTTCTAATAAGGTGGATAATTTAAACCGCTATTCACCTGATGATGCCGTTCCGCCCAATAGTCAAATTAAAGAACTTTGGCAGTTGCCTGCCGATTATCAATCAACGATTCCCACGCTTGAATTCTCTTTCCATGTTTTCAGTAATGATCCTGCCGAGCGTATGATTATTATTAATGGCCGACGCATGCGTGAAGGTCAAATGGTCTCTCGCGGTTTAACGCTTCGAGTAATAACCGAAACAGGTGTCATTCTCCATTCAGGTGATCAATTTTTTCATGTCGACGTTATTGAAAAATGGTAGCGATGGCCATAAACCCAAGCAAGCCCAGCTACTTTAGATTCTAATGCCAAATAACTTTACCTCTTTGGTTAATTCCGATGTCGCCACTCAATTAGAAAAAGCGTTAGATTGTGGCGCGCTCTTTATTACGCCTAACACGCGCCTTGCTGCTTACCTACGAGAGCTGCTTGATGACATAATGCTGAATCGTCATAAGGCAGGTCAGGGCGCATGGGGAAGTCCAGATTTAATTCCCTTTGAAGCTTGGACTGTCGCGCAATGGACATCCTCAATGCTGTCAGGAAAGACAGCACCACGTTTAATACTTACAACCGGACAAGATGCCTTTTACTGGGAGCGCGCCTTAGATCAGTCTCCGATCGCTCAGACGTTAATGTCTCCAGCCGCGGCTGCTGCGCAAGCACAGCAAGGTTACCAGTTATTAAAGCAAGCCTTGGTTGATATTGATCAACATGCTTTTGAATTTAATAGCGCGGTCGATAGTCGGGCTTTTTATGATTGGATAAAACACTATAAAGCTCTTTTGCAAGACAGCGGACATATTGCTTTAGTCGACGCACAATCTGAATTGCTATCTTTAAATTTGCACGATACTGTCGCCGATCAATTAGTTGTTATGGTTGGCTTTCAATCGCCAACGCCGTTACAAAAAGCACTTATTCATAATTATGCTAAAACAGGTGGGCATGTTGAAAGCATTCATTTAAATGTCGGCTGTAAAAGTATTCAATTTAAAGGCTTTAGCGATTTTAGCCAAGAAGTCAAAGCAGCTGCCGCTTGGTCAAAAGGCTTGCAGGATAAAAACCCTGATTCACGAATAGCCGTTGTTATCCAGAATCTTGCGCAAAATCGTATGTTAGTAGAGCGAAGTTTACTAGAAGCTTTTGAACCCGCCAGTAAAAACACAGTGATGCCACCTTTATTGCCTGGCTATAATATGTCGGCAGGTATTCCACTATCAGAAAGCAGTGTTATTAAAGTTGGTTTAGCGGTGATTGATGCGATTAGTCGCCCTTTGCCTTTAGAGCAATGGTTGGCACTTTTGAGCTCTCCCTATATCGGTGATGATCAGAGTGATGTTTTAGTTCGTCGTAGCTTAATGGCAAAATTGCATGATGCTGGTGAACGAGAATACAGCCTGTCTCAAATTAGTCGTTTATTATCGTGGCGCTCTGGTAATAAAAAAACGAGTAATATAGATGTTGCCGAACAACAAGGCGTCAGTGATGCTGCCTCTTTAGCTAGCGGTATAGACGCTGCCGCGCAGTATTTTATTAGCTGGCAAAGTGGTCGAGGTCAAAATCAATCGAAACAAAATTTTCCTTCGCAGTGGCTGCCAGTATTCCGAAAAATATTAGGTTTCTTTTTATGGCCAGGAAGTCGCACTTTAAACAGTGACGAATATCAGCAATTAAGCCGCTTCGAAGCCCAGTGTGAAAGTTTTTCTGGTTTTGATGCCGTTGTTGGTAAGATCACTTTGGCCGCAGCGGCACAGTTGTTCAGGCGCCATTGTCAGCAACAAGTGTTTCATCGTGAAACGGTACGTCTGCCTGGCGCGCCAAAGCATGTACAAGTGTTAGGTGGCTTAGAGGCCAGTGGTCAAACTTTTGATCATATCTGGTTAATGGGTATGTCTGAACGACAATGGCCGGCAATGCCGCAAGCGCATCCGTTAATACCTCGTTTATTACAGCTCGAATATGCTATGCCTTCATCGTCTGTTGAGCGCGAGTTTGAATATGCAAAGCAATTAACCAC
>Ga0129327_10001060_pt1 | contig 16416 bp, 30 predicted proteins | sample CPBDNA_6_FD_111799 | JGI IMG/M metagenome (GOLD analysis project Ga0129327, IMG submission 111799) | Freshwater to marine salinity gradient microbial communities from Chesapeake Bay, USA - CPBay_Spr_31_0.8_DNA | ecosystem: Environmental > Aquatic > Marine > Coastal | place: USA: Chesapeake Bay... | reverse complement strand
GTACAGTAAGAAACGTCGAAGGAAGGTTGGCCCTAAAACTTTGGGGGATGACTTTAGCTTCTTGGCAGCGGCAATCGACACAGCGAATGTGCTCCATAGTCTAGGGTTAAGCAGCAATGTTGCGCGAGATATGAAGAAGCTTCTGTCTCAGAAAGGAACGGTGGGTAAATCAAAGAGGCGAGTGCGAAGGATAACCAAAGAAGAAGAGTTGGCGCTGTATGAAGTGACTGTTGGTGATTGGCTATATTCAATTATTAGGATTGCGATTGAAACGGGTATGCGTCAGGAAGAAATTCATAAGCTTGAGTGGCAGGACATTAACTTTGAGCGTGGGATTGTGCTGATTAGAGACCGTAAAGATCCGCACAACAAGATTGGTAATGATGAGGAAATACCGCTTTTACCGGCTATGAGAGAGGTGCTCCTGCGTGAAAAGCGCTGGGCTAAGACCCACAAAGTCTTCCCGTATCCAGCTCTTACAGCCTCCGTATCGGACAAGTTTGCCAAGAAAGCAGAACGAGCAGGGTGCCCGGACCTGACCTTCCATGACATCCGACACGAGGCAGTCAGCCGATTAATGGAGCGAGGCTTGTCGATACCAGAGGTGTGTATTATCTCAGGTCACAAGAGTTGGGACACACTGAAGCGATACACCCACCTAAAACCGGAAGACGTTTTAAGCAAGTTTTAAGTACATGTAGTCCGCAACTCCAGGGGTAGGAAATAGAAGTTTCCTCCCGAGTTTGTAGTGGGGTAGCTCAAGCTTCCCGGCTGAAGATAGGTTATAAATTGTCTGTATACTTAAATTTAAGACTTCAGACAAATCCTTAACAGTCATAAACGGGCCATACGTTTCGATCAAAAGGTTGTTCATGTTTCTGCGAGCCTCCTGCTTTTTACGATTGTTCAAGCCTTTTAATTTCCGCTTCGGCGTAGAACTTTATTTTTTTAGCATCCCGCAGCTTTTTGCTATGCTTTACTTCTCCATATCGGTAACAGGCTCGGAAGATTTCTCCGATCTGAGCGTTCATGTCTTTGAAACTTATTAAATCTTGTAGCTGCTTTGGTTCGTCCGGTAATAAATAATAATCAGCGGAGGAGCCATCGCTTTCGTTAGTGTTACTAATAAACATACTGCATACATCCTCAAAAGGAAAGGCTTTTTAAACTAAATTGATCATTAAAATGGTGTAATGCTTTAGGTAAGAGCTAGTGTCTATTTTGCACCAGTGTGGGTATGGTACACGGTCTAGTTCGAGCTTTTTTTGCGTTGAAATCTTTTGAGTAAGCACAGAATAGGTAGTGACTGGTTTAGTGCTTTGCTTTGATTGTTGTAGCGCTTTTGTATCAGAGCATACTAATCGGGTGTTTTGATACAGAAGGCGGTTGTTACCGAACATTTCAGTGTCTTCATTTATTTCAATGACAAAAACATCTTTATTACTTATTACTGACATAGCCTCTGTCGATACCTGCTTTAAAATTTTTGTAGACAGGTTCCTGTGTTTTACTCGTATACTGACATAGTTGGGCATGTGCTTATGGATGTTAGGATCAATGTCACTAGCCGGTACGCTTAGATAGTTCGCTAATTTTATTGTTGCACTTGGTCGTAGCTCCGTGAGGTTGTTAAGGTATTGACTGAGCGCTCCTTGAGTCCAGCCTAATTCTTTGGCAGCACCAACCTGAGTGAGTCCAAGTTCTCGTTTTCGTTGATTCCAAATTCGTTTTAAGTTTTTTACGACTATTTCGTTAGTCATTTTGTTTGCCTTGTGAGCCAGAGAGAGTACTCTGCTCGTGTCATTTTATTCTTATTATACCAATCCTGTGAAACGTCTTTTTGCCAAAGTTCATCATCCCCTAGCACTATAACATTATTACCAATACCTATAACAGCTGCAACGGTATGTCCAAAATTGTGCATTCTGGTAAGCCAGACAACTTGCAATGTGGACAAGGTGTTTTTGATTGGGGTCTCAGCTTTTTTGGGTAAGGTTTTGATGTATTTGTACTCAATAAAAATCATACCAGCGGGTCCAGCATAGAACGCATCTGGAACACCGCCAGTATAAGTATCGTGGATTTTCCAACGATATATTTCAGAGGGCAGTGAACGATGCACTGCTTTAATAAAGCTGTGCTCGTTCACATAATCTCATAGGTTTTAGTATTGACTGTACTGCTCATACATTTTTTCGGCAGCGTGGTAAGCAAGTTCGTTTGCCCAGCCTAGGTTGTCAATTTTAAGGTTTAGGTACTGACCCATGCGCCCTTCTTGGACTATGGTAGACAGCTTCCAAACAGAACTAAATCGGTCGCCACTGTTAGATGCGATTTGAGAGTTCCACTTTTTCGAGACGTTCATTTTGCTACCAGCAAAGTCAAAGACGACAGGTTGCGGCGTTTCGACCTCACCGGTTTCTGGGTTAAGAACAACCATTAAGTGCGTATGACCTTCTGTAATCTCAAGGTCGGCGCGGTCTTTATCATCTTGTTCCTCAAGTAAAGTGTTAGCTCGCTCAAAGCTTCGAAACTTACCAAGCCACTTTGAAGGGTTAACACCGTATTTTGTTTTTACTTGCCAGTAAGGTGAGAAGTTAATGTTAAGGACATGGAGGTCGTCGCTGTAGAGTTGACCTGTGAGTACGTTTAAGAAGTTGCCGGGGACAGCGCCTTCGATAAACTTTGCATTGTATTTATCTACCTCGTGGCTCATCTTTTGAAGCTGTTTGAGCTGGGGTATTACAAGCTGTGCGCCGACGTTTTCGTTGCCGCGTGAGCTTTCTGCATTCATGTACGCTGGTACATTGGTTGGTTTAACTGCTAATGCTGATTTAGCCATAGTGCTTTTTCCTATTTGGGTTGGTTGGTTAGTTGGTTCGAAAGTTGAGCTTGTCCATTTCGAAAGGTTCGACTCCGGGGACATGTATTCCTGCTTTAACGTAATCATCTAAAGCTTTCTGTCCGGGGCGTCTTTGAACGAGAGAGTTGTCACCATTTTCAAACATGAAAGCGATGTAACTATCCCAGTCCGTTACGTTGTAAACGACTTTGGTGCCCCGAGAGACGCCGCCGTGTTCAGTCCGTAAGTTCTTTAAACCCGATTCGTCCATTGCTTTGATCAAGGCGTATTCTTGTTTTTCAAGCAGTTCCTTTTTTTCTTTTAGCAGGATATTTAGGTCTGTTATGTGTGTTTTAAGTTCTGCAAGTTTTGCGACTTCTTCTTCAAAGTTCATGCTGTTTTCCGTTGTTGATGTAGTGTGTTTAAGATACTGAGTAGGTCTTCCATTCGTGCTAGTTTTGATTGGAGTTTTTCGTAAACATTTTCTTCCCATGTATATCGTGCAGCGATATGGATGACTTCAGTGCGCTTGGTTTGACCTGCACGGTAGATACGTCGGTTGAATTGCTGATAATGTTCTGCGTTGTAACTGGGTGATGCCCAGATAACGGTTGTTGCTTTGGTCATAGTTAATCCATGACCAGCGGATTGGGGGTGGCAGAAGACGACTTGGAGCTGTCCTGCTTGCAGTCGGTCTACAACATCTTTGCGTTTTTCTGGTGGCGTTGAGCCGTCAATTACACCGTACTTAATGTTCTGCTTATTGCACTCAGCCACTAAGTGATCGCGTTCATGCTGCCAATTGAAAGCGACTAGGGATTGAGAGCGTTCTTTAATTAGGTCGAGTACGAGTTGATAGCGTTCCTCATGAACACCAACTTGTACTCCGTCTCCGTCATAGACACAGCCTGTACATAATTGAAGAAGTTTTTTGATCTTAGCTCCTGCGTGTACGGCAGAGATAACTGCGCCATCTGTCGATAACACTGAGTCATTGGCTAGGGTCAAATACTGTTTGTATATAGCTGGCGATAACGTGACGTACCGTGTCGATACAGTTTGCTCGGGCATACTGATGCAGTCTTCGAGCGTGTATCTTATGTTGATGTCATGAAGTGCAGCGGCCACCATGTCTTCTGCATCCGGTTTGTCGATCCATTCATTTGCAAACCCATTAAACCGAGTTGTACATACTGAGTTTCGAAAACCATAGAAGCGTCTACCTAATCGCTCACCACCATCTACGAGTAGGGCTGGATGCCAAATGTCTAGGATTGTGTTTGAGTTAGGTGTGCCTGACATTGCTATGCGGTAGTCAAAATGTTCTGAAACTTTTGCAGCTGCTTTACTACGCTGACTGTCTTTGTTTTTAAATGCCGTGAACTCATCGATACATAACGTATCGAAGCCGTTTAACACTTGCATATTCTTTGCGATCCATTTGACGGCATCGTGGTTAGTCAGAACGACTTGCACGTCTGAGCTGAAGGCAGGCGCACGGTTTTTTGCATAAGCTGAAACATAGCTTATGTCTGGTTGGAACTTACTGAAGTCATCGCCCCATGACGCTTCGAGAATTGAAAGCGGGGCTAGGACGAGCATTCGTCCTGTACGTCTTTGTGCATAAGCATCAATGACGCTTCGTGTCTTGCCTGTACCCGGATCTGATGTAATTAGGCAATGATCGTTTTGTAAAATGAAGTCAGTAGTTTTAGTTTGATGATCAAATGGTTTTAGCATAGTTTTATTTTTTCAAGGGTTATAAGATTAGCATTACTAATAATTACAAACAAGCAGAAAGAAAGCGTTCTTTGTTAAAAGCTGCGTTATATTGATCAAGGTCAGCAGCGATTTCTTCACACATTGCTATGTATTCATTCCATCGCATACGATGTCTGACGTTAAGCCTTAGAAGGTCTGCTACCAGTTGGAAGTGCTGTCGAGTTAGAGTCATTAGCTAATATGTCCTCATAGATTTCTTGTTTGATTTGAACGGAAGTAGATCTGTCAAACTTTGTAACAAGCTTAACGTCTGATTTTTTTAGTTTGTATGTCTGCCAGTAAATGGCTTCTGGCGGGGTTGTGACAAGACGGTATTCGATTAAAGTACCATCTCGGTTGTAGTACATAATCAACCTGTGCACCACAGCCCGAATGCGCCGTCGATGATGAGCATCTTGCTCTCCTTTTTTAGTGATAAAAAACCCCTCCGTAGAGGGGTTGGGTTAGTAAGTCGCTCTGGTGAGGAGGGAGGTTCGACTTACTAAAACTTAAGCAACTCCCCAAGTACATTCAGGTTCATCGCCTTTGCGGAAAGAACACCAGCGACAGGCTGTTTTACTGGGGCTAGGGGCGAAGTCTGTACAGGTTGTCATTGCTATTGCTCGGTTATAAAAACCGGGAGCGAAGTTCATAGCTTGATCTCGCGTGAAAGACTTTACTGTCTTCTCACCGTGGTCTAAATACCACAGTTCTGTCTGTACAAACTCAATATGCGGGTAGCGAAAGAAAGTTCCTATTGCGTACAAGAGGCACTGTTGAGCGTGGCCAATTTCGTTACCGTATTTTTTACCTGTCTTGTAGTCTATGACTCTCGCGCTTTGTTCATCTTCATTAACCAGAGCGTCAAGTTTGATCCGCGCCCAAGTTGCTTTTTCTACCCAGCCAACAGGTTGCCAGTCTAAGTCAAAGCCCCATTCGCCTTCGAGTTCGACCTTTGCTTCCCCATACAGGTAGCGGAGTTGGTCGAAGTCATCTTCAAACTTCTTTAAGGTGTCAGGCATTTCGCCAATCTTACCGTTAACAAAGTCTTCAGCTTGCTGGTGTATGTCAGTACCTCGTTGTGCAGCAGGACCAGATTCTTCGCGGACTTTTTTGACTCGGCTAATGTAGGTGCGATAGGCGCACTCTTCAAACACTTTGAGTGCGGAGTAGGACCAAGTAGGGACGTCGCCTAGTTTTTCTGGCTTTGTTGCTAACTTGTGGTAATCAGGACGCTCTTCTTGAGTTAAAGACATAATTTTTTATCGATAGAAAAGATTAGTGTAACTAATTATTATGCTTTCGCATAGGCGTTTTTTTCGGAGTCACTAAAGTTATCATCTATTAGGCGCTGCCGGTCTATAGCGTTTAGTGCCCACTCGACTGTATGCCCACGTAATATTTCTCCTTGGACCCTTTTTTGTGTTTGTATGAGACCAAACTTACTTAATGTTTTACCAAACCTAACGATGCTGATTTTTTCTTCAGTTAAGGTTGAGTAGATTAGATTTAAGGTCGCGGTATTTACGGTAGTGGGTTGTACTGTGCTGTCTGCGATCCATGATTTAACGTACTTTTTAGCAGCGTTGATACTACTAGGATTCATGATGTTGTTGGTTTCGATGTCTAGTATGGGCAAGAAGTAGTAAAGATCGCCTTGCTTAACAGCATTGATAAACTCTTCTACTACTGACATAGAATTTTGGCGCATGAGTCCTTTGGCTTCGTTGTTCATGGATGATTCAGCCAACCGTTTACTGTATTGCCATGACTTCAGAATGTTGGCAAAAGTTGGTAGTTCTTGTTTGATTAGATCAAGGTTGTCGAGAAAATCAGGATACTTTTCAATCAGACTTTGTTCCTGTCTAGGGGCTATGGTGTAGCGCCTGTCATCTTGCTCCATTGTTATGGCGTCGTGCCGATTGGTTAAGAACAGGAAGTTAGTAAAAGAGGGCTGTGATATTTGATCAGTACGCATTGCTCTGATTGTTAAATTTGGTTCAGTGATTTCATGCTTAAGTTTTTCAGCCATCTTTAAAGTGCTGCTGTTGGCTGAAGCCATGTGGAACTCATCAACTATTAGAAATAGTGCGTCTCGCATGTAAGCATTAAAGTTCTCTTCGATGTCTTGCAGCTTTCTTACTTGAACGTGTTGATCACCAAATAAAGGTTTAAGTATAAAAGTGTAGAAGATCTGCTTACCCGTACCCTGTGTGCCGCCTAAGCACCAACCAGCCATAGACTTGTTACGAGTCTGAAATATGTAAGCTAGCCAGTTGATGAACCGCTCTAGCTCTTCATGGCCATCGCCAAGGATGTGCAGTAACAATCTGTGGATACTTGGGCAAGCAGCTTGGATCTTAGGTGTATGCCCTAGGGTGTAGGGTTCATCGAGTATTATTGCGTCCCCCATAAGCCCGGATTGTCGAAAGGTATTTACAAATAAAGGTCTTGCATTAATGTCAGTGACAGTAGCGTCAATAGTTGGATTAAATATTTGCTTACCCTCGGGCAATATGTCGGGCATAACTGCAGCGTGATTTAAGAGGAAGTCTTCGATGTTTTGTTTCTGTATAGGTCGAAGCGGATAGTCAGAACTAAATTGGTTTTGGTCTTGATCGAATATGCCGCAGTAAAAGGTGTCGGTATCAAAGTCTCTAAAGGTAACTGGGTGAGATGGCTTTTTGCCTTCTGAAAGCTCTTCTGAAAATAGCTCCCTGATTGTTGCAAAGAAGTCAGGATCGGCTTTTTCAATTTCGAAGAAAGGTTCGCCTTTAAAGTTTGACATCCATCTTGGATCGTTAAGGTCGAAGTAGTAAGCATTGGAGTCTCCACCGTTTATGTTGCATCGAACGAAGGGGAGTGAGGTTGTATCTGATACGGTGATTTGCATTCGATCTGGATTTAACAACACTTCTTCATACCGGTTGTTGATTGCTAGCTGTTTTGTCTTAGCTTGTTTTTTTGAATTACCTGCTTCTTCTCGTAGCCGGTTTTTGATTTCATGTTCTTGGTCAAAGATTAACTGTGGGTTTACGTTGCCCATCTTCCCCGCAAGGTCGAAGGTTTCGAGTTCTTTGTTTACCAAGACAAATCGGTCGTCATCATGAGCGAACGGGTTTGCTACATTGTCAAACAATGGCGGTGCAATAAAACAGATGTGTGAGTTGTCAGCGACACTCAGGTCAATTGGGTATTTTAGAGATTGGCCATTGACAGAAAGGCTTAAGTTGTTGATCAAGGTAGGGCTGGAGAAATTCAGAGCCTTTGTCCATAACTTAATTGTTGCTGGTGGCATAGGTATTGACAGCATAAAGAACAAGTGCAGCGAGACTGCTGACTGTTTAACGCCAAAACTACTTGATGCGTGAGCAATGTAACTTACGTTATGAAGGTACTGTGGTAGTTCAGAGATTACTTGAGCAGCAGCCTTTTCGATGTCTTGGCTAGTGAGCTGCGAAGTAAAAAACCAACTGGGTAATTCGATCCCGTCAATGTCTAGGATCAAAAGTTGGTTGTATTTAGCTCGGTCTGTTTTACCTGCTCGACTTTCTTCTGTGATTGGTCGTTTCAGATTGCCCTTCAGTAAACACTCACCACTGGAGGCTTTGCTTTTTATTAGAGGATAAAGCTCCTGCAGATCTGACACTGTAAAGTCAGAGCTGGTCATGGCTTTTACCAAAGGGTAAGCATTTGTTCCAGATGGTGTAAAGGTTTTACTGAGGCGCAATCCGTTTCCTGCTGAGAGAAACGTAACTTGCATCTTGCCTCCTTACCGTTCCTCATACATTAGCGAAGCTAATACTAAACATCAACAAAAGATTTTGATTTATTGTCAGAATCTTTTTCTCCACGGCTGATTTTAGTAGAAATAGGGGCGCTAAAGAGCACCCTGACCTGATTTCTTTCAAGTTTGAGGATTGTTATTTCTGCTAGTTCAGTACCGGATTCATCTTGTAAATGAACGGTCTGACCAGCTTTTCTTGTGATTACGAGTTTTGTCATTTGCTATAAGAGATGTCGTATCCGCCCTCAGCTTGAAGAGGTAGTTTAGGTGCCCAGCTAGGTGGGACACACATTGCTTCTATTATAGCGTTAAATCGTTCATTTGCATTTGTTTTTGGCCCAATGCAAATGATTTCATCATGAACGGTTAGGACGATGTCAAGCCCTTCAATTTTTTGAATTCTAAGCATTGCGTCGGTGATCACGATGCGTGACAGTGCTTGTATGATGTTTTCTGTAAGCTTTCCTCCGTAGGTGTATTCATAGCCTTTTCTGCCTTGAAACCGATACCCGCCTTCCTGAGTAGGAGACAGGTCTGGGTATTTGAGATTCATGCCATTAGGAAGATTAATACTATCTGGCCCTATGCTGATGGATTTGTAGTTGTCGTAGAAGTTGGTGACGGTGCCGTGTCGGTATTTGGATGCAATCATTTCGTTTAGGAAGTGAGTGCACCGCGTCCACAACATATCGATTTCAAAATAAGTAGAACGATAATTTTGTACGATCTCATTTGCTGTTTCGAACGGCATGTTGACGACTGGGCCTGCTACGCCAGCTGCGAGGGTTGCCCTAAACTTTTGGGCACCCATACCATACCCTAGTCCCAGGATTGCGGTTTTGCCAACGAATCGTTCGGTGGGGTTATCGTCTTTGTTAATTGGTTTGTCGTAGATGGCTGAAGCAAAGTTACAGTAGATGTCTTCACCGGCAGCGTACTGAGCTAAGAGGTCGTCTTGACCTGCAAACCATGCGAGCATACGGGACTCGATGTTTGATAAGTCAGCCACATAGACGTAATGATCGTCAGGGGCTAGGAGCGCTTTTCTTAGTATACTTTTACGGGGAAGGTTTTGAAGGTTGATCTTATCTGTACCACCAAACCGACCCGTGTGAGCTGCGTAATAGCGTAAAGGTACGGCGAATGTACCGTCCGCATGGGCTGCTGCTAGGAATCGTTCTGCTCTGGTTTCTGATATGCGTGATTTAACGGTTTCTCGTGCTTGGAATATATGGTTAAGGTCAGGGTTTTTTAGTGTGAAGGCTTTCCATTGAACGTCATTTTTGCTGAAGGCTGGTATGTCCTTACCAGTAGAGACGCTTTTCTTTAAAGGGACTGTTAGCCCTTGCTCCTCTAGCCATGCAGCAAACTTTTGATTGCTGGCTAGTAGCGTTCGAGTTAAGCCAGAGGCTTCGAGCTTGGCTGCAGTGTTTGCTTTTTCAGAGGCTAGGAACTCATGAACAGTGCCTTTGTCTAGGATCAGTTTTGGTACGCAAAACATTTCTGTGGTTATATGAATAATGTCTAACTCCGTCTCTGGAAATTCCATAGAGTTATATATAGCGTAGGTAAGCTCGACATCTTGGATACAGTAAGACGCGATCTGTGCCTCTAGGTCCGGGGGGAGATCGACAATGCCTTTTGCATTGACCAGATCTTCCCCCTTCCGCATGGATTCATCTTCTGGAAAGAAGCGCACTGCGATGTCCTTCAAGCTGGCCGACGCTAAAGGGTCAAGGCCGCGTGACATTGCTGCGGTATCTAAATAGTAGGCAGGTTTGATGCCGAACTTTTGATACAAGATGTATCCGTCGAATAAAGTGTTTTGACAGAGCAGGGCAGTGTTCTCCCAATCTATGTCATGAAGTACGTCAAGATCGTCAGGACCGTGCCATTGTGTAGGCTCTGCTTCGAACTTGAGTCCTACGCCCCAGACTTTAAAGCGTTCGTCTGCAACATATTCCATTGTGGTCATTTTCTTTAGGCTAAATTTCGAATCGTAATAGGTTTCAAAATCTAGGGTCAGAAGGGTCAGATTGTTGTGCGGCATATATAGCTGGCCTTAGTTGTTCGAAGTTGGTTTCAAGTTCTTTGTAAACCTCGGGCATTCGAGACTTAACCCATAAGACTGTGTAAGTCTGGAACTCACTTGACATGGAGTCTTCGCGCATTGCCATGTCAGTAATGGCGATGTCGTGGACGATTTGTTTTAAATCCATATTACCTCCGCTAATAATTAAGCTCAACTTTAAGCTCTGTTTCTATCCAAACTTTGGCACCGCAGGCTAGTGGTTTGTCAGGACTGTAAATTAATTTTGCTACAACATTGTTGTTACTGTCTTTGATAACGGCTGAGTTGCATTTGCGATTTTGTTTATAGTCTTTGACGGTTAGTACAGGCAGGTTGGCACCTTTGCTGTTGGCTTTGATGTGATGTTGGTTAACGTGCAGTAGTGTTTTCATTATTGCTCTATCCACATGAATCTACGGTATGGGAACTTGGATACACGGACTAGGGACAGCCGTTCGTGACGCATAGTGCGTTTCATAACGAACAGTACAATGGATACGATTAACCCGCCGAAAAGTGCGGCCATCATGCCACTGAACGTGCCTGCAAGTGTAAACATGAGCGTTGCTGTGATTGCTACATCGAAGAAGATGTCATATGTAATCACACGGCGTATGCCGAACTTGAATAATAAGAACAGCAGACCGGCTGCTGCAATGATGCCTGCGGTAATCATTGATGTGCCTCTAATTGGTTTCGGAATTTGTAGATTTCGCTCCAGCTAACTGAAGTGTTGTGTTTATCGCTGTAAACATTGTCGAGTTCTGTAGTGCGTTCGGCAGTGTCGATTAGGGCGTTGAGTATTTTTAGTAAATCGTTCATTCGTCCTCCTCGTATTGTTCAACGATTATCTCTAGTCGGTCTAGGATCTGAGCCATCAGGTTCCTGATCTCCTCCAGATGTTTCTCGTCGATCTCTATCGTTATCTTGGACATGCTTTGTTAGTTCCTTAAGGGTTAGAAAAGTAGTAATGAAACGAAAGATAAATCTCATCATTTTTTAGCCTTAACAACTTTCATGTATAACCTGAAGCACAAGAAGGCAAGGATGCCAACGAGAGCAGAGTAGAAAGCAAGTTCGATTGCATGGACCATCATGGCAATAAATAAAATGCCGAGGGCACCTAAGCATAGGTATAGATTTATTTTGTCCATCATGTGGTTTCTGTTTCCTCTTGCATTTGTTCACACTCTGCAAACAGTTCGTCGAACGTAGGGTCTGACTCAAAACCTCGGAGCTTTATTACTTGATTTGGTGCCATGAAGTTGTTGGCTTTGAGTTCATCAGGGTTTTGTTGATAGTAGTTGCACTGTTCTACTACGTGCTTATAAAAGTCACCGTGGTTGTCACGGCTTACGTTACCCCAAGAGTCATATAAGGGTTTATTAAACCCTATGGGCAAACATGATCCATCTGGGTAGGTGATCCATAAGAGGCCCAACGTGTCTTGGCTAGTAATTGCATCAAAAACTGCGGGATTTGCATGAATCCAGTGGTTCATTTGTTCTATTATTAGTGCGCCATAGGTGCTGCCAGCGGGGTCTCCGGGGTCAATTGTTTCAAGGAACAAAGTTGTGAGGGCAATAGTTGTATGAAAATCTTTGTTGTCTAGGGATTCTTGTATAGGGCCACCGAAATCCCCCCAGCAAGCGGCTCCTTCAGAAGCTGAAGTAATGTGTGGATGGCAGGTAAGGCCCCGTGCATACATGCCGATCCCTTGTCCTCTGATTGGAAGCATAGAAACATTGTTGCGTCTGATGTGTACTCTTAAGTCTGGGAGTGCAGCGTAAATAGTGTCTGTTGGTGCAAACCGTTTATGTAAAAGGCGTTCATCACGGCTGCTCAAAGTTGCCACAACGCCGTTCATTCTGAACGATAGTCTACGAAACTGAGGTAATGTTTCACTATGCTCATAAGATCCAAACAGCTGTACTTCTTTGATCCTAGGATCAGAAGCTAGGATTGGTTTTAACTGATCTAGGGAAAGGACTAAATCGTTTGGAGTATGAGCATTGATTTGATATTGAAGTCTAGATAACTGGTCTTCTAATTCTTTTGCGCTTTCTTTAAGCCAGTTTATTTGGTGAGTGTTGTCTTGGAGTTTGTTGACGACACGAGTTAGCTCGTTTTGAATCTCTTGAAGAATATAAGAGTCTTTGATTGGGAGCTGATTGTCATGGGCTAGGTGCTCAAGTCTAGTTTCTAGTTGGATTATATGTCCTTGAGCAGTTGTTGTTTCCTCATGGTTGCGCTCTAGCCGTCTGGTGAGTTGTCGTTGTTTGTCAGCTAATTCGTATGAGGCAGTGTCTTTAATAATTACTTTTTTGTGAGTTAGCATTAATAGCCTCCTTCGTAGAATGGGTCAGTTATTTTGTCTAAATATGTTGCGTCGTCATCGAAAGCTAAACCCGTCAGAAAAGGGCTGCGCGTAAATTTACTAAGGGATTGGTGATGTAATGGTGCTCTGTAGGTGTAGACAGGCTTTTGCAGGTTGGACTTCATAAGGTTGTTTAGGTCTTTGACTTCCTGCTTTGTAAGCTCTGGGGTATCTACAGTGTCTTTGACACATTGGAATACGGTGTTGCTTTGCTTGTCGTAGACATCGACTTTGCGATCACCGTATTTGTTGTAGATACCCCGGATGAAAAAGGGACTGTTCTCAACAAAGGAAGCAATTTGCTGTTCGTCTTGATGGCTGGGAGAGACCGCCATGTTAACGTGAGAATGTCCCCAGTACAGGAGCTTGGAAGGATCAAGCCCCGCTTCATCGATTTCAAGAGCAAGTGCAGCCATAGCATCTTGATCGATGTCGGTCTCGGCGGCGGATACGGTTTGTTGTGGTATGTACAAGTCAGTGACCAGATAACCGTAAGCCGTTTTATCGACGAGACCTAACCAGCCAATTTCTTGTGGTTGGTGTGCAACAATATGTTGAATGACTTTATGAACATAAGGTGTGTAGCGCACTTCTGGAACTGTAACCGCTGTTCGGTACATTGAAGTAACAGTAGGTTCCATTGAATGTGAAGATATAGCTTTTGCTACATAGGGCTTGGTGGTTTTTTTCTTGCTCATAGTGCGTCTCGTGTTGTGATGATGGTAGGTTTGAAGAAGCAATCAACTTGGGCATTGGTGCAGCCGTCGTTAAGTAAGTAGTTCATGAACTGCCATACAACGAGGTTGGCTATGATCGCAGCCGTAGGGCCTACGGATATCGGAGAGCCACAAGCTGACACCTCGCCAGCGTCATCAGAGATAAGCGTGTCAGTCCAAGCAGCGACTTCTTCTGTTGATCGTGGGTTGAAACTGAAGACGTTGCCGTGCGTTGACGCCATGCGTGTCTCGAACACTCGGAGTAACTGAGCTTTGTCTTGCTTATCCATGATCTCTCGACGAGAGGACATGGTGTCGGTCAGCAAGAAGACGATACCGTCTAGTTGTTGGTCAACAACGCGTTCTTGTTTGAAGTGCATTGTTGGTGGGGGCAGCATACCGATCTTAGAGTGATACAGATGCTTGAGCGCTTGTACTTTAGTCATGCCAATATGACTGAAGTTGAATGCTTGGTTGGCTAGGTTGTGTGCTTCAACAGTGTCGAAGTCCCAAACAGTAATGTTGGTGAGGCCAAGCTCAATGAGTGACATGAACACTCTTGAGCCAGTGGCACCCGCGCCAATGATGTGGATGGGTAGGTAGTTAAATTGGTTAGGATCGAAGATCGGTTGATGTCTGGTAATGGATAATTGTGCAGTCATATTAGAAGCCTGAGATTTCGAATTTAATTTCTGGTCTGTCTTGAGGTTCTTTCCACGTAACGGCAGAACGGATTTCTTCTAGGGTTAAGTTTGTGTCTGTCGTACCTCCTTCGCCGTCGTGGCCGAGGATAAGTCCCTTACCTGCAAGGACTAACTCTGACCGCGTACCTGCAATAGAGAAGAACGCTTGGTCGTCTACGTATAGCCCTTCGTCATCTATAAAGATGTCGTTGAACTCATCCCAATGAACAACTGCGAAGTTGTTAACTGAGAAGTCGTCTGTGCTTAGGTAGTTGTAAATGTCTTTGTAGTTGTCGCTACGGATGACAGTTGTGATTTCCCGTTCAAAGGGATTAATTAATATGGCTCTCATAGCAATCCTTACTTAGAAAAAAACTACGCCCTAGGGACTAGGGCGCATTTGTTTAGTTGCCTTTTGCACCCTGTGCAATAACAATTCGGTCGCCGTCAAGTACCGGAGAGTCTAGGGATACAGACTCGGCACCGATCTTGATTGCTTCGTTGCTATTGGGGGAGATGTCAGCCGCTGATAAAGCATCGGCAACGGTTGAGCCATCGTCGATAGCTACTTCTTGGACGCCACCCGGAACACGGATGACTTTGACAGTGATGTATTCACTCATAGTAAAACCCTCTTGGTTTATGGTTGGTTGGTTTGATCCGTTTCGACTACTGGTGGATCAGGCCAGCTCGCATACAGTATTTTTACTGGCAGTCGGTTATGGGACAGCTGCTCTATGCTTAGGTACAGCTGCTTGTTCCCATTCTTGGCGCTCATGCTTACGGCCTAGGAAGTAGGCTTCGTTAAGCATTTCGCAAATTTGACGTTTGTCGTAATAGAAAGATTCTTCTTGTCTGTCGCGCATTGCATCAAGGCGTGTCATAAAAGGTTGAATGATCATGTTGACCATACGATTACCTCCACTAATATTATTGGGCATAATTAATAGCTCTTGCTGCATCGGCATCTAGCCTCCTGTTTTCTTGGGATTCAAATTTGCTTCGTTCGTCTGCTGCGTTTAGGTCTTCGTCAATTTGTTCACACATTTGATCAAGTAGTTGGTTTATGTTGGTCAGTTGAAGTTTGTCTGCGGTATCAAAAATATGTCGGTGGTATTTTTGAACACTGATTAGGTAATCAATTGAAGCTGCAATGTCATGCAATATGAGCATTAGTCCTCCTGTTCTGCATTAATTTCAAAGGCTTGAATGATTCGTTCATCGATAAACTCAATGAACCAGTCGCTTTCAGTCAGTACGTCTAGCTCACGGTGTATGAGCTGACGGACAGCGTACTGAAGGCTAGGGTCTAGGGTTGATGTGAGGTCTAGGTTTTCGTATTTAGGCGTTGATTGGGTAGGCGTGAATACTAGGTCGTTTTTAATCATGTCAGTTCCTTGAAATGTTCATTGGCAAAGTTAAGAAACATTTTTGTAATGGCTAGGTGTCTTTTACGGATAGGGGAGTTCATGAACTCCCCTGATAATGCGTTTATGTGATTTTTAATAAGCATGGTGCTATAGCTACCTTCGTTGCCGTGTCGCAAGCAGCTGCTCCACTCGTTGATGTCATTTTTGTAAAAATAAACATCAAATCCTTTTTCTGGGATTTCAATGTATCTTCCAGCAAATGTTTTTTCGGGGTGGTTGCAATCGTTAGGATGCTTCGCGGATTTCATAAGTCAGTTCCCTTTTCAATTTGCTTCCTGTCGTGCCGCAGCTACGGCAAGCCATGTAATCGAAGTAGTCGTCTTCTTCTATGTCTACAGCATTAGGTGATTGGCACACCGGACACTCGACTCCGTAATCAATGACTCGCTTGTAACCGTAGGTTGGTTTCATTCGCGGTAGTCCATTGAAGGGGTCCATGCTTTGTCTACCCACCTAAAGTCACCGTGTTCAGCTAGTTCAGCCAATTGCCATAAAGATTGGCAGTATGCGTATCCAACATTTTCCCAATCATCTTTATTGCCTTCATTGCATAAGAATTTTTGGACGAAGGTTTTAAATTCTGGATTTCCGCTAGTAGGAAGGTGCTCCATTACTATGCTGAGTGATTTACTGATTGCGTCATTTAAAATGTCGTTTAAGTACATAGTCGTTCTCCAATGGCACACCGTGTACCGGGCGGGGGATAAAAAAACCCCTAGACTTTCATCTAGGGGCTAGGGTTACGCTGC
>Ga0129327_10001058_pt1 | contig 16426 bp, 13 predicted proteins | sample CPBDNA_6_FD_111799 | JGI IMG/M metagenome (GOLD analysis project Ga0129327, IMG submission 111799) | Freshwater to marine salinity gradient microbial communities from Chesapeake Bay, USA - CPBay_Spr_31_0.8_DNA | ecosystem: Environmental > Aquatic > Marine > Coastal | place: USA: Chesapeake Bay... | reverse complement strand
CCAGATAAACGGTTAAGATCACCAGCACCTATAATAGACAAGCTAGACATAGTGGTATTTAGGTTTTCATAAAATTCCAAGCGACCTTCTGAATCGGTAGTGTCCTCACCAATAGTGATCGAGACGCTACCTGTACCGGCATCAATCTGATTAGCGAGTATTATTCTACCTGCATTTATTTCAATATCGCCGTTCGAAGCTGATGTATTCAAGCTACCAGTAGAATTAATCTTACCACCTGTGCCAATCAATCGAATGACACCAGGCGTAGAAGTATCAACACCTGTGGCGCGAATAACGCCTTCGTTATTAATTGCATAGCTTTTGGGGTCAGAAACAATAGCGCGGATATTGATGTTATTTGCAATGACTGTCGCATTCGCAGCAATATCAACAACACTGTCACCGCTGCTTGTTTGCAATGCCTCAGAAATATCAAACTGCATTAAACCATTATTATCGAAGGTAACAATGACTTCATTACCTGCGATTAAATTCAAATCGCCAGCGGTTATCTCAATATCGCCATCAACGTTAATCTCACCTGAAAGCAAAGCAATCTGAGCATCGGTTAAGTTAGAAGTTAAACCCTGTACGTCAATACTGGCGCCGCTAGAGGTAAAACGAAATTCGCCATTTTCAAAATCAGCAGTATCAATAGCATGAGTACTTGCCACTAAACTGGCTAAATCAACTTGCGCACCTGAACCAAAAACAATGCCTTTTTGATTCACTAAAAAGACCTGGACGTTACCATTAAGTACGCCATTAATATTACTAGCATTGCCACTCGTGTCGTTAACTAATACTGACCAGCTAGCATCACCACCACTATGTTCAAACGAGAGCGTTTCCGGAGTATCAACATTAACCCCTGCCCCAGAAAAATCGACAATGCGATTATCTTGGCTCACGGTTAAAGTGCCTTGAGCTCCATTAAGGTTATAGCTTGAACTGCCATTAACTGAATTAAAATCGACTGCCTGAGGAAGAGCGAACGTATTCTGAATAAGCACTGCTGAGGTGAGCGTGGCAATAGTGCGAGAAAAAACCGATTTTCTGAAGGTTACTGAAAGCTTACTCATATTATACCTGCTTATTTGCCTGGCTATATATGCCACTATATATGTCACTACATATGTATCTGGAGCAAGACTGAGCGAAAAAAATAACACGCAAAGCCTAATGAATAGGGTTAATCTACAACAAAAATTTAAACAACTACTTTCGTTTTATTATTAAAAGCTTATTTAACTAATTAGGCCACGAGATTAGATGAAATCGATTTTTTTTAGTACATTAATAAAAATCGCTATTATTGGTTAAATAATAACCAATTGTGAACCAACCCACAACCCAAAAAGATATTTTTATCCTTTTTGTTCAGCCTCAACCCATCAACGCTTATAAATTCAGACCAACACTCAACCAGTATTGATTATCTTCACCATTAGCTGCTTCTGAACCATCAAACGGCTTGGCCGCAGACAATCGAGCAAATCCGCCAATATTCGGGAAAGTCAGCTCTGCTTCAACACCCCAACCAGCAATATCAATTGAGTTGGTAGGGCCGGCGTTAGCATCTTTCAATTTTCCCCAGCCATAATCGGCAAATACTGAAAGCGATAAAATGTCACTCCAACTGTATTCGCCGTAGGCAATACCATCAGAGAATGCACCGCCATTAATGACCCAAGACAGGCTCGTGAATACCGCAGTATCTCTAACGTATTCAGCAACAGGATAAGCTCTTACTGTATATGGGCCACCTAAACTCATTCGCTCTAATGAAGATAATGCGTCGTCGGAATACTGGCCATTAAAGTGAAATAATAATGAATTATTGCGTACAACTGATTGCAAACGACTATAGCTTGCACTGACTTTATTAAATTTCCCTGGCAGCGCTTGATCACCATTAACAACACCTAAACTTTCACCGTTACCTTGGTCATCCATTGAACCTAAAAAGTCATTAAAGCCATGCGAAAAGGTTAACGAACCACGGTGCACACCTCTGAACCGTGTATCTACCGAATCGGCCACAACTGATGCTTCAAATACAGTTAAACGATCGACACCTCGTTCAACATTGAATGATGTGAAATCGACATTGGAACGCTTAACGGCCAAACCAAGGCGCGTAGACAAATTAATATTTCGTTGGCGTATCCATTGTGAGCTAATAAATATATCGCCTATTTCTGTTTTACCCTCTATTCCTAAAGCAAGGACAGCACTATCTTCGACGTTATAAGCTGTCTTACTAAAGCCAAGCCCAAAAGTATGGACTAAGTCAGGATGTGTAATTTGATAGGCCACTCGAGCATTACGTAAATCACCTGGGCTAAAAGTTTTTACTGCATCGACTGACAACCGATCGATATGTCCAGTAATATTATTGACTTTAACACCTAGTAATAAGCGCGCATCACCGGTTGATTCAACACCATAATTATCGGCTTGGACAAAGTAACTAATCGGGTCTTCATCAACCGTTTTAACCGTTAACTGCGTCTCACCCAAGTCATTACCAGGCTTAAAAACTGCCGTGGCCGTAAAACCAGGCATATCGCTTAAGCGAAGCAGTTTACTTTCAACAAAATCAAGATGAACGGCATCACCAATAACATTATCGAACGGATGCTGAATAACGCTATCGCCGTATAAAACATTAGCATCACTATTAACACCGCCAAACTTGCCAACAAACACATGAATAGCTACGGTACCATTCTCAATTTCTTGGGCAGGTAAAATTGCCTTTGCCAACATTAAACCTGACTGTCGAAGATTTTCTGTTACCAAAAAAGTAAGATCATCAAGCTCAGTCAAAGTAAAGCTGTTATCAGAGCTTAAAATATAATCATTAACAAGATCGTTAATGATTATGACTTGTTCACTAACGATTAGTTCTGGTTCATCATAAGTAACAACAATTTTCTGCACATTAATAATGGGACCGACTTCATCTTCAGTAGGACGCGCAGCAACAGGAGGGACCGTTACTATAGGCTCATCAATAATCGTGGGAAGCATGGGTACTTCTCGCTCAGGCTCTAATGCACCTGGAGATATTGTTTGAGCAAAAGTAGGCGATTGAAAAACACACAGTAAAATCCCTGTGGCACTACAAATGATCCTTTTTTTAAAAAATTTAATATCCAACCGCATTATTTCTTATTCCCCATGATGGTTGTGATTTCGTCAACACTATCAACAACCAATAAATAAACCATTTATTGTTAAAGTAGTTTTTTTCTCAAAAAATAACCGATAAGAATTTAAAACCACACTTTTATGCTTTATGGGGCTTTCTTTGTACCATTAGCACCGCTAAAGCTGTGGCATATAATACTAAAGTTCCCGGCAAAGGTACTGCTGCTGCTTGAGAATCAATACCAATTTCAAAACTATCAACAATATAAGAGCCATTGAAACTGGTTACAGATAGATCGGTTAAATCACCTAAGTAATTAAAGAGTAACGGATTACTTTCATATTCCATATCATCTTCATCTAACAATTCTCGATTAAAACCGAGTATTCGATCTGTATGGCAGCCTTCACCATCATCGGGTAAAGCATAACCGCACACGGCAACCGGCGAGGTTTCAATATTGATACCTTGAAAAATAAGATTTCCGGATGACAAATCTACCGATTGATTATTAATCGTTAACGACTGATCACTAATACTAAAAATAAATATCGAGTTAAGTTCGACATTATCGTCAATAGAAACATCCCAAGCTAAAGACGCTCCCGCCGACAAAACTAACGATACATCACCAGTACCGTTAGGGTTATCAGGGTTAAGATTATTCAAATCAACTTGGATTTCGTTTAGAACGCCAGCTGAGCTATTAAACTCACTATTCTTGTAAGCGCCCAAATAGATAAGCTCTTCACCAACATTGTCTGTAGGATATGTATAAATATAACTCTCAGAGCCACCTACTGCAGGTGTATCCATGGTGACACGGGCAGCACTGGCTGACACAGAAGTTATTACCGCTAATATCAATACCGATATTTTTTTCACAAAAAAGTCCCTCATCCAATTCGATTGAGGACGGATTTATAGTGAGTTTATCAGAAGGAAATAAGATGCACGTAAGCCATAAAAAGAAGGCGGTATGCAAAGAAGGCAGCCAAATTTGGACTATAAAATCTAACTATCTACCCTATTTCACTTAAGACAAACTGTATAAAACAGTCCTGCCATTAATTAAAATAGGGGCCAAGGGAGCTACATAATACCTTCAAGAGGAACAATGTCAATTAAATGTTTAATAAATAATCAATGAGGCGCATGTAGCCGCACATACGAAAACTTTCGTAAGACTTTGTTTTTTATGGAATTAAAACGAAAACCTCATAGACATTATAAGTGTAGCAGCGATAAAATTAATTGAAAAAGATCTTTTACATTCTCAATCAAGCTGGATACTTGCATGCCGTCACCAACATGACTGACCTCGAGGTCTATTTTAAATCTTGGGCCAACACTCAGCTTAAATGGAATAAGGTAAAGCGCTCGCCCTATTCAAAAAACGCCAAGACTAAGGCGTTAAAGCGTTCTGGCTTTTCAGCATGTAACCAATGACTCGCACCTGCAATTTCCTCAAAAGCGCTATTAGGGAAAAGCGTTCGAGTCAAAGCTTCATACTCTGGCTTTATATAGTCAGAATATTCACCCGCAATAAACAACACAGGATTTTCAAACACATGATGATCTTTATCGAGTGATAGACCTTGTCGAAGTTCAGCATAGTTTTCTATGATGGCTGGCAAGTTCATACGCCAACGAAAACCCTGCTCCTGCTTTTCTAAATTTTGCATTAAAAACTGACATGTCGCGACATCGTTAATCGACGCCTGCAGTAATTTCTGCACTTCGGCTCGGCTTGATACTTGCTGCACATCAATAGCACCCAAGCTTGAGAGAATGACATCATGCTGTGATGGATAAGTTACTGGGGCAATATCGGCCACAATCAATTTAGCTACTCGAGATGGGTGGCGAAGCGCTAGACTCATTGCTACCTTTCCACCAAGTGAGTGTCCAAGCACATTAACCGTCTGCAACCCAAGGTAATCAAGCATTGCCAGTACATCATCGGCCATAGAGGTAATCGTCATTACCTCACTGTGAGGCGAGCGACCATGGTTAGGTAAGTCAAAAACAAATACAGCGTATTGATCAGACAGCGCACGAGCAACGGCACCGAGATTACGGCCCATGCCAAATAAACCATGGAGTAAGATAATCGGTGGCTTGTCACTGTCCAAATTTGCTTCGCCGCTGCGGGTTAAGTACAAACCCTGCTCAATATGCTCTGTCATTCTCACACCATATGGTTAATAAACTGAAACATCATTAGCTCAAGATTATAGCCATGAAATTGTATCGACATAGAATTAAATAGCCATATGGCAGATAACCGGCACTGTTATTAACCCGCACAATTGGTAGAATAACTTTTGTTATTTATAGCCGCTATTCATAATGAGTTGATCATTAATAGATCTTCCCACTTTTTTAGGATTTTTATCTATGAACTCTTCCGTCTCTACCGATCTCGATAAAAACCAAACGCCACTGAAGATCTCTTCTAAGACCATTCGCCAAGGGCTAAGCTTCTTATTAATAGGCGCCCTACTCTGCGCTTGTCAAACGACTTCATTTAACGACACATCTTATCCATTCATCATTAACAGCGAGAAAATGGCCGAACAGCCCGTTGATAAAGTGATCATTGCACACGTTAACTATGCTAGTCCTTCTAAACATTATTTAAACGAATATGAAAACAAGATAGATAAAGAAGTCATCGCTCAATTAGAAGCCGGTGGTTATCAGGTAGAAAGCAACACACTGTTCCAAAAAGCCTGGCGTGATGCCATACGAAAATACGGCGAGCCCTTTAGCCCAGTGACTTCACAGATCAACCCCAGAGCCTTTCAGCGTGTGATTTATACGGCAATCAATACATTAAAAGAACAGACAGACATAAAGGCCGTTGTGTTTACCGATTTAATTGAACGACAAGTCTCGTTTGGCCATCATATTAATCGAAATACCAAGTGGGATGGCGTATCACGCAAACCCAAAATAAAGGGTGCAGGCACAGGTATTTCACAAGGTTTTGATTGGAGTCAAACGGTACCCGCAGCGTCGTTGTCAGTAACCGTTTATCATGTTGATGGTCAACGCTTATTTCAAAGTATTGGTGGCTTGGAGGTCACTCGCAAACTTGACCCCAACAAAGGCGGCAATGGCCGATTTGTTCGTAGAGACAAATTATTCACGAGTCAAGCCAATGTGCGTCAGGGCGTCAACTTTGCGCTACACCCCTTTGTCAAAATGAAAGACTATCCAGAGAAAAAATAACCAGTTAAGCCAAACAGCAATTAACCTGCCAAAAAACTTAAAATACGAGAGATCTCGCAAAGTGGCCGCCCACTTTGCTCGGCCCATGTGGCAAACGCTTTTTGTGCTTCAAGCATGGCTGTCTTTGACTTAGGTTCACGATCAACAATACCCAGCCCAATTAAAACAGCCACAGTATCATTGGTCAGTAAAAACGTATCGACACCTGCCATTCGCAAAAAGCGTGACCCTGAATGACCGCCTAGGTGAGCGCCTCGCTTTTTAAGATCCAACCATAAACTCACAATATCATCACTCGGCCAATCCGCTAACCACTGTCCAAAGCTGCCATGCGATTGCTGAACATCGCACACCAAAACAGCATTGGTGCGTATCGATTTAATCTTTCCCCAGTGGCGGATAATACCCTCAGCTTGCAATATGTCTTCTAAGCCTTCATCACTCAGTGCCGCCAACGCTCTGGGATTAAAGCCATAACAAGCCTTTTCAAAAGCCGGCCATTTGGCATCGACCATTTTATGCTGCAAACCTGATCGAAAAACACGACGCGATAATAATGACAAATAATCGGCATCGGAGCGCGCAATTAATTGCTTGCGGGTAGCCAGCCTTGGTAGTTGATCTTCAAGATCTTGCACCGAAGCAAAACGCTTAAGTGCCTGCGTATAAATCCAATCAAATGATCGAGCGGGGTATTGTGTTGTCACTGCATTTGCCTTGTTCTAGATGTTTTAAACAAGCGGCTTATTTTTAGCAATCCACTTATTTGGTAAGCCAGCCCTAGTCAGCCATAGCCAGCCAGTTATTCTTAGCTATCGATTAACCGTTATTACTTTCTGCTGCAGTAAAATCGAGCGATGCTGAGTTAATGCAATAGCGCATACCCGTCGGTGCAGGACCATCATTAAATAGATGACCCAAATGCGCATCGCAACTTGCACACGTCACTTCCGTTCTCTGCATACCGTGAGATACATCCACATGCTCAGCCACAGCGCCCTCGGCTCCTGGCTGATAAAAACTGGGCCAGCCAGAGCCAGAATCGTATTTAGCCTGCGTATCAAATAACGTGGCTTGACAACACTTACACAAAAAATGACCCTGCCCTTTTATGTCATTGTACTTGCCCGTAAACGCTCGCTCAGTGCCTTTTTGGCGAGTAATCTGATACTCCTCAGGCGACAACTGCTCGCGCCACTGAGCATCCGTTTTCATTACTTTTGTCATATGTCACCCATTAAGATCAAGTTAAGCCAGAAGCTAGTGTCCGTTTATGTAGATATTACATCGCCAGCTACCGCAAGGTAAGTCTATAATCCTTATACGTTAGATAAAAATAAGTCGACCATATCGATAGCCATGTATTAGAGACTGAGTAATGTCCAGTATTTCAAAATCCAGCAAGTTACAAAATGTGTGTTATGACATTCGTGGGCCGGCGCTGCGTGAAGCCACTCGTCTAGAAGATGAAGGCCACCGCATACTGAAACTCAATATCGGCAACCCCGCTGCCTTTGGTATGCTCACACCCGATGAAATCCTGCAAGATGTCATTCGTAACTTACCCGATGCGCAAGGTTACTGTGACTCGAAGGGGCTGTATTCTGCTCGCAAAGCGATTATGCAAGATTGTCAATTACGAGGCGTCGAAGGCGTCGAGGTTGATGATATTTATCTCGGCAATGGTGTTAGCGAACTCATCGTAATGGTGATGCAGGCCTTATTAAATGACGGTGATGAAGTCCTTATTCCTGCGCCTGACTACCCACTATGGACAGCCGCAGTGACATTGAGTGGCGGCAAGCCCGTACACTATGTTTGTGATGAACAAGCCGACTGGCAGCCCGACATAGAAGACATTAAAAGTAAGATCACCGCTCGCACAAAAGCGATAGTCATTATTAATCCTAATAACCCAACCGGTGCAGTTTACGACAAAGATATTTTAGAGCAGCTTGCTCAAGTAGCACGTGATCACAAATTAGTGGTTTGCGCTGACGAAATCTATGACCGTATTCTGTATGACGGAACCGAACATACCCCTTTTGCAACGCTTGCGCACGACCTACTCTGCCTATCATTTAATGGCTTATCTAAATCTTATCGCTTAGCGGGCTTTCGTTCAGGATGGATGATATTAACAGGCAAAAAAGCAGAATCAAAAGATTTTATCGAAGGCTTAGATATACTGGCGTCTATGCGTCTATGTGCTAACGTACCTGCTCAGTTTGCGATACAAACCGCGTTAGGCGGCTACCAGAGCATTAATGATTTAGTTTTGCCTACTGGCAGGCTGGGTGCTCAGCGCGACGTCGCTTATAACAAGTTAATCGCCATCCCAGGCGTTACTTGCGTCAAACCTAAGGGCGCTATTTATATGTTCCCTAAGCTAGACGAGAAAATGTATCCCATTGTCGATGATGAAAAATTTATCTTAGACCTACTGCTTGAGCAAAAGATGTTACTCGTTCAAGGGTCGGCATTTAATCTTGAAACTAAAAATCACTTACGAATAGTCTTTTTACCCGAGCAATTTGTATTAAGCGATGCCATAGATAGGCTAGCTAACTTTTTAGAAAGTAGAAGAAAATAACCAGCTACTTGGCTGACCGTCATGCTATGCCAGCGATAACTGAAGTGCTGCATAGCTCTGAAAATGGTAGGTAAGAAACTAGACGCGTCTATATAGGTTGCTTTTGATCATCCGCGTCGACATTAACAAAGGTCATAGTGGTAGAAAACAACACGCGCTCAGGGTCACTGTCTTTAACGAGACCAAAAACACTAATGCTATAAGTGACAGAGGTCTTACCCAACCGCTTCTGCTCTGCCCTAAATAGCAGCACTTCGCCTTTCTCAATCCGATAACGAAACTCAACATTATCCATTGCCACCGTAACAAAACGTCGACCGGGAAAATCAACGGTCGCCGTAATATAAGCAATTTCATCAATCCAATTTAATAAATTACCGCCAAATAAATAGCCGTAATGATTAATATGCTCAGGCAATACTAATTTATAGTGATCCATCGTTTTTAAACCAACCTCTCGGCACTAAGCCAATTATTCTTCTTGAAGAAAGCCCATAAACAGCATTGCCAAAACTGCACCCACTAACTGAGCGACAATAAAAGCCACAATAAAATCAGGATTGATACCGGTGAAACTATTAGTGAAGCCACGCGCAATGGTGACCGCAGGATTTGCAAAAGAAGTTGAAGAAGTAAACCAATAACCGGCTGAAATATAGAGGCCAACGGCAGGCGCCACGGCAAGCAAATGCAGCTTTCTAACGCCTAATATTGTCATCAACAAACCGAAGGTTGCCACGACTTCAGACAAATAAATATTAAACCCGGTGCGATCATTGGCTGACACTTGCAGAATATCCAAGCCAAACATCGCATGCGCAAGCACTACACCAAACAAACCACCAGCACATTGAAAAACGATAAAAGCGATTAATTGCTTAACATCGATTTCTTTTTTCAAATACATGACCAAACTAACAACAGGATTAAAATGCGCCCCTGAAATAGCGATAAAAATCCAAATTAACGCGGTTAAGCCAACACCCGTCGCTATGGTATTCGCCAACAACACGCTAAGCTGATCGGCCGATAGGCCTTGAGCCATAATGCCAGAACCAATGACCACCATCACTAAAAAACAGGTACCAACGAACTCAGCCAAACTGGCTCGAAGTAAAGCTTTACTCATCAATTATTCCCACTCAATCGTCGCTGGCGGCTTACTCGACACGTCATAAGCAACGCGAGACACCACTTCAATCTCATTGATAATTCGGTTAGATACTTTCTCAAGTAACTCATAAGGTAAGTGAGCCCAGCGAGCCGTCATAAAATCAACTGTCTCAACTGCACGTAACGCAATAACCCATTCATAGCGACGTGCATCACCCACTACACCAACGGATTTAACCGGCAAGAAAACCGCAAACGCCTGACTGGTTTTTTGATACCAACCGAAGTTATGTAACTCTTCAATAAATATGGCATCGGCTTCACGTAAAATATCGCAATACTCTTTTTTAACTTCGCCAAGAATACGCACACCCAAACCTGGACCAGGAAAAGGATGGCGATAAACCATATCGTAAGGCAAACCTAATTCAACACCGATTTTGCGCACTTCATCTTTAAATAATTCACGTAATGGCTCTACTAATTTCAACGCCATATCATCGGGCAAACCACCGACATTATGATGCGACTTTATGACATGCGCTTTACCGGTTTTTGATGCTGCCGATTCAATCACATCAGGATAAATAGTGCCTTGCGCAAGAAACTGAACATTATCAATTTTTTGCGATTCTTCATCAAAAATCTCAATAAAGGTATTACCAATTACTTTACGCTTGGCCTCTGGATCACTAACTCCCACTAAACCATTTAAAAACTTATCTTGGGCGTTAGCGCGAATCACTTTTACACCCATATTTTTAGCGAACATCTCCATAACCATATCGCCTTCATTTTTGCGTAACAATCCGTTATCAACAAAAACACAGGTCAACTGATTGCCAATCGCTTTATGCAACAGCGCGGCAACTACAGACGAATCAACACCTCCAGACAAACCGAGTAGTACATGGCTATCACCAACCTGCTCTCGTACACGAGCAATCTGATCTTCAATAATGGCTGCAGCAGTCCATAGCGGCTGACAATCACAAATCTCTAAAGCAAAGTGTTGAAAAATTCGCTCGCCTTGTAAGGTATGTGTTACTTCAGGGTGAAACTGTATACCGTAAAAGTTTTTATCTTTATTCGCCATACCCGCTATTGGGCATGAAGGCGTAGACGCCATTAATTCAAAACCGCTAGGCATTGCCACGACTTTATCACCATGACTCATCCACACATCTAACAATGACTCACCGTCATCACTTATATGATCTTTAATATCACGCAACAAAGCACTTTCAGATTCTACTTTAATCTGCGCATAACCAAATTCACGCACATCAGAAGTAGCTACCTTGCCACCTAACTGATTCGCCATGGTTTGCATGCCGTAGCAAATACCCAAAATAGGCAAACCCATTTCGAATAGACCTTGTGGTGCACAAGGTGCATTAGCGCCATCGGTCACCGATTCAGGGCCACCAGAAAGAATAATACCGCGAGGATTAAATTCGCGAATTTCTTCTACGCTAATATCCCAAGCACGAATTTCGGAAAACACACCAATTTCACGAATACGTCGTGCAATAAGTTGCGTGTACTGTGAACCGAAATCAAGAATAAGGATGCTTTGACTTTGAATATCTGAACTCATGATGACCTAACGTTTTTTAATAAAAATGAATGGATAAATGTATCAACAAATAATATAAAGAATAAAATAAAAAACGGCGCAAACTGCGCCGCTATTTTAAAGGCTTAGTGACACTCGACTAAGCCAAACTTCAATATACCGCCGACAATTTCTTAACCAGATAGCTATTGAACCGAATAGCTACTGAACAGGATAATTGGGCGCTTCTTTCGTAATGCTCACATCGTGAACATGGCTTTCACTCATGCCCGCCGAGGTCACTTTGACAAACTTAGGTACCGTGCGCATTTTTTCAATATCAACACAACCGGTGTAGCCCATTGACGACTGCAAACCTCCAACTAGTTGCGCAACGATACGATTAACGGGCCCTTTATAAGCAACACGCCCTTCAATACCTTCAGGGACTAATTTTTCAGTACCGGCACTAGCGTCTTGAAAGTAGCGATCACTCGAACCTTGTTTTTGCGCCATAGCGCCAATAGAACCCATGCCGCGATACGCTTTATACGTTCTACCCTGATACAACTCTACTTCGCCAGGCGCTTCTTCAGTGCCCGCTAATAAGCTTCCAATCATGATGCTGTGCGCACCAGCAACAATTGCCTTAGAGATATCACCAGAAAAACGAATACCGCCATCAGCGATAACCGGCACTTTACCGTCTAATGCTTTTACGACCTCAGAAATAGCTGTAATTTGTGGCACACCAACACCCGTAACAATTCGCGTAGTACAAATTGATCCTGGACCAATACCGACTTTAACAGCATCGGCACCGGCTTCGACTAATGCCAAGGCCGCAGCACCTGTAGCGATATTGCCGCCAATTACCTGTGTGTCAGGGTAATGCTTTTTGATCCAACTAACACGATCTAACACATTTTTAGAGTGGCCATGCGCCGTGTCAACAATAATGACATCGACACCAGCTTCGATTAATGAGGCAACCCGGTCTTCTGTATCGCCACCCACACCGACTGCTGCACCAACGCGTAATTGACCCGATTCATCTTTACAGGCATTAGGAAAGCGCTGAGCTAAATCCAAATCTTTTACGGTAATCATGCCGCAAAGTTGAAAGTCGTCATTCACAACTAATACTTTTTCTATGCGATTTTCGTGCAGTACATGCTTAACTTGTTCTGGAGGCGTACCCTCTTTCACGGTAACCAATCGATCTTTCGGTGTCATAATCGTCGAAATCAAGGCATCGTGATCGGCTTCATAGCGAACGTCACGGCTGGTAACAATACCCACTAAATCACCGTTTTTAAGCACAGGAACACCCGAAATATTATGGTGCCGCTTAATTTCTAATAATTCACTGACCAAGGCATCGGCCTCAATCGTGATGGGGTCACGAACCACACCACTTTCAAATTTCTTCACAGCGCGAACTTCTCTCGCCTGCTCATCAACCGACATATTCTTGTGCACAATACCGATACCACCGGCCTGGGCCAAGGCAATCGCTAATCGTGATTCAGTCACGGTATCCATTGCGGAAGAAACCAATGGAATATTAAGGTGGATTTTATTCGTCAACTTCGTTTGCATGTTGACATCGCGCGCCACAATTTCTGAATAATCGGGGAGCAATAACACGTCATCAAATGTGAGTGCTTCGTAAGCAATTCGTGGCATAAACCAGCGTCCTGTTAATGGTCGCTCATCGGGTCGTTATTCAACGATTCCAAGATCAGCAAACATGGGTGAGATAAGTGCAGCAATAAAACGCGTAAATACCGCCTAATGGCAATAGCGCGCTAGCATCACTGAGCCCAGCATTATAAGCCGGCAAAGCATTTCGGTAAATGGGAAAACTGGCATCAATGCGCTATGACGCATACAATTCGCATATGCCCTATCCGTCTAGTAGTTTCGATCAAAACACCACCAAAAATACAATTTGGAGTGTATCCGACCTCAACCAACAGGCACGAAACTGTTTGGAGAGTGCTTTTAGCGGCGTTCAAGTTGAGGGGGAGATCTCAGATCTTATTCAACATCGCTCCGGCCACTGGTATTTCACCTTAAAAGACGATGAAGGCCAGCTGCGTGCGGCCATGTTTAGCTTCAAAAATAAGTCTGTACGCTTTACCCCCGAAAATGGTCAACACGTCATCCTAACGGGAAAGCTTAGTCTTTACGCGCCTCGCGGTAGCTATCAATTTATTACCGAGCGCATGGCACCTGCCGGTGCAGGTCAATTACAGCAAGCATTCGAAAAACTAAAGCGTGAACTCGAAGAGCAAGGGCTATTTGACCCTGAGCATAAAAAACCATTGCCGAGCTTTCCCCGACAAGTAGCCATTATTACCTCACCTCAAGGTGCGGCGATTCGCGACATCCAAACCACCTTTGAACGCCGTTTTTGCGGTATTCAGCTTATCGTTATTCCCGTTGCAGTTCAGGGTGATGGCTCAGCTCAAGCCATTGCTAATGCCATCGATACCGCCAATCGGTGGTCAAAGGATAATCAAACGAATACCGCATTGACCGGAACAGAAGCTATGAGCCCTTCTACCGTCAAACCCGATGCCATTATTGTTGGTCGTGGTGGTGGCTCAATAGAAGATTTATGGGCCTTTAATGAGGCTGTTGTCGCGCATGCGATTTATCGCAGTGAACTGCCTATTATTAGCGCCGTAGGCCATGAAACCGACACGACTATCGCCGATTTTGTTGCTGATATACGCGCGGCAACACCAACAGCGGCGGCAGAATTACTCAGCCCTGATAGACAAGGCCTGATGCATCGCGTCAACAACCTGAGCACACGCCTAAACACTTATATAAGTTATCAGATCAACCATGCTCAATTAAAGTTGCAATCATTAGCTAAACGCGTCAAACATCCTAGCTACCAACTGGCACAGCACGCTCAACGCCTTGATCAGCTCGATAATGATATGCAGCGCGCGCTAAACTATCGTTTAGAGCGCAACCGAGAACAGCTTCAACAACTGCAGCAGCGTCTATTTTTAGCTGCCCCCGATAAGTTACTTGCCCAACAACAAAAACAAACGAGCCTATTACAAGATCGTATGGTGCGAAGCATTCGCAGCCAATTGAATGATCGCCAACAGCATTGGCGTCGAATAGTAGAGACCTTAAACGTGGTTAGCCCGCTAGCGACGTTAAAGCGCGGTTATGCCATTGTCGAAGACAGTAGCGGCAATATTATTCGCTCGCATCAGGCTGTTTCAGTGGGCGATACTATCAACACCCGGCTAGGCGATGGCAGTATCGATTGCACCGTTATTTCAACGAATACCGGTATTCGCAGCGCAAAAATCAAAAACGCCTAAAAAAATCGGCTCAAAAACAGCTTAAAAAAAAGCCCCGCAATGCGGGGCTTTTTTTTAAGCTGTTTTTGAGCGTATTGATTAACTTCGATCAATCAATGCCAACCCATAAAGATCAATTAGTAATTAGCGGGCAAACGACGATGAATAACGATATGTCGATTTTCAAAGCTAATATAGCCACCAATAGTCAGGTCTTTAAGAATTCTGGCTACCATTTCACGTGATGCACCTACGCGATCGGCAATATCTTGCTGAGTTAACTTCTCTTCAACATAGAACTCATCATTGCGCTCAGTCGCTAAACTGTTAAGCACTTTAGTCACGCGGCCATACACGTCTTGCAAAGCCAGGCTCTTCACTTTTTCAGTTAACGCACGAACACGACGGGTAATGTTGCGAATAAGCGTTTTAGCGATATTCGGATGTAAATCGAGCACCTGATTAAAGTCCTGCTTATAAATAATGCAGAAATCAGCTTTTTCCATGGTGCGGACCGAGGCTGAGCGTCGATCATCATCTAATAGCGCTAATTCGCCAAAGTAATCACCGCCGCCAAGCGTATTCATAATAAACTCTTTGCCGTTTTTATCACTGCAATAGACTTTAACCTTGCCTGATTCAATAACGTATAAAGAATCAGCAACGTCATTCTCATTAATGATTACTGTGTTTTTAGGGTAACTTCTGCGAATACTGGATTCTTCTAAAGCAGCCAATTCCGCATCGGATAGGCCAGAAAAAATTTCAACGCTTTTCAACACACTCACTATGGTTATCTCCGCAAGATTTTAACAATCAATATTTAACGATCAGTTTTAAACGACAAGCTTCTATTCTACTTATGTCTTGTTTTCTATTTTGAGCACCGACATTTTAGGTTCAAATGTCCGCGATTAAGACTAAAATTCGCTATGTCTAATTTTGACATGCAATTCTCAACGATTTCGCCCTGTCTTTTCAAGACAATACCTAAAAAACGGGGCAAATATAGCACTTTAATTTCATCCCTCAAAATAAACTCGCACATTTATGCAAGAAAGGCAGTAATTTATCCAAAATCATCATCCTTTGATCAAAATTTCTTAAGTTACCGTCGGTTTAATCGCTTTTGAAACCATTCGCTATAACGCTATACTAGCCACCTTTAACTCAATAGCTTTAACAATAGTTAAACAGTTGCCCAAAGCTTCACTTATATTCGGCCAAAGCTTTAATTAAATAGAAAGTGCTGATTACTGCACTTTCAGAAAGCCACTTTAGATGTTTATAGATATTTATAGATATTGGTAAATCCGCCATTGGAAAAACGCGTCCATGAGTAATGTAGTTCCCACACGCGAACTCGTTCGACTGCAAGGCCTTCAAGTAAAGGTCGGCCAGTTGCTGGTTAAAAATAAGTTAAGCGACAT
>Ga0129327_10001056_pt1 | contig 16453 bp, 14 predicted proteins | sample CPBDNA_6_FD_111799 | JGI IMG/M metagenome (GOLD analysis project Ga0129327, IMG submission 111799) | Freshwater to marine salinity gradient microbial communities from Chesapeake Bay, USA - CPBay_Spr_31_0.8_DNA | ecosystem: Environmental > Aquatic > Marine > Coastal | place: USA: Chesapeake Bay... | reverse complement strand
TGAGCCTATGTCAAAGAATCTTAGTAATTTTGATTCACATATAATTTTCATAGGCTAATATTAGGAATTTTATCAAAAAACTACCTACATATTAGCCTTTTTAATTTTTGTCGGGTCGAGTGATAATTGACTTAATTTTGAATGCTACTAACTTATTGATTTTCAATATTCAAATTTTGTTATGCGGTTTTATTTAGCATAAACAGCAATATTGTGTTTTTAAAATGGTAAAAAAGAAATAGATAACGTTTGTCTTTTTTCTTACCCCCAGTGCAGCAAGAACAAAATAAATACTAGTTAAAAAAATTGTCGGTTAAGTGGCAGCTTAAAACTGACAACTGATAACCATTTAAAATAAGCTATCCCCTATTTCATTCTTGCACCCCTAGTCTATAGCAAATCGACCCAGATTAATGATTTCTGCGTAAGCTTCGTTAGACTGTTTCATATAGTACCCATCTGATTCAGGAAAAAATGTATAGGCAGTATTCATTAATTCGTCGCCTAATTCCATTGCTGCTTGGTCATTCCCATAAGCAGTCATCCACCCCAAAGCCACAAGGCTACCTTCTGCTAATCGGAATTCCTCATATCCTGCGCCTGGTGCCAGCGCTTGTTCTATTCGACTTTGGACAAGGTCGGCGTATTCTGTTGACACCATGGCTGGTTTTTGATTATTAAAGCGATTAAGGTTTATCATTTCAGAATAGCCTTGATTCTTCATGTAAAGATCAATGAAATCAGTTCCATTATATTTATTAAAAACAATTCCCATTAATTTATCTGCTAATTGATAGGAGGCATCATCATTTCCGTATAATGCAAACCATCCTAAACCAGCTAAACTCCCTTCTGCCAATAAAATCCTTTCTTTTGCAATATCCACACTAGCATCAGATTGTAAAGCCTCCGCTACTCTTTCTTTCGTAAGTATCGTATATTCATGTCCGTCTTCTTTCAGCGATGAATTAGCTAGTTTTTCTTGAATTATTTTTTCATAGGCAGTTACATCTGTTGACTCAGGTGTACCATAAAAATTTGGATCCAATGCTTTCATCACCATAATTTGCAGTTCTATCATAGCATCTGCTGTACCATCCGTCATTCTGCGCAACCAAAAAGTAGGTGCATTGAAGCCTTCATAAACATCTAAGCCCTTTTGTTCCTCGAAATCGGCAAAGGGTCTAAAATATTCTGTGAATGGGTTGATATTCACACCTTCTGAATTGTTCAATTCAGTAACATATTTATCTTGCATTAATTGCGAGTATTGAGGATTATGCGTCATATAAACATAGGCATCAAAATGAACCTGTGCCATATTTTTTAGCTCTTGATGGTAGAGCGTTTCCATTGCTTTTTTGAAGATTGGATTGGCTAAGGCAGTTTCAAGTGTTCCTTGCAAAGCGCTTATAAATGCAGGGTTATAATGGCCAAAAGAAGTGGACGAATTAAAATCCATATCGCTACCGTGCGGCCCACTTAAAAATACCTTTTCCCCAAAGGCTGCCTCTATCATATCTAGAGCAGCATATTGTTTAGCCATTGCATATTTGGAACGAAAACCAACCTCTAACCAAGTATCATCTCTATCTCTGTCTGGTTCATACCCTGCCTTTAATAGATTCCATAAATAGGTTATTTCCATTAATTTAAAAACAGCAGGGTCGGTTTGGGTATTTGTTGTTTTATCTAATGAAGTAAAGGCAGTTGATAGTAATAGTAACAAGGCAAAGACAAAGTATATTCGTTTCATAATTTAAAATTTTGGTGATTATTTATGAATAATTATTTATTGTTTTGAGGTTCAAAATATTTATGGTACAAAGGTATTTCAGATAAGTGGTTATTGAAATAAGGGCTAGGGAGGGTTTCACTAGAGGCTAGACCCTAATAAAAAATAAATTTGTCCAACCTCCGACTAGTAAAGCCTAACTAATTCCCTACCTTTGCCGCTCTCTTAATTTTAGAGGGCAAATTGATAGTTTAATCCTTTTTCATGTCAGATAAAAAAGACTTTGGCTTTGAGACCAAAATGCTCCACGCAGGTCATATTCCAGATGCCGTCACAGGATCAAGAGCCGTTCCGATTTATCAAACTACTTCCTATGTGTTTGATAGCCCAGATAAGGCTGCCCAACTCTTTGAATTAAAGCAGTATGGAAATATTTATACCAGAATAAATAATCCAACTACTGCTGTTTTTGAAGAAAGAATGGCGGCTTTGGAAAATGGGACAGGTGCATTGGCTACGGCTAGTGGTATGGCAGCACAGTTTACTACTCTAATGACTTTATTGCGTCCTGGTGATGAAGTAGTCGCTTCTTCTCATTTATATGGAGGTACTTATACGCAATTGGAACATACTATGAAACAATTGCATGTCAAAGTGCATTTTGTAGAACCTACGGATATTAAAAACTGGGAAGCTGCTATTACACCTAAAACAAAGGCGCTTTATGGCGAAACGATAGGTAATCCAAAAGGTAGTATTTTAGATATTGAAAACGTCGCAGCTTTGGCAGCTAGTCACAGCATTCCGCTGATTATTGATAGTACGTTTGCTTCGCCTTATTTATGCCGCCCTTTAGATCACGGGGCAAATATTGTGGTACATTCTGCCACTAAATTTATTGGTGGTCATGGTAGTTCGATTGGTGGAGTAATTGTGGCAGATGGTAAATTTGATTTTACGAATTATCCCAGTATCGCAGACCCAACGGCTTCTTATCACAACCTAAAATTCTTTGAAACTTTCGGAGAATATGGCTTTTTAATGAAAGCCAGAACGGTAACTTTAAGAGATACAGGTGCTTGTATTTCGCCATTCAATTCTTTTTTATTGATTCAAGGTTTGGAAACCTTGTCTTTACGGATGGATAGACATGTCAAAAATGCTTTGGCGGTGGCTACTTTCTTAAAAGAACATCCACAAGTAGCATGGGTCAATTATGCAGGTTTGCCAGATAGCCCTTTTCATGACTTGGCTAAAAAATATGTGCCTAGAGGGCCTGGAGCGGTCTTTTCTTTTGGTTTGAAAAAAGGAAGCGGAGATGTCCGAGCAAAAGGGAAGAAATTCATCGAAAGTTTAGACTTATTTTCGCATTTAGCCAATATCGGAGATGCTCGTAGTTTGGTTATCCATCCAGCATCTACCACTCATCAACAATTATCTAATGCCGAACTGGAAAAAGCAGGTGTGGGGCCAGAGCTCATCCGACTTTCTGTAGGTTTGGAAACAATAGAAGACTTATTATGGGACTTAGACAACGCCTTACAACAGAGCAGTCTTTAGACAGAACTCTTTCTGCGGAAGAAAAGACATTATTCAAACATGCCAAAAAGATTCAAGCCATTTTAAAAGGGGCAAAAACGGTTGCTATGGTTGGTTTGTCCAATAAATCAGAACGTCCAAGTAATTTTGTCGCTTCTTATTTATTATCGGAGGGTTATCAAGTCATTCCTGTAAATCCAAGAGCAACGGAAATTTTGGGACAGAAATCTTACCCTGATTTAAAGAGTATTCCTGTGCCCATTGATGTGGTCGATGTTTTTCGAGCGCCTGCCGCTTGTGATGCCATTATTGAAGAGGTGATTGAAGTTGGGGCAAAAGCCGTTTGGCTACAATTGGGCGTCATCAATCGAAATGCCGCAAATGCAGCTTTAGATGCTGGATTAACAGTTGTCATGGATGCTTGTCTGAAAATTGAGCATGGACGGTATAATGGTAGTTTGCATTTGGTGGGGATGAATACGGGGATTATTTCGGCTCGACGGGCTAAGATTGGGTTTTAGTGGTTGCTGGTTGCTGGTTGCTGGTTGCTGGTTGCTGTCGAGACTCGGCTGTATTAAGAAGGTTACAACCAGTTCATTTACTTTTTATCAATATTTGTAATATATCTAAACTAGAAAAAGAAGGCGATTATGCTACAGTACAATCGCCTCTTTTTAATAGTGGATTTGTTCGGGGATTTATGGATTTATTTTTTAATTTTAGAAATCAGAAGTTGCATTGCCACTCGAATCTCCAACCTTAACACCTACAAAATTCAAGGTAACTAAACCATCCGCATTTGGTGTGAAATCAATAGCTGGATAGTCTGTTGAATATTCTGGCATTTCGCTTTGGTCAAATTTAATACTAGCCAATTGTGTTTCTTCTATAAATCGCCACGCATCTGTGTCTGGAATTTCAGAAATTAATCCTAGTATCAATTGTCGTATGAGAATCAAGTCAGATACCGTGACCGAACCAGATAAATTAACATCCATCGCAATGTACTTATAAGCAGCATCAAAAGGAGTAAGTCCTAAAATATGCTTAGAACCTTGTACTACATCAAAAGTGCTCACACCATTTAAAGGATTAAGACTAGGAGTACTAGTTGGTTTTAAAGTAACTAAGGCATTTTGTGGTACATCCACAAACGTATAATTACCTTCATTGTCGGTCGTAGTCGTTAAAGTTTGTTGCCCTGTTGTCATGGTTAAGCTTATATTCGTCAGGGGGTCTCCACTAGGTGTATTTACTTGCCCAGTCACCGTAACAGTTTGGGCATTTAAACTTACACCTAAAAAGATAAGTAAATAGAGGGATAATATATTTTTAAGGTAATTCATTATTTTTCAATTTTAGTTTTTATGAAATAAAGCATGATTGTTTTGATTGGAAATTTACTGGATAACGGGAATGTTATACCGCAAAAGACCATTACTCTGCTTTAATCACTAATTTTCCATTTCCTAAAGAAATACCATTTGCTGTTACTTCAAACAAATACATGCCTGAAGATAAATCACCTCTATCTAGTCTAAATTCATTTCCGCTAAAAGGATAAGTCGCTACTTGTTTTCCTTGTAAATCAAATAGTTGGAATGTTCCTGCCGAATTATCTTTATTAGCTACTTTTATGATAGCAGATTGACCAACTGGATTAGGGTTAACGGTTAGCCTAATTGGAGAAGCATTATTCGTTGAAGTAATCACTCTGAATTCTAGAAAATCAATACCAATCGTATGGAAATAAGTATTCGTAATTACAGGTTCGTTAAAATCAAAGTAAATGGCAGCACTATTTTCTATCACACTTCCTAAAGCAACATCTGGCTGCTGCCGAATACTAAATTTAAAAAACCCATGAGACCCTGCTTCATTGATATTGCTATCTGGTAGCATGATGTTACTAAAGGAATATTTCAGAATATTGGCGTCCACTACTTCTAGTTCGTACGGGTGACTACTTACTAGCGGGACGAAAGTAGCGACATCCAATAATTCCGATAGGGTATCTAAAACGACAATGTTAAACGCAGTATCCGTTCCTGTATTTTGGAAACGAATGTGGTATAATATCTCGGTATTGGGTTCCAAATAATGTTGGTCTTGATAGCCATTTGGAAAGGCATTTTTATCATTCGGGTCAAAAGCACCAATGTTTTGCTGGCAATCTTCATCTATAAATTGGCTTTCATCTGCGGAAGCAAACATATTAATCATCCCCATACTAAAAGTCCCCTGGTCATTGGTACCACAACCTTCTATAGCAATCGCTAAAGGCATTTCCATTGGATGATTAGGTACTTGCCGAGTTTCTAATCTATAAGTTGCCCCATTAGCTGCATATTCTACCATTTTCGTTTCTCCACTTTGTAATTGATAGGTTGTCTCGGTAGCAGGTTTTAGCATAATCATATCTTCAATGACAATAAAGTTTTGCTCTAAACCCATTGGGCCATCACCAACATTTTTTATTCGAAGCTGTAATAAGCCCTCGTCTTCTAGGCATTCCCCTTCTAATGCTAAACTTGCGCCACTCCAATTGGCCGATGGCGAAGTACAAACCATGTCTGGAAAAATACTAGCGGTCACACAATGCGTTTGCCCTAATTCCGCTTCATCGCAGTCTACTTTTACTTTAATTTTAAAACTTCCGCAATCATTTAAATCCACCGTTCCGATGTCAAAACGATAAGTATTGGCTTCAACCAACGTTCCTGCTATGCTACTTTCAATAAAATTTAAAGCAGGGTCTAAGACTACTTGCACATAAGCATCTTCCGCAGCAATTGTTCCATTATTACAATAATAAACGGTATAATAATTCTCAAAACAACGTCTTAAAAAGGGGGTGGCAATTTCTACAGACATACTTGGGCAGTCAACCGTTGCTTGTCCAGCAAAGGCAATTTTAACGGATTCTGTAGCGCCTTCCAAAATGGATATATTTTGAATCGGTTCACAAATTGCAAATAAATTATTCGGTGGAGGAATGGCTTCTACTTCATAATCGCCAAAAGGTAAAAAGGCTCTAAAAATACCGTTTCCATCCGTTCTTTTAAATCGGTTATTGTCTCCTTTAATTTGAATAGTCCAATCTTTAAGTCCTTTTTCTGTATCATCTAAGGTACAATTATCATTCGCATCAAACAGTACAGTACCTTCTAATAATCGACCTGTGACAACGACTTCGTTGGTCGTAGAATTTAAGAAAACTTCATTGAATGGAAAAGAAATAAATTCAATTTTGGTTGGTGTATTGTCAAAGAAAAAAGAAGTAGGTACTTCTGATAGTTTAGTAAAAGTAACAGAGAAGAGATTTGTCCCATTGGCTACTGTTTGGCCTGAAACGCTATTATCAAACCATGCTACCGAAAATTCGCCTCTTTCTGCAACGGTTGTATTAAAAGAACCTAGTGTCAAATCTGGTAGATTAAAATCACCAATTTCTTTAAATTCTAAAACGGATGGATCCCAATTTAAGGAAAATTGCATTGCTACCATTTGTTCAAAATTAGTAGCGGTAAGCACAACAACAATTTCATTTTCCGTGCTAGTTGTAAAAACTTCTGTATTTAATTCTACTTGAGCTTGCGTTGACGAAAAGCTCATTAAAAATAGTAATAAAGCGAATAATTTAGGCATCAATCGATTATTCATGATTTTTGGGATTAAGTTAATTTGTAAAAATAATTTCATGGGCGTTAGTTTTTTAACTGTTAATATCTCAATGTGGGTGAACAAATACTTCTTACAACACAAAAATCCATACAATCAGCTTGTAAAACAAAGACAAAATGCTTAAATTGTAACATGAAAATTATTAATAATTAAGTATTAACTACTGATAATCAATATTTTAAAATAAAATTTGTAACATAAAAATAAAAAATAGGCTTGCAAAATCATAAATTATTTACCTTATTTTCTCAATTAAACGCCTTGGAAAAGCGGGATTTGGAAAAATATTTAGCTACTCCTCTTTTTAATAATAGAAAATTGACCCTTCAATTATTCCGATTTTTACAAAAACAAAAAGATTTCCCTGATAAAACCACCCTATTTGAACATCTTTTTCACAAAGAGGAATACCAAGATGAAAAGATTCGGTTATGTATGAGTCAATTGGTCAAAAAGATAGAAGCCTTTTTAATACAGCAATATCAACAGCAACAAAAACTAGAGCATGCTAAAATTTTAACTCAAATTTACCAACAAAAGAATTTACCTAAAGCTGCCGAACAGGTCTTGCAACAGGCTTTAAACCAACAAAATAAACAGCCTTTTAGAAATGGTCAATATTATTTTGAAAAATATGAATTGACTTTAAAACGATTTGATTATGGCACTTCGCAAAGAACCAGCGTTCAAAATTTACAGGAAGTAGCAGATAATCTAGATACCTCTTTTCTAATTTTGAAATTGCAACAGGCTTGCTCGGCACTATCGCATCAAGCTGTTTATCAGCAAGAATACCAAATGGGTTTACTTAATTTGATTTTGCCTTACATCGAACAACAAGGACTTCCTAAGATTCCTGCTATTGGTATTTATTATTATTGTTTTTTAGCTTTAAACGGTCAAGCTGCTAAAGACAATTTCGGACGTTTTAAACAATTACTTTTTGAACATCGGACTTTATTTCCACAAGCAGAATGGAGTAATCTTTTTCTCTTTGGTACCAATATTTGTATCAAAATTATCAATAATGGAGATTTAAGTTATTTAAAGGAAATTCTAGAATTATACAAGGAAGGATTGGTTACTAAAGCTTTATTTGATAATGGTATTCTAACTCGTTTCACTTACCAAAACATTACTACTTCTGGCATTCGTACAGGAGAATTAACTTGGACTCGTCAGTTTTTAATTGATTATAAAGAAAAGGTTGAAAAAAGGTATCGAGAAAGTGCTTTTCGATTTAATATGGCGAGATTGGCCTATCATGAAAAAAATTATGCCGAGGCTATAGATTTACTCAGAGATACCGATCAAGGAGATTTGTTAATTAATTTATATGCCAAGAATTTACTGTTGAAAATCTATTATGAATTAGGCGAATTTAAATTATTGGATTCTTTTTTAGATGCTTTTCAGATTTATTTACGACGTAAAAAAGACATCGCTTCGCACAAAAAGAATTATTGGAATATGATTTATTATACGCAGAAATTGATGAAGGTGAATCCTTTTAATGGGGCTGCTAAAGTGCAATTACAAGAACGAATTGAAGCAGAGGCTGTTTTATTAGAACGGAAATGGTTGTTGGAACAGTTGGAAAAAATTTAGCCCCTTTTAATTCCCTTTTTCAGTTCTGCTCTACGCATTGGCATTCCATCAATTAAGCTAAAAATAGTTGTTAAAGAAACGAGGCTATCTTTTTCCATTTTTATACCACCATCTAAGCCAATCAAATAAACAGAAAAAGGAGATTGTTTTGATTTTCTCTTAATCATTGAAGGCAGTAATATAGCGTTCTCCCATTCTTTAGGCACATCTACCCCTTGGTAAGTTCCCTTATTAGTGACTTGATAAATTAATAATTTTCGCTCTTTTAAACCCGAATTATCTTGATTGAGTAACGCTAGTTGCTTCGCTAATGACGAAGCATCCGCAGAATAATCTGTAATTACAATTAGGCGATTTTTCCAACGATATTCCTCTAAATTTTGGGCAGATAAAAGCAAGGTAGTAAAAAGTAAGAGGTTAGTTAACTTTAATTTCATAACTTATATGTTATTCTGTGAGTAAATTATGCAACTGTGCATATTGCAATAGAATAATCGTTTTAGCATCTTTAATTTCGCCACTTTTGACCATTGCTAATACCTTTTGGAAATCGAATTCTAATACCTCAATTTCTTCTTGTTCGGCCGCAACTCCTCCCCCATCATTGACCTTCATATCTTTAGTATATTCCGCTACGAAAAAATACAAAATCTCGGTTACCGAACCTGGCGACATATACATTTCCATAATCTTCTTGATCTTAGAAATTTCATAACCTGTTTCTTCTTCGGTTTCTCGCCGAATACTTTCTTCAGCGTTTTCTTGCTCCAAAATACCTGCACAGGCTTCTATCATCATCCCATCTTTATTCCCATTGACATAAGTCGCCATCCTGAATTGACGGGTTAAAATGACCGTCTGCTGTTCCTTGTTATACAATAAAATAGTTGCCCCATTTCCTCTATCATAAGCTTCTCTTTCTTGGGTTTCCCAAGTACCATCTTTCTTTTGGTAATCAAAGATGACCTTTCTTAGATGATACCAATTATCGGAGAGAAGTTCTATTTTCTTTATCTTAACTGCGGGATGATTAGATTCTTTCAAGATTTTCAGGATTAAATAAAGTTTTCAAAATATAGTCAATATTGCTATACTATTTATCGGCTAAGTTGTTTTATTTTGCGACTTATTTGGCTAGACGTTAACAATTAAAAATAAGGGGGTCATAAAATTGATAGAATATAAAAAATCATAATAATCAGCGCAATCAGCGTCAAAAAATAAAAGTATGAAAAATAAACTCATCTTCGCCACAGGCAATCCAAACAAGGTCAGAGAAACAGGCCAAATCCTCAAAGATTACATGGAGGTCATCAGCATGAAGGATATTGGGGCAACCGAAGACATTCCAGAAACAATGCCAACTTTAGAAGGTTGTGCCTTGCAAAAAGCACGTTATTTAGCAAAAAATTATCAAGTTGATTGCTTTTCCGAAGATACAGGTTTGGAGGTCGATGCCTTGGACGGTGCGCCTGGCGTGATTACCGCTCGTTATGCAGGAGCAGCAAAAGATGCAAATGCCAATATGGCTTTATTATTAAAGAATCTTGAAGATAAGACTGATCGTAGCGCACAATTTCGGACCATTATTGCTTTGATTTTAGATGGCGAAGAACACCTTTTTGAAGGGATTGTTAGAGGGCGAATCGCTCCCCAGAAAATGGGCACAGGCGGATTTGGTTATGACCCAGTTTTTATACCAGAAGGACATGAAGCAACTTTTGCTAATTTGCCTGCGGAGGTAAAACATGGGATTAGTCATCGGTCTAGAGCTTTGGCAAAATTGGTGGCTTTTTTGGAGACTAGGAAATAGGGTTTCTTAAACAGAGCGGTTGTGGAAAACAACCGCCCTGTTCTTTTAAACCAATTGCTCCTGATGCGCCCACATCTCCTGAAAAATCTCACTTCGAGCAAACAAATAGTCAAACGTACCTTCATCAACAATCCGACCTTTATCCATCACATAGATATAATCAAATTTGGGTAATAAATGCAAGCGATGCAAAGTCGATAAAATAGCTTTCTCCGCAAACGCTTGAAATAATTGTTCATAAATTTTAAGCTCCGTTTTTGGGTCTACACTACTTGTTGGTTCATCCAATAAAATCAATTCACTATCTTTAGCGGCAAAAATACCTCTAGCCAAAGCTAATCGTTGCTTCTGCCCACCTGATAAATTCACGCCTTTTTCTTGTATTTTAGATTCGTATCCATTTGGTAATTGTTCAACCACTTCTGAAAAATGGGCAATCTTAGCTACTTGTTCCAATTCTTCTTTTTCGTGCTTTAAGCCAAGCGTAATATTATATTCAATTGAGTTTTCAAATATTTCTGGTTCTTGTGGAAAAAGGGTCACATGGTCGGCAATTAAGGCTAATTGATTAACGGATTGCTCGTCTACATCAACTTGTAAACTAATTGGTGGATATAAACCTCTCAATAATGCCAACAAGGTACTTTTTCCACTTCCGCTTTCGCCAATAAAAGCTATTTTTTGTCCTTTTTTAATAACTACATCTAAATCAAACAAACCTGCTTTTTAGTGGTCTGGTATATCCGTATTTTCTTGATGATGTAAAAAATTAAGGGCTGTAATATCAATTTGTTGCCATTTTTTAGGCAAAGGCGTAACTTTCTCATCTGCCTTTAAAGCATCATAGGCATCAATAATATTGATTGCTGTTTTTACATCCGTATCGTGATTAACAATATCAGTATACATCCAAGCAATATTATGAAAAACACTTGTGAATTGATGTACGTAAGCCATTAAAGTCACCAATCCACCGATTAAAAAGGTCTCATTGGGCACATAATTTTGGTAGATATAACCTATTAAAATGACCGTATAAATCATCCCAACCAACATATCCACGACAAACCATTTCCATTCATTGATACGGACATTCCGTTTATAAGCGGGCAAAATATCATCGACCCGTTGCATAACTACTTTTTCCATTCGCTTTTCTAAGCGCAAAGTAATGACGGTAATAATATTGGATAAACTATCAAATAAGGTAGAAGAAAGGACATGCTCTTTTTCATTAACCTCTTTTAAGGTAGCGATATAGGGTTTATCAAAAAGAAAAATGACCCACACTATACCGATACCTAATAATAAAGCGAACAAACCAACTAAAGGTGCAAAATAGAGCATTGCGCCAAAGGAAAAAATAAATTTGGCAGCGGCATGCATATATTCATAACCATGTGTAAAAAATTTCTTTAAGGCTTCGTAAGCTTTCCGAATTCTGTTAATAGTTGCACCACTATGATTATCCTGATGCCATTGAACAGGTAAATGTACCGACTTAAAATACAATTCTCTTAGAAAATTTTGACTGATATTAAACGCCAAATCCATCTCTCGAACTCTCGCAATGCCATGAAAATACCAGTCTACTAATTTTAGCAATAGATAAGCGCCAACATATAACCAAGCAGAATGGATAATTTCTGCGCCTTGCAATTGAACTTGGTTGATAAATAATCCCCAAATAATAGGTTCTATTGCATGGACGAGGTTACTAGCGGCAAAACGAAGGTAAATAGAAACGTATTTTTTGCGTTCCTCTTTGGCATATTTCCATGCCGTTTTCATTAAGGAAATATATGGGTTTTGGGAAGTTACGGGTGATTTATTCATGGTTTATAGTTTCAAAGTAGCTCGGGTTTCTAGCCCGAGAAGTAGCATATTTTGATAAAAACATCCCTACTTGGGCTAGAAGCCCGAGCTACTTAATAATTAATTTTATAAGTCAATATTTGTAAACCTTCTTTGAAGCTTTGTCTATCTGTTAATGTTAATTGATATTGCTTTTTAGTATTTCCAAACAAACGGATACCATTTCCTAAAAGCAATGGGTTCAACTTAACCTTCAGCACATCTATTAATTCGTTTTCTAATAACCAACCTGCAAACTGACCGCCACCACAAAGATAAATTGGACTTCCTTCGGTCGCTTTTAAATCCAAAATGGTTTGTAAATTTATTGGGCAAATTTTTACTTTTGGATTAATGTTTTCCAATTTCAACGTATTAGAAAAAATATAATGGTCCATGTGTGGGTAGGCTGGTTGCCCTGGTTCTAAACCAAATTTGTAGCCAAATTCATAAGTTCTACGCCCCATTATCGTCGTATCAAAAGTTTGTAAATCCTGTAAGTACTGACTCACCCCATCTCCGCCTTGGACAAAACCACTAATATCTTCGTCTTCTGCAGCAATATAACCATCTAGAGAAGTCGCTACATAATAAATAATTGGTCGCATATTGAAAATTAATTTGGGAGTTAGATAAGAGATGAGGAAAATAATAATCCTCATTCCTAAAAGGAAACGTAATCCAAGGCAAATAAACTGCTTTGCTTGACAATTAGTTCCTTTTTTCAAAAAAATAACTAAATACCGAATACTACAATTAGGAATTTAATAAAAAACACATTACATTTGCTTATCAATACTACAATTAGGAATTTAATAAATCATGAAGAAATACCCTTTAGGTGAATTTGAAGAAATCGTTTTACTAACCGTCGGAGTCCTCTTTGATGAAGCTTATGGTGTAGCGATTAAAAAAGAAATTGAAACTCGATTAGAAAGAAAAGTGAGTGTCGGAGCAATGCAATCTGCTTTAAGACGGATGGAAGAAAAAGGCTATTTAGCTTCCCGTCATGGCGAAACCACCAATGCCCGAGGTGGTAAGCGTAAACGGTATTTTAATATTACTGCTTTTGGTAAAAAAGCATTGGTTCACAATAGAGAAATACGAGATAGTTTGTGGAAAGATATTCCGAACATCGCTTTGGATTTTAATATTTGAGTTGCGGGTTACGGGTTGCCAGTTACGAGTTAAAAAAAAAGTAGAATTTTAATATAAAATAGTCGAAATTTAATTATTCCTACAGAATTTGAATAAAATCACAGACAACCGGCAACTCGCAACTGACTACCGACAACTGTTATGTTAAAAAAACAAGCACATAAATTTTTTCAATGGTATTGTCATCCCGATTACTATGAAGATATTCAAGGTGATTTGGAAGAGTTATATCTAGAAGCTTTAGCTAATAATACCGCTCGTAAAGCAGCATGGTTTTATGCCAAAGAAGTGCTGTTATTATTTAGACCAACCATCATCCGACCAATCTCCTTTTGGGGATTACAATACACCAAAGATATGTTTCAAAATTATTTAAAAATTGGTTTTAGAAACTTAGCCAAGCATCAGCTTTATACCATCATTCATATCCTAGGGCTGGCTTTAGGTTTAGCCGCTTTTTTATTGATTAACCAGTATACGGACTTTGAAAAAAGTTACGATAATTTTCATTATCAACCTAATCAATTATATCGTTTAACGACCGATAATGTAGTAGATGGCGTTATCAAAGTACGAGATGCGATGTCTTTTGCGCCTTCTGGCAAAGCATTACAAGATGATTTACCTGAAGTTATTGGTGCCACTACGACTTTTAAGCGACGAATGATTTTCAGAAAAGATGGGCAGCCTGTGGAAGAAAGAGAAGTAATTGCAGTCGATTCTAATTTTTTGAATTTATTTAATTATAATTTATTAGCTGGTAATAAGGCAGAATTATTTAAGGATTCTTATACCATGGTATTGACCCAAAAACAGGCAAAAAAATATTTTGGTAATGCCAATCCGATTGGACAAACGATTGAAGTTTTAGGCAATTTTAATCGCCCTTTCAAAGTAACTGGTTTATTGGAAGATATTCCAGACAATACGCATTATAAATTTGATATTTTATTATCTTTAAAAAGCTATCAAGAACGTACTCAACAAGATGGTTGGAATGGGTATAATTATTATACTTATTTGAGATTATCAGAAAGGGCAAATTTGGAAGAAATCAAACCAAAATTACCCGCTCTAACCACAAAATATTTAGGAGACGAGACTAGATTGGTGTTCAATATCCAGCCTGTTAAAGACATTCATTTGCACTCCGATTATACGTATGAACCAGAGACGCATGGGAGTGCAAAAGCTGTTTATTTTTTAGACATTATTTCTATTTTCATTTTGTTAATAGCATGGATTAATTACATCAATTTATCTACTGCTAGAGCAACTGAAAGAGCCAAAGAAGTTGGTTTAAGAAAAGTCGTAGGCGCGCAGAAAAGTCAGTTAATGGGGCAATTTTTTACTGAATCTCTGTTAATTAACATTTTTGGTGGAATCGTAGCTATTGGAATTGCTCAATTAGCCCTACCCTATTTTAATGACTTAGTTGGTAAAACCGTTTTAACAGAAGTTTGGCAAAATGGGGATTTTCTAAAAAAATTAGGCTTTTTCTGTTTACTAGGTACGCTTATTACAGGCATTTATCCTGCTTTAGTACTTTCCTCTTTTAAACCTATTGGCGTCTTAAAAGGTGCTTTTAGTCGAACCAAGCAAGGTGTTTTCCTTAGAAAAGGATTGGTTATTTTCCAATTTACCGCCTCTTTAGTTTTGATTGCTGCAACGGTGATTGTTTACCAACAAATTCGGTATATGACAAATGTTGATTTGGGTATCAATACCGAAAAAGTAATTGGTTTTAATAGTGCTTCTATGCCCAACTTAACGGATGAAGAATATGAAAGTCGGTATAATGCTTTTATGAACGAGGTAAGCAAGCAAAATGGCATTACAAAAGTAGCTTCTATCTCTTCTTTACCAGGTGGTGGTAGTTCTGAAATTGGTTCTTCTAGTGGCGGCTTCAAAATAGTCGGTAAAACAGAAGTGGTGGAAAGTACCATTTACAGAAATAGAATGAATGACCGCCTAATAGACGCCTTAGATATACAATTGGTAGCAGGCCGAAATTTCGATAGAGAACGCGCAGAAGATACGACTGCATATATTATGAATATGGCTTTAGTGAAACTATTGGGCATTTCAGATGCCAATGCGGTCATCAATGAATATTTTCAATTTGGTAGAGATAATGAAGGGGATAAAGTCAAAATTATTGGCGTGATTAAAGATTATAACCGCAGCTCCTTAAAATCTACGGTTGAACCAACGCTTTTTTCCCACGAGATGGTAAATTCTAATACGGTCGTACGTTTAAGTGGCAATGAATTAACTAGCCAAATTGGTAGTATTCAAAATGTCTGGAATCAATTCTATCCAGATGCGCCTTTTAATTATGCTTTTTTAGAAGAACGATTTGATAAGTTGTATAAAGAAGATAAAAAATTCGGTTTTCTCTTTGGCAATTTTGCTATTTTAGCAGTCATTGTTGCTATTCTTGGTTTATTTGGCTTGGCTTCTTATTTGTCCTTGCAACGCACTAAGGAAATTGGTGTCCGAAAAGTATTAGGTGCTACAACCACAAATATCATTCTGCTCTTTTTCAAGGATTTTATTTGGCTAATTCTAATTGCTGTTTTGATTGGTATTCCGTTGATTTATTGGAGTATGAACGATTGGTTAAATGGGTATGCTTATCGCATCAATTTTCCTTGGTGGGTTATTTTGATTGCTATGGTTTTAGTAACATTATTGGCATTTATTACGGTAAGTTGGCAGACTTTTAAGGTGGCTGCTTTGAATCCCGCTCAGACGATTAAGCATGAGTAAACAAAATAGAATGGAGGTTAGCTCAAAAAAAAGGCTATTAGCATTAAAAAGATAGGTAATTAATTCAAGTTACGGACAATTGTTTTATTGTTAAATTGCTATATTATTACTCCTAAAAACAGCACATAAATCTAGCTTATCTGATGGAATTAACAATATAACCATTCAACAATATATACTAGAAACGGTCAAGTTTTGTGAATTGTTAAGAAAATCTTAACAAAAATATAACTATTTGATTATCAATGTTAAAACTAACGTTTTGCAAGCATAAATCTTGGATTTAAAAT
>Ga0129327_10001052_pt1 | contig 16481 bp, 12 predicted proteins | sample CPBDNA_6_FD_111799 | JGI IMG/M metagenome (GOLD analysis project Ga0129327, IMG submission 111799) | Freshwater to marine salinity gradient microbial communities from Chesapeake Bay, USA - CPBay_Spr_31_0.8_DNA | ecosystem: Environmental > Aquatic > Marine > Coastal | place: USA: Chesapeake Bay... | reverse complement strand
GGAAGCCTGTGCGCACGGCCTAAATACCGCCACTTAACGTGCTCTCCCTCCCTCTTAACGCGGTAGGCGTAAGGGCCGTGAGGACAGCCGCGGCAGTTCTTTCCGCACGGAACCCTTTTTACGACAAGAGTTCCGCCGTACTCCCTCTCCCAGGCGCCTTCGAGATCCGGCCTTTCTTCAGAAAGCGAAAACACGAGCGCCTGAAGCTCCTTTGCGGAAGCAAGGAGCGAAAGCGCTTCCTCTTTGTAAGCGGAAACGAACCGCGCGTACTCCCTTGCGCCCTCATCCACTCCCTTTTCAGAAACAAGCTTCGTGTATTTTTTCTGGAGCATTAAGTTGAACCTCTTGAGTGTTTGTGATAGTTCAAATAAGATCGACACCTCTGAAAAGCGCGCGGGGGTGCTATAAGGCTACACTTGGGACGAACAGGGGTTTGACTCACGACCCCCGCTTGGTGGTGGAAAGCGAACCGCCCTTATGGTGCCCCCGCACTGTTTTACGCGCTTGTGAAAAAAGACTCAGGACCTGGACGTTACGAACTTGTCGAAAAGAGTTTAGAAAACGTGAAAAAAGCCGCAAGGCTTTCTTCAGTGCGCCCGACTCGATCGTTGTGTTTGACCGCTCTTTTTTCACCACCAACAAGCTGCTTGAGGCAAACCCTTTTTAAGGAGTCGCGCTTACTCTTTTCATGTTCAGCGACCTGCTCAGCCGCGTGAATGAGGCGAACGTGAACATAACGCTTGCGGAGCTGTTGGCTGAAGGGGGGCTAAAGGCGCTCGGCGAGGTCCTCGGGCCTAGCCGCGCACGACCCGACATCCTGCTTAAGTTCAACGGAGCAACGGTCATCATTGAAGGTAAGAAGCTCGGTGGCTGGAGCGAGCTTGAAAAGCAGTGTAATAAAAGGCTTGACGACGGTGAATGCGACATATGCGTCATGGTGGAGTACCTTAAGCTTGAAACGCAGAGCTTGCACCCGGATCAGGCGGACGTGAAGGAGGCGATACGCAGGGGGAGGTTCAATGTTGGTGTGCGCACGATGCTCGACCGGGTCAACCTGGAGAAGTGGGGTCTTAAGGTGCAGAAGATGCAGGAAAAGTATGAGGACGTGTCCTTCGACCAGCTTGCGTGGTTGATCCACAACGCCTACGAGAGGCTTGTGAACACTGACCTTCTATCAGCCGTGGTTGAGAGAATAGGCGAAGCGGTGGAGGGCTTCGCCGAGGACCTGGAAGGGGAAGCCGACGTCGGGCGTATGAAGACCGTGCTCGAACTCATGGAGAAGGATGAAGATGGCGGCGCAGAACCGGGATGAAAAAAGAAAGATACTTGCGACCGCTGGTCTCCTTCTCCTCGACGCGATGGTCTTCCAAGAAGTTCTCTCAAAAAGCCACACCAAGATACCAACGCTTTCGCAGGTCAGAGGAAAGAACGACCCGAAAAGAGAGCTCGAACAGGCATGGAGGTATATAGTTGAAAAAATCGATTACGCTCCTGTTTTCAAGGTCTCGCTCAGAGTGCTTGAGGCCCTTCCCGGTAGCGCTGCTCTGAGCAAGGCTCTCAGGAGGCTGCTTGATGCGGCGAGCGACATCGTGGCGACGAACACCTTCATCAAGCACGACCTGTTCGGACGGATCTACCACACACTCCTCCTCGGCAGGCTCGTAAAGTACCACGCGACGTATTACACCTCAATCCCGGCGGCGAGGATTCTCGCCCACCTCGCTCTCTCCGATGTCGACGCAGCCGAAGTTCCCCCGAAATTCGCCGGAGAAAACCTGCGTGTCGTGGACTTTGCCTGCGGCTCCGGCACCCTGCTTGCAGCGGTATACAAAGAGGTGGAAGAAGCCCACAGATTCGGGCATAAAGGGGGACTCAGGCTCGACGACCTTCACAGATACCTTATCGAGGACGGGTTTTGGGGTTTCGATGTGCTGCACCACGCAGTCCACCTGGCTGCGACCACAGTGTCCCTGCTCAACACGGCGGCGGTCACGCGCTCCCGCCTGCACGTCTTGCCGCTTGGCACAAGTCGAAGCGGTTCGCATGTTTCGGTTAAACTCGGCAGCCTCGACTTTCTTAAGAGCGACACGATCCCACGCTTCACTGAAATCGGGGGAGGCAGCACAGGAGGCGCATTAAAAGTGAGTGTGGCGGAGGAGGAAAGCGGCGAGGTCAGGCTTCCGCGCTTTCACGTGTGCATCATGAACCCGCCGTTCACAAGAAGCGTCGGCGGAAACTTGCTCTTTGGCTCGCTTCCAAAAAGCGAAAGGACTATTTTACAGAAGGAGCTTTCCGCCGTGCTCAGGAAAAAGGGGTGGGAGGGGATAGGGCAGGCGGGGCTTGGAGCTGTGTTCACACTGATGGCCGACGAATACCTTGAGAAGGATGGAGTGCTAGCACTCGTCCTTCCCCGTGCCGTCCTCTCAGGCGTCTCCTGGTCGAAAGTGAGGGAGATGCTCCTGAAAAACTACCACATCAAGTACATAGTGACGAGCTATGAGGGAAACAACTGGAACTTCAGCGAAAACACTGATCTGAGCGAAGTGCTAATCGTGGCGAGGAAAAAGAAGGATGCGGGGTACACCCTGTTCGTCAACCTGTTTGAGAAGCCTGAAAAGGAGCTTGACGCGGGGTATATCGCCCAAACCGTGCTCAGGGCGGGCGACCCCGCACTCCTCGACATCGCTAACTCCAACTCGGCCTCCTTCCAAGTGAAGAAGGGAGGGAAAACGGTCGCCGAGGTGTACTCAGCGAAGATCGACGACCCGCTGATAGGCGCCTACAACTTCTTCTCCAAATTCGAGCTCAACCGCACACAACACCAGCTTTTCAGGCACGGCGTCCTTCGGCTTCCGACGGCGGGTGCTGTGGGAAGCCTCCCCCTCAAACCCCTCGGGGAAATGGTGGAAATAGGACCCGACCGCAGACAGGTTGAATCCGCGTTCGCCGTTTCCTCAAACGGCTCCTACGACGCGTTCTGGGGCCACGAGTCGGAGAAGGTGTATGAGATAACACAGAAGGCGAACGCTAAACTTGCGCCGAAGCCGGGAAAGGGGAAGCAGGCGGTCGACCTCTGGAGAAAGAGCGGTCGCCTGCTTATCGCTGAAAGAGCGTGGCTTACGACCTACAGGTCACTCGCCGTTTTTGTGGACAAACCGGTGCTTTCAAATGTGTGGTGGCCTGTCACGGCAGAAGACGAGGAGACGGAGAAGGCGCTCGCCGCGTGGTTCAACACCACCTTCGGTATCCTCAGCTTGCTTTCCGTCGCCGAAGTCACGCGGGGACCCTGGGTTGGATTCAAGAAGGAGAACCTGAAGAGGGCGCCAGTTCCAGACTTCAACCCGAAGCTTAAAACTGAGCTCGCCGCAGCCGTGCACACTACGACGGCGTTCGAGAGCCTTCCAGAAGAGTTTGCGCTCGCCGCCAAGCGGGAGGGGGCAAGAAGGAAGCTCGACGAGAAAGTGCTTCAGGCGTTCGGTATCAGCGTCGAGGAAGACGCGCTCACCAAGCTGTACGAGCTTTTGAAAGAGGAGCCGATGATCCGGGGTTTCTAGGCTCCCACCCATCCACTTTGGGCTGGTGTCTTCGGAGGGTTTCACTCTACGTAGGCGGAATCCGGCTTGAAGGAATTGAAAGACGACGCACCTTCATCTCCCCTTCGGGGTGTTTACGTACCCCCGAATCCGGCTTGAAGGAATTGAAAGTAGTAACCTCGTAAGCTAAATACTTTGCTGGGAACAATAAGAATCCGGCTTGAAGGAATTGAAAGTGTGGTTCGTTATCGCGAATGCATCAAGTTCCTCAAGTAGGAATCCGGCTTGAAGGAATTGAAAGTGGATCTGTCTCGTTTCGTTCCATTCAAAACCGTTTGGATCAAGAATCCGGCTTGAAGGAATTGAAAGCGGCTAAAGTACGTCGGATCGTTATAGCTGTCGATGAAATGAATCCGGCTTGAAGGAATTGAAAGTGCATACATTTTGTGGTGCAGAGCAATAATGGCACGAATGGGAATCCGGCTTGAAGGAATTGAAAGTCCTTATGATAAGTTAGGTGTTTTAAAACAGCCATTACAAGGAATCCGGCTTGAAGGAATTGAAAGCTTAAATAAAGGGGCTTAACCCAAACTTAAAAAGTGTCTCGGCGATACTGTAATTCAAAAAAGTAAGACTCATAAAAAAATTAAATAAAAGATCTAATAAGCAAGATGAACATTTAAAATGGAAGATTAACCATAAAGATGTACTAGATACAAAAATCATTGGTTACAAAAAAGACTCAAGTACTGTGTGATGTGTTAAATACTAAAAAAGGCAATCCTAAATGTCAAGCCAGAAAATGCTCAAACCGCCAGGAGTTCACAATATATTGGTTCATTTGAAGGGAAAACGAGTCAGGGTAACCAGTTTAAGTATCTTATGAAAAGGCATAAATTGTTGATAATAACTTGATTCATTATGGTACACATAATCGAGCAATAAGATTTATAATAATACTTTATTGCTTTCGTAATGAAATGTTATGAGCTGGATCCTTCCTTCATGTTAACAAGTTTTTTTATTTAAGCTAAAGAGAATTAAAAGACCACAGAATTTGCTTGCCCAAAAGGATTGAAAAGGGGATGTGGGGTAAATACGTCTTGGAAGGGGTTTAACCCACATGTAATTAGGACGAGCGTGTTGCTTAGGATTAAGGCTTGCTTAATCTCGAGTCAAGTGAAACGTTTAGGTGAAAACTTAGATGAAAACTAAGAAAAAAAATAAAATATAAAATATATATACTATTAATAAAAATTATAAAGAAACTTAAGGAATTACCTTTCTTAATTTGTATAAAGGGCTTTAAGCTGATGCTTGAGTTATGCCATAAAAACAATTTTATGTTTTATTTATATTAAATATATACAAAATTAATTATGAGTTATTATATACCAATTTTGAAAAACCTTCACCTATTATGGAGTCTAAAATTTCATTATATTCTTTATTATTATAGTAGAGCTTGCCATTAGAAATGAAGGTAATCTCCTTTAAAACCCTCCATGGGCTGTGAAGTTTCTCCTAGTTCTCCCCAAATCCTTTTTCATACTTTCCATGTTCTCCTTCTCCTGTCCAAAAAGTTCATATAAGAATATATTATTCATGTTTTTATTTCTTATTAATGCATTATTTATATTATTTAATTCATTTTTAATTATTGATGCTGAGCTTTCATTCACCCTCCCGAAGAATTCATCTGCAAGTTTCTGTAGATCTTCTATTTTAGGTTCCTTATCTTTTATAATAGAACACACTAAATCGCTTAATATAAAGGCTTTTACCGAGTCCTCCCTTAAGTAATTTAAGGCATCTCGATTAGATACCTCAAATGTATTTCCGTTTAATTTAAACTTTAGATTGACGTCTACATTATTGTTGAATTTTCCACACACATAAAAAAGAGGTAATAATGCGTTGTTCCTTATGCTGTTTACAATGTATTTTTCTATATCGTTTGAAATTCTGCTCTCGTCTATGTTGATGTCTATGACCCCCCCCAACGAACTTTGATATCTCTTGAATTTCGAATTCCTTATCACCAGTTTGCACTGCGTTTATTACGTGTAGCCTTTTACCTAATAATGCTGAGATCCATTGCATAGCATCAAAAGTTATGGCTGTTATATAGTTTACACCATGAGTTATGTCTAAGTAAATCTCGTGCTTTTCAAGCTTATTAAGTTTATTATAGAGCTTCAGCAATAAGAGTCCCTTCACTTTATCTGGGCTTACGTTAAAGGAATACCTACCTAACTTACCAATAGGAGGTATTGATATTACATCAACGCTTACCTTTATTTCCTCGTTGTCTTTCTTGCATAACTTTATGAAATTATTTACTAACTCTGAAATAAATCCCTCTGTGGCCTTTTCAATATCATCAAAACCTTTCAACTTTTCATTTAGTAAATCTTTAACTCCTTCACATTTATTGTATAGCGCATTACTATCTTGAGGCGGGGTAGCAAAAATCGTAGACTGTAACGCTATTATAATCGCATCATTAGTAAAAGGTAAAGTTGACAAGCATTCGAAATTACCCTCTTTATAATTCACATTTGGTAACTTATTAATATATTTAGCAATTAACCACCCTATAGGTGAACCCCATGTAGCTATATAGGTCATAATTAGTATAGCGTGGTCTATTTTAAAATTTTTCTGTTAAAAATTTGATTATTGTTAATAGTTTAATAAATTTTTCATATAAAATATAAGGTTTTATAGCTCTATTTCAAATAGTTTATGGGCTTAACTTCATATGAGAGTCCATTTACTCTATATAGATTTCTTTCGTGAAGATAAGCCATGGAAAAAATTAGAAGTAACGTAGACGTTCCCTTTCAATTCTAGTCTTGAGCTATATAGCTGGATGGGATAAGTTACATGAGGCCCTCATTATTATATCTGCTTAGAGGTTAACTATGCATGCTTATTACCGAAAATTACATGAGGCTTTCGGTTAGCTAAAATGAAGTGATAATAGTTGAGCTATTGAAATTTGAATTGTTTTTACAGTAACAGCAGGACTTTCAAATCTTTATAATCAGTCTAGGCAAGGGGGGGGGTGTTTAGCTACACTAAGAACTTCTATAAGGGAAAGCCTTTCCCTAAGGAAAGGAAAATTTCCTCCTAACAGGAGTTAGGAAGTATCCTTAGACTCCTCTGGGGTGAGGAATGAAAGTCTAAACCCCATCTAGTGTAAGATTGAGGAACAGTTATAAAGTGCTTTTTTACCCCTTAACCTTCTTTTCAAACCTATTGATTTATGCACACCCCAATTGCTATTATGAACCTAAAGGCTATGGAATTCACTGAAGCAAAGGCATTTCCTCCTTTCATTTTCATCAAATATTCCACTTTCACATGGAGCGAGAAATTAAGTTATATTAAGCGATGTAAAGGCTTTTTGTAAATGATATACCAAAAAGGAAGGGGAATGATTCACTAGCTTTGATCCCTTACTTTTAATAGTGATGAACTCGTTTAGAATTTATGGGAAAAAAGTTGATTTTTGAAGAGAATGCTTAGTTCATTATTGAACCCTTATTTCCCTTTGCAGGAATTTACTCTCTTTAGTCTTATGTTTTTAAACTCACCTCAACATTTACGGCCTAACTCACCTTCCCCATTCATGAGTTAGTTACAGTGACTGTCTCCTCGTTACATCCTAATTTCCCTATTGCAACGACTAGCTAAAGCCTCCCATAATGTCTAAAATCCGCAGTCTTTTTAACCTAAAACAAATCCAACTCTATGACTTTCCACACGGTCCACGCTGAGAGAACTCACAGCAAGTGGGACAACTCCCTTGAACCCTTAATTTCAGTGACAGACGGAGATATATTAACTTTGGAAATTAAAGAGGCCTCTGACGGGCAGGTAAACTTAAATACCCAGCCCAAGGATTTACTCAAAATAGACTTCAATAAAATACACCCCTTAACAGGGCCAATAGAGGTCAGGAACGCAGAGCCTGGCGATGCCTTAGAGGTGGAATTCCTTAGCTTCAAGCACAGGGGCTGGGGGTGGACTGCGGTAATACCAGGTTTCGGTTTCCTTGCAAATGAGCAATATACTGCCCCTATAGATCTCTCAGGTCCTGCATTAAAGATATGGGACGTGAAGGAAAAGGCAGTAGCTAAGTTCGGGGAATTAGAGGTTAAGGTTGAGGTTAACCCGTTCCCTGGCGTAATAGGTACGGCCCTGCCTTATAGGGGGAAATACAGCACTTTACCCCCAAGGGAAAACGGGGGTAACATGGATGTAAAGCACTTAACTGAGGGCTCAAAGATCTATTTGCCCGTTTTCGTTAAGGGGGCTTTACTCTCTATAGGTGACACCCATTTAGCGCAGGGAGATGGAGAAGTCTGTGGCACAGCAATAGAGGCACCAATGGAAGTAACGATAAGGGTGAAACTACATAAAAACGTCGGTTTGTCACAGCCAGTCTTCACCTCAAAGAAGGTGAGGGAATTGGAGTACAGGGAATATTTAGCTTACCCTGGGATTGACCAGAGTTTGTGGGAGGCTGCCAAGAAAGCAGTTAAGGGGATCATATCCTTGCTCTCAAATCACATGACGCCCGTTGAAGCCTATATGTTGGCTAGTGTAGCTGTTGACTTAAGGGTTAGTCAAGTGGTGGACGTGCCTAACTGGATAGTAACAGCCTACTTACCTAAAGACATATTCCCTGAGGAGGTAAAAGAAAGGATTAATTTTATATAATATTTGTAAGAAAATATTAATTAAGAATAAAAATATAAACTTTAAGGTAAATAAACTCGGAGAAGAGTAGGCCCCTTTCCTTGAGTGCTCTGCAGGGCTAGTAAGCATCTGAGGGAATTCCATCTTCAGTGTTTTTGGTACGTTCAATTATCCTGAAGTCAGCATCTACGACTTCTCACTTAAGCGATACTTCAATATGTGAAACCTCTAGGGAATGGATTAAAGAACATGAACGACTTCCTCATGGTAGCCTTATTATAGTAGAGAAAGGAGTTCAAGGTGGAGGAGGAAGTGAATCCTATGCACTCCAGGGAATTGTGTTAAGTGTCATTCAGAGAGGAAATTTGAGAGGGGTGGAAGGAAATGATGGTTAGACATTTAAATTTTTATTCCAGCTCAATTTTTAATTATATAGAGAAGAAGTTTGTTTATTTACAGGGCTAAGTTCAGTTTGACGGTAAAGGACGAGGTTATAATACAGCCATTCAGTTCCAAGGTCTCCAGGATGGCGATCTCATCTATATCTAATGACTACAAGAACTACATGGACTCACGAGAGTCTTTCAAGCCATACACAGTAACTGCCCTTAAGTTAGGGGAGAGGCCTCTTTACTCTGACGGGAGGAAACTCATGAAGCTCCTCCCAAGGAATGTTTATAATTTCACTGTCTCAAGCTTGAGGCACGAGTTCATGAACGAAATAACTTCGAAACCTTACACTAACTTCAAGCTATATAACACTGAGGGCTACGCATCAATAGAGAGCATTGAGGTAGTGGAAGAGGGGTCTCTGACTATAGAGGACTCGAAGTTCTACAAAGTCGAGTTCCTGACCCCAACCCTCCTCCAGCTCCCAAGACCTAGCCTGAGGAGGAAGAGGAATAGGTACGTTTTGTTTCCCTATGTCCCCCTTTTCTTCCTATCAATTGCCAATCACTACAACAAGTACTTCTCCCCTCCCATAATTGGTATGGGTTCTTCTAGAGCAGTTTACTACTTAATGGAGACCGACTACTATTTAACCCCTAAGACAGTGAAATACGATGAAAGGGAAGTAAGGGGCTTCACAGGATGGGTTATGTTCAACCTTACTGCTAGGAAGGAGTCAAATTTAAGGAACAGGATAAGGAAGCTGTTAGCCTACTCGCAGTTCATGGGTGTAGGTAAGAGCAGGGCTATAGGTTTTGGAGAGGTAAAGGTGGTTCCTATAAAGGAATGAAGCGTTTTCAAAGGTGTTGAGGAATTACTCTATTGCTCAAACCCCTCCCCAACCCAAAATCCGCGTTAAGTGGAAACCGTTAAATTACTTCCAAGGAAATTTTGGGTTTACTGTAAGGAAACCTTAGCTAGTATAGCTTTGACTGCATTTATAAGGCATTAATTAATTACCTTTTATGAAGGCGTTAGTGTTACTTGAGGAGAAGAAACTAGAGCTGAGGAACGTGGAGGAGCCTAAAATAAAGGATGGGTGGGTAAAGATAAGGGTGAAGAGGGTTGGAATATGTGGGACTGATAAGGCCTTCTTCTCGGGAAGCTATAAGTTGCCAAAGAAGCCAATAATACTCGGCCACGAGGTCTCCGGAGTTATAGAGGAAGGGGATAAAGACCTTATTGGAGAAAAAGTGACGAGTGAAATTAACGTGAACTGCAAAAGTTGCTATTATTGTTTGAACTCCATGCCTACCCAATGCCCATATAGAGAAACTATAGGTATTACATTGAACGGGGGGATGGCGGAATTCCTCTTAACTAGGAGGGATTTAATACACGTTAATGGGAATTTATCATATAGAGAATTAGCTCTAGTAGAGCCTCTAGCAGCGGTATTGGAAATGCTTGAGATGGAGCCTGTTAAGGCTAACTCAATTGCTTTAGTTATTGGTTTGGGTACAATAGGTTTAATGAGCGTTCAAGTGCTTAAATTGCACGGGGCTAAAGTAATAGCTCTCTCAAGAAACTCCTCTAGGAGTAAAATAGCGGAGGAGTTAGGCGCTGATGAAGTGGTTGGAATAGAGGAAATAGAGGAGAAAACTAAAAGGATAACTAAGGAAGGGGCAGGTTTCGACTACGTTGTAGAGGCCTCTGGAAGCGAAGAAGGTGTTAGAAGTGCTATAAAGCTAGTGAGGCCAAGGGGGGTTATAGCGGCTAAGTCAACGAATGGGAGGGAAATAAGCTTTGATTACACTTCACTTGTAGTAAAGGAAGTGAGGTTAATAGGGAGCAGGTGTGGACCATTTAATAAGGCAATGAAGTTAATTGAAGAAGGGAAAGTAAATGTAGGGAAACTAGTTACCTCTGAGTTCACTTTGGGAGAGGGAGTGAAGGCCTTCGAGAAGAGCATTGAAGGAGGGGAAATAAAGGTGCAAATAGTTAATTAGCTCTCCTTAATCCTTTGTATGTTCAATTCCAAGAACTCCCTTACCTCTTCTATTTTAGGTCCAAGGGCTCCGACTTTAGTTACTGAATAAGAGGCTATGATGTTAGATATCTTTACAGCTTCCCTGAGATCAAACCCCCTCTCGAGGTGAACTGCTAGAGATGCATTGAAGACGTCCCCAGCCCCTGTAGAGTCAACTGCTTTAACCTTAGGTGCTTGTATAAGCCTTTTCCAGCTCTTAGTTGCAACGAAAGCCCCCTTTTCCCCTAAAGTGACTATAACCCCCTTCTTAACCCTCTTTAACAGTACCTCAGTCCCGTAAATGAGGTCCTCTGTTCCAGATATCTCCCTGAACTCAACTTCATTAGGCGTCAAGTAATCAACGTTGTCAAGGAGTCTCTTTATAATCCCCTTTGCAGGGGCAGGGTTAAGTATTTTTATCCCACTGAACTCCTTTAACGCCTTCTCCACTACATTTTGCCTCACCTCCATTTGAGTCAAGAGGACTTCTCCATTTAGTGAACCCTCTAAGTCCTCTGGAGTCAAGAGAGCGTTGGCCCCTCTATTAACCGCTATTACGTTCTTACCGTCCTCGTTAACTAAAATAAAAGCCATCCCTGTGACCCCCTTCTTCACCTTGACTTTCTCGGTGTTTACTCCTTCCCTGTTCCAGAAGGATAAAGCCCTCCTCCCAAAGACGTCCTTTCCTATACACGCTATTAAGTTTACCCTTGAACCTAGCCTAGCCGAGGAAACTGCCTGGTTAGACCCCTTCCCTCCATGGCTTACCTTAAATGATTGGGAGAACACAGTTTCATCTATTTCCGGAAACTCCTTCACTTTAAAAATAAAATCAACGTTATAGCTCCCCACTACAGTTATCAAATTTATCTTGAGTTATTAAACTGGGGACTTTTATCTTTTATTGCACTAGGTCTTATTTTAAATATCAGGGATAATGGAGAAGATAAGGGATTTTCGATATATAGTTATATATATATAAAAAATCTAAATACAGACACTACTATTACACTAGAATAGTTTAAAGCAACACATTTATTAGATTTTTAGGATTATATATCATGTGATAAGGGAGCCTTACATTACATTGCTTAATAATATGGTTAAAATAATGAAAGAAGAATTTAAAGACGATCTCATCTCAGTTGTACTTTATGGTAGTGTTGCGAGGGGAGATAATAGGAATGACAGTGACGTAGACTTACTAATAATCATAAATAATTTACCTGAGGATAGTATGCTCAAGAGAATTACGTTGTTTGAGATTAAGGTTGAGGATAAGCTGAATCTAAATGAGTACTGGAAAGACGGTTATTACATATCTCTTTCTCCTATACTTAAAACACCAAAAGAGGCGGAGAAAATCTCACCTCTTTACCTAGATATGGTATATGATGCCATAATACTTTATGATAAGGACCAATTCTTTACCAAAATATTACTAAAACTTAAGGAGAAGCTTAAGGAATTAAGGGCTGAAAGAGTGAGAATGGGCAAGAAATGGTATTGGGTTCTTAAAAGGGATCGGAAATTCGGTGAAACAGTTGAACTTTGACTCTTTAGCCTTTTCATATATTTCACAGGCAGAGGAAAGATTGAATTTAGCTAGAATAGAGTATGAAAGAAAGAAATATAATATTGTAGTTAGACTTTGCCAGGAAGCTGTGGAGCTTTCCCTTAAAGCGTGTCTCAGATTGATTAGCGTAGAACCTCCCAAATTTCACGATGTAGGTCCTGTATTGAAAAACAATGCAAGTAGTTTTCCACAGTGGTTTAAGGAAAAAATAGATATTTTTGCATCATACTCGAGATCTCTAAGGAAGGAAAGGGAATTGTCGGTGTACGGTGATGAAGAGACTAACACTCCCCCTGAATTACTCTATTCAATTTATGATGCTCAACAGTCAATAAAAATGGCTGAGGAAGTATTAGAAAGTGCTAGAAAATTATATAATGAGAAAAAGAACCAGTAACGTTTTTAATATAAAGCCTAAAAGCTAACATTTAGAAGTATCTGACTTCCTCCCCACCCTAAAAGGGTGAGGGTTCTCTTTCAGGGTGATTCATCGCTGCCATTATCGATTTGGAGTTACATCTCTTAATAGGCAGTTGAGTGGATAAGATAACCACTCCGTAAAGAGAACGTTCTCTCCTTCTGCAAGTGTTTCCGAGTTGAGTGGATCAGAGAACCACTCCCCCAGGACTTTCATCCATGGCATTTAGTCCCTTGCGTGTCAGGAAGAAATGATGCTCCTCCCTCAGCCCCATCAAGAGGCGGGGGAGCGTCGTTAGGATCATTAAGAAAATTTTAGAAAAACTAATATTTAAATATGTGGCTATCCATTCCCTCTTTAAAAGACGAGGCTTTCCGTCCAACCCTCTATTTTGTAAACTTTATTCTGCATATCCATGAGAAATTTACATTATGAGTAACTATTTAAATTTCCCTTATGAGGAACTAGTAGTTAACATCAATGGATATTTACCCTTGAGTACTTACCATTACTTTTACTTGTGAACATGAAAGAGTCTCTTAGAGTGTCTTAGAGGATAGCCTAAATCGAGGATAATGTGGGAAAACTCTCACCTGCAAACGGATATACATTCCTTTAAGGAAAACTACCCCTTGGGGATTTTTATTAATATTAAAGGTAAAATTGGTTAAGAAATGTGTGGTTATTATATGAAAAAGTGATGATGAAGTCAGTAAACTTCGTGAATTACTCAGTTTGCCCAGAACTTAAATGAAGGACTTCTCATCAAGAACTTTTCTGAAAGTCTTTTTATTTTCAGCTTAAAAGTAATTCAATGATCTATGTAGGTACTTCAGGTTGGATGTATGACTGGAACGAGGGAGAAAGCCTTGAATGGTATGTCAAGAACAGTAATTTGAATGCTGTGGAATTAAACATGAGCTTCTACAGGTTTCCATATAGAAACCAAGTAAAGGGGTGGAGTAAATACAGTTTAAGGTGGGCAGTAAAGGTTAATAGATACATTACCCACGTGAAGAAGTTAAATGACTTGGATAGCTTCAGGAAATTCATGGAATTGATGGAAGGGCTTAAGCCGGACTTCTACTTGTTTCAACTCCCTCCATCGTTTAAGTTTAACGAAGAGAATTTGGAGAAGGTGAAGAAGTTCTCCTCCTTTTTGGGGAAAAGAATGGCTATAGAGTTCAGGGACAAGGAGTGGTATGAAAGGGGAATAGATATAAACTCAGTAATAGTATCAATAGATTCACCGATAGGGACTTACATAGTGAACAACGTAGGAATAATCTACCTTAGATTTCATGGGAGGAAAGAGTGGTATTCTTACAACTACAGCGAAGGGGAGTTAAGGGAAATAGCTTTGAAGGTAAAGGAGTTGAAACCTGAAAAAGTCTACTTATTCTTCAATAACAATCACAACATGCTTGAGAACGCTAGGCTAATGATGAGGATAATGAAAGAAGTAATTTCTCCAGCTTAATGGGTTTTTAAGCCTTTTTTAAGCAGAAAAGCTACAAAAGTTCTTCTCAAGGGCTTCTGCTTTGAGTTACTTGTTAATAAAAACAAGGGAAACGCTTTAACGCTACATTTCACTTTAATTTTTTCCTATCCCTCTTTTAAATGTTACATTGCAATCTTAAACTTGATACTTCGATAAACGGCAATATCCATGATCTAGTTTTTTGGGGAAAATAATGAAATGCGTAAACTCCGCTAATTACCTCAGGTTTAGGGAATTGAGTTGTAACTCGTAAATGTTATCCTATCTCCTCTTCCCTTATTTTTCTACAACCTTAAGAATCTCCTTTTCCATCTTAAATAAGCCTTGACTTTTAAATTAATTAAGTAGATATTACGCAAAAGTCAGGTAATGTTATACCATATTTTCTCTTAATTTCACCTGCCATAACGACAATTCCCCAAACAATTTCAGTAAACTTCAGTTTTAATGAAAGCCACTTTGCGAAGTCTTAAGCTGACTCATTTGCATTTGGCTACGCATTATAAATTCTATAAGCTATATTCATGGTTTCGCTTAAGGTTACTTGCGTAACATAAAGAGAATTTCTCCTCCATTGCCTCCCTTACCATCCCATGATACACGCTTGTTCGTTTATATACTCTATTAACACCGCTGAGTCAACTACTAACCTCCAATCACTCCCTCCTCTTTCCTTTTCTCCTTAAAAGCCTCTTCCACTACCTTTTACTCAACCCTAACGATTTCAGGCTTTAATGGAAAAAATCCCTCCCTTAATTTCGCCTAAAAATATATCCTCCTTAACTTTCAATTTTCCCTAATATCCTTATGTAGAATTACAATTCCCTTTCTCCTCAATCTTAGTTGGTAAAATATATATTGTAAATTAAACATGAAGATAAAAGCTCAACCCTATCAATGCTTTAACTGTTCTCCCTAAGCTTAAACCCTTTACATTAGAAGAGTTTTTCCTCGTTTGCAATAGTCCACTATAAGTGAATTAAGGGTATAAGAAGGGTTTTGCCTTTCCACTCATCTAATACTCCCACTTCATTCTCTAATTAGTCTTGCATTGGAAATTTTCATAGTTAGAACTTGGATCTATAGTCCAGGAAAAAAGGGAGACATGCTAGAGGTTATCTCTAAAAGTTGTTTACTATCATAAATTCTCCCGTTTATTACGACCTTCTCTACGCTATATAAATTTTTCAGGTCAGCAAGTGGGTCTCTCTCCAAAACAACTAGGTTAGCTACCTTACCATCATCAATCGTACCGTATTGAGATTCAATGCCTAATGCCTTTGCAGCGTTTATTGTCATTGCTTTAAGGCAACCCCTTTTATCTAGTCCTGCTTCATTCATTGTAATCACCTCTTCAAATAGAGTTGGGTGGTCTCCCAGGGTAGGGGAACCTGCGTCTGTACCAGAGGCTATGTTAACACCCATTTCAATTGCTATCCTAAACGAATTATAGTGGTTTCTCGCTATTATTTTAGCCTTCTCAACAGCCCTCTCCATTACACCTACACCTCCCCTTGATAGCCTTTGATAAACGTAAAGTGTCGGGACTAGGCTTCTACCCTTCATAGCCATAAATTTCGCATCCTCCTCATTAAGGAAAACGCCGTGCTGGATTATGTCCACACCGTTAATTAGAGCATTATGTATTCCCTTAGAGTTAACTGCATGTGCAGTAACCTTAATAAAGAACTTGTGGGCTTCTTTTGCTATTGTTGAGATCTCATCATCGTTTAACTGATAGGACTCCAACTTCTCAGCTCCAGTGTCACCATAGGCACCTGATGTAGCAGCTATCTTTATTATCTCAGCCCCCTTTTTAATTAACTCCCTGACAGCCTTTAACGCCTCAACACTTCCATTAACTTCATATCCCATGTAAAAGCCATGCCCACCTGTTATAGTTATTATCCTTCCAGAAGCTATGATTTCTGGACCAAGGATGACTCCACTCCTTATAGCCTTTGACAAGTAAATAGCCATATCTTCGTGAGAGCCAACATCTACTAAATTAGTTATCCCGTATGCAAGTGACCTGAGGGAATTCCTATAAGCCCTTAAAAACGTAATGTAGTTTCCCTCCTTAAACACTTGCTCCTTAGGGTCGTTTCTGTTTGTCCCTACACTTTCATTTCACTCATTTTATGTTCAATCATGATCGAGCAGGGACTTAGCCCTCAACCACTCGGCAGGTGGGTCATGGGACTCGAGCCCAACGGCATTTGGCTCACATCCCCGCAATCCCACCCTTTTGGGCAGAGCCCACATCTAGTGAGAGTTCATCCTTAATCAATAAAAGTTGATATAAACAAATATAAAAAGATTTC
>Ga0129327_10001051_pt1 | contig 16482 bp, 27 predicted proteins | sample CPBDNA_6_FD_111799 | JGI IMG/M metagenome (GOLD analysis project Ga0129327, IMG submission 111799) | Freshwater to marine salinity gradient microbial communities from Chesapeake Bay, USA - CPBay_Spr_31_0.8_DNA | ecosystem: Environmental > Aquatic > Marine > Coastal | place: USA: Chesapeake Bay... | reverse complement strand
TGAGACGCAGGAACATGTAGACAGCATCCTGCGATTAATTGGACCCGTGGATATCCTACTAACTCAGTTTGGCTCTGCAAACTGGACTGGTAACTCTGGAGATTTAGTAGCAAAGCAAAAGTCTGTAGCAAAAGTTTTTAAAAGGTTGACCGCGCAGATGGAAGGGTTTAAACCTACTTGGTGTATTCCTTTTGCCAGCTTCATTAGATTTTCACATGAGGAGAATCAGTTTTGTAACGAGCATACGGTGTCACTCCGAGACTTTTATGAAAAGTATAAGAGCGAGAGTGACATGGTTATTATGCGTCCGCATGATGTTTGGTCTCCCGCATTCAGTGTCTCTTCTCAAAAAAATCTCCGTGCATGGGAGGAGGAATCAGACCAACCCGCCACCTACACTACACAGACTAAGACTCTCGAAGAGCTACAAAGTGCTTTTTTGGGCATGAGGGTTAGCCTTGAGAAAAACAATGACTGGCACGCTGTGCAAAGTCTAAACTTTAGTTCAGTAAACGTCTATTTAACAGACCTTGACAAATGTTTTGTTTTTGATATCAGAAATACTTCGTTACTACCGGGAACTCAGGACTATGATATTAAGCTAAGTTCTGATTCGCTGTACAACATAATGAAAAACGCTTGGGGAAGAGGCACCTTATTTGTTAATGGGAGATTCTCAACAGGCAATAACTTTAAAGCTTTTGTACAGCAGACACAGATTTACTATGGAAATAATATCGGCCTAGCATTCCCAGAGACTATCTCTGAGTCAGATGTTATGAATCCCGGATCGTTTGTTTTTGAGTTACTGGAGACTACTTAATGCCTGTTGTTGTTAGAAACGCTTTTGAAGATTACGTCAAGCAAACTTATGACCTGAGAGATTGCATTGCCGTATCTAACGGAACGGCAGCACTCATTGCCCCACTATGGTCAATGGACCTTAAACCAGAGGATGAAGTAATCACGACTCCGTTTACCTTCATTGCAACTAGCAACGCCGTGTGCATCGCTGGAGGGAAGCCTGTGTTTGTAGATATTGACCCAGACACGCTTCTTATTGATCCTGATAAAATTGAAGAGGCCATCACGCCTAACACCAAAGCGATCATCCCAGTTCACCTTTACGGAAGAGTATGTGATATGGAAGCAATTAATGAAATTGCGGAACGTCACAACTTGATTGTTATTGAAGACACAGCACAAGCGTTTGGTGCTACTTGCCATGGTGGTGAGTCTGCTGGCATGTTGTCTGACGCAGGAACTTTTAGTTTTTACAAGACCAAAAACATATCCACGTTTGAGGGTGGTATGATTTGTATCCCCAAGAACTCTAAACTTGATGCAGATAAGATTCGTTCTATCTGTGACCAAGGACAAACTGGTAAATACCATCATGAATATATCGGCTTTAATTTTAGGTTAGCCGAGCCTCTTTGCCTGATGGCTTTAGAGCAGATGAAACTGCACATGACGGGGGTAAGAGCAGAGTTAGGTCTTCGTGGGCCTGAGCAGGGACACTATCCTGAGGTAGTATACAACCAACCAGTCTATAAAAGACTAGGTATTACAGGCGACTGCCCTATCGCAGAACGCACTGCCAAAAGTATTAAGAACAAAACTTTCAAATGAAAACACTATTAACTGGAGCGAACGGATTAGTTGGCTCCATGATTGACGCAGACCTACGGATCTCAGGAAGGGATGAAGTAGACCTTAGAGATTGGCATAGTACGGAGAAATACTTCAAGTCGCATGACATTGACACCGTAATCCATACAGCAGCCCGTGTCGGAGGCTTGGGAGCCAACTTGAATAACATGGCAGACTTCTACTACGATAACATTTTGATTAATTCGAATGTGTTAGAGGCTTCTAGGAAGTACAATGTTAAACGGGTGGTATCGTTTTTATCAACCTGCATTTTTCCTGATGATGTGGAGTACCCCCTAACTGAAGATAAGCTACACCAAGGCGAACCTCACTCTTCAAACTTCGGGTATGCCTATGCCAAAAGAATGCTTGAGGTCCATAGCCGAGCGTTAAAGGTTCAACATGGTTTGGATTACATCTGTGTAATCCCTACTAATATTTATGGACCTCACGATAACTTCAACTTAGAAGACAGCCACGTTCTCCCAGCTTTGATTCATAAATGCTATTTGGCTAAGAGAGATAATACTGATCTGCATGTGTGGGGCAGCGGAAAGCCTTTACGAGAGTTTATTTTTTCCGAGGATGTGGGAGGGCTTACTAATCTAATTTGTGAAAACTACACGGGGACAGAACCGCTAATTTTGTCCACAAGCCAAGAGGTAAGCATTCGTGAAGCTGTTTGTGCTGTAGCTGAAGCCATGGGGTTTGAAGGCAACATTGTTTTCGATGATAGCAAACCAGATGGTCAGTATAGGAAGCCGACTTCAAATAGTAGGCTGCTGGATTTTGCACCCGAGTTTGAGTTTACCCCTTTTAAAGAAGGTGTAAAAAAGACCGTAGATTGGTTCGTAGAGAACTATCATAAGTGCAGAAAATGAGAAGAAAACTAAGAGCGTTTATTACAGGCATCAGCGGTCAAGATGGTTCCTATCTAGCCGAATTTCTGTTGGAGAAGGGTTACGAAGTATGGGGCCTTTTGCGGAGACACTCCGTCCCAGAGAATCAAACCAGTAGGCTTAATGAGATAGGCATCTTCAGCCACCCAAACCTAAAGTTAGTGTATGGGGATCTTCTAGATATGCCCTCCCTATTACACATTTTGCAAGATGCAAAGCCTGATGAAATCTACAACTTAGCAGCACAGTCGCATGTTAGAGTAAGTTACGACCAACCAGCCTTCACAACTATGGCTGATGCAAATGGAGTTCTTAACTTACTAGAGGCTGCTAGGGTTCTATGCCCACAGGTGAAGATTTACCAAGCAGGTTCTTCTGAGATGTATGGTAATGAGCATGACGAGGATGGTTATAGGCGCGAGACTACACTGATGAGGCCCGTTAGCCCCTATGCTTGTGCCAAGCTATACGCATATAACCTGTGTAGAGTTTATCGTTCTAGTTATAATATGTTTATCGCTAATGGCATTTTGTTTAACCATGAATCACCACGCCGAGGTCTAAACTTTGTAACTAATAAGATTGTAGATGGTGCTATAAAAATTAAGCAAGGCAAATTGAAGACGTTGGCTCTAGGTAATCTTGACGCTACCCGAGATTGGGGACACGCAAAGGATTATGTGAGAGCCATGTGGTTAATGTTACAACTTGACAATCCAGACGATTTTGTTTGTGCTATGGGTGAGTCTCACTCTGTTAGGGATCTATGTGGATTAGTATTCTCTAAGTTGCGACTGAACTACGAGGATCATATTACCATTGATCCAAAGTACTTTAGACCTACTGAGTTAACAGACTTAAAGGGTGACTGCACTAAATTAAAAAACCTCACGGGCTGGGAGCCTGAGTATTCTTTTGAAAGGATGATTGAAGAAATGGTGGATGCTCGACTATCATAAGGCCATGAGAGTAATCTACACTAAACTATCTAAGAATGCAAAGATTCCCCAGCGAGCAACTGAGGGGTCTGCTGCTTTTGATTTACATTCTGTAGAGAATGTGTTCATCCCACATGGGGAAACTGCGTTGGTTAGCACTGGCCTATCTATGGAGATTCCAAAAGGCTGGAAGGGTGAGATCTACTCACGAAGTGGGCTAGCTTCTAAGGGTATTTTTGTAGGCAATTCACCCGGTAAGATTGATTCAGATTACCGTGGGGAAATTAAGGTTATCATCCACAACACGCGGCGAGAGATTGTAGGTATTCATGCAGGTGACCGAATCGCACAGTTTGAGATCAACCCCGTCCATGACATTGAATGGGAAGAGGGGGAGCTAGACGAAACTGATAGAGGAGAGGGTGGCTTTGGTTCAACAGGTTCATAAGCATCAGACTATTGCTCTTAGTATGATCGTAAAGGACGAAGAAGAAGTAATTCTTCGTGCTTTAAACTCTGTTCGTCATATTGTAGATTACTACTGTATTTGTGATACAGGCTCTTCTGATAACACTGTCAAGATTATTAGAGATTACCTTAAGGAGAATAACTTTGAGGGTAAGGTGTACAAGCGCAACTGGGTAGACTTCGCTCATAACCGTACCGAAGCAATCGAGCGTGCGTCTGGTAAATGTGATTACATTATGACACTGGATGCGGATGAAGTTTTGGCTGTATATGACGGCGTTGAGCCAGACCTAAAAAAGAGGATTGTAGCTCTTCCTAAGTTGGAAAGTGATAGGATTAATGTAGATACTTGGCAACCCGCCATTACCTTTCAGCGGACTCAATTTATGAAGGATTCGGCTGGACCTTGGAGATGGGAATCACCTGTACATGAAGTTCCCGTTAGCCCCAACGAAAAATCTTTTGACACCTTATCTGGTGTTTGTGTAATTCCTCACAAGGATGGGGCTAGAGCTAAAGATTCTAACCGATTCTTATGGGATGCTTTTTACTTTGAGAAAGAGGTCGTAAAAAATCCCGAACATTGGAGAGCTTGGTTTTACTTAGGCCAATCCTACCACGATGCAGGTAGACTTGATCAAGCTGTCACTGCCTATTTACACAACGCCACCAATACTCAATGGGCTGAGGAGAAGGCTACATCTTACCTCAGAGTCGCTAGGATTAACCACCAGAGGCTACGGGATGGTTTTGATGCTGCGCTACCTTATTATTGGAAAAGCTATGATGCACACCCTAGGAGAGCAGAAGCAATCTATGAGATTATCAGGCATTATAGAAAACAGGAGATGTATATTTTGGGAGCTAAGTTAGCACCCCTTATGCTAGACACTCAAGTGTCTGGGGATTTACTCTTTGTAGAGACTGAGATTTATAATTGGAGAGCTAAAGACGAAGCATCCATTTGTTATTACTGGACATACCAGTTTGAAAAAGCTGTTAAATATGCGAAAGAAGCTTTACAGTTCCCCAACATACCTGAAGGGGAACGAGATCGAATCAAGACAAACTTAAAGCATTCTGAGGATGCATTAACTAAACAACAGCAGGCCAAATAAGTCAAGCCTGTAAGGACACTAATTAGACATATGGAAAAGAGAAGAAGAGTAGAGTACATTTGGTTAGATGGAAATCACTCCCTACCAAAACTTAGATCTAAAACTAGATTTGTAGACGTTACGAACGAAGTTCCAAAATGGAACTTTGATGGAGGCTCAACTGAACAAGGTGACCTACTAGATTCTGATAGATGTCTGGTTCCCGTTAGAGCATACAAAGATCCATTCAACGAGGATGGTCTAATGGTGTTATGTGAAGTTGAGTACTACACTGGCGCACCACATGAATCTAATTCCCGAAAGCACTTGTATGGCTTAATGAAGGAATGTAGGGAAAGGGAGTACTTGACTGGCATGGAACAAGAATTCACCTTTATCAACCCCGCCAACATGGAACCTTTAGGCATGTTGCTTAGTCCGCAAGCCCAAGGGCAGTATTATTGTGGCGCAGGCTGTATGAATGTTATTGGTAGATTTATTGTTTCGGACTTTGAGAAGCGTTGCGTTGCTGCTGGTATCCACATTGATGGTATTAACGCGGAAGTTATGCCGGGACAATGGGAATGGCAGACGGCGGCACAAGATCCTCTCAAGACCGCTGATGACTTGTGGATGTCTAGGTATATTCTGGAGCGAGTCGCAGAGATTCACGCAGTAATTATCTCCTATGACCCGAAGCCTCACCCAGACATGAATGGTGCGGGATGTCATACTAATATCTCTACGAAGAAGATGCGGAAGAGGTTCGTCGATGATCATATAGATGATGCTTCATTTATACTGGAGGCAGATCACTTGGAACACATTAAGGTTTGCGGTGAAGGTGTTGAACGTAGGATGACTGGTGATTGTGAGACTTCAGACTTCAAGGAGTTTTCTTTGGGAATAGGCAATAGAGGAGCATCGGTTCGTATTCCCCAAAGAGTAGCCATTGACGGAAAGGGGTATCTTGAAGACCGCAGACCTTGTGCAAATATTGACCCCTATAAGGTGCTTTATTCGCTTATATCCTCACTAAATAAGTCAAAGATACTATAATAGGTCATGGATAACGCTGTATTAAAACGACTTAAGAACGCTGGTTTGCTGTCTGAGCAGGTGCCCGATCTGGGCTTTGTTGGGACTGGGAGCTATGCCCTGAATAAGATTATTTCAGGACAATATGATAAGGGCATCCCCATCGGAATGATTACTCAATTCCATGGAGAAGCCTCGACTGCTAAAACTGTTTTTGGTACGCATATTTTGAGGGAGGCACAAGAAAAGGGTTACTACTCTATGATGGTCGATTCGGAAAATGCGTATAACCCAAAGTTTGCTTCGCATCTGGGAATTGATCCAAAGAAGTTGATCTATGCTGCACCCGAAACTTTGGAGGATTGCTTCCAAGTTATCGAGGACACAATTGTTGCCATTCGTGAAACTGATAAGGATACCCCGATTGTGGTTGTCTACGATAGTATTGCGGTGTCACCATCAAAAGCAGAATACGAAGCAGAGAACTATGAGGGGAACAACATGCAGGGTGCGGTGAGAGCCAAATCTACTGGTGCTTGTTTGCGAAAGATCAACCCTCTAATGCGTAAGCATAAAGTGGCTCTGGTTATTATCAACCAAATCAGGAATAAAATTGGTGTAATGTATGGTAGCCCAGACACGATGGCAGCAGGTGGTAAGTCTCTGGAGTATTACCTTGGGGTAAATCTTAAGTGCATCTCTAATAAGACTAGTGATCTGCTAAAGGATGACAATAAGAATGTTATGGGTATTCAGGGAAGAGTTCGCAATACTAAGAACAAGTGTTCCATCCCATTTAGGGAGTGTGAGTTTGAGCTAAAGTATGACGAAGGATTGAACCCTTATTCTGGATTGCTCAAGCAGGTGGAGGACGAAGGTCTTGTAGAGCGTAACGGCGCATGGTATACGGTGAAGGAATCGGGTAAAAAGTTCCAATCCAAGGAGTTCGTAGAGTTGCTGCAACCCCCTGTAGATGCAGGGTTTACATCAATTGCGAAATTTCTTGGTCTTGAGGCTTGACATTCGGTGAAAACTTGCTATAATAGGTCACGAACAAAAGGAAATTGAACATGAGCAACACAAAAAAAGATAACACGGACAACTTCATGGAGGCTCTTACTTCCATGATTGATGACCTATTCAGTAATACTCTTTCCAATAAGGAGAAACCTATGCAAACCGAAAATGCTCCCGTTGTGGAGCAGACCGATAACTCTGTTTATGAGTCTATCGAAGATTATACTGCTAAGACTGGTAAGCGATTCCGCATGACCAAAGAGCAGAAGAACCGTAACCTTTCCCGTGAACAAGCCTTTACCGAAACCTTTGGAGATAACTAAGATGATTAAGAACGAAGAAATGATTCGTCAATACGCCCCCGCTGCTTTTGCTACTACCCCAGAAGAGGGTCGAGTATCTGACCGATACTCTTTCCTTCCCACCACTGACATCCTTGAGATCCTTCAGGATGAAGGTTGGACTGCGTGGAGAGCCGAGCAGGTAAAGTCCCGTACTTGGTCAAAGGAACACGCCAAGCACATTATCCGTCTTCGTCACGAAGACTTGAATGTTGAAGATTTTGGTGTTGGTGATTCCTTCCCCGAGATGCTTCTTATGAATGCTCACAACGGTCTGGGGGGCTACACCCTTCAGGGTGGTATCTTCCGCTTGATCTGCTCGAATGGAATGGTGATCTCGGAGTCGGACTTCGGTAAGATCCACATTCGCCACATCGGCTTTGAAGCCAAGCAGGTGCAGGATGCATCCCGTCAACTTATCGCTAATTCTTCGCAAATTGCGGAAAAGATTGATAACTGGCAGACTGTGCAGCTTACTTCCCGTGCCAAGCAGGACTTCTTTGCTGACGCTGCTCGTCTGCGTTGGGAGAACCCCTCTCAGGATCTAATCCATGAGGTGTCGAACATTCGCCGTGAAGCCGACCGTGGGGATGACCTGTGGCGCACGTTTAACGTAGCTCAGGAGAACCTCCTTCGTGGTGGTTTCCGTAACGGTGAGACGAACCGAATGGTCCGTCCCATCTCAAACATCCAGAAGGATGTAAAAATTAATTCGGAACTGTGGGATCTCGCTAGTACATATAGTGAGAGTCTTTCTCTCAACTAACCCCTGTTACTTTTTTTCTAAATGGGAGGGGGTTAGTATCCCCCTCCTTATTTTATACTATGAGCGATTTCGAAACTCCTCTTTACAGAGAATCGGACGGAACGTATATCTCGATAGCCCAAATGCATTTTTTCCTTAATAGGAAGGAAGGCAAGACTAAGTTTAAGAGTGGGCACGAAGACTTCTTCGAATACTATAACCTGTGTAGGGTATATAATTTAGTGTCTGAGATGATGAAAGAATCACCTGAGTGCGCTATAATGTATTGGGACGAAAAGCAAGGAGTAGTCTCAATGGGATTCCCTACTGATGGTTCAGTAGCAAAAGCCTTAGCAGGTATCGACCATGCTGGTGTAATAGATGATGACGATGAAGAGGATGATGATTTCGGAATCTTCAACAAGAAGCCTTGGGATAATGGGTAGAACATACAAACACGAAAAGGATTGGGGTCGCCCCCTTAAAAAGAAACCTGATAGAAAGAAGAGTAAGGAGCGATTACCGTTACCTACTCAAGATCGAGATAAGACTATTCAGGAGGACGAATATTCTGAGTATGATGATCTCGAACAAAAAACCTTAGATGAGGAGTTTTATGACAGACGCAATAGAAATTAATTATGATCCCATTGTGGACTGTGCATGGCTTCCTGATCAAGAGGTAAGACTGAGTGAGTATAACAAAATGATTACTCACTTTGTTCAACGCTATATTGCGGAGAAATTAGATGCCAAGCAACTACGTCCTGAAGAATTCCCCTATGGATCGCAACAGACTGCAAAAAGTCTGTAAATCACTCATTGATGAGGCTAACGAAGATAGAAAATTAGCCTTGGAAACACATCGCTTCTTCAGAGCGATGTTAGATGAGAACCCCCAAGATGGTACTGCAAAGAATTTGATGGTAGATTGCCTCAAGCTCGCGCAGACCTCTAAAACCAGCACCCTCAAGGTGGTCGATCTGCTTATTAAGCTAGAGGTTGCCATTTCTAAGGGTTCTGATAAAACTGAAACCGATTCCCTTTACGCGCAACTAGACAACTTATCAGACTAAATTGAACGACAAATTCTACAAAGTAATTTGTGAGGAGATCAACCTAGTTCTCCTTATTAAAAAGCTAACCATCAAAGATGAGCAGCGTGCATACTTCTCAATCCGTAAGAAGCTGCAAGATCTCGATAAACCAATCAGCATTGAGAGCTACATGTCTCATGTGATTAAGAGTTTCTTGCACAAGGCTGAGGAGTTCTACGGTAACCTGCCAGAAGATAGTGAGGATAGGTTGATGATTATTAAGGCAGTATACCTGTCAATCATTGAGGCTTATCCTCCGTTTGATCTTTCCTTTGTTTGCTCTGACCTAAACAACAGCACGTTCATGGATGATCTACTGGGTGACCAGAAGATCGCTGATTTGCTTGCAGAGAGAATGGGGGACGCTTCGGCATCACCTAGATCTCTCAAGTCTATCCGCACTCTGTCGGACGTTAAACAGCTTGACAAGTACCTTAAAAAGAATGTCATTGGGCAGGATGAGGCTATCGACAGTATGGTCAATGGCATGAAGCTCATCGCCAGCGGGTTGTATAAGAGTGGATCATTTTTCTTCATCGGACCTACAGGTGTAGGTAAGACTGAGCTTGCTAGGCTTACAGGAAATAAGTTCAGCGGGAAGTTTTGGAAGATTAACTGTGCTGAATATGCACAACCACATGAGTATGCCAAACTAATTGGTTCTCCTCCCGGTTATGTTGGGCATTCAGAAAAAAGCCTCATGGCTGAGAAGGCAGAGGAGTCTAATCGCTGGGTTATCCTGTTCGATGAGATTGAGAAAGCCCACCCCAAGTTCTATGATTTCTTGCTATCTCTTTTGGATGACGGAACAGCCACAGACAACATGGGCAGAGTATTAGATTTCTCTGAGTCAATCTTTATCTTTACATCTAACCAAGGTATTAAAGACCTTAAGCTAGGTAAGACATTAGGTTTTGGTAATAATACTGTCACAGTAGACAAGTGTAAGGAAGAGATCACCAAGTCTGTTAAGAGTAAGTTCCCTGCGGAGTTTATGAACAGGATCGACAACTATGTATTCTTCAACACCCTTAAACCCAGTCATGTGAAGAAGATTGCAACTTTGTCTCTCAACAGTCTGCCTATTAAAAAGCATAAGATCTTGCTGGACTATATTGCAGAAAACGGATACTCAGAAGAGTATGGTGCTAGAAATATTAAGCGTTTCATTAAAAATAAGGTCGCCACAGTAGTTGCAGATGCGTTACTGGAGCGAAGACTTCCTATGAAAAAGGGTGACCTATACACTCCAAAGATCGTTGAGGGAAAACTGACCCTCGCTGATCTGGAGAAAGATGAAATGACTATGGACCAAGCCGCAGGGTAGGCGTGTTACGCCTTTCGTGCATTTGGAACTTCGCTACCTTGCCCTCCTCTAAATTTATTTAGAGGGGGGCATTTTTTCCCAATGCTATATAATTATATGAAAAATCTACTCCTAGGGTTGTTTGTTTCGCTGCTACTAACCCCCGCAGCATTATCCCAAAGGGCTTGGCCCCAAGGCCCTAAAGAGGCTCACAGATCCCAGCCTAAAGTTGAGGTACTTATCCACAAGCAAGTTGTGGCTCTCAAGAGAGAAGTTGCCGAACTTAAAAGACAGGTGGCAGAATTAAAGAAGGTGAAGCACTCCCAACGTACCCAAAGGAAGCGTGTGTGGGGTGAAAAGAAGGTCGAGGCTCCTAAGAAGAGACGCAGAGTACCCTCTGCACCTCGACAGAGAAGAAGGCGTTGAATCTAATTAGTATACTGTAGATTCAGCAAACCCCTCTCAAAGAAATTTGAGAGGGGTTTTTATTTGAAAAGAGCACTAGACGATCTATTATATCACACAGGCCCTTAGCTCATCGGTTAGAGCGACGTTCTTATATAGCGAAGGTGCGGAGTTCGATTCTCCGAGGGCCGACCATTCTACAACTTAAGGAGAAAATTATGGAAAACAGTATGGAAAAGTATGTTGCTAAAGCCCTTGAGGGTTACGAGCAGAATCACGCAGGTATTAGTGAAGCCATTGAGAAGATGGAGGCTCAGATTGATCAATATCGTGAGCATCAGGCTGAGATGCAAGAAGGTATTACTGAGATGAAGAAGCTTCTTGGTTTAGACGAAGAGGAATCTCTTCTCAAGGCAGTTTCTGACGAAGCGTGAAAATAGGTGGACGGAGAGTGGCGCAGTTTGGTAGCGCACCTGCTTTGGGAGCAGGGGGTCGTAGGTTCAAATCCTATCTCTCCGACCACACCATTTAATAAGGAAAACGGGGGAGTAGCCCAATCGGCAGAGGCAACAGACTTAAAATCTGTCAAGTGCGGGTTCGAGTCCCGCCTTCCCTACCACGCACTCGTAGCTCAGTTGGATAGAGCAATAGACTTCTAATCTATAGGTCATAGGTTCAAATCCTATCGAGTGTACCACACCACAATAACGATATGGCTTCCCAAAAAAAATTAGACCAAACTTACATGGCGATGGCAAAAGAGCTATCGAAACTGTCTTATGCAAATAGAAAAAAAGTTGGATGCCTTATTGTTAAGGACACTCAAATCATCTCAGAAGGGTACAATGGAACTCCAAAGGGGTTTCCAAATGAATGCGAATATAGATCCTACGTTGATGAAGAGTATACAAAGCCCGAAGTCCTTCACGCAGAGTCTAATGCCATTAGCAAGATTGCTCGATCTACCAACAGTTCTGATGGTGCTACTTTATATGTCACATTGGCTCCTTGTTTTGAGTGTGCTAAACTCATCATCCAGTCTGGTATAGCAAGAGTTTTATACGACGAGAACTATAATAAGAATGGGCTAGCCTTACTGCAACAAGCGGGGGTAGATGTCCACTGCATTAGGGAGTATGACGAACATGATTACGAAGAATTCGAAGGAGCACACTATAAAGGACAGTTTTGAAATACTGAATAAGTATTTACTAGAACGTAGAGAGAGGTGGTTGCAAATTTTGAACGAGGATTACAAAACTGATTCAGGTAGATCATTAGCTGAACATTCGAAGGGTAGGCTTTCCGCAATTACAGAGTTCATTGCATTTATTAACGCACTGGAAAAAAGAGATGAAGAATAAGTTTCAAGAGATTGGTGAAAAGGTTGGGACGCTTGTAGGCGACAAGCAAGCTGCATATGGAGACTCCTTCGGTAAGAGTGGTGAGTGTCTTAGGCAGATGTACCCTAACGGTATTAAGCCTGAGCAATATGATGATCTACTTACCATTGTTCGTATTCTAGATAAGCTCTTTAGGATCGCAAACGACCCTGATGCTTTTTCGGAGAATCCTTACCAAGACATTGTGGGGTATGGATTACTGGGGATGAAGCGAAGAGATGAGAACTAATCTTATTGTCGTAGATGATTTCTACACCAACGTAGATGATGTTAGGGAGTTTGCGCTTAGGGAAAACTTTGATGTAACTGGTAACTATCCCGGTGCTCGTACCAAAAGTTCAGTAAACGATTCCACCAAGGAAGCTATTGGTAGGATTGTTGAGCCTCACGGTGGTAAGATTATTAATTTCGGTGATTACGAAGGAACTCCCCTTTACTCTGGTTCTTTCCAGATGTGTACTCAAAGTTCTCGACGCACTTGGATTCATGCCGATAACTTTAACAATTGGGCTGGAATTATTTACCTTACTCCTGATGCCCCTGTAACTGGGGGAACGAAGTTCTACAAGTACGATAGGCTTAATGAAATGTACTCCGACAGGCAGGCTAATGAGATGCACGGAGAAGACTCGCAGGACTGGACCAAGTGGACACCCCATCTTACTGTGGGAAATGTTTACAATCGTGCTATCTTTTTCCGTAGCGACATGTACCATGCTTCTGTGGACTACTTTGGTAGAGATAATGATGATGGTAGGTTGATCCAAGTTTTCTTCTTGTCCACAGAATACTAAAATATTTAGGACAAAGTTGTTGACAAACCACGTTATTGTGGTATAATAGGCGCATGAACATCTTCGTACTAGATCGCGACCCCAAGGTCGCCGCCCGTATGCACTGTGATAAGCATGTTCCCAAGATGATCTTGGAGACTGCACAGATGCTTTCGACCGCTCACCACGTTTATGATACGCCACAAGCGCAATTTGTTTACAAAAAAGCTCACCTAAATCACCCTTGCACGATCTGGGTTCGTGAGTCAGTAGACAATTACAAGTGGACCTACGAATTATTTCGCGCTCTCAACAGTGAGTTCGAGGCTCGACGTAGCAAGACGCACTTGTCTTGGACCAAGCTATGCCAGCGTCTCGCTCAGACCCCTCCATTGCCCTCCTGTGGCCTTACACCGTTCGCACAGGCTATGCCGCCCGAATACAAGCAAGAGGACGCTGTGGAGGCTTACAGGGCTTACTACAGAGGCGACAAATCTGTGTTCGCCAAGTGGGAGTGGCCCACCGCGCAGACACCTAGTTGGTGGATTTCTTCAAAATTTCTGACGGAAGGGGCTTGACAGCAGCAGCAGACTGTGGTATAATAGGGGCATGACAAACGACGAAATAAAAGACGGCGACCGCGTGGAGATTTACTGGAATCTGCACAAGGATTGCTTTTCTGTCCGCAAGAACGGTCGAGTAGTGGACTACCTTTATGGTGGTGAAGACTACCTGACCCTTACGGATGTAAAGTTTGTTGTTCAACCTGCGGGGAGAGAGCGGGTACTTCGTGAGCGCAAGAAGAATGTTCATGCGTTCGTGCGAGGCACCGTCAGCCTCTCTTCTCCCGTAGCTTACCAACAAAAGGCCAGCTACAACCCCTACAAGATGGGTTCTTTTTTCACCAAGTTCGGGGGTAACTGCACCCCAGTCCATACCGCTCGTAGAGCAACCCTTACTGACCAAACTGTTTATATCAATCCTTAGGAGATTATGCCGAAGAAACCTAAAAATATTCAAGTGGAGCTTACACTCTCTTGGACCTTTAATGAGAAGGAGTGGGTTGAGGAGAAGGAGCACTTAGAAGAGTGCCGCAAGAACCCGATGATTATTGTCGGGGAAGACCTCATGCACACCCTTTTTATGTTGAACGAACTCTCTCGCCCTGACCTTAAACGCAAAAAAATTACATATGTTGACTGAAGAACAATGGTCTAAGATTGACCGAAAGTATGGCAAGCTCATGTACAAGATTAGCCACCAGATTAGTGGTGATGGTGCTACAGCTAACTTTGACGATAACCTGCAAGACATTCGCCTCTCAGCTATGGAGGCTGTGATGGGGTTTGAAAAGCAGAACGAGGGGGCTAACGGTAGCTTCGATGAGTTCTGGGGTAGCAAAGGCTTCGACCAGTATATTAAAACGGTAATGTGGACCAAGAAGAACAACAAGGGCGCGAAGATCACCAAGAAGGCTCCCATCCTCAAAGGAACTGTATCCACGGACAAGGAAGAGATCCTTGAGATTGAGGAATTTGTTGGAGACCCACAAGCCACTCTCTTCCTAGAGGAAATGTCTTATATACTCACACCCTTACAGCAGGAGATTGTTACCCTTGTGGTGCAAGACCCTACTTACATTAAGCCTAGCGGCAAGATGAACGTCAAGCGTCTGGCTGAAGAGCTAGCCCTCACTTGGTTCGAGACTGATAAACAGATCAAAGGTATCGGATCTTTAATGGAGAATGAGCTATAATATGTACGAATACAAGATTTTCGAGGCACCCACTAAAGAAAGAAATATTACGGTGCTCAACGCTCTGCTAGAATCATTATGCGATCACGGGTGGGAACCTGTGGAAGTAGATACCGAACTCATGCAGATACTTGCTAAGAGACTAAAAAATGAAACACTCCTTGATTAAAAGTTTGATCGGACTCCCTGTTTTGGGAGCAGTAATTATGGTCCTAGTTGCGGCTAGCCCAACGCAAAAACTAACCTACCCCCGCAGATGGATTCCTATGTGGGAAGGAAAGCGTGAGAGCATTATGATTCACACGGACAACATTGTCACCGTGAAGCCTATGTTTAACCCTAGTTTACTACTAAAAAGCAACAAGATTAAGAACTCACAGGCTGGGTTCCTCGAAGTTACACTCGCTTGCGGAGAAAAGCTAGAGATCTATGAACCTTTTGAAGAGTTTATGGAGCGCATTAGGAGGAGCCAATGATTAGTAATTGCGTAGACCTGTGGACTGAGATGGTAGGTTCACACGATTTAAATGAGGTACAAGCTAAAGCAGCAATAACAAATGCTCTCGATGAAGCAAACGGGATCGAGGTTTTGTTTGGCGAATCTGCAACAGGAGTATCCCTTAAAGGAATGTGTGCTGGATACACAGGCGCATTCACTAAGTATACTTTGAGTTGGGGCTTTAGCTACCCCCAGTTCAATAACATCTTGGCAGAAGCAAACAAGGAAGCTGTAGATGCTTATACGGAGATCAACCCGTAAAATTAGAAACATTCGAGGACACTTATGACATCATTAAATAAAAATAAAATGCTAGAAGCAGACACTAACATGATTAACGCAATTAATCTTGCAAGAGAGGCTGCAATTGGTCTGTTTGGAGAAATCTCCGAACTAGAGGAGAAGTTAGCAGCTAAGGAGCAAGACCCTGACGTTATTAAGCCCCCAGAAGCTCCTATTGCTGGGGAATCACAACAACTAACTCTAACTGTTGTACCTCAACAAGACAATAAAGGTTGGGGAGACGCAATCTTTTATAAGAATGATGAACCTTCTACTTTAAGAGATCAAGTAATTGTTTGTGGTGGAAGAAGTGGAATCATTAATGCTAAAAAGGAAGAGTTTAAAGTTGATTGGGATAATCTAACATTCACTCAAGGTCAGTATCCTACTGGATGGGGAGCTAGTGTTGGTAAGGTAGTAGGTGAGATTAAAAACTGTACCTTTGTTAAGCTAGGAGAGACTAAGGCTACTGCTTCAACAACTCCTAAAGACGGTCACAGTATTTACGCCAAGCCTAATGGAACTCTCTTAGTAGAGGGAAATAAGTTCTTATCCTGTGGTGGAAACTCTCAGTTCGCAGCTAGACCTTGGGAGCAAGATATGCCTCATGACGTAAAGGTAACATTCCGTAAGAACCTATGGGATAACTGCTCTTGGAATCCTACTGGTCATGGAGGCGGTGGATCTTTTAACATTGCTTTCTACGCTGGGTGTGAGGAAGGTTCTGAGGTTGTAGTTACTAACAACATTTTCCATAACGATGTT
>Ga0129327_10001048_pt1 | contig 16509 bp, 17 predicted proteins | sample CPBDNA_6_FD_111799 | JGI IMG/M metagenome (GOLD analysis project Ga0129327, IMG submission 111799) | Freshwater to marine salinity gradient microbial communities from Chesapeake Bay, USA - CPBay_Spr_31_0.8_DNA | ecosystem: Environmental > Aquatic > Marine > Coastal | place: USA: Chesapeake Bay... | reverse complement strand
TTTTCAGCGGTCGTTTCTTTTTATGAAGTGAAGAACTGGACACCCGACCTTCGGACAATATTCCACTTCCACCGCACACGGGATGACCCTCCCGCGTGTCCTAATGCCTCAGGGCATCCTGTAGCGGTGGAAGTGGTTATTCTCTCATTCAAAAATCAGTCAGTTATGTAAGTTTGGGGCTACGCTTTGATCAACTCATGCGATGCCTCTTTGGCGCTGCATGCATTCATAAACCAATGAAAACAGGTCCGCGTGATGCAGACCTGCTTCAGCTATTTATTCGTGTGCAGCGTTATCTCAGCCTTACCCTTGCAGCATGCTCAGCACATTTTTCTTCGACGCGTTGGCTTGGGCCAGCATCGCGGTCGACGCTTGCTACAGGATCTGGTTTTTGGCTAGATTTGTGGTTTCCAATGCAAAGTCTGCGTCCTCGATCCCGCCTCTGGCAGCCGACAGGTTGGACGAGATGTTGGTCAGATTGTTGAGAGTGTGCGTCAAACGGTTGGCGACCGAACCCTATTCAGATCGTTGGTTATTTATTTGTCCGATAGCAAGGTCAATATAAATTAAAGGATCTGTTGTACTGCCCGCACTGTCAATCCCCACGGACACTGCGGGAGCATTTGGAGTATCACCATTATACAGAAATAAAGAATAAGAATCTATTTCATCATTTGAAACGGCAACATTATCGGCACCAGCCGTCTCAGCGCCAATTTGAAATGTAAAGTCTGTCTGATACCGTTTATTAAAACTGCTGGTATAATCTGTCATGCCATATTCAGGCAGACGACGGCTTGCCGCTGGCGACCACCAACTCTGGCATTGGCGCCGACACCCCGCCGAAAAGCACACGAACATTCAAGGTTGGGGGATAACCCGCCCCAGACCCTGCCGCATAAGTGCCAGCTCCACACGGTGCGCGATTTTCAACAGCGCCAGATCACCATGCGGGCGCCCCACCAGTTGAACACCAAACGGCATCCCGGCATGATCAAGTCCACAGGGCAGAGTGACCACCGGACAGCCAGTAAGCGAGAGCGCCGAAGTGATCGCAACCCAAGCAAAATACCCCTCAAGCGGCGCGCCGTTGATTGTATCGGGATGGTTTTGCCCAAGCGGAAACGGTGTCACCGCAGTGGCGGGGCAAATCAACACGTCAATTTCGTCAAACAGCGCCTGAAACCGCCGATAGATCCGGGTATGAGCCGCATTGGCCCAAGCGGCATCCGTCAAACTATAGCGCTCAGCATCCCGCACATTGCCAATTACATTCGGCCCAATTTGCCCAGCATTTTGCGCCACCAAAGCCCCATAAGAGGCGGCCATGCTTTCGGCCCGCAGTATTTTAAAAACTTCGGTGGTCTCAGACAGATCGATGTCCACCGGCGCGCTGGCACCAAAACACCCGGACACCACAGGCAGGCGCTGCGCAAACACATCGCGGATCGCATCATCAATAGCCGCCACCCCTAAGTCGGTGGAGAACCCCACGCAAAGCTGCGCAGGATCCGTGGCGGCATCACCGTTCTCAAACGCCACAAAATCAAAGCCAGTTGCGGGCGATGAAAGCGGATCAGCAGCGTCGCGTCCTGCAATGGCCGATAACATCAACGCCACATCTTCAACCGTCCGCGCCATCGGACCATCGCACCAAAGTGGCGAAAACCCCGACACATAAGACCGCGACGCGACCACACCGGGGGTTGGGCGCATGCCCACAACGCTGCAAAATGATGCTGGGATACGCAGACTGCCTCCCAAATCAGAGCCGGTCGCCAATGGCGCCATATCGCAAGCCAATGCAGCAGCCGACCCGCCAGATGAGCCGCCGCTGGTCAGCGCCGGATCAAACGGGTTACCAGTGGCGCCAAACACCAGATTGCGGGTGTTCGCCCCGGCCCCAAACTCGGGCGTATTGGTCTTGCCAAGCACAATTGCGCCCGCCGCTTTCAACCGTTCAACAATCAGCGCATCCTTGTTGGGCACGTGGTCGGCAAAACAACGGCTGCCATAAGTTGTGCGCAGCCCAGCAGTATCCATAAGATCCTTGATCAGCACCGGAAGCCCGTGCAACGGCCCACAGGGGCCGCCGTTGGCCCGCGCCGCATCACAGGCAAGCGCCTGTTGTCTGGCGTGATCAAAACACGGGGTCACCACGGCATTGACCTGCGGATTCACATCATCAATCGCGGCGATACAATCGGTCAGAAGATCCACCGCCGCCAACTCACCGACGCCCAGCATCTGGCGCATTTTAACCGCAGACAACCTGTTGTAATCAGACATAGCACCCCTGCACCCCAGCCCTTATTTCGCAAGGCCACCCAGCTCCCCCCACGGTCCCCCACGACCCCTTGCCGAGTGAACTGCAAAGCCGGAGCCGTGATCACAAGCGAACCGTTTAAAACGCGTTGAACGTCAATGTAGTCAAAGACCGTTCAATATTGGCAATGCCCAGAAGATTGTCATTGATATACTTACCCACATCCTGATCTGCTGGGATATACATTTTCAGGATCATGTCATAGTCGCCGCTGGTCGAATACAGCTCTGAATGCAGCTCACGCAGCACGATATCTTCGGCGACTTGATAGGTTTTTCCAGGTTTACAGCGAATTTGAATAAACACGCAGGTGCTCATGACAGACCTCGTTTAGTTTTTTGTAAGCTGTCACAACACGGCGCGCGGTGCAAGCGACTTGGCGTGGGCCCTTGCAATGTCTATAAGAAGGCAAATCACAGGATAAACACTCAATGCGCACCGCCAGAATTACCCGCAACACTGCCGAGACCCAGATCACCATCGACCTCAATCTTGATGGGGCAGGTACATATGACAACCAAACCGGGGTCGGTTTCTTGGATCATATGCTTGACCAGTTGGCCCGTCATGCAATGTTCGATCTAACAGTTCGCGCCAAGGGCGATCATCATATCGATGATCATCACACCGTCGAAGATACCGGCATTGCACTGGGACAGGCGCTTGTGGAGGCGGTGGGCGACAAAAAAGGCATTCAACGTTATGGAAGTTGCCTGTTGCCGATGGATGATGCGCTGGTACGCTGTGCGCTGGATCTGTCTGCGCGGCCCTATTTAGTCTGGGGGATCGACCTGCCAACCGAGCGGATCGGCCAGTTTGATTGCGAATTGCTGCGCGAATTTTTTCAAGCCTTGAGTACGCATGGCGGCATCACCCTGCATGTTGATCAGTTGCATGGTCTCAACAGCCACCATATCGCAGAGGCCACCTTTAAATCCGTGGCCCGCGCGCTGCGTGCGGCTGTGGCCATAGATCCACGCAGCGAGGGCCAGTTGCCCTCGACCAAAGGGGCGCTTTAATCACCATGACCACAGTCATAGTCGATTACGACAGCGGCAATCTGCACTCGGCCCACAAGGCATTTCAGCGGATGGCCGAAGAAGTCACATCGGGACCGGTAGTGCTCAGTTCCGACCCCGACGTGGTGCGCCGCGCCGACAGATTGGTGCTGCCTGGCGATGGGGCATTTCCCGCGTGCCGCACCGCCTTGTTCGACCACCGCGGTTTGTTCGAGGCTCTCGAAGAGGTCGCGATCCGAAAAGCCAAACCATTTTTGGGTATTTGTATCGGCATGCAGATGATGGCCAGTCGCGGTCTGGAATATACCCCAACCGACGGGTTTGACTGGATCACCGGCGAGGTGACGAAAATCACCCCAACCATCCCCGCTCTGAAAGTCCCGCACATGGGCTGGAATGACCTGATACTAGACGCCCCCCACCCAGTGTTTGACGGCATCAAAACAGGAGATCACGCTTATTTCGTGCATTCGTACCACATGCAGGTCTTGCAAGCCGAACAGCGCCTGGCCCATGTCGGATATGACGGCGAGATCACAGCGATTATCGGCCGCGACAATCTTTTGGGCATGCAGTTTCACCCCGAAAAAAGCCAGAAAACCGGCTTAAAACTGATTGCTAATTTTTTAAAATGGGCGCCCTGAAATGACGCGGATCTACTTGACCCGTTGCCACGTGCCTCCGTCGCGGCAAATTATCAGTATACAGCCCTTCACTTGCAATTTATCCCCCGATAAGACCAGTTTCGAAGAATAGGTCTTATCGCGATCCGGAGCCCAAATCTTGCCACCACCATATTTACCGTTGCCTTTGGATTTCATACCCCAAACAATCAGCTTACCAACATTCTCGCTGCTGATTTGTTTTCCTGATGGGTCAAAGCTCTTAATCAGGGTGCCACAGATCTTACCGTCGCAATCCTGCATCTCAATGTGACCAAATTTGCCATTATCATCCGCCGTCGACTGCCAGATACCAAAAAGCGGGTCGGCCTGCGCCATCCCAACCGTCAACAACAAGGCCAATGTGCTCATATATAAATGTTTCATAAACTCTCTCCTCAGTTCGCCCACAGCATGCGCGTATTGACGGCCCATTGGCAAGACCGTTTTGTGGCCGCGTTGCATTTCATGCCACGGCATGCCACACGCAGGCAAATACCACCACCTGATGAGGCAAAAGATGATCTTATATCCCGCAATTGATCTGAAAGATGGCCAAGCGGTGCGCCTGCTGCGTGGTGACATGGAAAAATCCACCGTCTTCAACAACGACCCCGCTGCGCAGGCACTGGATTTTGCAAATGCGGGGTGTGAGTGGCTGCATCTGGTCGATCTGAACGGCGCGTTCGAGGGCGAACCGGTCAACGCTGGCCCGGTTGAAGCGATCTTGGCACAAAGTAAAATACCAGCGCAACTGGGCGGTGGTATCCGCGATATGGCAACGATTGAGCGCTGGCTCGACAAGGGGTTGGCGCGTGTTATTTTAGGGACGATCGCAGTTGAAAATCCCACGTTGGTCCGACAGGCGGCCAAAGCTTTTCCCGGTCAGGTTGCCGTTGGTATTGATGCCCGCAACGGCCGTGTCGCCACCAAGGGCTGGGCCGAGGAAACCGATGTAATGGTTACCGATCTGGCAAAGTCATTCGAAGACGCCGGTGTTGCGGCAATTATCTATACCGACATCAACCGCGACGGGGCGATGCAAGGCCCCAATATCACGGCGACTACGGCTTTGGCCCATGCCGTATCCATTCCGGTGATTGCCTCTGGTGGTGTGTCGTCATTGGACGATTTAATCGCGCTACGCGATTGCGGTGCGGATTTGAACGGAGCCATTTCAGGCCGGGCGCTGTACGATGGTGCAATTGACTTGGCGCAAGCGCTCGAGGCCCTGAATGCTTAAGACCCGGATCATCCCCTGTCTTGATGTCGCCGATGGCCGCGTGGTCAAGGGCGTGAACTTTGTCGGCTTGCGCGATGCCGGTGATCCGGTGAATGCGGCGCGGGCCTATGATGCAGCAGGCGCGGATGAATTGTGCTTTCTCGACATCCACGCCACCCATGAAAACCGCGGCACGATGTTTGACATGGTGCGCCGCACCGCCGAGCAGTGCTATATCCCGCTGACCGTGGGGGGCGGTGTGCGCAGCAGTCAAGACGTACGCGCGCTTTTGCTGGCCGGAGCCGATAAGGTCAGTTTCAATTCTGCCGCCGTGGCCAACCCCGATGTGGTGGCCGAGGCCGCCGATCAATTTGGCAGCCAATGCATCGTATGCGCCATCGATGCCAAAACCGTAGCCCCCGGCAAATGGGAGCTGTTCACCCACGGCGGACGCAAACCCACTGGTATTGATGCGGTGGCCTTTGCCACGCTGATTGCCGAACGCGGCGCGGGCGAGATTCTGCTGACCTCGATGGACCGCGATGGCACCAAGGCCGGCTTTAACCTACCGATGACCCGCGCCATTTCAAACGCGGTGAGAGTGCCGGTGATCGCCTCAGGCGGGGTCGGCAATCTGGACCATCTGGTCGAGGGCGTCACCGAGGGCGGTGCATCAGCCGTACTAGCCGCATCGATCTTTCACTTTGGCGAATACACGATTGCCGAGGCCAAGGCACATATGGCCGCAGCCGGTCTTGCCATGAGGATTGAACCATGACCCTAGAAGACCTTTTTGCCAGTATCGAGGCCCGCGCAACCGCCGACCCCGAAACGAGTTGGACCGCCAAATTATTGGCCAAAGGCCCCGAGAAATGTGCCGAGAAGTTTGGTGAAGAGGCGATTGAGGCGATCATAGAGGCAGTGAAAGATGACAAAACGCAGCTTACATCAGAGGCGGCAGATGTGTTGTTCCACCTGTTGGTGATGCTGAAATCGCGCGACGTGGCGCTTAGTGATGTAATGGATGAACTGGCGCGACGTCAGGGCCAGTCAGGACTGAGCGAGAAAGCCGCGCGCGATCCATGATGCGCGGCTTGGTCGAGGCCACATTCTGCCGATAAAATAGCGTCACAATCCAAAATGATAGCGCTACGACAGCGTTTATTGACAGACAGCGGCACATGCGGTCCAACGCAACGAGCGCCCTTGCTGATATTGGCCTAAATCCTCCAGTGCCTTCCCCCACGTTAGCGCCATGGTTTCCACATTTCAACGCGCTTACAGCACCAGTTTCGATGAAATAATGCCCGTATTAAAACCGCCTCGGCGCAATTCACCAAACAGGCGTTGATATTCAATTTTAGGACAGCGGTTTTGTACAACGTCTAACCCGCGCGCCTCGGCGATTGCGCCGGTTTGTGCGTGTTGCACCCCAAATTGCATCCAGATGGTGCGCAGCGTCGGGAACAACCGCATCGCATCGTCGGCGATCTCTGGTACAGCCTCGGACCGCCGGAAAATATCAACCATATCAACCGGTGCATCGATCTCGGACAGATGGGCTTTAACGGTTTGTCCAAACAGCGTCTGCCCGGCATAGGCCGGGTTCACCGGCAAGACGTGAAACCCGCGCAGACCGAGATAGCGGGCCACAAAATTACTGGCGCGCACCGGATTTGCCGAAACGCCCACCAAAGCAATCACTTTGGTACGCCTCAGAATGTCGCGCAAAAATGTATCGGAATAACGAAATGTCATAGACAGATCATATCGTATCTCACGCGGCTGCAAAAGCCCTGTTTGCGCCAACATAGTCCCTTGGTTAATTTTTTATGTGCCATGCATTATCACCGCATAAACCCCAACAGTGCGCACCCCGAGAGACCTCCGGCAGTTTCAAAGCTAACCAACTGACAAACTAGATGTAAATCCTGCTGTCTTGACCGGGGCTTCTGGTTTTACCGTTCCGCCAGATCAGACGCCGCAAGGGTGGGTTCTTTATGATGAAGATCGTAGACCTGCTCTGAGCGGTCCACTCCGATAATCCTGCGTTTACGGCGCAAAAAAAACTTACTCCACCCTTGCCAAGTGCCCACGGATGGGGCGTCACTGTCGCGTAAAAAGCGGTTTTTCCATAGCGGAGGCAACGGTAAGCCACAATCTTCGGCACGGCCCAGCAACCACACCAACGAAATATTTGACAGCGGCCGTGATGCGGAGAAACCACCCACTTGTCCCCCGATATCAGCATGGCTGCCGCGAAACCACATCTGTTGCATCTGTCCGGGCCAACCTTTCGAACTGTACCATAGAATAGGTGCGAATACCTGCCGGTTTTCATCGGCGGCCAAGGCCTGATATCCATGTTTGACGCTCATGGGTAAATGATGATCGTGAAACAAATGCCGAGCCGCTGTCCAGCGCGCAAACAGCGGCAGATGGTTGCCCAGCGCCCGCACCGTATCCCAGACTGCAATCATTTCGACCGGCGTGTCTTGGTGACAATATAAGTCCTTGAACCGGGCGGCAAAAGAACTGTCTGCCCCTTGCTGGTAATGGCGATAAGCCTCGCGGATATTGCGCATCGTGGCCTGTTCGGCACGCAGCAAGCCAACCTTGTCAATCACACCCGCCAGCGACCGCACCGCATAGGCCCCGCGCGAATATCCGATCAAGTAAATGCGGTCACCGGGCCGGTAGCGCGAGGCCAACACGCCATAGGCACGGCGGATTTGTTCATTGATGCCGCGCCCCAATGCCACCTCAAGCGCCGAAGACCAGTCACGCCATTGAATGCCTGGCTCATAATGGACCGAGGCGGCACCGGTTTCACAGACCAGTTTATAGCTTATGCCGGCGTTTGTTTCATAGCCAGATGGCGTCAGGGCGCACATCGTCCCATCAATAATAATAACATGGTTGCGCGGCATGCGCGCCGCGCCCGTATCGGGTTTCGGAGCTTTGCGGTACCTGCCAAGCCAGCGCTGGAAAAATTCATTCAGCCGCGATCGCATTGTGGTTTAACATCTCCCATACGCGCTGAGGGGTGAAGGGCATATCAGCCTGACGCACACCTTGATCCCAAAGCGCGTCTTGGACGGCATTGGCCACAGCGGCAAGCGCGCCCACGGTGCCAGCCTCACCACAGCCTTTCATGCCCATCGCATTTGCCGTCGATGGCACCGCCTCGGTATCAAAGCGCACCAGCGGGATATCATCGGCGCGTGGCATCGCGTAATCCATGAAGCTGCCAGTCAGCAACTGACCGTTGTCGTCATAGACCACATGTTCGGTGATTGCCTGACCAATACCTTGGGCCACGCCGCCATGCACCTGCCCCTCGGCCAGCATCGGATTGATCAGATTGCCGAAATCATCGACCACGCTGTACCGCTCAACCGTGACAACCCCCGTATCAGAATCGATCTCAACCTCGGCGACATGACCGCCGTTGGGATAGGACCGCGCCGGCAGTGTCGCCCGGGCCTGATGGCGCAGCAGATCAAGGCGGCCATCCTCTCGCGCCATCTCGGCCAGGTCGAGAAAGCTTGGCGTCAGATTGGACCCGGCAGCGCGGAAAGTCTCGTCATCAAAGCTGACCTGATCTTCGGCCACGCCCATTTTACCGGCCACATAGGGCGTAAACGCCGCAATCATTTTCGCCACCGTGGCCAGCGTTGCATTGTTCTGAACCGTCACCGAACGCGATCCCCCAGTGCCGCCACCCTTGGCAATCAGATCGCTGTCGCCCTGCACCACGCCAATGCGGTCTGCAGGAACCCCGGTCTGATCAGCCAGAAACTGGGCATAGACAGTTTCATGGCCCTGCCCATTGGATTGTGTACCAACAAAAATTGTCACCGTCGCATCCTCATTAAATCGTATATCCGCACTTTCTTCAGGATCGCCGAGAATACTTTCAATATAGTAACACAATCCCTGCCCGCGCAACTTACCTGCCGCAGCACTATCCGCTTTGCGTTGCTCAAAACCGGCTTTATCCGAGGTCTGTTCGACACGGTTCAACAGCCTGTGAAAATCACCCACGTCATAGGTTTCACCACTGACGGTGGTATAGGGAAACGCCGCCGAAGGGATGAAATTGCGCCGCCGCAATTCCCAAGGGTCCAGCCCCAAGTCGCGGGCAGCGCGGTCAATCAGACGCTCGAGCACATAAATTGCTTCGGGTCTCCCAGCCCCGCGATAGGCATCCACCTGCGTGGTGTTGGTATAAAACCCCTCAACCCGCAGCCAAGCCGCCGGAATATCATAGGCACCCGTCAGCACCTTGGAAAACAGCTCAGTTTGAATCGGCTGGGCGTATTGCGAATTATACGCCCCCATATTGCATTGGCTGTGCACCCGATAGCCGATCATCTTATAGCTGCTATCAAAGGCCAGTTCGGCGGTAGACACCAGATCGCGACCGGCATTGTCACTAAGCATCGCTTCACTGCGATCCGACATCCAGCGCACCGGGCGCTCAAGCTGTATCGCGGCATGGGCCACAACATAATATTCGGGATAGCTCATGGCCTTCATTCCAAACCCCCCGCCCACGTCGGGGTTGGTCACCCGCACCTGCTCAGGGGTGAGACCCAGCATCTCGACAAGGCGGTTTTTTTGGTTCCAAACCCCCTGCCCGTTGACAGATAAATGCAGACGGTTGTCACCCCATTCAGCAAAGCACCCGCGCGGCTCAAGCGAATTGACGATCACCCGGTTGTCGTCAATGCGCAAGCACACCCGGTGCGCCGCCTTGTCAAACGCCGCCTCGGTGGCGTCTTTGGTGCCAAAACCCCAGTCAAAGGCCCGGTTCTCAGGCGCCTCACTGTGCAGCGGCTCACCGCCGGCCTGAAGGCTCAGGTGCACCGGCAATTCCTCATAATCCACCACAACCTGTTCGGCGGCATCCCGTGCCAATTCAAGACTGTCGGCGATCACCACCGCCACTGCCTCCCCCGCAAAGCGCACCCGGTCTTGCGCCAGTAAGGGTCGCATCGGCGCCGCCCCTTGGCTGCCATCCAAATTGGTCACCGTGCTCGCTGTCATATCTAGCGCCACGCCCGCCGCCTGAAGGTCAGCGGCGGTTATCACCAATTGCACCCCGTCATGCATGCGGGCCGCATCCAGATCCAGCCCAACGATCCGCGCATGCGCAACCGGCGCGCGCAGCACATAGGCCACCAGTGCATCCGCAGGTGCAATGTCGTCAACATAGCCACCATGCCCAGTGAGAAAACGCACGTCTTCTACCCGATTGACCGACTGGCTCTTACCGAATTTTTCCACAACCATCCCCTGCCCTGTACTCTGCTACATCTAGCAGGACACTCGTATCTGTCCAGATCGGATCTGGCTCACCGAGGGGAAACTTTCCATCGACCCGATGGCGGGCCATCTTCTTTTCTGCCGGCGTCATCTCCGAAAGTGCCGGATGGCGACAAAATTACAGATCAGTGACCGCAACAATCTCGCACGCGCCATAGCCATTAAATGTGGTTGCCAGACTAAGAGAATACGCCCCTATTTCGGAAAACAGCAAATAATCGCCTTCTTGCACCGATTTCGGCAAATGCAGCGGCGACGGCAACTGATCAATACTGTCGCAAGTCGGGCCAAACGCCGTATAGGCAGCCGAAGGGTCGGTTAATTTGATACCGGCACGCCAAACCTGATAACGCTGAGAGACATCAAGATCGCGAAATTCGGATAAAAAACCATAGATACCATCGTTCAAAAACACAGTCCGCAGCCCGCGCAAAGCTTTGATCTGTGTTGCCAGCGTAAACGCAGAGGCCACCATCGCCCGTCCGGGCTCGCAGACAAGGGCCGGTGATTTGTCACCAAACAATCCTTTGGTGCAATCGCTAATCTGGGTAAAGACCCGTTCCAGATCTGGCGCCTGACGGTCGCGCCAAACCGCAAAACCACCGCCCACATTCAATCTGTCAAGATCAACTTCAGCCTGCTGTGACACCGCATGAGCCACCTCAATATACCGCACCCATGCCGCAGGATCGGTACATTGTGTTCCGGGATGAAAGGTCAGGGACGGGGTCAGTCCGCGCTGTTTAACACAGCGCAAAAGTGCCGCCACCTGTTCCGGATCAGCACCAAACTTCTCTCCGAAATTATAAGCAGCGCCGGCAACCGGAATATGCAGTCGCACCGCAATTTCAGCACCTGCTGGCAGCGTCCCTAATTTGTCCAACTCAGCCCGACTGTCGATCGCCCATGATTGCACACCAAAACGTTTTGCTTCAGCAATCTCGACCACAGATCGCACTGGGTTATGATAATGCAGGACCGCATTTGGCAGCGCCGCACGCACGGTTTGCATTTCAGCTGGAGAGGCCACATCAAAGGTGCTCAACCCAGCTGAGGCGAGATTATCAAGCACCAAAGAACTGGCATTGGCCTTAACCGCATAGGTGACAAGACCGTCAAAACCCGACAAAAAGCGCCGGTAATTTTCATGCAGAACTTTTGGGGAAAAATACAACACCGGCCGGTCTGAACGGCTTTGCCACAGATGCGCATGCAGCGAGGCGGCAATGGGAGAAGTAGAATACATTCAACAGCCTTTTGAAACATTAGTGTAAATACAGACCACTAGTATCCCATGGTTTTTGGTTGATATCATCAGTCAGATAACCCATTGTGATTGAAAATATAGGCAATATGACACTACTAACATGCAATTAGACGAAATTGATCAAGCCCTGATCGGGGCGTTAAGGACAAATGCACGGACCTCAGTTGCCCGTTTGGGCAAACAGCTTGGCATCGCACGCACCACGGTTCAGGCGCGCATTGACCGGCTGGAGGCCCGAGGCGTCATTGCGGGATATACTCTGCGCCTGGGCGCGGCAGGACGCCCGGCCCTGCGCGCCACTGCGCTGGTCACGATTGAGCCCCGCGCCGCGGCGGAGGTGCTGCAGCGATTGAAATCGCTCAGTAATGTCATGGCTGTCCATACAACGTCGGGGCGGTTTGACCTGCTGGTGCAGATCACAGCGACCAGCACCGAGGAATTGGATTTTACACTGGATCATATCGGTGGGGCCAAAGGCGTGAAAAGTTCTGAAAGTCTGATCCATCTCTCCACTAAAATCAGCCGTGAGGCTTGAGAGCCACACCAAGACCAAGCGCCGCAATAGGCCAGCAGATAATGACCGCTCCTTAAATTGGGGTGTCACTTAGGATAAAGATGGCCGTTGTGATCAATCAAGGCGCACCGAGCGGAGCTGACCAGCCTCAGCGCAACCTCTGTTCAGTGATCACATCAAAAAACAGCGCCTTTTTATCCTCAAAACTGACGGCAACCTCAGCGCCCACAGGCAATATATCCTCTGCCCGCGTCTCGACCACCAACCGCTCACCAGTCGGTGTGGACAGATACAGATAACAAACCCCGCCCAGATGTTCACAAATTTCCACACTCAACCCCACACCGGGAATGGTCCCAGTGCTAGAACCGGTGCTTAAATCGGTGCTGGCTGTCAAAATTTGGGGGCGCAGCCCAACCAACACAGGCCGGCCAGTATCATGAGCCAGCGCAATCGGTGCCGCAATTGTCAAATCATTCAGGGCTGTAATCCGCACACGGCCCTGTTCAATAACCCCGTTTAGGAAATTCATCGCAGGCGACCCGATAAAGCCTGCAACAAATTTATTGGCAGGATCATTATACAGATCCACCGGCCGGCCAGCCTGTTCGATCACCCCCGCACGCAGTACAACGATTTTATCCGCCAGTGTCATTGCCTCGACCTGGTCGTGGGTGACATAGATCATCGTGGCACCAATTTCTTTGTGCAGGCGCGCAATTTCAACCCGCATATCAACGCGCAATTCGGCATCAAGATTTGACAGTGGCTCATCGAATAAGAACACTTCGGGGCCACGGACAATCGCCCGCCCGATAGCCACCCGCTGCCGCTGGCCACCGGACAGGGCCTTGGGTTTGCGGAGCAAATAGTCGTCAAGTTGTAATATCCGACTGGCCTCAGTGACTTTAGCTTTTATTTCCACCTTGGGAACCCGGTTCATTTTCAGACCAAAGCCCATATTTTCGGCCACTGTCATATGCGGGTAAAGCGCATAGGTCTGAAATACCATAGCCACGCCCCGGTCAACCGGATCGGCATGCGTGACGTCGCGTGCACCGATAGAAATCTGCCCTTTGGTGGTCTCCTCTAGGCCTGCGATCATCCGCAGCAGCGTTGATTTCCCGCAGCCAGAAGGCCCTACAAAAACGCAAAACTCGCCATCTTCCACGGTGAGATTTACACCATGTATCACTTGGGTCTCTCCGTAGGACTTCACCAAATCGGTTAACTCTATGACTGACATTGATCCTCGCTCTCTGACGGTTTTTAGGGGGAAGGGAATTGCCAATGTTCTGCAGCCCTTGAAATTTCTTTGGCTTGCAAATGTAGGATGGACGCAAATTTATGCAGATCGGCAAGGGCGGCACGCTGGGTCGAAGAGGTCAGCGACAAGCCACCGATGGGCCGGCCTTTGCTCGACAGGATTGGCACAGCCACACAGATAATACCGGTCTCGTGTTCTTCGCGGTCAAAGGCCATGCCCTGTTCTCGAATGATCGCCAACTCGTCGCTTAGAGCCGATGCATTGGTGATCGTGTGCCGCGTATGCGCGAAATAACCCTGTTGTTGAATGGCCATTCTGCGTTGATCGTCTGGCAAAAACGCCAGCATTGCCTTGCCAATGCCTGTGCAATATCCTGGGCCAGTTTTACCGGCTTGCGAAAACATCTCGATCGGATCCGCGGCGTTGCGCTTATCCAGATACAAAACCTGCCCATTGTCCAGCTGTGCCAAGTGAATGGTTTCATCCAATCGAACAGCAAGCGCATCCACAAAAGGCCGCGCGATCGGCGCCAGCGAGCTTTGTCGCCAGGCGGCATGTGCCAGAGTGACCAGACGCAGCCCTAATGAATAGGTCTGCCGGTCTCGATCATACGACAACATTTCTTGTCGGAGCAGTGTGCGCAACAGACGGTGCAAAGTAGCTTTGGGATGGGGAGAGTCTGCCAAGAGTTCAGTAAACCGCACAGGGCGTTTTTTTTCCGCAACCCTGTCTAAAAGCTCGAGCGCCTTTCCGACAGTTCCATCCGAGGTGGTTACCTTATCCAAAAACCGCTCCTCCCTTGGCACGTTTGAAACGCGCCCTGAAACAAATTCTTGACAAGAATAACGGAAACAATTCATAGTTTCAATAGTCGGAATAGAGTTCCAATAAATGGAACAAAAATAAAAACGACCCCAACGCTTAAAATTAGGAGGAAACCCGTGTTATTTAATGTCAAAAAGACGGTTGCTGCCGCGACGGCCTCGACCCTGCTAGCGACCGGTGCCTTTGCCGGCAGCCACGCATTGTCAGGCGATCTTGTAATTTTTTCGGACATGTCAAACCCAGCGCCCCGCGCTGTGATGGAAGGGATGATTGACCGCTTTGGCGCAATGCACCCGAACCTGAACATCGATCTGACAGTGATCGACCGAGAAAATATGAAAACCCAGATCTTAAACTTTACGTCAGCAAACGCGCCTGATTTGACAAACTGGTACGCCGCCAACCGGATGATCCCTTTTGTAGATGCCGGCCTGTTTGAAGACGTGAGCGACCTGTGGGCCGAGGACGAGTTCGTCAACAATCTGGCCTCGACCAAAGGCGCCTTGACCCTAGACGGCAAACAGTGGGGTATTCCTTATTCCTATTATCAATGGGGTGTGTATTACCGCGAGGATATCTTTAACGAGCTGGGTCTGACCGAGCCAACCACATGGGCCGAAGAAAAAGCCAACTGCGGCAAAATCGTCGCCTCGGGCCGGGCCTGCTATACCATTGGCACGAAATACCTTTGGACGGCCGGTGGCTGGTTTGACTATATCAACCTGCGAACCAACGGCTATGATTTCCACGTGCAATTGGCCAATGGCGAAATTGCCTGGACCGATCCACGGGTGCGCCAGACATTTGCAAACTGGCGCGAACTGATCGACATGGGCGCGTTTGTTAAAAATCACCAAACCTATAGCTGGCAGGAATCGTTGCCGTTTATCGTCAATGGCGACGCGGCCGCTATCTTGATTGGTAACTTCGCGGTTGCGCCCCTGCGCGAAGCCGGTCTGAACGACGGCAAACTAGATTTCTATCAGTTTGTTTCGATCAACCCCGATGTTGCACTGGCAGAGGATGCGCCAACCGACACATTCCACATCCCCAGCCTTGCGAAAAACAAAGAGAACGCAAAAGAATTCATGCGCTTTGTGGTTTCGGCCGAAAACCAGACCCTGATCAACGCCGGCGACGCGTTGGGTCAGCTGCCAATCAATGCGCAGTCTGCCGTTGATGATGATAAATTCCTGAATCAAGGCTTTGCGATGCTCAGCACAAACTCTCCGGGCGGTGTCGCACAGTTTTTCGATCGCGATTTCCCGGCTGAGATGGCAGGTATGGGCATGGAAGGTCTGCAGGAGTTTATGGTATTCCCAGACAATCTTGATGAGATTCTAGAGCGTCTGGAAAGTGCACGCGCTGACATCTATTAATCTGCAAATACACAATCTTGGGGCATCGTGAGACGCCCCAAGACCGCATCTGTTTATACGAGGTGGCCATCAAACCTTGGAGGAATAACGGTTGAGCGTCACATCGCAGCACATCAGAGCCAAACCGCTTTGGAACCAGAAAAAACTAATGCCTTGGCTGTTTCTCATGCCCGGCATTCTATTTTTTGGAATCTATGTTGTTTTTCCCATTTTTCAAAGTTTCAATATATCGTTCTATAAATGGAGCGGTCTGGGCGAGCCAAAATATATCGGCTTGAAAAACTACGTAAAACTGTTCAGCGACCGCGCTTTTGAGATCTCTTTGTGGAACAATCTCAAATGGCTGGTTCTTTATCTGCTGGCCATCCCGACGGGACTGGCCATCGCGTTGTTTCTCAACCAAACCGTGACCGGAATCCGGCTTTATAAATCATTGTTTTTCTTTCCGTTCGTTATCAGTCAAGTCGTAGTCGGATTGGTATTTACTTGGTTTTATGATCCAACCTTTGGCTTGCTCAACACAATCCTTACCTCTTTAGGTTTTGCCCCCGTCAACGTCTTGGGGGACCCGACGCTTGTCACCTATGGGATTATCCTTGCAGGGTTATGGCCACAGACTGCTTATTGCATGATCTTGTATCTGACCGGGTTAAACACGGTTGATGCCGATCAGGTGGAAGCCGCCCGCCTGGATGGG
>Ga0129327_10001045_pt1 | contig 16559 bp, 14 predicted proteins | sample CPBDNA_6_FD_111799 | JGI IMG/M metagenome (GOLD analysis project Ga0129327, IMG submission 111799) | Freshwater to marine salinity gradient microbial communities from Chesapeake Bay, USA - CPBay_Spr_31_0.8_DNA | ecosystem: Environmental > Aquatic > Marine > Coastal | place: USA: Chesapeake Bay... | reverse complement strand
GTAATACCAGGTGCTTTTGTCGTCGCCAGATAGAAAGCGAAAAGTACCCCAGAGCCAGTGATAGAGATGGTCGGCTTCGAGCATGCGGATAAATTTGTGCTGGGTTAAATGGTTGGCGCGAAACACCGACATGCGTCCGGTGAGGGTCAAGACTTTGTTGGCCACTGAATGGGATTGCATGGCTATACGGCGCTGGGCGAAGCGCATAGTGAGCCAAGACTGGATCCATTTCGGCCCGTAGCAGATCACTTCTTCATCGGTAGTGATGGCTTGGAGCTCGGGGTCGTTTTTAAACAATGGGCAGCACTTTCTTAAAATGCCCGGCGCCAACACCGCATCACCGTCCATAAACACCACCAGATCGTCGCTGTGGATCCCTCTGCGAGACATGGCTCGCAGCACTAGACCTATGGCCATACGCTTGCCGGATAGGTTCTGTCGGATGATAACTAGTTCTAAGGGCAGGTGCTGAGCATGCTGGCGCAGATAGGTCATGATGATATCTTCATCAAAGGAATCACCAGAACCCAGCCACAATGTGGTTGCTACGCCGGATTTCTCAACTTCTCGACAGATGCTTTGAATAACCAATTCGGTGGTGTCTCGACGCTCGCGAAAGGTGGTCATCATAAAATGCATGTGTCGTGGTCGCCAGCCATCGCGCCAGACTTTATCTGCGCTGGCACGGATTTTAGGGAAACGCTTGCGTACATAAAACTCCGCTCGCAGAACATGAACAAGCCACCAGCTATAGCGCCATATCCCGAGGGTTCCGAGGGTTATGGTGATGGTCTTGAGTTCAGGATCCCAGATTTTGTTGGGCAGCCAGATCACTGCTAAGACACAGAGGCTGATGTAGATCGCGAGTTGGAGTTGGGCTTTTTTATGCCATTTGACCGGTTTGTCGGTGCTTTGCTCGCCGCTGATTAGGGCGCTGTAGTCACGTGCTGGCTGGTAGTCTTTCACAGCGCCTGCTGCGAGGACGGCCGCTGAGGGGAGGGCTGCTGGGTATTGGGCTGCTTAGTAAGGAGCTGCTTAGTAAGGGGCTGTGCTGCATTTTCCGTTAAAGGCTGTTTATCAGACAGATATTGAAGCACCGCTTGACTGATTTTTGAGGTGGCAAAGTGCACTTCTACAGGCAGGCCTGAGCGCACTTTGAGTCTGTCCGAGTTGTCCATTTCAAACTTGATTTCGACTCTTATACTGCGTTGAGGATCCCTCTCCTGGGTATAACTAAACTGCGATCTGGAGTCCCCGAGCCCATCTTTTCTAATCTCCGTCACATAGCCCAACCAGCGCCGGTCTAAGCTGGGCAAATGAACCTGTGTTAGCTGGTCTAGATAGATCAAGCGCGCTTCTTGCTCGGTAACAAATACATCGACTACTGGGGTTTCGTTGCGCTCAAAGAGCGCCAGAGTTTGTCCTCTTTTGATCACAGCACCCCGTTCATAATTCAGCTGTACCAGGCGACCCTCGCCCGGGGAGAGTATCGCAAGGTCCTCCTGATACTCATAGAGCGTTAGCAGATCCTGCATTGCCAATCGTACTTCCTGCTCAACCAGATCTATATCAATCTGCAGTAAACGGGCCTCAGTGCTGGCCAGGGATCCGGTAATATCGACGGTTAATTGATAGCGTTTACGCTGGGCTTCTAGTTCGAGTTTTTTCTGCTCTATATGGGTTTTAGAATCGGCTATTTGCTTGTTCAGTTTCGGTGATTCAATACTCAGCAGCGGTATACCTGCGGCGATCTGCTCATCGATGCGGCTGGAGACCTTAGTAATACGGCCATCCATCAATGACACGATCGATTCCAGCGGAGCAGAGGTGGCAGCGGTATCTACTTTTAGACTGAGGAAATTTTCATACACAGTCATCGTAAGCAGGCTAAACAGGCCCATGCCTAGGCTCACATAGAGCAGTGACATCATCAGCATACGCATTGGGTAGCGAGAGACCGGCAACTGCTGCAGTGGGCTAGGGCGGGGATCGGTGGAGACTGGTGTCACCGGAGAATCAATTCGCAAGATAGTATCTTTTAACGGTGTCATTGCGCCGCGAATCAACTGCTCTATAAAGTGATTCATCAGTTCAGTTTGGCGTTGATCTAGGCCGACAAACTGGCAGGCAAAGAGGTCAGTCTTTGGATCAATGCGCACGACGACGGCAACAACGTCAAAGGCAATCATAAAACCTTGGAAGGGCAATTCAAACTTCCACGGCAATGTGTCGCCAATCTTTAGATCATCATTCCATCGATCCCAGCTGCTGACATTAAAGCCACCCAAGCTCCAGTCCACCGCTGTATAGCGGCGGCCATCCTGGTATAAATTTAAAGGTGTAGCGACTCTATGATGTAATCGCTGACAGGCTTTCTCGCGTGTAATGTCCAAACAGTAGGGCCTTCCAGTGGCTGATTGTTTATCTCGCTGTTTATTCTGTTATACCTATATAGGCTCTAAAAACTATCGCAATTACTGGGCCAGTTCTGCTGCCGATTTTCACCTAGCTTTGACGCAGGTTAAAAACTGCATGCTAATCAGCAGGTTAGAAATCTATCTATAAGAGTATTTTGGCGGGATTGGCTACTAATTTGAGGACGGCTGCATTTTGCATTTGCACTATGCAATGCAAAGCGCCTGATAATTTTCAAATTGCAACGCAGTCTGCCTACTCAGGTTAACTCTCAGAACGCCTAAGACATTGATTTTAAATGGACTGTTATTCCTTTTTAAAAAGTTGGCGCGGCATTTGCTCTCTAATCGATTGAAGTTGCTACATCAGTATCAAAATTTGTAGCAACAGCTCAATAAGAATAAATGCATTAAAAGGATTTAATGGAAAATGGTGTTTTCGAGTAATATTTTTCTATTTCTTTTTTTACCGGTATTTTTGACGTTTTATTATTTGACGCCAGAGCGGCAGCGTTCATGGGTGATTTTGATCGGTAGCTATATTTTTTATGCCTGGTGGCGGGTTGATTTTTTACTGCTGTTTATGAGTGTCACCCTGTGGAATTTTTTTATTGGCCGGAGTATTGCAAACGCCGGTCCGCAGACTATTCCAGCTCGTCGATGGGTTGCTATTGGCATAATTGTTAACCTTTCTGTACTAGCCTATTTTAAGTATGCCAACTTCGGTGTTGCAACAGTGAATACGGCAATGAATGAGCTTGGGCTGGATCCATGGTTGCTAACCGCCGTGATCTTACCCATCGGTATTTCCTTTTATATTTTTCAGGCCATCAGCTACATCATTGATGTCTATCGAGGGGATACCCCAGCCACGGAGAATCTTGTCGATTTTGCTGCATTTATAGCGCTATTTCCCCAGCTTATTGCCGGGCCGGTTTTGCGCTACAAAGATGTCGCTAGCCAGTTTTCACAGCGCAGCCATACGCTAGATAAATTTTCTCAAGGCGCTCAGCGCTTTATGCTCGGCTTTGTTAAAAAAGTGGTAATTGCCGATACCCTAGCACCATTGGTCAATCAAGGATTTGCTCTGCAGGATCCGTCATTTTTTGATGCCTGGCTGACAATGCTGGCCTACACGGCTCAGCTGTATTTTGATTTTTCTGGTTACGCCGATATGGCGATTGGTCTTGGCCTGATGATGGGCTTTCGCTTTATGGAAAACTTTACTCACCCCTATATTAGCCAATCGATTACCGAGTTCTGGCGACGCTGGCATATCAGTCTCTCTAGCTGGTTGAGGGACTATCTCTACATTCCCCTTGGTGGTAATCGCCGAGGCCAGGTGGCCACTTATCGCAATTTGTTTTTGACCATGTTGTTAGGTGGTTTATGGCATGGCGCCAACTGGACATTTTTGATTTGGGGTGCATGGCATGGAGTGCTACTGGCCCTTGAAAAAGCGTTGGGCGTGGATACGTCGGGAACCCAATTTTCCCCATGGCGTTGGTTGCTATGCCTACTATTAGTGATGCTTGGCTGGGTGGTTTTTCGGGCGGAAAATATCACTCAGGCGATCAGTCTCTATGGGGCATTAATACCCAGCATGACGGCTCAAAACTTAGAGTTTAGCCCTGTCTATGGCAGCCAGATTAGCGCCTGGCAGCTCTGGGCATTGGCCCTGAGTTGGCTGCTTATTGTGCTGAGGGGTTTTTATCAACGCTATCAGGACCAACAAAAATCTCAGGGCGGCCCTGGGCTAACAGCTTTAGCTTCAACTCTTTATGCCCATTCCAATTCCAATTCCTATGCCTCTGCTGTCCTAATCGCACCGTTGTTTATGTTGGCGATATTTAAGTTATCAGCAGAGAGTTATTCTGCTTTTCTCTACTTTCAGTTCTAAAGGATGCCCATGACTGAGAGATTATTTAAACAGCTGATCGTCGCCCAGTTCCTGATGACAATATTTGGGGCCGGCCTTATGACTCTGCTAAATCTTGAAGCCCTCAAGTCTAGCGAGACAGATCATGGCACAGGCTTTGAGCGGAAGACGCTATTATCGGGTGAGCTTGCGCGGAATTTTGAACAGCACTACGACACCGAGTTTTCACTACGCGAGATTGGGCTAAATACCTGGGCGGCGTTTCAGTTCAGTGTTTTTAAACAGGCAAAGAAGGGTCTATTAATCGGTACTGATGGCTGGCTTTTCTCCGATGAAGAATTTATCGCCCACCCACGGGGACAGCAATCCCTGGATGCCAATATTGCCTATATGGTCGATGCTTCAGGGCAGTTAGCAAACAAAGATATAGCGCTAATAGTTGTATTAATACCCTCTAAAGCACGGCTGTTACAGGAGCAGGTTGGTAATCATCAACCGGCACTGTTGCAGCAAGAACTCTATCCAAAGGTGCTCAATAGTCTTCAGGAGCAGCATATCCCTGTTGTTGATGGACTGCAGGTAATGTCCAGTCACCCGCAGCCTGAATCCCTATACCTGAAGAGCGATACTCACTGGACGCCAGCGGGAGCAGGGCTTATTGCCTCCAATACCGCAGCACTGATTAATCAGCACCTGCCTGGGTTAAGTCTGACTCCAAAGCAATTTGTTACTGAAATCGCCGGACGCAGTTCTATTGCAGGGGATCTATTGAGCTTTTTGCCTCTAGCGCCATTTTTTGAGCATCTGCTGCCTGAGACGGAGAGCATCGACTTATTCCAAACCTATGCCGCAGAAGATGAGGCTGTTTTTGATAATGAGCCGTTATTTGCAGAACATAAAAGTTCAGAAGTGGTGCTTTTGGGCACCAGTTTCAGTGCTGACCGGCGTTGGAATTTTGATGGCGCTTTAAAACAGGCGCTGTCGGTAGATTTGGAAAACCTTGCTGAGCAGGGTCAGGGGCCGATTAGCCCCATGGTCAAATTTTTACAGTTACCACTCCCAGCGGAGCTGAAGTTAGTTATTTGGGAGATTCCCGAGCGCTACCTCACAGTTGCCTATCCACCGAGCGCTAAGCTTTAGACCCACAACATAAGGAAACGGAAATCCTATGGCCAACACAACGCTGCAGACAATAACCCGACTTATACAGGCTTTGGCATTCAGCTGCCTTGCATTCGCCAGCCTCGCCGATGAGGCTGCGCTCTACGATCTGGCGCCACCGGGCTCAGCATTTCTGCGCATAATTAACCTGCAGAAAAGTAAGCCTGACGAACCGATAACTGTGCGTATACAGGCCAAACGCCTCACTGCAGAAGTTTACTGCAGTGCCTCCAAGTTTATATATCTGCCCGCCGGTGACTACAACCAGCGAGTTGCCGGCCTGCGCTGGAAGGGCAGCCTGCAGGCTGGTAAGGGCTACTCCCTGCTACTCGCTGACAACAATGCAACCTTACTCAGGGATTATCGCGCCGAGAATTCACGCCGCGGAATGTTAGCGGTTTACAACTTTTCCAATCGTTCTCAAGTGAGTCTGCAAACTGCTAAATCCGCTCGACCAGTGTTAAGTAATATTTCCCAAATGGCCGCAGCAGCGAGGCCGATCAATCCACTTAAAAGTGCTTTCTCCGTGGTCGACAGCACCGCGACTGAAGAGGTTATTGCGCAGACTGAGGCGATGATTTTCCAGCCTGGGGTCTTATCCAGTTTGTTTATTTGCAACGACCAGAGCGGCCTATTCGCCCGCTGGGCCGATCCTGCGGGAGATGATTAAAAGATGTCGATTCAATTGTCGTGTAAATCATTGCTAATGTGTTGGGTGCTGGGACTAAGCTGTGCCTCACTAGGCACTACGCCTGTTACTGCCTCTGGCGATGCAGTGGCTGCCGAGACTGACAGCAGTTACACACCCACATCAAAGCAACTATGTGCCGCCGCCTCTCGCCCTGAAAACTATCGCGGTGCCTTTCTAAAAAGCTTTAAAACCTTACAACTGGGCAGCCAAGACTGGTTGTTTCGGGACATGGACCTTAAACGCGCCTATGGCCCGAGACCCGCCGGCTATAAAAGCTTGCAGCAGTTACAGCAAGTACTGCAGTCCCACGGCACTGCGCTGGTGATGGTGCCGATTCCGGGGCGACCACTGGTGCATCCAGAGTATCTGGGTGAGATTAACTACGATATACAGCGTGGCAGAAAGTCCTACAGCAATTATTTAGCGCAGCTCCGCGGCCTCAATATAGTGGTTCCGCAAATCGACAGCCTGTTTCAGCAGAATCAGATTAAGCCGCTGTTTTTTGCCCGTGACCACCACTGGAATCATCATGGTGCCCGCACCATTGCGCGGCTTACTGCCTATGCCATTAAGGCGAGTAAGATTTCGGGCATTCAGAGACAAAAGTTCACTAGCTACAGCGTCGGCGGCAGTCACAACGATGGCAGCCTGCAGCGGGCGGCTCAGCAACTCTGTGAACAAACTTACCGCAAAGAACCGTTTAAGCTATACCAGACCCTCGCCCAGAGCAGCGATGATCTGTTTACTGAACAGCCAGAGCCGCAGATCGTGCTGGTGGGCACCAGCAACAGCAAAGGTCGCTTAAAGTTTAATTTTGATGGTTTTCTTGCCCACTATATTGGGGCAACGGTGAATAATAAGGCCAGCAGTGGTGGAGGCTTTGGTGGTGCGTTAAAACGATATTTGATCAGCGAGGAGTTTAGGCAGTCGCCGCCAAAGGTTTTGGTGTGGGAAATTCCCGGCTATTACTCCCTCAATGAAACGGCTTTTTTTGATGATTTATTGAAAAACTTGGAGGTGCGACCATCAACCTAAATAGTTGCTCAGTCGTAACCCTTGGTCTTGCTATAGGTATCCTGAGCTCTTTGTCCATTGCTGATGATCAGTTACAGGCGTCCGTGTCCCTGGGTTATGACAGTAACCCCTTTAAATTGTCTTCTCTTTCAGAAAATGCTCAGACCACTGAGTCCGCCCATGTCGAGGGTGCCGCCTACACGGCGTTTAGACTTAAATACCAGGGTGACAATAAAACGCCTAAGAGTAGCAAAAAAGGCAATTTTCGCTACCGAGTCGAGTTACAAAACAATCTCTACAGCGGCAGTAAAAGCGCAGCAGACAGCTTATCCATTAAGGCACACCTCAGTTGGATCGAAGGGTTTAAGCTGGGACAACGCAAAGGTAATATCCGGGTAACTACCGATCTGCGAAGGGAGAGCAATACCTATTACAGTCAAACTCAGCGTCAGATTGCCGAGACCTCTAGCGGAGATTTGATTGATGATCGCTTTAGCTTTGACGGTGCTGATGTGGGCGCTGAACTGACTTATTACCGCGACAAAAAACTATCTTGGTCACTGCTATCGAAAATTGGTCAACGCAACTATCCTCATGATTATCGAGATATTGGTCTTGAAAGCATAGATTACAGGGAGTTTCGCCTACAGCCTGGTCTACGTTACAGAGCCAATTCAGGGCTAAATACTAGGCTGTTCCTGTATCAAAAATTCCGGCATTACAGCGGGTTAAGCAACAATCCGGAGGAGGATTATGCGCTGGTGGAATATTCCCTAATGGGCTTTGGCATGGTTCTGAATAAGGCATTGAGCAAGAACAGTGACGCATCCCTTTACCTTAACGGATACTTTGCTCGGGACAATGGAGAAGGTATTCGCGACCTAAACTATCATCAATTGTCATTTAAATTTAACTATCAGCTGGGCATGGGTGCCGACTTTACGGTTAATGTTAAGGCTTACCAACGAGTCTATTTAAAGGCACAGTCCTCTCCGGAAGAGTCTGAAACCGGTGCTGCGGGACCTAGTAGAGCTGGAGAGCATGTCGAATTCGTCTATAGTCGCCCGTTACTGTCTGAATCCCTGAAGGTATCTGTTTCTCTGCGCGCTGAATATGAGCGCAACACTATTACTTTGCTGGGCTATCAGCGACAGCTGATGGCTGTTTCTTTGCTGTACAAGCTTTAAACTATACATCTATGCATTAAAGAATAAAACATGCTAATCTTTTAGTGTTACGGATACTTTATTTAAACATGTTTTATTAGCGTACAAAACATAATGACTAGCGTTATATTTTGGGTCGCTTTTCCCGGGGGGGATGCAGCATGAAAGGATTTATTCTAGCAGCGATGATTGGCCATTTAGAAAAGCAATATGGCGATCAGTTTTCCAGCGAATTACTACAGTCGATGAACAGGTCGGTGGGTAGTGTTTATTTATCTATGGACGACTACCCTGATAATACTCTCTCTATATTGATTTCCAAAAGTGCTGATTTACTCGGTTTTTCTGGAGAAAACTTGGCAAAAATATTAGGTGTTTTTCTGTTTTCAGAATTGTTCGCATTTAATGAGAAATGGATAAGCCAAAACACCAATGCCTTTGACCTATTAAGAACGCATGATATGGCACTGAATGAAATTGTCAGAATGGCCTTCCCAGGATTTGTAGCTCCCTCGCTTAGCTGCACCAACATTAGTCCTGATATTCTAGAGATCGACTATCGCTCTACGTTTCTGCCAGGAGACATTGTCGAGGGTTTGATTGGAGCAATGTTTATTCACTATGGTGAAAAATTCAGTATTGAGAGGAGTGCCTCAGATCCAGAAGTCGATTACAACCAAAAAATAATTCTTCGACGCAAACCTAAGTCTGTTTTATAGCTGACTGATCTACACAAAAAACTGGAGCTAGACTGCCATGAATGGCGATATCAAATATACTTTCTTAAAGGCCTTTTATAGGCAGGGTCTTTTCAGAAAAGGCTTAGTCAGAAAAGGCTTAGTCAGAAAAATTTTGTGTAGAAGAGCCTTGTGTAGAAGAGCCTTGTACAGGCTTTTCACTGGGGAACTATTCAGCTTCCTCACTCTGCTGACTCTTGGGCTGCGCTAGCACAGTGGTCAACTCTCGAGCGCTTGAAAACAAACTGCAACGTGAAATTGCTGCCCGTAATTACGCCGAGCAGCTCCTCGAAGATAAGAGTCGAGAACTCTATACAACCAACCGTGAATTGTTATTGCGCAACCAAAAGGTCGCCGAGCAGAGCAGCCATCTACAGAAAAAAGTCCTTGAATTAGAAGAGACACGGCAGCAACTGGTGCAGTCGGAAAAAATGGCTGTGATTGGTCAACTTACCGCTGGCGTGGCTCATGAGATTAATAACCCAGTAGCCTTTATTGCCAGTAATCTGGACACCCTAAGAGACTATTTGACTGATCTCGCTGAGCTTATTAGTAGGCAGGAGATCTGCCTGAAGGCACTTAGTGTCACCTCATCAAATACTGATTTTTCAAATGACAGATCTAGCACCGAAATATTAGTCGAGAATCTGCGCCTGTTTAGGGCTGGTATAGATCTTGATTATCTGCTGTCCGACATAGATAAGCTTGTCAGTGAGTCTATCGAGGGCACTGGGAGGGTGAAACAAATTGTTGCAGATCTCTCAGATTTTTCCTATCTCGATGCACCTCAAGCCAGTGCTGAGGATATTAATAGCCTGTTGCGCAAGAGCGTCAATATCGCCTCCAGTGAATTAAAATATAAAGCTGATATAGAGTGGAATTTGACGGAGATTCCACCAGTGGTATGCCAGGCCGGGAGAATAGGGCAGGTGTTTCTCAACCTCTTGGTCAATGCCGCCAATGCTATTGAAGGGCATGGACTCATTAGTTTGAGTAGTGGCCAGGCAGGCGACTGGGTCTGGATTGAGATCGCCGATAATGGCTGTGGTATCGCGGTGGATAATTTGGCCAATATATTTGATCCTTTTTTTACCACTAAGGAAATTGGCAAGGGTACAGGGTTGGGTCTACACGTCGTCAAGACGGCAATCGAGACCCATGGCGGTGAGATTGCCGTTCGTAGCACAGAGGGATATGGAGCAGGGTTTAAAATTGTTTTACCGATCGCTGGAGTGTCTCGGTAAAAAGTGTCCCGGTAAAACTGCCACGATAAATTCGTCGCAATAAATGAATAGGTCCGAAGTTTTGAACTACACTATTTAAAATTATCCAATAAAATGTAAAGCAGTGCTGAATGAATAGCCTGTATTTATAGTGTTATTAACTAATTGTTTTGGTCGCCAGTTACTGCTGGTATTGCTAGATGGCAGGTGCAAATTGGCTAGCGCCGATAAAAAATGACCAATAATTACCCAGGGAGGGGGCGCGGGACATGAACCATAGTCAACCTACTATATTGATCGTTGATGACGAGAAGGCAGTGCTCTCGTCACTGATACGCTGTCTGGTAAGGCTGGGTGTTAACCTGGTGGATTTTAGCTGCCCTCAACAAGCTCTTGAGTATGCCACTGACAATCGCCCCGATCTGGTGATCTCAGACCAGCGTATGCCGCTAATGAAGGGCAGTGAAATGATCAGCCAGATAAAGGGCATGTGGCCTGATGTTCAGACTATTATTCTCAGTGGCTACAGCGATATAGAGTCATTTACCGACGCCCTCAATCGACGCATTATCGACCGCTTTATCAGTAAGCCTTGGGATAATAATGAGTTGCGCATGATCGCCAGTGCGGCGCTCCGTGAGCAGGGCTTATTTGGTTTTAGCAGTGAGAAGAAAAGCCCAGCAGAGGTTACCGACTTCCACGGTATGCTCAGCACTAACCCAGCCATGTATCGTTTGTTTGAGCGAATTACTAAGTCAGCCCGTGCCAATATTCCAATTTTTATCTCTGGTGATACTGGAACTGGTAAGGAGTTGGTGGCCAGGGCCTGCCATGCAGAGAGCCCGAGAAAGTCGCAGCCTTTTATTGCCATCAACTGCGCTAACTTTAATGAAAATCTCATCGAGTCTCAGCTGTTTGGCCACAAGAAGGGCGCCTTTACCGGTGCCACCGCTGAGCACCTCGGACTCTTTGCTGCTGCCCAGCAGGGAACACTGTTTCTCGATGAGGTAACCACATTGCCTCTACCTCTGCAGGCTAAATTACTGCGGGTCATCCAAGAGCGCGAGTTTTCGCCGGTGGGTAGCCATAAGAGCTATCCCTTTGCTGCCCAGCTGCTGACGGCCTCGTCAACCACTCTTGCAGACGCAGTTGAGCTGGGGCAGTTTCGCGAAGATCTCTATTACCGGCTCAATGTGATCCCCCTAAAATTGCCCCCTCTGCAAGCCCGTGGTGAGGACGTGGTGGTTATGGCCAAGCATTTTTTACAGGTGTTTGCGCGGCGTGAGCATAAGCCGCTTAAAGACTTCACTGAGGAGGCCAAGCAATTTTTGCGTCAGTACCCTTGGCCGGGGAATGTTCGGCAGCTAGAAAATTTGATCCATAGTCTGGTGGTGATGTCTGATCAGCAACTACTCGATGAGGTAATGCTGCAAGGGGCGTTAGAAGGGGATATTAAAGGCTCTCAGAAGGCCATAGCCACACTGTTATCAGATGCATCAGGATCACTCAGCCCCTCGAATATGGAGATGGTTAGGCCACTATGGCAGGTGGAGAAAAGCACTATTGAAGAGGCCATTGCCTTCTGTGGCGGCAATGTACCCCGAGCAGCTGCCTTGCTAGAAGTAAGCCCTTCGACAATCTACCGTAAACAAAAGCATTGGTAAGCGGTATGCCGTGGACCATGCCGCTAATTACTGGAAGCAAGTTGCATTTTGCTATGGCGATGTGCGTTGCATTCTGCAAGATAGGGCTTTGATCCGGATGAAAATACATTCATTCGATATATGATAAGTAACTGATATAAATAACAAAAATAGCACAAAGGAACTGTTGGCATGGAGATTGCGATACTTCATAGCAAGGGTGACGTCATTGCGGCTCACCCATAAAGGCTGTTATGCCACAGGGAGATGTAATGTTAATTAAAAATGGATTAGACGAATCGGCAAACCAAAGTGAGATTGCGCAGCTTGGCGAACTCAAGAATCCATCCATCCTTCAGGATAGTGCGCGAGGCTTGAACCTGGATATCAAGTCGCTGCCAGCAGCCAACGACAGCGGTCTTGGCTTTAGATTTGACACTATTGAGAGTTTTGACCCTCAGGGCATTACCGATATTAAGGCCAAACCCACCATTAGCGTACTCGGATTGGGGTATGTTGGAGCGGTTTCCGCGGCCTGTTTTAGCGATCGCGGTCATTCGGTGATCGGTGTCGACCCTGATATAGAAAGGGTGGAAACACTAAACCGTGGCGAATCCCCGATTGTAGAGGAGGGGCTTGAATCTCTACTCAGTCAGGCTCGCAGCGTAGGTCGCCTTGAAGCGGTCTGTGATGCCCACTCTGCGGTGATTGATTCAGACATAACCCTAGTCTGTGTCGGCACCCCAACCGCTGCCGATGGTGGCTGTGACCTAAGTTATCTGCGTATAGCCGCCAAGCAAATCGGTTCGGCCTTAGCACTAAAAAGTGATTACCACGTTGTCGCCTTTCGCAGCACTGTACCCCCACGAACTACCCGGGATGTCCTGATCCCGATTTTGGAAGCGGCCTCAGGTAAGCATTGTGGCGATGATTTTGGTGTCTGTTTCAACCCCGAGTTTTTACGTGAGAGCTGTGCAATTAGCGATTTTTACGAACCACCCAAAACAGTGATTGGCGGTATTGATCAACGCAGTTCATCGGCCCTGGCACAGCTCTATAAAGGTCTGCCGGGGGAGATGATTGAGACCAGCATTGAGGCCGCCGAGTTTGTAAAGTATGTGGACAACACCTGGCATGGGTTAAAAGTTGGTTTTGGTAATGAGGTGGGGCGGCTGTGTAAAAAGGTCGGCGTCGACAGTCATGCGGTGATGGATATTTTTGTTAAAGATACCAAGCTTAATCTATCTCCCTACTATCTTAAGCCCGGCTTTGCCTTTGGCGGGTCATGCCTACCCAAGGACGCCCGCGGCATTATGCATCTGGCCGCCGCTAATGACGTTAGCACGCCGCTGATCAACAGTATTATTCAATCCAACGACCAACATATTGAGCATGCCCTAGGGTTGATTGCGCAGCACAATGTGATGCGTATCGGCATAGTTGGAGTGACTTTTAAGGCGTATACCGATGACCTGCGTGAGAGCCCGCTCTTAGAGTTGGTGCGACAGTTGCGTCAGTTAGGCAAAGAGGTGAGTTACTTCGACCCCAATGTCGAATCTGAGGACCTTATCCGTATGGGGTTGGATCAGCAGGTAAGTGAATCTCGCTGCCATACGGTCAGTCAGCTGGTGAGCAATGTGGATTTGCTGATCGTCGGCCACAATACGGATTATGGACGCGATGCGGCCAATGCAGCAAAGCCCTTTATGCCGGTGATTGATCTCGTGGGTTTGGGGGATTCGTTTAAGTATGCCAAGAATTGTGAGGGCATCTGTTGGTAGGTTATCGATTGGCTGCATGGAGCGGCCAAAGCGAGGAAGCAGTATTTGAAAGGACGCAGTATATGAAAGGATTGATATTTACATCATTTTTACACTTGGTCGAAAAAGAGTATGGCCTTGATATGGTCGATGAACTGATTGCTGAGGCAGCACCGGTAAGTGGCGGTATATACACTACGGTGGGCAACTATGATCACCGCGAACTGATCGCCATGATTGCGGTATTGAGTAAAAAAATTAACCTCTCGGTGGGGCATCTGACCAAAACCTTTGGGGTCTACCTGTTTGCTGAATTGATTGCCGCCTATCCCCAGTGGATCGCCGATCTGGACTCTTCTTTTGCCCTGTTAGCCAAGGTCGATGGTTTTATTCATGGTGAAGTGAAAAAGCTTTATCCCGATGCCTCACCGCCGTCTTTTAAATGTACCCATTACACCGACACGCGCATGGAGGTGATTTATCAGTCACCTCGCTGTATGGGTGATGTGGCTGAGGGGTTGATTCTCGGTTGTGCCGCCTTTTATAAAGAAAAGATTATTGTTCAGCGCGAATCCTTCGGTGATCGGGGCGCTTCCTCCGAGCGTTTCTTACTCAAGCTCATTTCACCGCCAAATGTAGCTATTGCAGCGCACTAAAAAACGGTAGAATCCTTTGTTTTAGCAGACCTTTTTGGCCGCTGGCTGGGTGATAAAACAGATGAATTCTTTGCTACATAAAATTGCTGCTGCCTTTGGGCGGCTTTTTGCTGTATCTCTTACCTTAATCATCAGCCTATCAGCTGCCATTAACAGCCACGCGGGCGGCGCCGCCGAAGATATTCAGCAGCTGCGCGATCTCTTGCAACCTATTACTAGCCTCTCAGCACGCTTTCAGCAGCAAATAACTGATGCCGATGGCTATGAGCTACAGAATTCCGAGGGGTTATTTCAGGTATCCCAGCCCAATAACTTGCGCTGGGTGGTGGAGATGCCCATGCCACAGCAAATTATTGCCGATGGTGAGACTCTGTGGATCTATGATCCAGATTTAGAACAGGTGATTATTCAACCATTTAATGAAGATATTGCCGCCACCCCAGCAATCTTGTTTTCCGGTGATTTGGATCAGCTGGATCAGGCCTATTTTGTTACCCAGCTCGCCGAGGGCCACTTTGAACTCAAGCCAGAGCGGGGTGGCAGTCTGTTCGACAGTATGATTATTCGCTTTGATCAGGCCAAACCTACGTCGATTACCCTGACCGATACTCTGGGCCAGACCACTCACATTAGCTTCTCCCAACTTGAACTCAACCCACCACTGTCTGCAGATCAGTTTGTGTTTCAGATCCCTGATGGTGTCGATGTCATCAATAATGCCAACTGATCTGTTTAGTCAGCAAGTGTATCGGCCTCTAGCGGCGCGAATGCGCCCTGGAACCCTTGATGGGTTCTTTGGCCAAGAGCATTTGATTGGCCCCGGCAAACCTCTCCGTGAAGCCATTGAGGGCGGGGCGCTGCACTCAATGATCTTTTGGGGCCCGCCTGGGGTGGGTAAAACCACTCTGGCGAAAATTATTGCCGCTTCGGCGGATGCCCACTTTGAAAGTATTTCGGCAGTACTCTCTGGAGTTAAAGAGATTCGCGCGTCCATTGCCAAGGCCACTGAGCAGCGTGATCTGCGCGGTCGTAAGACGATTCTGTTTGTAGATGAAGTGCATCGCTTTAATAAGTCTCAGCAGGATGCCTTCTTGCCCTTTGTTGAAGATGGCACGGTCGTGTTTATTGGCGCGACCACAGAGAATCCTTCCTTTGAGTTAAACAACGCTCTCTTATCCCGTTGTCGCGTCTATGTGCTCAAGAGCCTGGATAGTGAACAGATCAAAACGGTGATTCAGCAAGCCTTGGCAGACCAGCAGTTGGGTCTGGGTGAGCGGCAGTTGCAGCTCGATGACGAGGCTTTAGACCTGCTCGCCAGTGCCGCCGATGGCGATGCGCGACGGGCGCTCAATCTATTGGAGATTGCCAATGATCTGGCTAGCGAGTCCGGCGATGTTGCCGCTATAGATCGCGGAGTGCTGGAACAGGTCTTGGTGGGAGACACGCGGCGCTTTGATAAGGGTGGCGAATATTTCTACGATCAGATTTCGGCGATGCACAAGTCTGTGCGCGGTTCATCCCCGGATGCTGCTCTCTATTGGTTGTGTCGCATGTTGGACGGTGGCTGTGATCCGATTTATATAGCGCGACGACTGGTGCGTATGGCCAGCGAAGACATAGGCAACGCCGATCCACGAGCGCTAGAGTTAGCTATGAGCGCCTGGGATGTTCAGGAGCGTTTAGGTAGCCCTGAAGGGGAGTTGGCCCTGGCCCAAGCGGTGGTTTATCTCGCTGTCGCGGCCAAGAGCAATGCTGTCTATAGCGCCTTTAAGGCGACTATGGCGGATGTGCGCTCACTGCCCAGCTATGAAGTACCCATGCATCTGCGCAATGCCCCCACCAGCCTGATGAAAGATTTGGATTACGGCAAAGATTATAGATATGCCCACAATGAAGAGGGGGGTTATGCGCCGGGCGAGACCTATCTGCCAGAAGAACTCAGTGATAAAGAGTACTATCAGCCAACCGATCGCGGACTGGAAAAGAAGATTTCTGAGAAGCTTGCCTATCTGCGCAGCCTTGATTCCAAACAAAAAGGAACTTTGTAATGAATTGGATTGCCGTGGCAGTCGGCGGCGCCCTGGGTGCCATGGCCCGCTATGCGATTAGCACTTGGATCTTTCAGGTGTCGAGCCATAAATTCCCCTATGCCACGCTCACTGTGAATGTGCTGGGCAGCTTCGTTATGGGAATATTATTCGTCGTGATTATTGAG
>Ga0129327_10001040_pt1 | contig 16603 bp, 1 predicted proteins | sample CPBDNA_6_FD_111799 | JGI IMG/M metagenome (GOLD analysis project Ga0129327, IMG submission 111799) | Freshwater to marine salinity gradient microbial communities from Chesapeake Bay, USA - CPBay_Spr_31_0.8_DNA | ecosystem: Environmental > Aquatic > Marine > Coastal | place: USA: Chesapeake Bay... | reverse complement strand
TCCTCGTCGATGATAACGGTGATGATGATGATGTCGTCGTCATCATCTTCGCAGAAGCAATCGCTCTTCTCGCCGCCATGATGATGCTCGAGAGTGATAAAAGTTGATTTTTTTTTTGCGCTTGTTTTTTTTTATGAAAAAAACGACAGAGTTTTTTGAAAAAATCGATTACATTTTTTTGCAAAACAGAGAGCAAAAAGCGCCATAATAAAACACTTTAAAAACGACCACGACAAAACGCACACGCTTTAAGTTTCTTTGCTTTGCTTTTCGCGTTTGGAGATTTGTTCCTTTTAAAACTCAAAGTTGGGGAGAAACGACGCTCTCTGCTCTTTCTCTCTCTCTTTTTCTCTTCTTTAGCCGCGAGAAAAGGAGAGCACATCGCGACGAGAACACCGCGAGAAGAGCACAAATCATCATCAGAATACGGTTATCTCATCACATCACGCAGAGAGCACATTTCACGCAGAAGAGAGATTTGAGTCAAAAGAAACATGGGGAAAGTGGCGAAACCGGCGCGCACTTTCGACGCGGTGCGCGTGTTCTCTCTCATCGCTTTTCTTTAAAGTCGTTTTCTTCGTTTCGTTCTTCTTTTTTCTTCTCTCTCTGACGGCGTTTTCTCTCTCTCTCTCTCTCTCTCTTGAAACACAACGAACAGTCCCCGCGAATGTCGGCGTTGATTGCGAAAATCTTGTCGTACACAACAACCGACGACAAAAACGCGTTGACGACTTTGGACGAGAAGGACATGGGGGGAGAAGAAGAAGAACGTCATGTTCACGATCGCGTCGTCGATATCTCGAGCGCAATCGCGGACGATTTGAGCCCGCAATTCGTTTGGCACTTGGGGAAAGGCGAGTTTTTACACTGGGTGGATGTGTTTAACGCGTTTGACTCGTATTTGTCAAACGCGACGAGTGGTTTTACGACTACGACGGCGAAAAAGGATTCAAAAACGCATTTTTCGGCAACGAGGATAGCGCACGAAGCGGCGCCGAATTACATCTCCAAGACAGACGTGTGCTCGTTTTTGATCGCGTGCGGGGAAGGAGCGAGAGGCGGGGATGGCGGAAGCGGTGAAAATGCCGAGGAGGGCGTAGACGACGACTCGCGACAAAGACGAGAACGACGAAAGAGGGATTCGATGAAAAGGAAGAAGACGTTGCTGTGGATTTTGCGATGTACGCGCGCAATTTTAGACGAGTGCTGGAATAAGCACGTGTACAATTCGTTGGAACAATTGACGAAGCTTTTACATCACGAAGATTTTGAAGTCGCGTACGAAGCGCTGCTGACGATTCACTCGGTTGCGAAGAAAACGCCCGGCACAAGAGTGAATAGGTTTGTGCCGTGCGATGGGTTGACGATGCGGTTGTTAATTTTGGCGAGAATGAACGATTACGATGAGAATGAGAACAAGCAGAAGAACGAGAAAAGAACAGAGGTGCAAAACTCATTTCCAGATTTGAAAGTTGATTTCCTATTCGGCGTGGATAACGAAGACGGCATTCAGGACGGTCAATCTTCTGTATTCGACGTCTTAGACGAATCCAATGTCTCGCGCATGTACGAAATCGTCGAGAGTATCGAGGAAGGAGGTGAAGTAGATAGTAGCAAACCCGAAAATGCCGTTGAAGCGGTCATAGATAGCCGACTCCGCGTCCAAGAAGAAGGGTTCAATAAACGGACTAAACTTCAAGAAGAAGTGTTTAAGAAGCTCTGGACTCTTCGATGGTCGTCGTTTGCAGCGAGAGATGCGCAAACAAACACGCACTACCTAAAAGACGCGCGAGTAAACGTCGCAAACCTCGCACTGGCGACTCTACTGCAATTCGGCGATTCAACGGAAGATGTTTCGTATGATTGCAACTACACTCCCACAAAAACGCCGATTCCGTCACAGGAGATGAGGCGACTGGTTTTTCAGACGTCAACGATGCAAGAAAAGGCTTCGGAACTCGTTCAACAACTCGACGATAGAATAACAAACATTAAGAAAAACACACACAACAGTAATAGCGAGCCGCCGCTGCCGTCTTTAGGAAGAGGAAGAGGAGAAGACGCGGGGAGTGATTTTAGTACCGACGCGTCAGTAGCTGCATGGGCAATTTCGGCTCTTGTAAACGAACGAGATACATCTTCCGCAGCCGTGGAAGTTTTGCGCACGCACAAGTCTGCAACGATCTTGGAGAATTTATTCACTATTTCAGTGGAAAAACTTGTGAACGCGCCAGACCTTTCGAAGAAATATTTCGATACGGCAACGGACTCTCCAGAAGAGAGAGGAAGAGGAAAGAAGTCGACTAAGAAAAACACGGGAACAGAAGAAAGTTTTCGGTATTTTGACATTTCAAACAGCGAAAGCATAGAAGCATCTACCCTTGCCGAAGCAGCTTTCGCACTTCTCGCGAATCTTAGCACGATTGCGACAGGCTGCAACGTATTACGCGATGCAAACGCGCTCGAACCGCTCTTGAAGTTGTTCGAGCACGAACGCAGCGACCATATACCTTTCGTAGCTATATTTGCGCATTCGCTAGAAATGATATTAGATTATAACGCGGATTCGAATAGAATATTTCGTGAGTCCGGCGGCGTTGCGTTACTGTGCTTGAGGCTACGCCAAGAAATTGAAACGTCTCTGAAGGAATACGACAAGATTTGCGAATCACTCAGAAGCGCGGGCGCTTCGATGAAAAATAGAGAGAATAAGAACGATGCAAAGTTATTGTCTGTCGCTAATACTGATTCACATGCGGCGCCAGGTTCTGGCTCAAAGCGCAAGAAGTCGCACGTCACGTCAGTAGATGATGACAAAGAAAGTACTCCATCACAAAGACGGAAATCTGGCGACGGCACCAGCGTGGATATTGTTGAGAAAGCCACAAAGGGAGAAGGCCTAACAGCGAATGATGTCGTTCTACCGAGTTACGTCGCCTACAGCCGCCGCGTGTTGATAAAAGCGTTAACACGTGCCTTGGCGTTTGCAATATTCGGTCCAACGGTTCCTCAGGATGCTTACGCAGCTGGTCTTGATGGTCCCAATGGGCTCAACAAAGCTATGCGTCTGGTTTTTGATAACGCTCAGAAATTTGGGGGAAGTGGCGTGACAACATTCGCTTCTTTAGTAACCGATTACCTCAACCACGATCCAACGTGCTACGTCAAACTCGAAAGTGCGGGAGTTTTTGATGCTTTATTTAGCGCGTTAGAAAATGAATCCATCGCGAATAACTCAAAAGTTTTGTGCGTTGCGCCTCAAGTCATATCGGCAACGTGTCTGCACAAAGATGGGAAGAAGAAAGTAATCAAGCGGGGCATACTGTCAAAGGTCATGTGTCCAGCTTTCACGAAGCAAATTTATCAAAAAGCTTTGAGTGCCCCAGACGTAGCCACCGCGATCGGAACGAACATAGATGAGTTATTAAGACACGTGCCTGATCTTCGCAAGGACGGCGTAGAAATGCTCTACAAAATTTTTGACGAGATCCGGAAAACGTGCGAAAAGCGCTGCGAATACTGCAAAAAATCACCTCATGCATCAAAATCACCCGTGAGCGCTTGGCGAACGTGTCTTGCCGTTCCAAAAGATGATACCAAAGGTGAAGCCAAAGGTGAAGGTGCGGAGATTAGAGTCATTGAGCTGTGTTCGGAATGCGATATTCGCAAAAAGCCCGAGGAAATGGCCAAGCGCGGATGGCTCATACTGCCACCTTTACCAGATTTAAACTCAGATGACAAAAATAATGCGGAGTCAGGAAATAACTCTTCGTTACATAGATATCATCATAACGAGCGCAATAAAGCAGTAGTAGCGCGTGGAAAATTTCTTCACGACCTCATTCTGCATGCGACGCGTCTCTTGGAAGGTATCGTGCAGACAAATGAGCTCGTCCATCGTTTTTTAGCGTACAGACCAAATTCCAACTCACAAAGTATATTCGAGTCGAATTTGAGCGGAGTTGAAGTACTTACTAAAATTTTTGTCTCGAATAATCTGCCAAATATGTTTCCAACATCGGTTGCTGGGAATAACTTTTCGAGTTTACTGCGTAAATTGGCATTAAGAGTCCCAGAGGATTTCTGTTCTGCCTTTGATGCGGCGTTGAATTATGTTTTGATAGATTTTGAAGCGAGAAATAAAGACTTCAATGAGTCCGGACTGAGTGAAATGTCTAAGTTGGGGGAAGTCGATAGCGAATGCAGAACTGATCGCTTTCGCGAAATGAATTCCATTTGTAAACGTTTGGAGAATGCCACAAACTTCTTTTCGACGATGATCCGAACGTTTCCAGTAGCTTTGGGCTCCTTTTATCAAAGGCTTCTCGATCTTTGTCGCGCTCACGGTGGCGCACTTTCTTCCATCGACTTTTTAAGGGGTCACTTAATTCTAGTGGACGGAGAAGTTAAATACGACGATTCTACAAGCATTGCGGCGTTTCGGAACGCCGAAACGGCTCGATGGACGCGGGAATCGTTCCAGCGGCTTAAAGGAGCCATTGTCAGTGCATTTGTCATCATAGCACGACCGGCACCCGCGACTCCTTCTTGGGTGCGTTTAAGTAGAGAGAAATCTAAAGTATACGAGAGGACACAATGGACCTCCGTGGCAACAATTTTGTTGCAAATAGAAGACATAATGTTTCAGAGCTACGAAGAAATCGCGAAAGTGAAAAGAGATGTTCGCCAATACATCGATAAGAGACAAAATTTGCAGTTGGGTGATGGTGATAACTTTCCATGCACTTCTCTGTTCATATTCAGCGAAATTGAAGAATATGTACGCGTAGTTACCTCCGTTCTCGGATACTCTACTGAGCGCCGAGATAAGAGCCGTCGAGCCTTTGCCCCGGCAATCGTTCTCGCACGAAAATATGGCATCATTGATCTTATTTCGCGCGCTATTCTACCTGAAGTTATAGAACTCGGAGTTTTATTAACACGTGTTTCTGTCACGGAAACAGAAATCGTAAAGGCGCCGCCGAACGGGCAGATTGTGGATGCGTGTCTGCATAGCGCAAATATCTGCATCTCTACCATAATTTCTTTCTTTGAGAAATTATCGAACCTCCAAGCGTTTCCAACAATGATTACTAGATGTGAATTATATACAGCGGCATCTATTCCGATAACAGTGGACTGGGAATTATTGCTTAGTAGACTTGGAGAGCTCGGCGATGAAAGCGACGGCTCCAAGAACAAATCGAACAAATCGAAAAAGCAGAAAAGACATAAGATTGATTTTGAAAATGCAAACGACTGCGATTATTGGGTGAAAGAGCTCGAGAATCGCATGATGCAAGACGGCTGGAATATTCTTGGCCGCTCTTTCCGGGCGGCATACACAACGGAGGAAGTCTCTAAGCGATTGGGAAAATGCAAGATGCCTGAAGATTTGGGTGTTTCTTTGCACGAAGAGTGCGCTCACGTCGCATTTACAATTGAACGCGCTATATCTCGCGAATTTCATGTAAACGAAGATGGAAAAATTGATGCTATTCAGCCCCAGCTCTCATCGGTGCTTTACGCGAAAGATGTGCTCGTCAGAATCTTCAGAATACTCGCGCGATGCTTTCGCGGAACGCAGCAGGGTGGAACGGGATTCTACGAACGAGGATTGTGTGAATGTATCGAACACAACGATATAGCTAAGTATTTGGACGAAGGAGAAGACAGACAGAGGGAGCAGTCCTTGCTCCGCGATAAAGCTATTAATGATGTGGAAATTTCGCCGGAAACGTTGCAGCTCATCGTAGAGATGGGTTTCTCGGCGCGCGCTGCTCAAATGGCGGTAATGCGACTACGCGAAAGAAGTCGCACCGAAGAAATCAACGCGGAAACAATCGCTGAATATTTGCTTGCGCACCCGGAGATACAGGAAGAAGCAAACAAACATCAAAACTCGAGTAATGCTGCAACTGATGCATCCGATGGTAAAAATGACAAAGTGGCAAAATCAAAGAAAAAGATAGGTTCTCCAAAAATGAGGAAAGACTCTTCATCTGGCGAAGACGATTCGCTCTCTAAGCCTTTGGAGGAGCGTCTGAGAGAGCGAGTTCCAGAACTCACTGAATCTCTGTGGAAAATTCTTTGGCTAAAGACACATAGTGTGGCACTTGTAAAATCGAACATCGAAGTTTCAGCGAAGGATGAACAAGAATGTGAGGACGACTCTGCTTTGCTCTTTGAATTTGTCGAAGTGGTTTGCGATGCCTTCCTCCTCGATGTAAACGAAGCGAAAATAAACGACATCCGTCGCAAGTCTGTCGCTAAAATTATCATGAAGTCACCATTTAAAGGGTTTCCAGAAGCGCACGTCACGAACGAATTGCTCAGTAAGTACATTGAAGCGTCACCTGCGAAAGAGTTGGGTAAGTTAGGTATACCACTGTATAATGATGTGTTGATAGATGCGATTGTTGGGATCCAACAACAAGCCATGTTGCTGCTTTGTTCGCGAGATTCAAACTTTCGAGAAATTTTCCAAGAGATGAATGGATTGGCAGTTGAAGACTACTTGAAAAGAATCGAGATACTTGTGGAGCACTCGCACGTTTCACTTTCAGGTCGCGAAAAAGCAACCAATATCGTTGCCGCATCACCTTTGTGTCGCTTTCGGAAGATTGTTCAAACGACCATAATGGTTCTACACATGTACGCTCAGTGGCTACCGGCAGAAAGTGGTATGTCCTCTCCACTAAATGGACCATTTTCTGATGCTAGCTCTCTTGGTGGCAATGTTAGCGCGTTTGCGAAAGAGATAGGTATAATCGGCGGCCGACCGTTTGGTTCTGTCGCCAAAGCTGAGCAAAAACGCATCATCGAGTCGCTCGATGCCATACTTCGATTTTATGCGTGGGCGCAATCGCCGAATGTCTATGAAAAACAGATGTATTCGCCGCCGACTATCAGTCCTTGTATTCCCACGGTTTTTGTCGATAGCGATGCTGCGATTGAAGCGACGAGGTGTCCTCTTACGAGAAAAAAATTGCACGAAATTCGTCAACCCGTACGATTAAAGGATAAAACGTACGAAAAGAGCGCGTTGCTTCATAAATATAATCTATGGTGTGCAATATCTGGGAGTTCAACTCTCGAAAGCTACGATCACGTGCGTCTCCTTGGCAAGGATATTCCAAACGATCATAAGGGCCCTTTTAAGACACCAGACGGAGAAACGCACGACAAGGTCGAAGTAGAAAAAGCACTCGTGACTTGCGATATCGAAGCTGCAAACTTCAAGGCCAAGTTTTACAGTAAGGTGCCTAATGCCAATAACCCAGGTACATGCGCTCCTCAGATTCAAGCCGCGTTGACACTTTTGGAGCATTTTACAAAATCCTATGAAAACGTGACAACTTGGCTCAGTAATAATAAGCGCAAAGAAGCACCAAATATACTTCTACCCAAATTGTGGGGATGCGAAGTTTTGATGCTGCTGAGATCGCTCCCGCAACATTCGTTCATTGCGTTCACCAACTTGCTAGCATCGATATTTCGCCATGTCGCAGAGGACCCAAACACGCTGCGCTACGCCATGGAATGCGAAATAAAAAAATCGCTTGAGGCTGCATTCCATTCAAGCGATGGCGGTATGGTATCGGCATCCGTATTTCTGACCTTAATGTCTCCGGTGATGGCTCGAGATGTGCACACTTTCTTCGTTGCTTTAGAAAAGTGTGCATATTGCGTACCGGTGCCAAATCCAAAAGAGAATAAAAAAGGTGAATTGCTCATTCTTCCGCGTTTTGAAACAGAGAAGAAAAATGTGAACGAATTGGGGACGGACGTGTCAAAAAACACAAAGGTAGAAAAAATCGACCGAGAATCGAACGAAGGAGATAGAATTCCACCGCCGTCAAAATCGTTTGTTCAGCTTGTCCGTACACTCCTCAAGGTCGTCAAGGGAAACACTGTGGCTGATTTAAAGCTTGCCTTTGCAGATGGCCCGGTACCGGCACCGGAAACTCTCACCACGCCGAATTCTTCAAACCTGGTCCCACTGTTTCACACTCACGATCGCTACGAAGAGCCGTACGGCCGATCAACGGATATCCATGCCATCGCAAAGGTTAAATTTGCTTTGAGACTTCTGTCAGAGTTCATAGAAGTACACGCTGCTGCTGGTGCGGTCCTCGTAGAGCTCGATAAAAGTGATGCGTCTGTTGGAGGGGTTTTGACGCACACGTTTTGCAGATTGATCTCAAAGGAGACGACTTCTTGGAATGAGAAATTAACGGCGCTGGGAATACACGAGCCGCCAACGTGTCCAGAGCAGATTCCTTCCGGCATAAACGGTTATAAAAACAATAGTTTCCCGGCTTGGCAAGGAGCAGAACGTGCGGCGCATTTTCTAGCGACGTGTACGATTCGCGTTCCGGGCTGTCGAGAGTTATTCTTCTCAATGGTTGCTCAATTACTTCAGAATGATTTTACTGTAGTTTCCGGCTCGTACAAGTCGCAGAGTAGTAATGCGCGATACCAAGGACATCTTCGCGCTGCTCTGGATATTCTCGCGACGATTGTGGCGCATTGCATGCCTTCGCGATCAGAATCTATAAGGGACATATCGAATAAACTCTCTTCTGCCAATTTTCAAAATGGCGAAACACTCGCTGCAATGCACCGCCACAAAATTCTTCCGTTGCTTTTGAAATCTGTAGAGAATCACTGCGTTGATGAACTGCAAGGCGGCAATCGCCCTGAGCTCGGTATTCTAGACGCAACACTTACCGTCATAGATAAATTATCGAATGTGTACGAAAAAATGTCGAAGGAAATCCCCGCATCTGGAGATCAAGATAAGGGGCGGAATGGTCAGCGTCACCTCGAACAAAGTCTTATCGCTGTGATCGATGCGGTGCTGCGCGAAGATGATGAGAATGAGAATAGCTATAACGAGGAGGAAGAAGATGCTATGCTCGCAGATGAAGAAGCTATGATGGAAGACATGCGCGCAATGGAAGATGCGGAGCTAGAAGAAGCAATTTACGAGGACATGACGACAAGTGACGATGACGACGATGCCGGTGATGGAGAAGCAGGTTTCGAAGTAGGATCGGAATCTGACGATGCTTCAAGTGACTTAATCATCGATGGAGATGACTCTGATGATGGTGAAAACGGCACCGACGATGATGATGCAGGAGATGAAGAGGACGATGGCGAAGATCACCTAGACGACTACAGTGATGATGAACTCGATCCCGAGGACGAGAGAGAGATGGAGAGGCTTGTAGAGCGCGGTATGATCGATGAATATGCCCGAGAAGATGGAGAAAGCTTGGTTCCAATCGGACTAGCCGAAAGTGATGGAGATGATGCTACCTCCGCAGATGATCCTGAAGATGGTTATACAGATGAAGAAGGAGAGGAAGATGACGAGGAGACGGAAGAGGATGAAGAAGGTGATTTTGAAAATCCGAACAGTTTTATCGATGAGGAGAACGTTGCGATCGGTCCAAATGGCGAGGAAGTGATGAGTCGCGATCAAAGTGGCGCAAATATTGCGCGTATTGGTGGCTCTGTGCGTGATACTAACCGTGATGTGGGCGTTTCTTTTCTTGATGACGCAGTGTTTGTACGCAATCCCGGCGGCGCGTTCAGAAGAGGTGGGGGTTCATTTCGCGGGGAAGCTGCTGATCCATTTTTGGCTGAGCAGTTTCAAGGTCCCCGCATGACGATAAATGAGGTGGTCCATCGAGCTCATGAATACGGAGCTAATGAAAGGGGGAGGAGAGAGAGAGAAGGGGAGGAAGCAGAAGAGGAGGAGGAAGATGAAGAAATATTCGTTGGCAACGAGGATGATAGCGAATTGGCTGACGATGACAGCGGGTTTCACAGCGATATCGAATTATCCTTAGACTCTGGTCTTGACCGTGTCATGCGAAGAAGAGAACGAGAAGGGGATGGTAATAACAACCGATCGAGTCCTACTAACTCTTTAGACGTTGGTTTAGAGTTAGAGTTAGAGACTTACGCGGATTTGGAACCGACCGGGCTTCCGGAAAATCCCATCCAGCAGATGAACGTATTCGAACTTACGGTTGAAGATCTTCGTCGTCTTGCGAATGGAGAGTTTACTCGACGAGAACGAGAAGCCTCTTCGTTTGGTGGTCCCCGTCGTGAAGACACGGGTACGGCGTACATTGCGAATATGGATGGTGGACGAAATATTCGAGCGAGACTCAGATCGCGATTCGGCGAACGATACCTTTGCGAATGCGAGGATGCACAAGGAATGGGGATATCGAGAAGACATCTACCGTCACGGCGGGCATTTCCTGATGCGCATCCTCTCGTAGTAAGAGATGATTGTCCTAATGTTACCTCATACGCCATTGAGATGAGATGTGCTGCAGATGGTGCCACGTCGAGCGTTCCGCCTATTGCCCAGTCGATTTGTGTTAGAACTAGAGTAGATGATATGCCGAATGATGCTTACATTCGCTGGTCTGCTCAAATGATTCGTGAACACAATGTAACGACGGGTCCAGATGGTCAGCGGTATTGGCAACAAATGCATTTACGTGTCAACAGTTCCAATACAGATGAATTTGCACATCGATCGGCAAATATGCCAACGCCTATCGCGGACGCACCTCCAGATGTTGTGAATAGAATGCGAGATGTTTTGCGAACATTGTCCAGTGATTTTGCGAGATTTGCTCGATCATCAGGAAACCCCATGCTTCAAGGTGCTTCTTCAAGTCCAGATAATCTTGATTCGTTTGATCCCTACGGCTTTGTTGATATTAATGGCGAGCCATATCTGACCAGGAATCAAATACTGTCCCCCGAGGCTGGCGGCGCGTCTAGAGGTGAAAGGCACCAAGAAGATATGGGCAGAATTAACGTCGATTTTGATGGCACCGGAAACGATCTTTTATCTATGAGTGGTGTGTTGATATATTGTGGAAATCTTGTTCTGAACGGCGAAGTCGATCAAGACGCTCTTGGAGAAACGGCGATATCTCCTGAACCTGCTTGGGATTTGAGTGGTTTACGCGCAAGACGACATGCCTGGACGGATTCAGCGAGGTCAATTCTAGGAAACGGATCAACCGCGCTGGCACCAAATGCCCCGTTGACTAGAAGTGAGAGAAACTTGGTTTCAACGTCGATTTCAACGGTCTTAAGAGCGCTTACTAATGAAGGCTTGCGCACGAGCGAACAACAGCAACAACAACAACAGAGGAGAAGTGTAGAGCGAGATAAAAAAAAGGGAAAGGAAAGCACGGACAAAACACCGAGAGAGACGGAGAAGGGGAAAAGCGGCGGATCATCTCCTATCGGCAGTATGGAAAAAGAGGAAGCACTCAAAAAAGATGATACTGCTCGTTCTAATACTGAGAACGGTGAGGTAGATCTCTCCATTTTCAATGACGACGCTTCTTGGATACCGGAAGCGATGGAAAAGCTCTCCCTCGAATCACCGGATCAAGCATCGTTGAACGCTTTGCCAGAGAATATAAAAACCGAGCTTTTACGTTATAACGTAATTGTGAAACGTTTAAATGAATCGCCTCCGAAAGAGTTGCATCAAACGCGGAATTTTGATGAGGTGGATGCGACGTTTTTAGCAGCCTTGCCGCCAGACATTCAAAAAGATGCGCTCTCTCAGGCAAAATCTATACTTGAATCTGCGAGATCGTCGATGTTGCTGAATAGAAAGCGAGCAATTGAGTCGAAAAAAGTGGCGCTAGACCGCGCTGAGAAACAAAAGAAAGAGGAGCTGCTAAAAGAAAAAAACGAGGAAAAATGGGCACAGTCAAAAGAAGCCTTGGATATTGCAAAGAGGACCTTGAAAATCACCCCGTATCGAGTTGAGATGCCCGATTTGACCAAAGAAGATGCGCGATGCCTTTTAATCTGCGAAAACTTATGCAGAAGGTTTCAAAAAGAGTCCTACCAACGCGCGCTTTTGAGTTTATCGACGTTTGCTGTGTGCAGAGATACATTCATAACAGAAATATGGTCGATGATTGACCCTGTTTTATGCCAATCAGATACGTCCTTGTCGGTCCTTCGACAATTAGATGTGAAGATGGATCGATATGGATTTGTTCACAGCGAAGCTCGCGCTCGACGGGCTCTTGCTACAATGCACTGGCTCACACAACACCAGGGGAAGTTTAGTAGTCGGCTACCTTCGATTTCTGCGACGACGGTGTGTGGTTCACCCATGGGTATTACTGTCTTTGAACGTCTTTTGGAATCTCTCAGTAGTCCGGTGGCTCTCAAACACCCGGGATCTATGCTAGCGAATCAGCTCTTGATCTTGAACGAATCTTTTCGCGCGACAAAGATATCGAAGATCAAAGGTCGTGCCAGTGAAAAACATCTCGATGAGAACGTAAACCAGGCTAGATTGACGTTTGACAAATTGAAACCCCATCAACTCGAACCGCTGGCGAAACTTTTGGACGCGCTCTCTTTCATCAACCAAGGTCGCTTCGGTAATGCCGTTCTTTCTCACGTCAATTCACTGGTGCGTCACTTTGCGACGGCTTCTCAGAAGCAAGCGAGTGTATTGACGGATGCGCTACTCAAACAAGCAAAGATATCGAGAGTCTTTGCGGAGACGCAATTAAACTTATGCTCGACAGGTAATACTGATACGCATATGTTACACGCTGGGTGCGATTCAATCCTTCGAGTCGTGCGAGCGCTCGCGCAGTTGACAAAGCGGCGCGCGCAGGGCGCGAAGTCGGATAAGAGTAATTCTGGGCGACGGGTAGTGCCAGATACTTTTGCGGGAGCATCCCCCATGGATGCCTCCCAAAAGCCTTCAACGATGAAAGTTGGTGAAGAATCAAAGGATGAAGAAGCGCCGGGTGAAAACGCACTTTTAAAGCTTTCCGAAGCTATGAAACCGGCGTGGAAAGCGCTCTCTACTGCCGCGCAAAAAGTTGAGGCACTCGTCACGCCACACAAGCCTGGTGCTGCTCCTCCGCCAGCTCCACTCGCTATAACAGCGATGCTTCCAGCAGTGGAGGCGTATTTTGCCCTTGCCGATGCGCTGGCGCCAGATCAGCTCGAGGAAGTCTCTAAAAAGATGGCAGAGAAGCAACAAGAACGAGATGAAGTGGCATCTCCGGGAAATGCCGACCAGACAATGAATGCGACGAGCGCTGCTGCTGTCAATAGAACCGCAAATAACACGCCGATGAAATTGTCCCAACCCTCTCGAGCGTCAACTCCTGGTTTACTTCGTGCGTCCAGCGTCAAGTTCACTTCTAATCTTGGATTAGATGCATTACTCGAAAATACCACCATAGCAGAAGAGCTGAAATCAAGACTATCCACCGAAGCTTGGAAGTTTGCCGAGAGGCATCGTGGCGTCATAAACGCACTACTTCGACGGAACCCGCAATTACTGACGACGTCTTTGAAAACTTTACTCCGAACGCCAGCATTGGTGGATTTTGATGTTAAACGGGCACACATTCAACTCAAACTAAAAAAGGAGAAGGAAAAATACGTCTCCCGTGGAACATCAAAGCTCAAAATTCGCAGATCGCATCTATTAGAGGATTCATACAATCAACTGCGGGCGCGAACGCAAGAAGAAATGAAAGGTCGCATGCAAATCGTCTTTGCGGGTGAAGAAGGGATCGATGCGGGCGGTTTAACGAGAGAATGGTATCAAATCCTCGCGCGAGAAATCTTCAATCCCGATCGGGGTCTGTTCCAACTCGCTCCGAGCGGCGAAGCGTGCTACGAGCCAAACAAGCATTCCTCGATTAATCCGGAACATTTAAGATATTTCCGTTTCGTCGGTCGATTAATTGGTAAAGCTTTGTACGACGGGGTATTACTCGACGCGTATTTCACGCGACCAATTTATAAGCATCTCCTCGGGCAACCGTTGACGTTTGAGGATATGGAAGGCGTCGATCCAGACTACTACAAAAATATCAAATGGATGCTTGATAACGATATCGAGGGTGTTTTGGATTTGAACTTCAGCGACACGCAGAATTTTTTCGGGGAAACGAAGACAGTGGACTTGATTAAAAACGGGCGAAACGTTTCGGTGACAAATGTAAATAAGCTCGACTACGTCAACTTGATTACGGCATTCCGAATGACGGACGCAGTCAAAGATCAACTCGAGGCATTCATAGAAGGATTCACTGAAGTAGTTGATCGCGATGTTATCGGTGTTTTAAACGCCAGTGAGCTCGAACTTCTCATTTCCGGTACGCCCGATATTGACTTGGACGATTTAAAGGTGAATACGGAATACCACGGTGGTTATACGGCTACGAGTCCGCAAATTCGCTGGTTTTGGGAAATCGTGCGCGAGATGAATGTTGAAGATCGCGCGCGCTTGCTGATGTTTTGTACCGGTACGTCTAAAGTTCCACTCGATGGCTTTGAGAAGTTGCGCGGTATGAGTGGTTTACAAAAATTTCAAATACACAAAGCGCAGGCAAACGACCCGAATCAATTGTGCACGGCGCACACATGTTTCAACCAATTGGACTTGATTGCCTACGATACCAAGGAGGAATTAAAAGAAAGATTACTCTATTCTATACGCGAAGGAAGTCAAGGTTTTGGTTTTGCCTAGTTCAGTTTGTAAACAAGGTGATGAATAAAACAATACGCGGTGCTTCATTAACATTCGTAATATACAAATTATTAATACCTCTTTTTACAACGCGAGTTTTCGCTTGATGTTTGAATCTTCCTCTGTTTCTTTTTTCGCAAACTTGCGCTGAAGTGCATCAAAAGGCGCCCGTCTTGCTCGACCGGCTGAATTCAAAATGGCACTATTCTCGTCCTCATTCAAACGCCCGTCCTCCGTAGGACGCGCTTTCTTTTTTGCCGAGTGTGAAAGATATCCTTTATCCACGTTCAATTTCCACTCCTTTTTATCTCCGGCTGACAAACTTACGACAAATTCAAACTCATTGAATTCCTCGTCGCTCTTATTCTTTTTGTTCTTTTCCTCCAAAAGTGTTGACGATGTCGCGACCACCGCGCAGTTGGCATCTCGAAGCAACTCATACGCTTCAGCTCGCAACGCGCTCGATTCCATTTGACTCAAATTGTCTCTCACGATAACCAACGTCGCTTCTCTGGCCACCGCTCTGGCCACCGCAACCGCGACGCGTTCGCTTCTAGTGAGCACATTGTTCCAACCCGTCACTCGGCATTCTTGGATTGCCTCACTTGAACAAAAACGCCCGAGCCCAAGTCGCTCAAGAATTGGAAAGACAAACAATTCATCATCTGGAGTGTTAACGGAAACATCGTTGCCAAGTAGCGTTTCGCCATCCCTGGGGAAATTCGGGTATTTTGGCACCACTGCAATATTTTGTCTTCTTTTCAAGAGTAGAGAGAACGTGGTGTCGTCTCCATCGCGGATCATCTTTGCACCGGCAGTGCTACCATCCCTGCTCTCCTTTTCCGTATCGATCTCGACGTATTCTGTGCTAGGATATCCTTCACGATCGTAGGAAAAGTCATCCGTAAACAGCCCGTTGGAGCAAATACCAGTATTAAATCGAGAAACGATGGAACCAGTGCCAGCGGAATGCAATCCACAAAACGCTCGCAGCAAAGTTGTTTTGCCGCAACCCGGTGGTCCAGATATGCAACACAACTCTCCAGCGTTGAGTTCGAAATCTAAGGATTCTACCAATGGTCTTGCTCTTGTTTTTACACTATTCGCGCTTACGTACGACGCGTCTTCGTACAACGTCAACTTTTCACACTCCAAGATTGGTTTTTGCGCCCAGTTGATTTCGCCATCATCCTCTCGCCGATACACGATGTCGCCGTGAGTGAATTTGTGCACATCTCGCGCTTCAACGACCGCTTGAAGCTTTAATACGTTCGCGCAATGTGTCTCCGCGGCATCTAAAACGACCGATCCAAATCTTCCTTCGCCATCCGCGCTCGAGAAGAATAGTTCTTCGAGCTTCACGAAGGCGTTGTGGGTGGATGTAATCGCAGCAACGCAAGCTTGACCAATACCAAACGGTTTCTCAGATTTAGCAGTCAATAGGACGCTCGCAATAATAGTCCAATTGTTGATGAAAGCACCGAGCGCGATAGATTTTGATCCAGAGAAATACGTATCCACGCAGCGCCGCTTGACGAGCTCGAGTGCATTTTTGACGTTTGGGAAGAGCGCCAGGGACGTCGCGTTCAGTTTCGCCCGAGACGAGGAGACAGAGGAGGAGGAAGAGGATACCAAAGATAATCCATCATCAAACCCGTCTTCTTCTAACGCGTACGGTGCACTCAGGGCCCTCGCATCTCTCAACGCCACCGCAACGGTTTCCCTCGCCTTCTTCGCGACGAATTCTCCTCCTCCTCCTCCTTCGCTCCTTTTCCCTCGCATTTTCTCACTTCTCTTCTTCACCCTCGCGGTGGCAAACGCGAATGCCAGCGCCATCAAACACTTCTCTCTGCCAAAATGCATGTTCAAGACTCTCCCATGGTACGCCAAAGCTAACATCGACTCAATCAATCCAAAACCAGCATAACACGCGCGTTCGCACGCCATTGGTATCCCAAACGCCACGATATCTTCCGCTTCCATCAATACTCTCAAGAGCATCATCGTCACATCGCTCTCCGCGTT
>Ga0129327_10001034_pt1 | contig 16659 bp, 16 predicted proteins | sample CPBDNA_6_FD_111799 | JGI IMG/M metagenome (GOLD analysis project Ga0129327, IMG submission 111799) | Freshwater to marine salinity gradient microbial communities from Chesapeake Bay, USA - CPBay_Spr_31_0.8_DNA | ecosystem: Environmental > Aquatic > Marine > Coastal | place: USA: Chesapeake Bay... | reverse complement strand
TCTTTCGGTTTCACCAATCAGCTTGGCGGATATTGCTTCTCAAAATGGTTTCACTGATTTTGAATCTACTGAGGAAACCAAAGAAGCTTTAACTAAAGCTATAGTTACACATTTAGCAAAGTTAATTGAGAACTTTCGGGCGTCTAGAAGTTCAGAAGGTATAGCTTTACACAAGGTCTTACTAAATGGAATTTTGGAAATGGAGCGTCTTGTGACCTCTTGCAACTCTACACTTGTTTCAAGATCAGTAGATTTTGAGGCGTCGTTTCAGGCGGCATTACAGCGACTTGATCAACAGATCGGTCCTGATCGACTAGCTCAAGAAATGGCTATTTTAGCAGTTAAAAGTGATGTTGCAGAAGAGTTAGACCGCATTACAGCACATATAAATGCAGCACACGATCTGTTAAACTCAACCGAGCCTGTTGGTCGAAAGTTTGATTTTCTGATGCAAGAGTTTAACAGAGAAGCAAATACATTATGCGCAAAGTCTAGTTCGAAGGAGTTGACCTACCTTGGTATTGAAATGAAAGTGATCATCGATCAAATACGGGAGCAGGTGCAAAATGTTGAATAATAAAAGGCGCGGTTTACTCATCATTCTTTCATCGCCTTCCGGAGCCGGAAAATCTACACTTTCTCGCCGCTTAATGAAATGGGATCCCTCGCTATCTTTTTCAGTTTCTTCAACAACCAGAAGTATGCGATCTGGTGAGGAAAACGGTAGAGATTATTTTTTTGTTAGCGAAGAAGAGTTTTCCAAACAAGTCGCTGACGGCGAAATGCTAGAACATGCACAAGTTTTTGACTGTTCATATGGGTCGCCAAAAAAACCAGTAGAGAACGCCATAAATCACGGCGAAGATGTCTTGTTTGATATCGACTGGCAAGGAGCCCAACAGATATCAAATTCAGCCCTACAAGAACATGTCCTATCTATTTTCATCTTACCACCATCTATCAGTGAATTAAAAAATAGGCTCGAAAAGCGTGGACAAGATACCCACGATATAGTGAAAAAAAGGATGAAGAAAAGTTGGGATGAAATTAGCCATTGGGCCGGCTATGATTATGTGGTCATAAATGATGACTTAGATAAAACCGAAGCTAAATTAAAATCTATTGTGGCAGCGGAACGTCTCAGAAGAAGTCAACAACCAGGCTTATTGGATCATGTCAGAACGCTTCAAACTGAGTTTGAAAAACACAATGATTTATGAATTAGACGGCATTTCGCCAGATCTGCCACCGATTGGTGAATTTTGGGTTGCTCCAGATGCGAATTTAATTGGCAGAGTTAAGTTACTGGCTGGCACATCAGTCTGGTTTGGAGCAACTTTGCGGGGCGACAATGAGCTTATTGAGGTGGGCGCAGGCTCCAATGTACAAGAAAACTCTGTTTTGCATACAGATATTGGTTTTCCACTGACTATTGGTATAAATTGTACGATTGGCCACAAAGCAATGCTGCATGGCTGCACGATTGGGGATCAAAGCCTAATAGGCATGGGTGCTGTAGTTTTGAATGGGGCCAAAATTGGCCGTAATTGTTTGATAGGTGCGGGGGCTTTGGTGACCGAAGGCAAGGTCATCCCTGACAACTCCTTGGTCGTCGGTGCACCGGGTAAGGTGGCGAGGGTGCTGAGTGACACAGAGGTTATGGGCCTGCTTCAATCTGCGCAGGGCTATCAAGCCAATATGCGCCACTTTGCCAGGGGCTTGAAAGTTCTCAGCTAGGGCTTTGATTTATGACTGAATTCAATCATATCCTGAATGCCCTGCCTTGGCCGTCTTTGCTTGTGGGACCAGACTTGCGGGTTGGCAAATTCAATTCTGCGGCCCAATCCATGTTTGAGTTGGCGGGATCCAAGACTCTGTTAGTTAATATAATGAGACACCCAAACGTGCTTCAAGCTGTTGATGTGAGCCTCAACGCTCAAATTGAGCAAAAAACGCGGTATGTGCAGAGGAAAATTGAGGGCGAAACCGTTTTTAAGGTGCATATTAGCCCAGTGGACCCCATAGCTGGAGTAATGGTCTGTTTTGAAAACATTCAGGCCGCAGAGCTATTAAATCAGCAGCGGCGTGACTTTGTGGCCAATGTCAGCCATGAGCTGCGCAGCCCGTTGACAGTCATGATTGGGGTGCTGGAGACCCTACAGGGGCCGGCAAAAGCTGATCCTTTGGCACATGAAACATTTCTGGGTATTATGGCAACTGAAGCGGATCGGATGCAGATCTTAATTAAGGACCTATTGGCCCTCAGTCAGGTTGAGGATGTACAACGTCAAAGGCCCCAAACGGAAATCTGTATAACCGCTGTCATTAAGCAGGCCTGTGGTCACGTCGAGCAAGCCATGCAGGTTGCGGGTGTACAGCTCACCTCAAACGCAGGCGTGGCCCAGCCACCTGTGCTCGGTGACCACACGCAACTTGTACAAGTCTTCGTAAACCTTCTGGAAAATGCAATGGTATACGGCGCAGGATCTCAGAGACCTCGTGTCTGGATCGATGTGGAAATCGTCGAGTTTGATTTGGAACTTCACATTCCAGCCCTGCGGATTTGCGTATCGGATAAAGGCCCAGGAATCCCTGCGCATTTGGTGCCTCGGTTGACTGAGCGGTTTTTCCGAGTAGATGAGCACCGCAGTCTCAATGCCGGTGGCACAGGTCTTGGCTTGGCGATAGTAAAACACATTCTACAGCGCCATCACGGTCGATTAGATGTCTCCAGTGTTGAAGGCTCGGGCACGACATTTGCGGTGGTTCTGCCTTTATGAGCTTTGTCACAAAACTGTTACAAGAATCGCTTAAACACACTTCAGATCAGATGTGATCTCGCCTTCACTTGGGGGTGAAACCTCATAGGAGACGACGTTTATGGCATTCGCGAAAACAACTCTTTCAACCTTTGCTCTCTGTGCAGTCGCAGGCGCCTCTTGTGCCCGCGACAACGTGCAAATTGCAGGATCATCTACGGTATTGCCCTATGCTGCCATTGTGGCAGAAGCCTTTGGAGAAAACTTCGACTTCCCAACCCCAGTTGTTGAATCTGGTGGATCATCCTCTGGCCTAAAACGGTTTTGTGAAGGATTGGGCGATAATACCATCGATATTGCTAATGCTTCCCGCCCGATGAAAGAGCGTGAAATTGCAGCCTGTACTGCGGCGGGCGTTACCGAGATTATCGAAGTGCGTATTGGATATGATGGTATTGTTTTTGCGTCTAATATTGAAGGTAACGCCTTTTCCTTCACCCCGTCGGATTGGTTTTTGGCACTGTCAGATACCATCTTGGTGGATGGTGCGATGATTTCCAATCCCAACATGACCTGGGCAGAGGTCAATGCAGCGATGCCCGCACAGCCTTTACAAACTTTTGTGCCAGGCACCAAACATGGAACCCGCGAAGTCTTTGAAGAGCAAGTGATTTTGCAGGGGTGTATAGCTACTGGCGCGCTGGAGGCGATAGTTGCGGCAAATGGTGGTGATATGAATCAGGCCGAGAACGATTGTATAGCTCTGCGCACCGATGGCATCTCTGTCGACATTGATGGGGATTATACTGAGACTTTAGCGCGCATTGAAGCCAATCCAGACGGGATCGGTGTGTTTGGTTTGGCCTTCTATGAAAACAACACCAACAAGCTGCAAGTGGCTACCATGTCGGGTGTTGTGCCAAATGTTGAAAGCATCTCAGCGGGTGAATACCCCGTCTCTCGACCCCTATATTTCTATATCAAAGCAGCACATCTCGACGTGATCCCCGGCCTCAAAGAATTTGCTGAATTTTTCGTCTCTGATGACATTTCCGGTCCTGATGGCCCATTGGCTGAATATGGCTTGGTGTCAGATCCAGAGCTGGAGGCTACTCAGGATCTTGTAGCTGACGAAATCACTAAGTAGGCGCAGAGGGAGGCGAGGGCACATGCCCTTGCTTCTATGTATTTTTTAATTTGATCTGGCAGGACGTTCCCATGGTCTCAATATCATTTCCCTTTAGCATGATCTTACTGATTGCGGTGATCGGCTATTTTGCTGCACGTCGCAAAGCGATAGCTATGGTAAAGGGGAACTTGCGGCAGCTACAAGCCTTGCCACAAGCCTATGGCCAGACGGTATTTTTCACAACTTTTCTACCTGCCACAGTGATATTATTGGGTTGGGCCTTTGTGGTCCGGATCATGGGGCCAAGTTATGCATTAATCTCTGATGGTTTGTTTCAAGTCCTTGTAATTATCACTGCAGCAGTCGGTGCTGCGCTGTCCTATTTACGCGTCAAGCCCAGTCAACGCGCCCGCGCGATCAGTGAACGCTGGATTATGGGAGTACTAATGGCGGCCTCTGCTTTAGCCATTTTAACCACCATTGGCATCGTCATCTCCATGCTATCAGAAAGCGCCATTTTCTTTCGCCAACATTCTTGGAGCGACTTTTTCTTTGGCACCGTCTGGGCACCAAATTTTCGTGGTGGAAGCCAGCTGAGCATTCTGCCGCTGCTTTGGGGCACGCTTTATATCAGTTTCATTTCTCTCATCATTGCTGTGCCAGTAGGGCTTTATGCGGCGATTTACCTGTCCGAATACGCAAGCCCCAGCCTACGCTCTGTGGCCAAGCCTGCGATTGAGGTTTTAGCAGGAATTCCAACTATTGTTTACGGGCTATTTGCCTTGATCACCGTGGGACCGATGTTGCGTGACTTCTTCGTTCAGCCCTTGGGGCTTGGCAGCTCATCCTCTTCTGTCATGACGGCTGGACTTGTAATGGGGGTGATGTTGATCCCCTTTGTCTCCTCACTTTCCGATGATATTATAAATGCAGTTCCACAGGCCATGAGGGACGGATCTTTGGGCCTTGGTGCCACCAAATCCGAAACCATTCGTCAGGTGGTCGTGCCTGCGGCCTTGCCCGGGATTGTCGGCGCTGTTCTATTAGCTGCATCACGCGCGATTGGGGAAACCATGATCGTGGTCTTGGGTGCCGGTGCTGCGGCGCGGTTTGATCTCAACCCGTTTGAAGCCATGACTACAGTGACAGTGAAAATCGTGTCACAACTCACCGGCGATACTGATTTTGCCAGCCCAGAAACTTTGGTGGCTTTTGCTTTGGGCCTGTCATTGTTCGTTATAACCTTGGGGCTGAATATCGTCGCCCTCGTCATTGTTCGAAAATATAGGGAGCAATACGAATGAACTTGTATCATTCGAAAATACATAGATCATTGTTGGTCAAAGATGCCCGAACCCAACAGCGTAACAATGCCGAACTGAGATTTAGGGCCTATGGGCTGACAGCCGTGAGTGTTGGTATTGTTGCGCTTGTCATTCTTTTGGTGTCTATTTTCACCAGTGGTATGACTGCGTTTCAGCAAACAAAACTGCAGGTGACGCTGGAGCTTCCCGAGGCCAAGCTGGACAAGAAGGGTCAGCGAGACTTGGTGGCTATGAAAAAAGTAACGACCATCGGGTATTTCAAGGTTTTGGGTGATGGGTTAATCGCACAATTGGAGCGTTTGGGTATTGAGACAGGGCTCAAAGCCAAAGAGGTGCGCGAAATTCTCTCTAAGGAAAGTGCAGCGACGCTGCGCAATGCGGTTCTGGCAGATCCAAGCTTAATTGGATCCACTGTGACAATGGAGTTCTTGGCAAATGGCCGCATAGATGGCTATTTCAAAGGCAGGGTTGATCGTGCATCGGCGCAATTAGACAAAAACGTCGAGCCTGGGCAATTGGATATTGCCGATGCCCTTGCAGAGCGGCGCTTGATGTATACGAGGTTCAACTTTAACTTTATTCTTGCACCGGATGCCTCGGACCAAAGACCTGAAGCCGCCGGCCTCGGTGTTGCCATCCTTGGATCAATTTACATGATGCTTGTGGTGCTGTTCGTGGCCCTGCCTGTTGGTGTAGCCGCGTCAATCTATCTTGAAGAATTTGCCCCAAAAAACCGCCTCACAGACGTGATTGAAGTGAATATCTCTAATCTCGCAGCTGTGCCCTCCATTGTTTACGGTATCTTGGGCCTGGCAATTTTTATCAATATGGCCCAATTCAATCAATCCTCGCCCTTGGTCGGTGGTCTGGTCCTCACACTGATGACCTTGCCGCGGATCATCATTCCAGCTCGTGCAGCATTGAAATCGGTGCCACCATCAATCCGAGATGCAGCCTTAGGGGTAGGGGCATCACGAATGCAAACCGTGCTTCACCATGTGTTGCCATTGGCGGCACCCGGTATTCTCACAGGCGTCATCATCGGGCTTGGACAAGCTTTGGGAGAAACCGCACCACTATTGCTGATCGGCATGGTGGCTTTCGTGCGTGAATACCCGGCGGCCTTTACCTCAGACTCTGGCCTGTTTGGTGAGGCCTCAACTGCGCTTCCAGTTCAGGTGTTCAATTGGACGCAACGGGCTGATCCTTCTTTCGTCGAGCGCGCATCGGGCGCCATCATCGTTCTGCTGGTGTTTTTGCTTATCATGAACGCACTCGCAATTTTCTTACGTCGGCGCTATGAAAGGCGCTGGTAGTTTTAACAACACTCCGAAAAGGCCTAACGCCGTATGACTAAATTACCAATTAAAATATCAGCTAAAAACGTAGATGTGTTCTACGGTGCCGCCCATGCGATCAAATCAGTCGATGTCGAGATCGCCGATAAAATGGTGACCTCTTTTATTGGCCCATCAGGCTGTGGAAAGTCAACTTTTCTACGTTGTATCAATCGGATGAATGATACAATTGATGTGTGTCGCGTGACGGGTGATATCATGATTGATACGGAAGACATCTATGACCGTAGAGTTGATCCCGTGCAGCTGCGCGCCAAAGTGGGCATGGTGTTTCAGAAACCAAACCCATTTCCAAAGTCTATTTATGACAACGTCGCCTATGGTCCAAAAATTCATGGCATGGCGAGAAATAAATTAGAACTAGATGAAATTGTTGAAAAGTCCCTGCGTCGGGCGGCGCTATGGGATGAGGCAAAGGATCGGCTGCAAGAACCTGGGACAGGTTTGTCCGGTGGCCAGCAGCAACGTCTGTGTATTGCACGGGCTGTGGCAACCGAGCCGGAGGTACTGCTAATGGATGAGCCATGCTCTGCGCTCGATCCCATCGCTACGGCGCAGATTGAACAATTGATTGACGAGTTGCGCAGCTCATATTGCGTTGTTATTGTAACCCACTCGATGGCGCAGGCCTCACGTGTTAGTGACAGAACTGCATTTTTCCACCTTGGGGAATTGGTCGAATATGGCTATACAAGCCACATTTTTACCAACCCAAGCGACAAACGCACCGAAAGCTATATCACCGGACGGATCGGATAAAAACATGCAAGAACAGCACATTTCAACAGCATTTGACCGAGATTTAGAAGGCATTCAATCAAACATCATGAAGATGGGCGGCTTAGTTGAAGCTGCGATGATAGATAGCGCCAGAGCTTTGAAAAACCGCGATGTTGAGTTAGCCGAACGGGTGCGTGGCGATGACAAGAAAATTGACGCGCTCGAGATGTTGATCAATGAAGACTGTGCGCGGTTGATTGCCTTACGCGCACCCATGGCCTCGGATCTGCGGGCGGTGCTCTCAGTTATGAAAATAGCTGGCGCTTTAGAGCGGGTAGGGGATTACGCTAAGAACTTGGCCAAGCGGACTTCTTTACTGATTGGAAGTGCAACGATTGATGGCTCAGAGGGCAGCTTGTTGCGGATGATCAAGGAAGTGGAGGCTATGCTAGGCGATGTTTTAAACGCCTATGTGGCCCGCAATACCGATTTGGCATTAGCCGTTCGTCTGCGCGATCACACGGTCGATCAGATGTATAACGGATTATTTCGTGAGATTTTGACTCATATGATGGAGGATCCACGCAAAATTTCGACCTGTATGCACTTACATTTCATTGCAAAAAATGTGGAGCGCATGGGCGATCATGTAACCAATATTGCGGAACAAGTGATTTATTCGGTGAGTGGTGAGTTGCCTGAAGATGCACGACCCAAGGGCAATCTGGCCGTGGCAGATGATCTGTAAATGAGAATTAATGCACAGATCTTAATTGTTGAGGATGAAGCTGCACAACAGGCTGTGCTGGCTTATAATCTCACTTCGGCAGGCTATGAGACTGTGCAGGCTGTAGATGGGGATAAGGCGTTGCAACTGATTGAAGAGCAGCTGCCAGATTTGATCTTGCTTGATTGGATGCTGCCAGGAACTTCTGGGATTGAGATTTGTCGTCAGCTCAAAGTGCGTAAAGACACGCAGGCCATTCCAATAATCATGCTCTCGGCGCGTTCTGAGGAATTGGACAAGGTGCGTGGTTTGGAGACTGGTGCTGATGACTACCTGCAAAAACCTTATGGCATTCAAGAACTTTTGGCACGAATTAAACTTCAACTTAAACGCACACGGCCAGCTACTATGGGAGCGGAGCTTCAGCATGACGACTTACGCATGGATACGGAAACGCAACGCGTATGGTACGCGGACCGTGAGATTACACTGGGACGACGGGAATATGCATTGCTGTTAGCCTTAATCGAACAGCCTGGAAAAGTATTTAAGCGCGTTACTTTGCTGGATCAGGTTTGGGGGCGCGAATTTGATGGAGAGACGCGTACTGTGGACGTTCATATTGGACGTTTACGTAAGGTTTTGACCCAATTTGGAGCAGAGGACGTTATTCGTACTGTTCGGGGCTCTGGTTACGCCCTTTATTAATTGAATATTAATAATTTAACATAATACCTATTATGCGAATGATAGTATAGACGATACATAACCTACTATTAATACTCACCCGACATTTTATAAGTTAAACTTTGAAATGAAAGTATCTTGGGAATAACAAACAAAAAAGGCGCCCAAAAGCGCCTCTTTTGTTTCAATAATCAGATATTAACCGTTCATAGTCTTCGCAACTTCCGCCGCAAAATCTTCGGTCTTTTTTTCAATTCCATCACCAACTTCCAGTCTCACGAAACTTAAGACCTCTAAACCCTCTTCCCTCGCTGCCGCTTCAACAGTAAGATCTGGGTTAACCACAAAAGCCTGCCCCATTAAAGTCGACTCTGCTACAAATTTTTTCATCCTACCCACAATCATTTTTTCAATAACTGCCTCTGGCTTTCCACTCTCGCGTGCGATGTCCATCTGGACCTGTTTTTCTTTTTCAACTTCAACTGGATCCAAAGATGCCTCATTTAATGCTGTAGGATTGGCCGCTGCAATGTGCATTGCAACTTGCTTTCCAAAAGCTTCGTTATTTCCAGAAAGTCCAACCAACACGCCTATTTTACCCATTCCATCAGCAACGGAATTGTGGACATAAGACACAACAGTTTCACCAGATACTTTAGCCATTCTGCGCAACGACATGTTCTCACCAATTGTAGCAATGGCATCAGTAATGAGCTCAGATACTGCCTTACCATCAACCTTAGTATCCGCGAGCTCGTCAACCGTCTCAACACTTAGGCCTGCTGTGGAAATTTTAGAAACCATTGACTGGAAATCTGCATTTTTACCAACAAAGTCAGTCTCAGAGTTAACCTCAACGACAACACCAACACCACCTGTAACTGCCACGGCAACAAGGCCTTCTGCAGCTGTCCTGCCAGATTTTTTTGCAGCTTTAGCAAGTCCCTTAGTTCGAAGCCAATCCATGGATTCTTCCATGTTGCCATTATTTTCTGTTAACGCTTTTTTAGCGTCCATCATTCCTGCGCCACTTTTTTCACGCAGTTCCTTCACCATTGCAGCTGTTATTGCCATAATCGCGTTCCTTCTTATGTAAAAGTGGTTAGTAGAAGCATCGACCCTGCCCCAATATAGGCTTAATCCTTAGCATCAGTTGGGCCATCTTTGGTTGCTTTCTTAGGTGCAGCAGCCTTCTTAGGTGCAGCAGCCTTCTTAGGTGCAGCAGCCTTCTTAGGTGCAGCAGCCTTCTTAGGTGCAGCAGCCTTCTTAGGTGCGACAACTGCTTCCTCAGCAACAACTGCTTCCTCAGCAACAACTGCTTCTTCAGCAACAACTGCTTCTTCAGCAACAACTGCTTCTTCGACTGGTGCGTCTTCTAAAGCACCCATATCGACGCCTGCCTCACCAAGCTGGGTGGACATTCCTTCAAGAGCGGCTCGAGCAGCTAAATCACAATATAGAGCAATCGCACGCGCTGCATCATCATTACCAGGAATAACATAATCAATTCCGTCAGGCGGGCAGTTTGTATCAACAATTGCAACAACTGGAATACCCAGTTTCTTTGCCTCTGCTATAGCCAGGTCTTCTTTGTTAACGTCAATTACAAACAACAGATCAGGAACCCCACCCATTTCTCGGATGCCACCTAGAGACGCTTGTAGCTTTGATTGGTCACGCTCCATACCCAAACGCTCTTTTTTTGTAAGGCCCTCAAACCCTACCTCCATTTTTTCATCTATTTGCTTTAAACGAGCAATAGATTTGGAAACGGTCTGCCAATTTGTAAGAGTTCCGCCTAACCAGCGGTGGTTCATGTAATATTGTGCGCACTTCTCCGCAGCCTCAGCTACCGGGTTCTGCGCTTGGCGCTTAGTCCCCACAAACAAAATACGTCCACCTTTAGCTACCGTATCCTGAATTGCCTTTAGTGCCGCATCCAACATCGGAACAGTCTGAGTTAAATCCATTATGTGGATGCCATTCCGCTCCCCATAAATAAATTGACCCATACGAGGGTTCCAGCGCTGTGTTTGGTGTCCAAAGTGAACGCCAGCCTCTAGTAACTGACGCATTGTAAAGTCTGCGGCCATGTCATGTCCTTTCCGGTTTAAGCCTCAGCGGGGATGTAGAGTTTTATCTCAACCGGCGGACATTTGAGAATTTCTCCCTCAACTGCCCATACCCCACCTGCGAAGTAATGATCAACTAATACGGCCTTTTAGCAAAGGCAAGACCAATCTTTCAAACAGAGACGTTAAAATACTTTGTTTATTAAACTTTGAGATAGTAACAGGAATACATGGAAAAGAATCCAAAAATATTATGTATTGGCTCCATGCTCTGGGACGTCATTGGACGCTCCAGTATTGCAATGCAGGTGGGTTCAGACGTCCCTGGCCATATTACAAGATTACCTGGTGGCGTGGCTATGAACATAGCAATGACTTTAAGGAACTTTGGCCTGCGGCCAGCGCTACTTTCCGTCATCGGACAAGATCGAGCTGGAAAAGATCTTATAAAATTAGCAAAAGATTTTGATCTTGACATTAGTTACCTGTATCGCTCTCACGACTTGCCCACCGACCAATATATGGCAATCGAAGGAAGTAATGGAGTAATTGCCGCCATCGCGGATGCGCATTCACTCGAGGCGGCTGGCAATAAGATTTTAGAGCCGCTAAGTAATGGCCAACTTGGAACGTCTACAAATCCTTTTTCAGGGGTAATTGCACTTGATGGAAATCTTACAACTGAATTACTTACTGAGATTTCCTCATCAGTTTTATTTGCATCTTCAGATTTACGTGTCGCTCCAGCTTCACCCGGAAAAGCAGAACGTTTAATACCGTTACTCACACACAGGGGTGCTACTTTTTACGCTAACGTGAGGGAGGCTGAACTTTTATGCCAAAAAGAGTTTTTGAGCGCAGAGGCTGCATCCTGTGGCTTGGTTGATCGTGGCGCACACAGAGCAGTTGTAACAGATGGCCCAAAGGCCGCAGCGCTAGCTGACCAAAACGGATTTGTGACAGCGATGCCACCGTACGCACTAGCAACTAAACTGACTGGCGCTGGTGATACATTTATGGCAGCGCATATTGCAGCAGAACTTAGTGGAACAACACGTGAGATTTCTTTGCAATCAGCCGCAAATGCCGCATCCAATTACGTTTCAGGGAAATCGGGAAATAAGTAATGAAAATCGTTTATAATTCTGAGGTCAATCAAGCCCGAAATAAAATGGGTAGCTACAGTAAACCAATTGTTGCGCTGGAAAGTACAATCATTACTCATGGAATGCCCTACCCAAAAAATATTCAGGTAGCACGGGAGGTGGAGGAAATCGTAAGACAAAATGGGGCTATTCCAGCAACAATTGCTATTTTGGATGGGTCAATACATATCGGACTTGAAGATGTTGAACTCAAAAAATTAGCCCAAACCAGGGACGTGGTTAAGGTTTCGCGGGCTGATATTGCATTCACCATAGCTAACGGGAAGACTGGCGCTACAACGGTTGCTGCAACTATGATTGTAGCAAAATCTGTTGGAATTCAAGTTTTTGCTACAGGTGGCATTGGTGGTGTCCACCGAGGATCAGAGCTAAACTTTGATATCTCAGCTGACTTGCGCGAGTTAGCCCTAACCGACGTGACAGTGGTTGCAGCAGGGCCAAAAGCCATTTTAGATATCCCAAAAACAATGGAGGTTTTAGAGACTAATGGTGTTCCTGTCCTAGTTTATGGACAAAATTCTATGCCTGCTTTTTGGTCCTCGACAAGTACTGTCCCTGCCCCATTACGGGTTAATAGTGTTGATGAAATTGTGGCTAGTATGTTAGTTCACAAAGCCCTTGGTTTAGATGGGGGCCAATTAGTAGCTAACCCAGTACCATTGGCTGATCAAATATCTGCCGACGTTATTGAACCTTTGATCGAAGAAGCGCTGATAGAGGCAAAAAAACTCATGATCAATGCCAAAGCCGTAACACCTTTTCTTTTAAATAGAATTTTTGAGCTCACGGGGGGTAAATCTTTGACCACCAATATTGCTTTAGTAAAAAACAACGCACGACTTGCCTCAGAGATTTCTAAAACATTTTTTTATTCGTAACTAAGTTTACTTTAAACTTTCTTAATTCTTGTAACATTGCAAAGCTCTAGCTACATCATAGTAATTGATCTTTTAGGGGTATTTTATGAGTAAACCTCATGGAAATATAAAAAAGCGCCAAAGTTGGGCATCTTCACTACGGTCAAACTTTCTGACGGGTCTGATCATTATAGCGCCAATTACTCTGACTGCTTGGCTAATGTGGTCCGTTGTAGGATGGATAGATTCTCGCGTTTGGTCTATTGTGCCCGACACCTACCAGCCACACCGCTACGTTCAAACGCTATATAATATCCAGCTGAATGACCAAATTGATATACGCGGCGTGGGACTAGTAGTTTTCTTGGCATTTACCATTTTTGTTGGCTGGTTGGGTAAGGGCTTCGTTGGCCGTTCATTACTTCGCTACGGGGAGAGTTTAGTCGAACGGATGCCTGTAGTAAGAACTGTGTATGGTAGCGTAAAACAAATAGCTGAAACTGTATTTAATCAAAAGAATAGTAGCTTTGATAAAGCTTGCCTAATTGAATACCCACGCAAAGGAATCTGGGCGATTGGTTTTATTGCCACCAGCGCCCGCGGGGAAATTGAAAAGTATTCTCCCAAAGACGACCATTTAGTGTCTGTCTTTGTTCCCACGACCCCTAATCCAACCTCTGGATTCATGCTTTTTTTACCCTCTAAAGACATTAATGAATTGGCGATGTCTGTTGAGGAGGCTGCAAAATTAGTAATTTCAGCTGGATTAGTTTATCCAGCTGAAAAAGAATAACTTTTATATTGCTTACACCTTTTATTACAGGGTTTGTTACACTTATTACGTTGATTTTGGCCGTAGGCGCACAAAATGTTTTTATTCTGCGGCAGGGCTTATTACGTAATCATATTTTTGTAATTTGCATTTTTGCAGCTATTTCAGACGCGTTACTGATATGGATAGGTGTAATTGGTTTCAGCACTATTTCAAACATTATACCTGGAATATCCAAAATTATGGCATTAGCAGGCGCTACTTTCCTTTCTGGTTATGGGATAATGCGCTTTATAAATGCATATCAGGGCAGTTATGCCATGGAAATTGGCAATGAAAGTTCTTCGTTGAATAAATCTTTGGTGGCACTCGCAGGTTTTACTTTTCTAAACCCACACGTTTATTTGGATACACTAGGCCTCATTGGCGCTGTATCGGTCCAGTATGTTGACATGGCACATAAGTATGCTTTTGCAACTGGTGCGAGTGTGGGTTCCTTGTTGTTTTTCTTTTCACTCGGTTATGGGGCTCGTATCTTATCGCCCTTTATGAGTTCTATTTTAGCTTGGCGGATATTAGATATATTAATTGGTATAACAATGCTAACCATCGCGGGATTTCTATTGTTAAACTAAAAAAAAACGCCAGCACAAGGCTGGCGTCAAGTTATTGAGGCAGGTTTCTATACAGGCAGAAACCTATCGAGCAGTGTTTACTCTATAATCAATCTAAGTGACTACTCCAAGCTAAAAATTTGAAAAACTGATTTCTTGGCTGTAACCTCCGATTAATATCAAAACTATCTTAGGGATAAAGTATTATATGGCTTATGAAATGGGACAAACAAAATCACTATTAATAATCTTGATTATGAGCTTCTTCCTAAACACCGAAGTTGTTGTTGCAGAACCAAAACATGGCATAGCTATGTATGGAGAGCCCGCCCTACCACACGATTTTGTGTCTTTGCCATATGCTAATCCTAATGCTCCAACGGGTGGGTCCATCATTTCCGCTGAGGGCGGAACCTTCACTTCCCTCAACCCTCACGTTAGAAAAGGTAACGTTCCATGGCAGCTGAGATTTCTTGCTTATGAAAGCCTAATGGGGCGCTCCTATGACGAACCATTCTCTTTGTACGGTCTTTTGGCCGAATCAATTGAGACTGATGAAACCCGAAACTGGGTTGAATTTACATTAAACCCAAAATCGAAGTTTTCAGACGGAACGCCTGTAACTGTCGAAGACATAATCTGGTCGTATGAAACATTAGGCACCATAGGTCACCCACGTTATCATGGATTATGGAAAAAAATTGAAACCATCAAAAAAACAGCTGCCAACAAAGTAAAATTTACCTTTAATTCAAACGATAGAGAACTTGTACTCTTGGTAGGCCTTCGTCCAATACTTAAAAAAGCTCAATGGGATGGAAAAGACTTTGTTGATTCCGGTCTAAACGAAATACCAATTTCAACAGCCCCTTATGTTGTTACAGATTTTGATCCTGGTAATTTTGTTAAGTTAACAAGAAATCCCAGCTATTGGGGCGCTCAAATTCCATTCAGGCGGGGGACTAATAACTTTGATGAAATACGCCTAGACTTTTACGCTGACGGGTCTGTCCAATTTGAAGCTTTTAAAGCCGGTGAGTCCTCATCTTTTCGTGAATTAAATGCAGAACGATGGGAAAATTCTTACGATTTCAAATCAGTAAAAGACGGAAGTGTCGTTAAATCTATAATTCCACATCAAAGGCCAAGCGGAATAACAGGCTTTGTGATGAATACTCGGCTTCCAAAATTTGCGGATTGGAGAGTTCGCGAAGCATTGATCACTGCTTTTAATTTTGAGTTTATAAACCAAAGTAATACAGGAGGCAGACAAAATCGGATACAATCTTATTTTTCTAACTCTGTTCTGTCAAAAAAGACTGGACCTGCAGAAGGTATGGTAAGGAATTTTTTACAACCACACGCTGCAAGCCTATTGCCAGGTACTATGGACGGTTACACTCTGCCTGTTTCGGACGGTACAGTTCGAAACAGAAAAAATATAAAAATTGCAGACGACCTATTAAATAAAGCTGGTTGGACCGTAATCGATGGCTTGCGAAAAAACCAAACAGGAAAGCCATTTCAGATTGTAACACTACTCAAACAGGGCGATACAGAGAGCCAGTCCATGATGGCAGTTTATCAGCAAGCTTTAGAACGGTTAGGCATTAAGTTAACCACTGAGATTTTAGATTCAGCTCAATATAAGGAACGTACCCAAATTTATGATTTTGACATGGCTTATTATCGTCGAGGTTTGTCCTTAAGCCCTGGTAACGAGCAAATGTTATATTGGGGTTCAGAAGGAATTGATGAACCTGGGACCCGTAATTGGATGGGAATGAACTCTCCCGCTGCTGAAGATATGATCTCAAGGCTTGTTAGCTCAAAAAGTCATGATCAGTTTCTCGCTGCTGCTCAGGCATTAGACAGAATTTTAACTGCTGGTCGCTATGTCATACCGATACACACCAATACTGTGAGCAGGCTTGCGCACGTTAAGGAAATTAAATTTTCAGATCGCCTTCCAATGTATGGTGACTGGATTGGTTTCCTGCCAGACGTTTGGTGGCATGAGCCGGATTAATAAACCCGACAACGATTGTGATAGATCAGTCGCACCCTTAGCACGCTTAACAGATATTCTTTAAAGCTTATCTGAATTCTAAAAACTGGCCTCGAAAAGAATTTTTCAATTCAAACATCAACATTTAAAAGCTTCAGAAGTATCAATTTAGCTAAGGTTTCAACTATGATATCACGTTTTTAATTAAAATATTATTTAGGTTAAAGAGGTCACCCATAAAATAGTTGCGTCATCCTGACTTACAGTCACTAAATTGTGACCCATCGATGCGTCATAATAAGCGCTGTCGCCCCTACGCATTTCAATTGGTTCGTAAAACTCAGTAATTAGGCTAACCACACCAGTCAAAATATATAAAAATTCTTCGCCATCGTGTCTGACCCACCCATCAAACTCGTCCATTGATCTTGCGCGAACGACGGCACGATACGGAAGCATTTGTTT
>Ga0129327_10001033_pt1 | contig 16661 bp, 7 predicted proteins | sample CPBDNA_6_FD_111799 | JGI IMG/M metagenome (GOLD analysis project Ga0129327, IMG submission 111799) | Freshwater to marine salinity gradient microbial communities from Chesapeake Bay, USA - CPBay_Spr_31_0.8_DNA | ecosystem: Environmental > Aquatic > Marine > Coastal | place: USA: Chesapeake Bay... | reverse complement strand
GAGTCTGTCTGTTGTTCTTCCGATGACGACGTCGATGCATCGTTTAGCGGTGGTGTCTTTTTCCTCATCTGCTCCTTCAAAGGGAAAAATCGAGAGTAAAATGCAGACGTCAAAGTCGATGATTGCGCGGCGACCGAAAACGATGATACCGTCGGTTTGGAGGAGGACGACGAGCAGCGAAAAGAAACAACGAGAAAGAAGAAGAGGACAGTTACAAATCGCGAACGTCGGCTCCACGTACGGGAGATTCTTCCGGGTGACGACGTTCGGGGAATCCCACGGCGGCGGCGTCGGGTGCGTCGTCGACGGGGTACCGCCAAAGCTGCAAATATCGAGGGAGGATTTACAGTTCGAGCTGGACCGACGTCGACCGGGGCAGTCGAGAATTACGACGCCGAGGAACGAGGAAGATTCGTGCGAGATTTTGAGTGGGGTTGGATTGGACGGCGTGACCCTTGGAACGCCGATTGCGGTGCTCGTGAGGAATAAAGACCACAAGTCGCAAGATTACGGCGAGATCGCGGTGGCGTATAGACCGAGTCACGCGGATGCGACGTACGATATGAAATACGGGGTGAGAGCGATTGCCGGGGGTGGAAGAAGTAGCGCGAGAGAAACTATCGGGAGAGTCGCGGCTGGCGCAATCGCGAAGAAGATTTTGAAGCAAATTGGAAATACGGAAATTTTGGCGTACGTGAGTCAAGTGAAGGACGTGAAAACGAGCGAAGGCGGAGTGGATCACGAAAAGTTTACCATGGAGGACGTGGAGAAGAACATCGTGAGGTGTCCGGACGATTCTGTTGCGGAGAAGATGATCGAGGCGATCGATGAGGTGAGAGTGAAAGGAGATTCGTGCGGCGGGGTGGTGACGTGCATCGTGAGAAATTGCCCGAGAGGTTTAGGCGCGCCGGTGTTTGATAAGTTGGAGGCGGATTTGGCGAAAGCGATGATGTCGTTGCCGGCGACGAAAGGTTTTGAAATCGGGAGTGGGTTTGGAGGCGTGTTAGAGAAGGGGAGCGAACACAACGACCCGTTTTACATGGACGCGGAAAGAGGTTTGCGAACGACGACGAACAAATCGGGCGGTATTCAAGGCGGCATTTCCAACGGCGAGATTATCGAGATGAAGATTGCGTTTAAACCGACATCGACGATTACTCGACCGCAAAACACGGTCAATCGCGACGGTGTGGAAACTGAGTTGAAAGCGAGAGGAAGACACGACCCGTGCGTCGTCCCGAGAGCGGTTCCTATGGTGGAATCCATGGTTGCGTTGGTGTTGATTGACCATTTGATGATGCAATACGCGCAGTGCGATTTGTTAGGGAGAGAGGATTATTCGTTCGTGAGAGACGGGAACATGGCGACTCTATACGACGCGCAGGCGAGAGAAGTTGCGGCGACGCAAGCGAGTAAAGCCGGAATGAGCGCGAAGAAGATGCAAGAAGAGTACGAGGAGAATTAAAATTGAATGAAAAGAAAAATGTAATAGAAAGAAAGATGAATATTAAACGAAAGTATTTTGATTTGTCGTATATATGCTCGTGCATACAACAATGTTATGGTCGTATGTTTCTATCGAGCCCCTTTTCGGTGGCTGTTGTCTCTTCGTATTAATATCGTCGTTTTGTTATCGAATATCTTTTCTAGAACAATGCGAGGACGACCGAAACTAAGATCGAAACAAAGGTTGTCGACTTCGCAAAAGCGCCGCCTGTGGGATCTTCGTCGTCCGAAGTCGTTGAAATGTCCGATTCCATCACGGTTGCGATAGAAAATGAGTCAACGCACGCCGTCGCGATCCCTTCGGTACCGCTGGTGTTTTCTACGACGCATTCGATCAATTCAAACGGCGAATTTTCATCCGCCGCTTTCATGCATGCGATCGTCGCGTTGTTCACATCCGTTAAATTTCTCACAAACGGGATGGCGACTTCAACGCACTCGTCAAAGACTGTCCCGTGTGGTGTTAAAGTCAAAATAGTGCCGATGAAAACCGATCGATTACCGACTTCACCTTCGGTTGCGTTCTTCCCTCTAAATCTTTCCGGTCTTTGCAACTCTTTTACTTCGTCTTCGTCGACCGAGTTGACGCCGACGTTTACGTTCGTCTCGTTCGCTCTTAAACTGTTCGGTTTAAAAGTAACTTTAACTTTATTGTTGCCTCGGCTGGGTAACTTGTAATTGTCGTCGTCGTCATCATCATCCTTATCCTCGAAAACGTGTTCTTGGCCTCTCACCACCTCTTCCGATCTCCCCTTGTTTCTTAAAAATTTCTTGCACACTTGGGAAGGATCCTCGTTCGCCGCCGTCTTCGTCGCTTCCTCCGCCACGCAGAAGGCCTTGACGACGTACATGCAACCAGGAGTTATCGCGCCAATCGATCTGATCGATTGCACAGATTTACTTGTTTCCGTGCAATTAACGTTGCCGCACGGACACGCGGAATTAATCGTATTCGACTCCCATCCCGCTTCGCAGTCGTACGGACATCCAGTTTCAAAGTCTTTCTTATCTTCCCACTCGTCGTCGTCAATTTCGCGATCAAAGTCGTCGTCTTTGTCGTCGTCGTCGTCGTCGTCGTCTTTCTCCGCACCGAGAGCGGCATCGTCGTCGTCCACGTCTCCGTCCCGATCCAAATCGCCGTCCGCGTACACCGTCGGATCGTGCGCTATTGAAATTTTCTGCCCGCTCGCGCAATGCTGGGAGCACACAAAGTACAGCGTCGCGTTTTCCGCCGGCGTCACCGAGACGTACGATAAAATACCACGGCGACCGAAATCCACTTGAACCTGTTTATAGTGTGTTTGATAACATCATAAGACGAGAAGACGAAGAATATAAAAAATGTCAGCGTTGCTTTTCATCTCAAAGGGCACCCTCTTTAGTAAGCAAACAAAGCATCAAAACTCCTCTCTACATTCTTACCTCGGGCATTGGCACCGCGCCATCCAAGCTGCAGCTCTTGAACGCGTCTACATCTCGAACTCGATACACGTCGTGCCCCTCGTCGCTTTTAAATTCAAACTTGATCGTTTTCGTGGCGTCGTACGCGCCGTAGATTGTCACGTTTTTCTCGGTGTCAATTTTCGCCCACGGAATCACCCCGGGTTTCCTTTTGTCGTCGTCGTCTTTCGCGGACGCGAAGAGCGAACAGAAGCAAAAGAGGAGGAGAAAGGAGACCAATGCGCTGCCGCTGCTGCTGCTGCTGCTGCGTCGTCTTCTCGAGAAGAAGAGCGTTGTCATCGTGATAAAACAAACGCGTGTTGGTAATGTTGCTTGGGTGCCAGATTTGTGAAGTTTTTGCGCTAAATTTGGATTTCTTTGAAAAGTCTGGCGAATTTTAAATGAGAAATTTCACTCCTACTCTCTCGCTGCCCATATTATTTCCTCTTCTTCTCTTTCTTCTCTTTCTTCTCCTTCCTTTCCTTCTTCTCTTTCTTCTCTTTCTTCTCTTTCTTGCTTTTCTTTTTATCCCCGATTGTGTCGTCGTTTTCGTCGTCGTTTTCTCGTTCGTCTTCTCCTCCCGGATGAATCTCGTCGCGGCTTTTGCGCTTTTGCGGCGGCGGCGGGACCTCGCGGAGGACCGTTTTGTTGCGATTTTCCTCCTTTTCCTTCTCGGGCGCGTCGAAACCAAACTCTTTTTCAAACTCGGCTCGGATGGCGGCGGACTTTTCTTCCCGTTTCTCCCACCCGCTGGCGTTGTTTTGGAATTGTTTGACGCCTAAGCGTTTGAAGAGGACCACGCCGTGTCGAGTGGCGACGATTTCTTTCTCTCGCTTGGAACAAAGTTCGACGATTTTTTTCTTGGTTTTGTTGTCGGTTTCGCGGTAACACGCTTCGAGGACTCGAGAGCCTCCGGAGGAGACGGCTAAGGCGACGGCGTTGTCGACGAGGAGTTCCGCGATTGCTTTCTTGTGTTTTGCTTTTACCAAACGAGAGTTTAAGATTGCTTCGATGGCGTGGGAGCCAGACGCGTCGCGGGCGGCTTGGAGGAGAGTTTTCGGATCGGTATCGCAGAGAGATTCCAGGAACATGACCGTAGCGTCGGCGGGGTACTTGGCGAGCGTTTGCATCATAGCGGCGCCGAGTACGGAGCATCTCCCGTGAGGTGGGTTCCCGAGGAAGAGGAGCGCGCGCGCGAGTTGCGATTTGCCACCTTTTCGGCTCCCTCCGCCGCCTTCTTCGTTATGAGTACCATCCGCCGCCGTCGCGTTGTTGGCGTTTTTCTTTTCTAACTTGAACGTCACGCCTCTCGCCAAGGCTTTGCAACAATCTTTTTCGTTGGTTTTCAATCGCAAACAGGCGGCTAAAAGTGCCGCGATAACACCGGCTCTGTTTTCGTACAGCAACGTTCCGAACAACGCGGAGAGTTCAGAGACGGCAGAGGCGACAACAGCTGGATCCTTCGAACTTCCTAAAACCGATTGCAACACAAAGTTCGCCACCGGGTGTTTCGATATGGACATTAATTTGTCGCGAAAAAATCTCCGCCAAATCTCCGCTCCTAACGTTCTCGGTGCAACTCGCACGATAACTTCCAGCAAGTGCGACCCGGACCGCGATTGCATGAGCGCTTTCATGTCGTCCGAAGAGAGGTCCGCGAGGAGCTCGCCGTCTGGCGCGTCTTCCGGAGGCGCGCACCCCAACAAACCGGGAATGATCCATTTTAAACTTGCATCGTCTCCTTCTTGACTGAGCAAAATGGCTTGTAAATACGCGCTCGCGCACGGATCATCCGTCATGTCCCATAAAACTTCCTCGACGTTCGCTAATACGTCGTTCGTGTGCGATTCTAGAAGTTCCGGGAAGGCGTTTATTCTATCTTCGTTCTTTTCGTCTCGGTGTTTCTCTCGATTCTTCTTGGACGCGTCGAACTGTTCCGCACTCGTCGCGCCTTTCAGTTTACTCTCTAAATTACCTTGTGGTTTATAATTTTGTTGACCAACTGCTAACGTTTTATCTCTGCCGCCTGGATTGAGCGGCATGTCCTTACCAGCAAAGAGAAAAAACACGCGCCGAGCGACCGGCGAGGCGCGCTGGTCGAACGAGATGTCCGTCGCTCGCGAACTTAAAACGTACGATAAGTTATCTAAACAACTCCTCGGTCCTGCTTCTGGGAGGTTATTCTTTTCTCCATCGTCGCTGTTGTTGTTTCTATTTCTACCCTCGTTCTCGAATCCGTCGTCCACGTCTTCCTTCTCTAAAAGCATCTCCTTAAACTTCAAAACCTCTTGTATGCCTCTTTCTTTCGTCGTCGCGTGATGATGATGAACACTACCCTCACCATCAACCACCAATCTCTTCGAAACTTGCCTGATAACGCTCTCTAAGACTCTCGAACCAAAAATGTTCATCGCCAACGCGTACGTCTTCCATCCTCGACAGGCTTTCCGTAAAAAGAACACCAACGCTTCATCCGTCGCGTGCGCGACCAGTCTCTCGATCAACCGCGAACACCGCGCGTCCATCATCAACTCCACCTCTTTCCCATCCGCGCCTTCCAGCGCGTTGTTTGCTAATATTTCGATCGCTTCGTTTCGTTGCTTGAGCTCCTCTTCTTCTCCATCGTCTCGTCGTTGTTGGATGTTATTCTTTTTGTCGTCTTTGTCGTCAAACTCTCTCAACGCTTTTTCAATCTCCCCGAAATACTCGTTCGTGGCATCGTCCAACTGGTACCTGTTCCCATCCGCGGCGAGTATAGAAATTGGCCCGTTCGATTTGAACTCTTTCGAGCCGAATCGCGCGGGCGCTTCTTCTGTCATCGTATGAGAACTTCTTTGTCTTCTTCTGCTTCTTCTTTAGGCGGCGGCGAAAAAAGGCAAATCCAAACGTGCTCTCTCTCTTACTCTTACTCTTACTCTTAAAACGCTCCTTTACGAAAACGAGGAAAACGATTCGACGACGACGCGATGATATATACAGTATACGCGAAACTTTCCCTTCTCTCTTCTTCTCTCGTCGTGAAAGCGCTCCTCTTGAAGAAGAAAGAGATTAATTAAATAAGATTCGTATCTTCTCCCAAACGCAACAACGGACGAGACAAAACTCTGGAGAGAGAGAGAGAGAGAAAAAGCGAGAGAAATTTTTTTGTTTTGCCTTTTTTCGCGAAACGTGTTGTCTCTTTTCATTTGCGTCTCTGCAACATATGTCCGTGCGAAAATCTCTCGAATCTCTCTGCTTTCTGTGTTCTTTCTTTTCTTTGGTTTATTGCCACGTCGTTCGTCCCTCACACGCGAGCGACGCGAGAAAAAAAAAACGCGAGACTTTGTGGGCTTTTGTTGTAAAGTCGACTTTGTTTTCGCATCATCAACCACACGCGGAAAGAGAGAGAGAGAGAGAGAAACGTAAATAACACTTTTGGTGGTCTCTGCTTTTCGAGCGCGAGAGATGATGACGACGATTTCGACGACGATTTCGACGACGAGACAGTTTTGTCCGTCATCTTCGCGTGGGGGGGGCAAAAAGATTTCGAGAGATTTTATCGTCGAGAATGCACGGCGTCAAAGGCGACTTAATAAACGACGACGAGGCAGAAGAGATGAGATGATAAGGAACCAAGCGGTGGCGGAACCGAGGGAAACGACCGTGTCGTACGACGAAATCGGCTCCGACCCGGCGAAAAGAACCGTCGTCATTCTCGGGTCCGGGTGGGGTGCGGTGTCCTTCGTGAAATCCTTGAAGAAAGATATCCCGTTTGAAGTGATTTTGGTGTCGCCGAGGAATTATTTCTTGTACACGCCGTTATTACCAGGCGTGGCGACGGGCGCGATTGAAACGAGATCGATCGTCGAGTCTATTCGACGTCCAATCGCGGAGAAAGGGTTCAAGTATTACGAAGCGGCGGCGACGGATATCGACGCGAAGAATAAAATCGTCACGTGTCGCAAAGCGAACAACGAGTTTACGTTGAAGTACGATTATTTAATCACCGCGGTTGGGGCGGTGACGAATACGTTTGGCGTGCCTGGAGTGGAAGAGAACTGCTTGTTTTTCAAGGAGATTTCGGATGCCGCGAGGTTTCGAAGTCAAGTGAACGAAAGGTTTGAACGAGCGACGCTGCCGGGGATTTCGAAAGAGGAGATCCAGAATTTGTTGCGGTTTGTGATCATTGGCGCCGGGCCGACGGGCGTCGAATTAGCCGCGGAGTTGTACGATCTGGTGTATCAAGACGTCGCGAAGACGTTTCCGAGACGATTGTTGGAAGATGTTTCGATTAACATCATCGATTTACAGGAGAAAATTTTATCCTCCTACGATCGAGAAATCGCCGATTACGCCACGGACTTTTTCAAACGAGCGAACATCAATTGCATTTTGAACACGCAAGTGAAAGAGGTGAAAAGGAACAGTTTAATCGTGGCAGATAAGAATACCGGCGAAGAGAGGGAAATTCCATTCGGCATGTCCGTGTGGTGTTCGGGAATTAAACTCAACCCGATTTGCGAAAAGATACAAAATAGCTTACCGGAAGGCTCGCAGCCGAACGTTAGATCTTTATCCGCGGACAAAGCCATGCGCGTGAAAGGTTCAGACGGTTCAATTTTCGGTTTAGGCGACTGCGTGACCGTTGAACGTCCGAAATCGATGGCGAAAGCGCAAGAAATATACGCGAAAGCCTGTAAATGCGACGAGGACGGCAACTGCGAACTCCAAATTAACCTCCCGACTGCCATCAAAGCCCTGGAGCAAGGCGGTAAAGATTTCCCGCACTTGAAAGAGATGGCCAAATCTGCCACGCTAAGCATAGATGTATTCAAATCGTACACTCAAAAACGTGACGAGATGACCATGTCTGAATTCATGAAAATGTGCGAAGCGTTGGATAACGAATTGCGCGCTTTCCCGGCTACCGCGCAAGTGGCGAAACAACAAGGAAACTATTTAGCCGAAGTTTTCAATAGCGCCAAAGAAAACGGATTCGAAGCCCTCCAAGACCCGAACATGAGATTCAACTACGAGCACAAAGGTTCGCTGGCGTACATCGGCAAGGACTCCGCCGTCGCCGATATCCCGGGTTTTACCATCTTGAAAGGCTTAGCCGCCGGTTTGGTGTGGAAGTCGTTCGAAACCATCAGTCAAGTGAGCATTAACAATGTCTTTAAAGTCGGCGCGGATATCGTCCGAACGAAAATATTCGGGAGAGACATTTCCAGACTTCTGTGATGATTTCGGATGATACTAAAGAAGAGCAGCAAAGCGTTTTTAAATCTCATCACCACGTACTAATTTTATCACATGTGTCATTTCTTACTCTCTGGACCTTCTTCACTTTTGTTAAGTTTTGATATCTTTTGACACGCGAAAGAACAAAGAGGTTTCGCAGAAGAACACGCATTTCGTGTGCTTGTGTGCGTGAAAGAGAGAGAGAGAGAGAGTATGTTTGTTCCTCCTCCCCCTGCTTCGTCGTCGTCGTCGTCGTCGTCGTCGCGTCTGCATCACCAGCACGGGCGTCACCATCACGGAACGAATCACGAAGGCGGAGCGAAAAACTTGAAACTGAAATTCATCGTTTTGGGGTTTATTTTCACAGTTTCCACGCTCTATGCGGTTCAATACAGATGTTTCGAGGAAGAGGAGTACGAGTATTCGCTGTCGACGAATTTCGGTGAACAGGTGCCGAACGATGCGAACGCGTTCGCGTCGAACTTACCCATATCGGATGAGGATGATTTTGGCGAAAGGGAAGAGGAGGGGGCGACGACGACGACGTCGGGCGGAGAGGAAGACGAAGACGAAGACGACGAGAAGGAACCTATTCGAAGGAGTAGCAGTAGTAGTAATGATGAGAGCGTGAACTATAATTTACCCGGTGCGGACGCGTCTATGCCGTGTGGAGGTCAGCCGAGAGAGATGTTGCCGTTTGAGAGAGAGCGACGGCTGAGGAGGAAGATGTTAGGCGATGCGGGTGAGGATGATGATGAAATTGAGAGCAGGAATATATCAGAAGACCATTTTTATAGAAACGCGTCATCGTCGATGAGGGATAGCGGTAGTAGTGATAGTCACAGCAGCAGCAGCAGTAGCAGTAGAACGGGAAGAAGAAGAAACTTGCTCCATCGCGGCATCGGTTTCACCATGGGTAAAGCCGGATGCGGCAAGGAACTTTACGTCAGAGTCGTCCACGAGAACGATGGTCCCGGAAATATCGTATCCAAGCGCGTTTTTAGTCAAGAGCAAACGCTGAACGAGTGCTTGACGCGAGATCCGACGTTGTGCAGAGAGAAAGACTCGTTGACGGCGGCCAAGAAACTCCCCGGCGTGAGAGGTTTAAAGAAGCTCCCGAAAGTTGGTTTGTCGCCGCTCCTCGGGAAAGGGAAGAAATTCAGCACTTGCGCGATCGTCGGTAACGCCGGTCACTTGATGACGAAACCGTACGGAAAGTACATCGATGCACACGACGTCGTCGTTCGGTTCAACATTTTACCGACTACTGGTTTTGAAAAGCACGTCGGCACGAAAACGACGCTCCGAGTGTTAAACGGTCGCCGCTCCATCGCGCTGTGTTGCCGCGGTAACTTTCCCGAAGGCAAAGCCGGTAACGAAGACACCGGCGTGATGATTTGGTTCCCAGCCGCACAAGGTGAAATCCTCTCCGCGTGCAAAAAGCGTTTTCCGAACAACCCGCGCTTCGCGCTCCCTCTGAAACTCTCCAAATCCTTAGCCGGCGCTATGAACAAACTCCGAACCGATGCCAGCCGCTTAGGCTTGACTGGTTTCACCCAATGGCGCCAAATGACTTCCGGCGCGCACGCCATCCTCCTCTTCTCGCAACTCTGCGACACCGTCAACGTATATGGGTTTGGATCTTTCCCGGGAAAAGAGAAAGCGCCGGACCAATACGGAGGAAGAAGCGCTCGCGCTCGCTCGGGTACGATTTGGCACGATTGGAGCGGAGAGAAAAACGTCAATAAACTGTTACACGCGGCCGAGGTCATCAACGTTTGCTCCGCGTAATAGTATTAGTATTACTCAGTAGTTTCTTTGTATTCACACGTACGACGGGGCTCCTTCATAAAAAAAACCAACTGACACGAACTCTGGTTCCCACATTTCATCATCATAAAATTTCAAAGAAGCTTTCTGAGGGCGCCTCAAATTAAGTACAGAGGCCACTGCGTGAGAAAAAGCGCTTCGAGAGAATCTCTTTTTTTGCTCTTTTTCTGAAAATCTCTCTTTTTGCTCTCGCGTTCAGATTGGAAAAACCTCACCAACGCTTCTCACAACAAAACGAAAGCGACGCGCGCGCTGCTTTTGCAAAACATCCCCTTAACTCCCCTTCTGCTCTTCTCACCGTTTTGCGCATCATCGTCATCGCACACACTGCGCGCGCACACACGCACACGTCTCTCTCTCATCTCTCTCTCTTGTACTACAAAAGCAGAGTTCAGAGCGAATTGGTTCGTTGACAAGAAAAGCTCGTTAACCTCGTTTTACCCCCAAAGACGAAAGGGAAAAAATGATGATGTTTGCTTTGTCATCGACGACTTCCTACTGCGCCGGGGCGAAACTGAAGATGACGACGACAAAGAAGAAGCAACAACGAGTCGTCCTTCTCGCCGCAAAAGCCTCCTCTTCTTCTTCGTCTTCTTCGTCCAACGATAAAGACGACGAAAGGGAAGAGGAAAAGGAAAAGGAGGGGTTTGTTCCCCAAAAAGGTGAAAAAAAGGAGGAGCAAAAAAAGGAAGCTGACGAGGATAAAATTTCGTCGTCTGCTGAGTTTTCTCAACATCAAAACTATTTGGCGTTTGATTCTCCGGAACTGCGCGTCTTATCCGAACGCATGCGTTTGGTGGAAATTGAAACGATCTTATTGAGAGACGAATACAACAAGATGGTCGTGAAAGCGATGCGAACGCCGAAAGATTTTATCGAATGGAACGAACGGAACGGGTTTAACGAGAAAGGGGAGAGTTTAGCGGAGAAGCAACCGAAGAAGAAACGGTTGGAAACGGAAAACGCGAAGAGCGCAGGCGGCGAGGCGAAGAAGAGGAGAGAAGAGATTGACGAACGCATACGAAAGACGGACGAGTTCTTGAGAGAAAAGATGAACGGGTCGTCTCTTTTACCGGAGGGGTTCCTCCAAAAGATGAGCAAGGTTTTGGGCGACCAGAACAGTTTGTTTTCATCCGTGGAGGAAATTTTCGAGAAACGTTTGGGCGAGGAGCAGTATAAGAAATATTTAGAAGAGAAACAACAAAAAGCAGCCGATGAGAAGAGCAGTATGATTACTAACGTGGCGTTGGTGAACTTGAACTGTGTGGAAGACTTCTCGCCGCTGTTTGTTCTCGTCTTTCACCACGGTCACAACAGCCCGGAACAGGCTGGTATTTATTCTTTGCAAGAAAAAGCGACGCCGGAGGAGTTACCGGTGGATACGATTTTGGCATTCATGACGAAGGAAGATGCGGAGAGGTACGCTAAATTACTCAAGTCATCATTAGGTACGGTACCGATCGTAGAGTCGGTGACGAAGAGCGAGTTGGCGCTGACGTGCAGAGTCGGCGGACATCGCTGCGTAGTTTCTAATAAAGGCTACGAGTTGGCGCCGCCCAAGGAAAGTTTACGCGTGACTGATTGGGAACGATCAAACATGTTGCGATCGGGCGCGTGGAGAGTTGTCGGCGAGGACGACACGTGCACTATTTCCGACGACGATTTGAGTTTAGATTGGAAGACGCAAGGCATGGAATTGATGGCTTCGTATAGAGAAGAAGCGAAGAGAGAGCGATTAGAAAACGCGCGAGAGAGATTAGAACGGTTATATCGTAAAGGAACTTTGGGAAAGAACGAGGAGGATCACACCGACCCGGACGATCACTCCGAGTAAGAAGAAAGAAGCAGAGAGGAGGAAGAGGAGGACGAAACGGACCACGTCTGAACAAGACGACGGTTTTACATTCATTCATTCATTCATAATAATATAAAACTTTGTATTTCAATCGATAATAATAATTAAATCGAAAGCTCTCATCACTTTTAAAATATTTACAACAATTTTAAGCTTTAGTCGCTCGAGAACGAGAGGATCGACCAGAAGCGCGCGCTTTTGTGGCGGGCTTTACTTCTTCCTCTTCGACGACGTTGACGTTACCAGCGTTTTCGTCGTTCTCTTCCTCTTCTTCTTCTTCTTCCTCTTCCTCATCTTCGTCTTCGCTAAAGTCGTCTTCTTCTTCCTCCTCTTCCACCTTGACCTCTTTTTCTTTCTCGACCGACTGTTCCGTCTCGTCTTCAGCTGGAGCAGCATCCGGTGCCACGTCCTCACCTTTACCTCCTCCTTCTTCCTCAACGACGGGCTTCTTCTCTTCGCCTTCTTGCATTTCTGCTTCTTCTTCCTCCTCTTCGCTCTCCGCCCGTATGACTTCGACCTCTTCCTTCCCTTCGGCTCTGGCGGAGACGTTGTACGCTGCCGCCTTCTCGGCGTGCGCTTCGGACATCTTCGCGTCGAACTCGTCGATGAACTGTTTGAACTCGGTCGATTTTGCCACGCGTTTCATCTTGGCAAACATCGACTGGAAGTTCTGCGTCGTCTTGGCGTCGTACAGGCACTCCTCGTACATTTTCCACGACTCGGTGAACTTCTTGAACGCCTTCTCGGAAGTCTTGAGCTGAGAGATGCAAAACGAAATGTCTCGCGCCGGTTTTGCAGAACCCGCTCGCGAGGCTTCCGGGAATCGCTGGACCAATTTGTCCGCCAACGCGTCCGCTTGCTTCTCTTTGTCGATGAATCCACACAATCTGCGCATGATGCGCTCGAACGCTTCCTCGGAAATCTCCGCGTCGCTGGAAAGTCTCGAGAGAAGGTCCGGCAACAAGTTGTAGATCGGGTTGCCGTGCTTTTTCGCGAGTTCTGCAAAGAACAAGCGCGCAACAGATGAAACGCGCGGGTCTTCGTCTTCCAAACATCTCGCCATGGCGGAGATGTGACCTTTGACTTTCATCATGTCGTTCAACACGAGATGCGCGAGCACCGTGACGGAGTGCTGGCGAACCTTCGACGACGGATCTCGCAGCGCGTTCCCCCACTCTTTCGTGCCGTACAAGTGCTCCGTCCACGGTTCCAACGCGTTCGGGAATCGAAACGCCAAATCGCCGAGAGCGACGGTAATCGCCGCTCGAGCGTGTACGTCGCGTTCGTCCTTGACGCGCGTGAAGAGCAGCGGCAAGTGCGTCTCGCAAAAGTCCATGTCCAACGCCATCAGTCGAGAAAGCGCCGCAACAGCCGCACCTCTGACGACCGATGCGCCTTTCACAACTTTTTCGTTCCCGCAAAGTTGGACGACAATCGGCGCGTACGCAGCGATGACGCCACCGAAACACTTCTTGTTTTTCTTTGAGAAACCGAGAAGTTCTTTCTCGGCGTCCTCTCTCGCGTTATCCAACGCGGCATCTTCAGCCACCGCACCTTGGCCAAGTGCCGCTGCTAACGCCGCTTCTTCCCCGGTAGCAGCGTTGTCGTCTTTTTGCGCCGCAGATTCTGCCGCCGCGTGAGCAACGCGGTCTCTCCCGATTCGCGCTCTGCGTACGGTACGCGCGAGACGTTCGCAAAACACCAAGTGGCGCACGGCACATTCGCCAAGCATCCAAAGAAAGCGGGACAAAGCCGTTCCAGAAACGTTCGAGAAGTCGTTGACGTTTGCTTCCTCTTCTTCTCCGCCGTCTTTTTCTGCTCCTTCCTCCGTGGCTTCTTTGTTGTTGTCGTCGCTATTAGTCGTCGTCGATTTCGCGCCAAACGTCGCCGTGGCGTGACTCTTAATCAGCTTCGCGCACCACGATTCTGGATCCGGATGCAACGCGTACACCGCCAACAAAGCTTGCTCAGCGCACGGGAACCAAGCTTTACCACTCAAAGGCGATTTTGGGTGTAACACTCTCGCGAGACCGACGAACACTTCCGAGTCTAACGAAAATGGCCCCGCTTCCGTCGGGCGGCACTGCGCCAACGCCGCGCACGCCGAACGCGCCAAAATGGCCGCACCGCGACCGCTGTGTATCTTCTCTGTACCAGCAGCAAGCATGGCGTCCGATAAACACTGCGAGACGACGTCGGCGCGTTTGGCAAGAATCTGTGCGGACGTCTCGTTGGCGTCGTCTTTGCACATGCGCAAAGCGTCCAACGCGGCTGCTCTTCGCGTGAAATTTTTCTCCGTATCCGCGGCATCGACCCACAACGCTTGCACGATTGCACCATCTGGCGATAATCGTCCATCTCTGGCCAACTCGCGAAGGCATACTTCGAGCGAGGCCAGCTCACCGAGATTGGACGTGCCCGCCAAATTCGCCAACTTCACCGCGGCGAATCGCGGTCCTTGGCCTTGCCCGTCCGAGGCGAGGTAAAGTTCATCGCACGCCTCAATCGCCGCTTGCTTTACATGCGGTTCTTGAGAAAACACGAGCTTCAAAACAGATCTCGCTGCAGCCGTCGAGTTGTCGACGCCGAACTGCTTGAGCTTGACCAAGACGCGCGCGGCTTCGACGCAATCCGTCGCCGTCGTCGAGGACAACAAAGCGACAAAAATTGGTACGGACTGCGCGAGTTGCATGGAAAACCCGAGCGCTGTTTTCAAAGCAGCTACCATAGTTCTCACGGCTTCGATACCACCAGCGAGGTGTTCGTCTTCCTCCTGTGGTTGTTGCGGGGGAACTTTCTCGGCTGGCGTTTTCGCCGGCGCGGCGTCTTCTTCGGCTTCCTCTTTCTCCTCTTCTTCCCCATCCGTGCCTTTCGCATCAACGTTCTCTGAATCACCGACGTTTCCTTCCTCCTCCTCGGCTTCTTCATCGATACCTTCCAAACGTTCCGGGGTTTTCTTTTCTTCGCCTTCTTCTTCTTCTTCCTGTTCCGGCGTCGGTTCCATCTCCTTCAACTTGGCCTCGTACTCGCGCAAACTTTCCGCGAACGCCGCCGTCGGTAGCTCTGGCGCGAACGGGTTAAATCCTAACATTGTACCGATCAAATTCATCGCCGCTTTTCGCACCAAACCACCTTTATCGTTCAATCTCCCGATGGCCAAATCGCACACGATTAACCAGTGCGATAACGGAATCGCTTTTTGCTCAGCCATTTGCGCCCACGTGTTCAAAACTCTCGCTCGAGTAAACGCGGAAACGTCGTGCACGCGCTCCACCAACGCGTCCAAAAAGCCTTGTTTCGCTCGCAATAGCGGCGCGGACTGGTCCACCACCGTCGCTTCGTTCACCGCGCCGACATCTTTGTGCGCGATTAACAACCGTCCCAAAACGGACACCACCGCCGATCGCAGCGAATACGCGTCACCGTCCAAATGCGCAATCAACAAAGACACGTTCCGCATCGTCGTCTTTGGCATGCGATTAGCAATCTCTTCCAAAAAGTTCCCGACATTTCTCACCCCAGCCGCATCGGTCAACTGCCTTCTCTTGTATTCTCTCGGATCGACGCTGCCAACTTCTCTCAATATCGCCGCCGCCAAGCGCGCGTCGTCGTATCGATCCGCCGCATCTCCGCACAAATCCGCAATCGCCGTGGATAAATGGTCGTGCTTATTCAAGACGTGCAACAGCGCAGTCACGACGTCGTCCAACGCCCCCCATTTACTGGCAACAGACCCGACCATTTGAAACGTCGCGCGTTTCGTCACCTTTGATTTCAACGACGTTGGATTCTCCAAACTCGCCGTCGCGACGTTAATAAACAGCCGACAAAACGCCTGGTCCACCGGTTTCGGTCTGAACACGCGATACAAGTCCACGTCCAGCGCACCGTTCATGACGTGCGTCGCGCGTTCTCGTTGCTCGTCCCACTTCCACTCGACCAGCTGCCCTTTCTTCGCCAAGTTGGACTTCTTCTTCGCGCCGCCAACTTGCTTCTCCACGATCCCCATCGCTTGCGTCTCCTTCGCCTCTTCTTCGCTCGTGTGCATAACTTCCGCGAGAAAAAATGAGTACGCTTTCAAAGCCGACCTCAACGGTGCCATCTCTTCCTCTTCCTCGTCGCTCGCGTTCCCGACGCACAAGGCGGTTATCGAGGCGCTCAAAACGCTCAAATTCGCGCACAAACTGTCCAACACGCGCACGCGCGACATCGTCGGTAAACTTCGAAAGTTTTGCACCAAATGGTACACGTCTTCGAATATTTCCTGGTCGAGCACGCGCGTGGGTTCGTTTTCGGTCAGTTCGAAGCACACGCGTTCGACGGATTCGTTGGACTCGTCCAACTCGAAATCTCTCTCGCGCTCGATGCGATACGAATTTTCTCTTCTTCCGTTATTCTTTTTACCTTCTTCTTCTCCGAAAAATGCATCGTCCTTCTCCAACAAGGAAGCGAAGTTTGTCGGTATTTCAAACTCTCCCTTCATCGTCGTCGTCGCCTTCTTTTCGCAATAATAACGCGTGAGCGTGTGTTTTAAGTGTGTGTGTCTTTCCTCTTCTGCGAGAAAGAAAGACTCTCGCAAAGTGTTTTGAAGAGTTTTGTTTTTTTTTTCTTTCCCCTTCTTCACTTTTGAAGTATTTAGGGTTTGTAAAAATTTTGTCCTTTTTTGAACTTCTCTTTCTTTCCGTGTGTTTTGATTTTCCACAGAATAAGTCAAATCGCGTTTCGCCTCTTTTTGCTCGCTCTTAAAGTGTGTTTGCAAAACTCGTTTTGTTGCGCGGTTGTTGGAAGAGGAGAACGCGAAGAAAAAGAT
>Ga0129327_10001029_pt1 | contig 16701 bp, 28 predicted proteins | sample CPBDNA_6_FD_111799 | JGI IMG/M metagenome (GOLD analysis project Ga0129327, IMG submission 111799) | Freshwater to marine salinity gradient microbial communities from Chesapeake Bay, USA - CPBay_Spr_31_0.8_DNA | ecosystem: Environmental > Aquatic > Marine > Coastal | place: USA: Chesapeake Bay... | reverse complement strand
GGTATAGTATTTAGTAGTTCACCAAATGACGGTAGTATTACTAGTCAAAATGAAACACTTAATGTTACTAACGGAACAACAGCTATAACAGGTTTTTGTCAAGTACCAGTTAATATGGCTGGAGAAATATATGGTAAACGAGTAGGTAATGATCTTGTTTGGTATGTGAGTGAGGGTGATTATCTTTCAACAGGTGGTCATTCTAAAGAAAGTAGTGGTTTTGGTTCTGATACAGAATGTGCTAGACTAGCTGGTGTAGGTTCATCAACAAATGTATCTGTATCTTATAGTATATTAAGACAAACAACAGGATTCTTTGATGCAGCTTTAAGTGCTTTTTCATCAGGTAGTACAAACAGTAGTTTAGCTTCAACAAACACTAAAATCGGTTATGACTTTAGACTCTCTGGTATGGGTGAGTGTATTCAAAACGCACATAATATTATAACTTGTATAATAATGGATTATACTGTTACTGTACCAAATTACGATGCTAGAAATTTTAGATTCTTTGTTGGGTTCAAGGGTAGATATCAAACAACAGCATCAAATTGTTGTTAAGGAAATAATATGTTAAATGTTAAACACAAAGAAACAGTATTAAGAAACGCTGATGATAAAGCCTATGCTATTGATATAGAAGTCTGTATGTATAAAGGTCCACTAACTATGAAAACAGTTAGTTTAAATACTACAGAAGAAGGTGACCCACAAGATTTTGAAGTTCCAGATTGGGATAAATCGAATAAATTAGGATCACAAACAGTTCAATGGTTGATACCAACAAATAAACAAACAAATACATTTCCAACAGAACATAGAGCTGAAAACACAGCTTACGATACACTACAATGGGAGTGGAGAGAGTTATATTTACAAGACGGTGATATAATTAGAGTTGAACAAGAATTAAGAGAAACATATAAGGATCATGACGGCGTAGTGTCATCTTAGAGATTTTTAAATACATAAATACATTACACTAACGGAGAATATTCAAAATGACAGTTTTTAAACCATTAAGTACTGAAGCTAATCTAGGTACAAGTACTGGAGCAGCATCTAATGTAAGTCTAGCGACTACAGTAAGATTATTTAATACAGCAGCAGTTGGTACAGAATATCTAGTAACATTAGAACAAGCTGATGGTACAGATATAGGTACATTTACTTTAGACGGACAACAAGAAGCGTTTATTCGTAAAGATTCAACAGACAAACTATTCGCAGCTAATGCAGCAGTCGAAGCTGTATCAGTAGCAGTATACGGATAATATTATGAAAGGCACAACAGTAGTTACAGACTTTAAAGACTTGAAAAAAGCTATCGAAGAAGTCACAAAAAATCAACCAGCAGAAACTCGCTATCAACAACAAGCGAAGAAAATGGGATATACAAAAGACAAATCTGTTGTAGCCGAACAAACAATATCTGAAAAGAATCTAATGCCAGAAATACAAAAGATTGTTGACACTAAAGGTGCAGCTAAAGTCGGTGGCGTTATGTTAGATATGTTTACTGCTAGTGTTCTTACTAAAGCGTATGACAAAGTAAATGATGCTAACAAAAAGAAAATGGAAACATCAAACATCACTACACTTGTTAAACTAGCACAGAAAGTTATGGGATTGAAAGCGTCGAATGAATTCGGTAAAGACCCATTAAAAGGATTTCCATACAACGAAGTTAAAGAATCAATCATGAGTGAAAGTGCTATGAGTGATATGCTTATAGACATTCAACAAGGAGCTACAGCTAAAGAGTTATCTAAGACATGGAAGATACCAATGTCAATGGCTAAAGACTTCTTAAAGTCGTATTACGGTCAGAAGAAAGGACCAAGAAAAGAAGGTTTCGCGAGTGACGCTCAGAGAAGAGCAGCGTTCGCTAGTGGTTACAAAGAGAAAGGTAAAAAGAAAGAAAAGAAAGAAGAAATAGACGAAGGTAAATATTCAGAGTATTCTGATTTATTAGTAATGAAAGCTAGAATCATTGATAAAGAAGGTCCTAAGTCAAATAAACTTCCAGCAGTTGATGACGCTATTAGAATAGCTAAAAAGAAACTCGGTATTAAAGAATCAGTCAATGAAGATAAAATGAGTCTTTCAACAAACCTGATGAAAGTTTTCAAAAGAGACATAGAAAAACTCATGAAAAAACATGATGCATATGTCTCAGATTCTAATTCAAAATATACTACAATTTCATCACCGAAACCGGTAGATTCTGGTTTCAAAAAAGATTTATTTAAATTACTAGGTATGAACGAAGAACAATCTCTTACAGAGGGCACATGGGCTATACCAGATTCAAGAGCTAAATTAGAAAAAATCAATAAAGAATTCTTGAAAAAACAAGTCAGAGCTAAAAACACAGCAGCTGTTAAGAAATACGCTAGAAGTATTGATCCATTATTCGGTGACGATTCATTTAGTGATGATATGTATGTACTAGAACTTGTAGTCAAAGATGAACAGAAAGCCAGATCAAAATATGGTGAAGGTGAAGCTGGTAATCTTTGGTCAAGAGGTAGACAAAAGATTGAACTTAATAAAGACATGGATATGAGAGATGTTTTAGTTAATCATCTAGGTCAATGGGTTGAGATCAAGAATTATAAAATCACTAGAGTACCAGAAGAATGGTTAGAAGAACCTAAAGATCAAATGGTTAACATGGGTGAAGCTGAATTATCAACACCAGGATTACAAAAAAGAAAACCTGGTAACATCAAAAGAAAACGAATGAAAATGGTAACTTTCAAAGAAGACGAAATGTCAAGAGCGAAAGAAGTCATAGCTTTACAGAAGAAACACGAAAGAGAAAAAGAAGTAGAGAAAGATAAACTTGAGAAAGAAAAAGAAAAAGCTAAACAAGCAGCTGATAGAGCTAAACAAACAGAATCTTTTGTTACTAAGTCACCATTCAAATTAAAATCAAAACAATATCCTAGAGCGATCGCTACAGAGACACAAGGTTTCGGTAAGAGACATGCTTCAGTAGAAGATTTACTAGAAGCTTGTGATTCATTCGGTATGATTACTGAACAAGAATTACAATTAGAAAAGATTGAAAGAGTTCTAGGTAAAGAAGGATTTTTAACATACAATAAAGTTGAGTTAGATGATATCTTTGAAGATAGAGAAACTCAAAGAATGATCTTAGCTTTAGAATCAGTTACAGAAGAAACAAAACCTACAGAATACAATAGAGAAAGTATTACAAGAGCTTTAGAAGAAGATTTAAATGTCGAATTTACTAAACCTGACGGTATGAAAGCTGTAGGACCTGTTCTTAAGATGAGTGGTAATACTTACAATCTGAAAGACATGCATACAGGTAAATCATTTACATTTAAATATATAAACGAGGATAAAGAAGTGAAAACATTTGGACAAGTAATTAGTGAAGCTAGATTCTCAGCCAAACTAGTAAAACAAGCTGGTGGTATAGCATTCGACAAAAGATATGTCGGTGGTAATATGACAGGTGCTGTTAAAGCTATTGAGAAATTAAAGAAAGGATTATCAGACGATCCTAAAGTCAGAGAACTTTTAAGAATAGCTAATGAAAGTTTCAATACACCATTCTTCAAAGAAATGAATGCTGAAGATCAAGACGCTTATGTCAAGTTCTTTCAATCAGCATTAAAGAAGTTTGATGTAACATCTCCAGCTCAATTATCAAAAGAGAAGAAAAAAGAATTCTTCAACTACATTGATAAGAACTACAAAGCTAAAGATGAAGATGTAAAAGAAAACAACATACCGCATATGTGTGCTACTCATGTAGAACATGGAATGTGGGGTTCAGGTAGATGTGTATCAGGTGAACATGATATTGTAGAACAAGAAGATGGTTCATTTGAAGTAAAACACTATACTGTAGAATTTGAACATGGTATCGAAGAATTGGTATCAGTTAATGAGTTAGCTATAACTAAAGCTGAATCTCATGCTCACGCGATGGCTAAGAAAGCTGGTCGTAAAAAGAAAAAGTCAGAACAACAAAGAGTTGATGCTAGACGAAAAACTTTTAGAGAGAAAATGAGAAAACTTGGTTACATCAAGGCTAGATAAAATGTTAACAGAAGGTAGAAAAGCTCCTGATATGGGGATGCCTACACAAGCTGGTAATAATTTATTACACGCTCTAGTTTTAAAAGCTAAGAGTGAAAGAGAATTGATGAGTATGATTGATAAACTAGCTGTCAAAATGGGTGGTAAGTATAAAGATGCTAAAGACCCTGTTATATCAGATACAGCTATTGAATTCTTTCAACAGAAAGGGAACAAAGGTGAACAAGGTAAAGCTGATAGAAATGTCTTTGTTCAAATTAAAGGAGCTGCCGATCTTCGGAACGGTAGTGTTATAAAATTAGATGATAAGAGTAAAGTAAAACTTGATCAAAAGTCAGCTTTACGAGTCATGAAGAATCTTGAAAAACAGAAACCAGCTCAGAGACTTAAAATTCAAAAGGCTATGAGTAAAAGTAAATCTGGTTTTGATAGATTTGTAAAGATTCTAAATGTATAAATACATATAGAACTAAATTAAATATCGGGAGATAATAAAATGCCACTATGGGGAGCAACAGACGCAGACGAGTCAAAACCTAAACACTTGACCACTGCACAAAAGAAAGAAGTCTACGCCGCAGCCGGTGGTTGGACAATCGAAGCAGGTTCTACAATGACTGGTAATGGTAACACAAGTGCTACACCAGAAGTTTTAGTGGCTATTGGTTCATTGACAACATCATTGGGTTCAGCAGACATAACAGAAATAGAATGGATCACAACAACAGCAGATAAATCTGATGGATTTACTTTATCAGTAAGAGCTAGATTTAACGAAGCAGTTGATGTAGATACAGGAAGTGGAACACCTTACTTAGCAGTAACTAACGGAAATCAAGGTTCTGGTACAGGTCGTGGACCACACAACTTAGCATACGCTTCAGGTACAGGTACTAATGAATTAGTATTCTCACTAGCAATAGCAGCAGCTAACGCAGCTACAAATGCTGATGATGTATTAGTAATCGGTGCTAACGCTATGAACTTGAACTCTGGTACTATTAAAGATGCTGGTACTTCAACAAACGCGACTATTACAAGTAGTTCAGCGATTGGTACAGCAGCTGGTTCATTAACAGTTACAGCGTAATTAGGATAAAATTATGAAATCTTTTAAAAGTTATATAAGAGAGAGTAATGGATCTGGAGGGATATCAAGTGATATCCCACCTGATTTTCATATGCTTGATAGAGAAGATGTGAGACAACGAGTTAATTCTTGGTTAGAAGGGTGTAACAACATGGAATACATGAGTGTTGAAGCCGCTTTAACTCAGTTAGCTGGTAAAGTACAACAACTTGGTTTGACATTCAATATGTCAGAACAAGACTTTGGACAAGATGGTTCAATTACTTTAAATGTACATCAATTCGGTGAGAAATTAGACCCAGCAGGGACTCATGTTTTAGAACCGACTATACCAGAAGACTTAACAATGACAGTAGAATACGGTTCATCTGGTAAAGGTGGATATAGGATATCAGCTAAACTAAACTAGTTTTCGTAAGTACTATATACTTACATGATGAATATATTTGAAGACCTCAACGAGGATAATTTTACACTTTTCGCAATAAGGCATTACGATAATCCTCAATGTACAAGTACCGAAGAATTTTATGAAGATATCCGAAGATTTAGATATCTTAAAAGATTACTTAAACGCTATGTCAAAACAGGTGAGTTAAGAGAAAGACTAATACTCAATCATTTAATAGTATTGAGTAATTTGTTCGGCGTAGAGAACTCTATCAAAATGTTAGAGTTTAAAATCGAACCTGAGTTTTGGTCAGTACTTAAAACTTGTTTATTATATTTGAAATATATTGATGAAGATTGGAAACAAGAAATTCCATTAGATAATGAAGTAACAAAACGAATGAGAGAAATATAAATGGCGAGTAGAGCTATAGATACAGTTATAACCTTTAGAGTACTCAAACTCTTAACAAAAAAATGGACGGATCACGAAGCATACGATCTAGGTATAATCGACAAAAAAGGTAAAAGAAATAAAGAAGTCGAGATAGATACAAAACAAAAGAAAGAAGCTTTTACATTTTTACATAGACTTGTATTCAATCTCAAAAGACTAATAGAATTACTACCAGGTGGTAAGTCAAGATTAGGTTCATATGCATCAGCGTTATTTCTTATCAAAGAACATTGTGAACTCACAGGTACACAATTAGACAAAGAAATTTTCAAATACTTACAAGAAGCTGATTTATTAGAAGAAAATTTACTAGAAGAATTCACACCAATCACTAAACTAGAAACAGAAAAAACATTTCAACTCAGAAGTTCTATGATCATTAATGAAGATCATACAGCTGAAAGAGGTGATACACTAATTCATTCAGGTGCTAAGCCTGTTGGAAAAATCTACGGTATAAGTCTATTCAGAATGTACAATGTAGATCAAAATAAAATGATGATCTGTTCAGGTCATGACTTAAAATAAAGATAGGATATATTATGGATATTAACAATTTAACACTACCACAAGCACCATTCGATACAATCGAAACATCAAAACTTTTTAAAGATAAGAAAGTTATAATGTTCGGATTACCTGGTGCGTTCACACCGACTTGTTCAACTAAACAACTACCTGGATATGAAGAAATGTTTCATAAATTTCAAGAGAAAGGTATAGATGAAATATATTGTGTTTCAGTCAATGATGCTTTTGTAATGAGTAAATGGTTTAAAGATCAAGAAGTTTTAAATGTAAGATGGTTAGCTGACGGATCAGGTCTATTAACTGATAGACTAGGTATGTTATGTAAGAAAGACAATCTAGGATTTGGAGTTAGGTCTTGGAGATACGCGTGTGTTATAAATAATGGTGTAGTAGAACAAATGTTTGCCGAAGAAGGTAAATGTGATAATCATACAGAAGATCCGTATGATATATCATCACCAGAAAATGTTTATGAGAAATTATAAGAAAGAGTACGAAAATTATCATAGTAAACCTGATCAAAAGGTGAGAAGAGCTGCTCGTAACGCTGCCAGAAGATTACTTAAAGATAGAAAAGGTATCAAAGGTAAAGATGTACATCATAAAGATAACAATCCAGAGAACAATGATCCAAAGAATCTATCAATAGTCAGTAAGAATTACAATAGAAAAGAACCCAGACTTAGAGAGACAATAGAAGCTGTAGACTTGAAGAAAAAGTTAAGTAAAATTAAAGGTCTTACTAAGAAACAAATACAGACATTACAAACTTTACCACAACCAGCTTTAGTCCAGATAGTTCAACAACTTTCTGGATTGGTCATGGGTGAAGTAAAAGAATACATGGTAACCTTTGAAGAAGAAATGGGTACAACAACAGGAGCTCACATAGCGGGTACAGGTGACGATAGTTCTACAGTATTAGTCAAGAAGAAGAAAAGAATATTGAAAAGAATTAAAGACACAGCTAACTACAATAAGAAAGGTGGACATAGTGGGTAAATACATAACAAAAGTCAAAGACTTCTTTGTATGGGTATTCTTACGATTTATGAGGCTTTTCGAAGACCATAAATATCTTCATGTAACTAAAACAGAATATAACTCAGAAGGTGAAGTTGTAGATGTTATAGTTAGAAGTTTTACAGTAAGAAAGTTTTATAAATGTGCACCAAAACACATGAGATTTAAAACTTATGACGGTACAATGGTTGAACTTAAATCAGCTTTACCGATGGATTACATGACAGAAACAATAGTCGGAGAAGTTAAACATTACGATAGAACTTCAAAGATATCAAAAATACAGGAGATGAAATGAGTGTAGAAAGAATAATAGCAGACAATTTAGGGATAAGTGAATCAGAAGTTACTGATAACAAAACCTTTGTTGAAGACTTAGGTGCTGATTCATTAAGTATAGTAGAGATCGTTATGGGTGTTGAAGAAGAATTCGATTTAGAAATACCAGACGAAGATACTGAAGCATTAACTACAGTTGGTCTACTCAAACAATACATTTCGGATAATTCATAATGGAAATATTACAAAAAGTAAAAGATTGGCATGAAAATCTTGTTAAAACAACGATGGATACATTAGACTTATCTATGTACAGTGCTTTGTGGATTTCATTTTTTAAAGGTGTATTAGTAGTTCTATTACTACAATGGATATTTTAAAATGCAACAGTTCTTTATAGCGATAATATTAATCTTAGGATTAACTTCATGGTGGTTGTACTCAGAAAATCAAGTACTAACTATGAACAACATGCAGTTAGAAGTTGCAATCAAACAACAAGAAGAAGCCATAACAGCGATTAAAGAGAGTTATGAGAAACAAGGTAAAGCCTTGAATCAGTTATCTTCAAAGAACGCTCAGATAGAAGCTGAGATGAACGGATACTTGGACATATTTAGAAGACATAATCTAAATAAACTAGCGATAGCTAAACCAGGTATGATTGAAAAACAAGCCAATGATGCTACATCAGCGGTTTTCAGGAGTATAGAAAATGATAGCAAAGAGCTCGACAGTCTGGACGACCCTACTAGCGATATCAATCCTAACAATTAGTGGGTGTAGTAGTTTCGGAACGAGATTAATTGAAACCTCGTCTAAACCTATTGAGATTGATATTATTCAACCAACAATGCCAAGAAACATTGATCTTAAAGATCCGAAGTGGCATGTAGTTTCTTCAAAGACAATAGCTAACCCATGTGTTAAAGATGAAGAAGGTAAAAGACCTAAGATGGATCATCCAGAAGGTTTATTGAATGACAAGGGTAAAGTTATCAGAGTATGTAAACTTGGTAAAGAGAATAATTGGCCTGAAGGTTATACATACTTAGACAAATTCATAGATGATGTCAAGAAACAAAATAGTGGTGATGTAGTATTCTTTGCTATAACTACAGAAGACTATGAGTTAATGGCTTACAACATGCAAGAACTCAGAAGATACATTCGAGAAGTACAAGAAGTAGTCGTGTATTATCGAAGTGTAACCATCAACGACAAAGACGGATACGCCGGAGAAGTCAAAAAGAAATAACCTTGACAAATAACAGTATGCTAGTATAATAAGTAGTATACATTATGTTTTGGGTTGATAAGAAATATTTACGATTAGTTAGTTCTAGGTTTAGAAACGCCAAGTGGAAAACCGAAGAACTACTTAATCATTCGTGTCCGTATTGTGGTGACTCAGAAAAGAATCAACATAAGGCACGAGGATATCATTTCAAGTTAAAAGAAACTTTCGTTTATAAGTGTCATAACTGTAGTGTGTCTAAAGCTTTCAGTAAGTTTCTAAAAGATCACGACACTAAACTTTACAATGAGTATTGTGTAGAGAAGTTCTATAAAAAAGAACCATCGTTTACAAGTGTCATTGAGAAGACAACAACACCTGTATTTAAAGATGATCCACTTAAGAAAGTGGGTTGTATATCAGCTTTAGATAGTCAACTAGCAACTGATTATCTCAATCATAGAAAGATTCCGAAAGATAGATGGGATGAACTTTACTTCATTGAAAATTGTCAATCTCTAAGTTCTTTGGATTATAAGTATAAAGATAGAGTGTTTGGAAACGACCCAAGATTAGTTTTACCGTTCTATTCAAGACAAGGTAAACTAGTGGGAGTTTCGGGCAGGGCTCTGAATAACAATAAACTTAGATATCTAACACTTAAATTTGATGATCAAGAATCTCTCATCTACGGCTTACGAACAGTCGATTATAATAAAAAGGTTTATGTTACAGAAGGTCCAATTGATAGTCTGTTTCTTCCGAACTCAATTGCAGTCGCTGGTAGTGACTTCTCAAAATTAAAATCGATAGTACCAACAGAACAAGCTGTGGTAGTGTTCGACAACGAGAGAAGAAATCCTCAACTGCATAAACTTATGGGTCAAGTTATAGAAGACGGATTCGAAATCTGTTTTTGGCCAAAGACTGTAAAAGAAAAAGATATCAATGATATGGTATTGAGTGGTTTGTCTTCTAAAATAGTAGAAGACATTATTAATAAGAATAAATTTTCAGGGTTATCAGCAAAGATGGCTTTGAGCGACTGGAGTAGAAGTGGTTGAGAGTAGTGATACAAGAATAGTAAAAAGAAACGGTGAGTTAGAGTCAATAAGTTTAGATAAAGTACATAGAATGGTAGAAGCGGCTTGCAAAGATGTCGCTGGTGTATCAGCATCTTCTGTAGAGATGAATTCTGGATTACAATTTTATGATGGAATGACATCAACAGAGATACAAAGTATTCTCATTAAGTCAGCAGCTGATTTGATTAGTTTGGAAACACCAAATTATCAGTATGTAGCAGCTAGATTGTTGTTGTTTCAAATTAGAAAAAGTGTGTTTAACACTAAATGGAAAGATTCTAAGATTTATCCTCCATTGAAAGATATCGTCACTAGAAACATCAATCATGGTGTCTATGACGAAGAACTTATCACATACTATGATGATGAGGAGTGGGATAAATTAGACGGTTATATGAAACACGATAGAGATATGTTGTTTACATATGCTGGATTAAGACAAGTAGTTGATAAGTATCTTGTACAAGACAGAAGTTCAGGTAAGATATTTGAATCACCTCAATATATGTATATGTTGATAGCTGCTGTATTGTTTAAGAACTATCCGAAAGACAAGAGGTTATCTTATGTCAAAAGATATTACGAAGCTGTTTCAACATTTAAAATCAATATTCCAACCCCTATCATGGCTGGTATTCGGACTCCTCTTAGGCAGTTTGCTAGTTGTGTATTGGTTGATTCTGATGATTCTCTTGACAGTATTTTTAGTTCTGATATGGCTATTGGTCGTTATGTGGCTCAGCGTGCGGGAATTGGCATTAACTCTGGTAGGATCAGAGGATTGGGTAGTAAGATTAGGGGAGGAGAAGTACAGCACACAGGAGTCATTCCGTTTCTTAAGAAATTTGAATCAACAGTACGCTGTTGTACTCAAAATGGGGTACGCGGTGGTTCGGCGACAGTTCACTTTCCGATCTGGCACCAAGAAATAGAAGATATCATTGTACTAAAGAACAATAAAGGTACAGAAGACAATAGAGTAAGAAAACTAGACTACTCAATACAGTTATCTAAACTATTCTATGAGAGATTTCTCAACAATCAAGACATAACACTATTTTCACCTCATGAAGTACCAGGTTTATATGAAGCTTTCGGTACAGAAAAGTTTGATGAACTCTATGAACAATATGAAAGAGCTTACTCAGTACCCAAAACAAAAGTAAACGCTCAGTCATTGTTCATGGAGATTCTCAAAGAGAGAGCTGAGACAGGTCGAATCTATCTAATGAACATAGATCATTGTAATAGTCATTCATCATTCTTTGAAGATGAAGCGAAGATTAGTATGTCGAATCTATGTCAAGAAATCACACTACCAACAAAACCACTACAGTCATTTGATGATAAAGATGGAGAGATAGCTCTTTGTATTCTATCAGCGATTAATGTAGGTCAGTTGACAAGTGATCTAAAAGATTTACCAGAACTATGTGATCTAGCAGTCAGATCATTAGATGAAGTTATTGATTATCAAGAATATCCTGTAGATGCCGCTAGACTATCTACAATCAATCGAAGAAGTCTTGGTATCGGATACATAGGATTAGCTCATTTTCTCGCTAAAAACAAACTCAAGTATGACGATAAAGAAGCACATAAACTTGTACATAGATTGTCAGAACATTTTCAATACAATTTAATCAAGACTTCTGTAGATTTAGCTAAAGAGAAAGGTTCATGTGGATATGTCAGTCAGACTAAGTATCATGGTGGGTTATTACCGATAGATCATTACAAGAAAGATGTTGATGAGATTGTCAAACCTGAATATGAATGTGATTGGGAGTCATTAAGAGAAGAAGTAGTTAAGTATGGAGTAAGAAACTCTACATTATCGGCTCAGATGCCGTCTGAGAGCTCTTCTGTAGTGAGTAATGAGACAAACGGTATAGAACCACCTAGAGATTACTTATCTATTAAGAAGTCAAAGAAAGGACCTCTGAAACAGATAGTACCAGGATATCCACATTTAAAGAACAACTATACATTATTGTGGGATCAGTTAAACAATGATGGTTACATTAAGATTGTAGCTGTCATGCAGAAATTCTTTGATCAAGCCATTAGTGGTAATTGGTCATATAACCCTGAAAATTATGATAACAACGAAGTACCTTTGTCAGTAATGGCTAAAGATATGTTGAATACATATAAGTATGGGTGGAAAACATCTTATTATCAGAACACATACGATAGTAAGACAGACGAAGATATCGAAGCTGACGCTAAAGATATCATTTCAAACGACATCTATGAGAATATACCCTTAGATGATGAAGAAGATTGTGAGGCCTGTAACATATAATGAGTATTTTTAACAAAAATAAAGTAAACACTTTAAAACAACCTATGTTCTTTGGAGAAGAACTTTCTACACAAAGATATGACGATTTCAAATATCCTATATTTGATAAGTTAACACAAACACAATTAGGATACTTCTGGAGGCCAGAAGAAGTATCTCTACAAAAAGATCGAAACGATTATCAATCACTAGACGAAGGTCAAAAACACATCTTTACCTCGAATCTAAAATATCAGACACTATTAGATTCAGTTCAAGGTCGTGGGCCAGCATTAGCTCTTCTGCCGTATTGTTCTATTCCAGAACTTGAGGGTTGTATACTAGCTTGGGACTTTATGGAGTCTATACATAGTCGATCATACACATACATTGTAAAAAATCTATACTCAAATCCTACAGAAGTTTTTGATACAATACTTGATACAAAAGAAATCGTATCAAGAGCTGAATCAGTAACCAAAGGTTATGATGAGTTTATAGATTACGCGATGAAATGGAAACTTGGACAAGTCAATGATGTTAGAGAACTGAAAAGAAAGTTCTATCTCATGTTGATCTCAATCAATATACTAGAAGGGATTAGATTCTATGTATCATTCGCTTGTACATTCGGATTTGGTGAGTTGAGACTTATGGAGGGATCAGCGAAGATCATTTCATTGATAGCTCGTGATGAGTCTCAACATTTAGCCATATCACAACACATCATCAAAAACTATCAAAAGTTTGAGAATGATAAAGAAATGTTATCAGTTATGAAAGAATGTGAAGAAGAAGTCTATGATATGTACAGAGAAGCTGTACAAGAAGAAAAAGATTGGGCTTCATATTTGTTCAAAGACGGATCAATGATTGGTCTATCTGAAACATTACTAAATAACTATGTAGAGTACATAGCTAATAAGAGACTCAAAGGTATTGGACTTGATCCGATCTTTGACATCTCTACAAGAAACAACCCACTACCTTGGACTCAACATTGGTTATCAAGTCGTGGACAACAAAACGCACCACAAGAGACTGAAATAGAGTCATATATCATTGGTGGTATTAAACAAGATATCGAAGGTGATACATTTGGAGATTTTAAATTATGAGCGATATAAGAATAAGAGTACATGAAGGACATCATGTATCAGTAGTAAAAGAAAAAGTAGTCAGTCGAGAAGACTTAGAGATATTAGGGATAACAGAAGAACAATTTGTTGAATACATTGAGAATGATCAAGTAGAACCTAATTTTATCATAGAAGGCATTGAAGAAGTAGATGATCCCAAAGATCCAAGATACTACTTAAAGTGGTACAACGGTCAGAATGTTGATGATGTATTGTATCAGTTGATTAGTGAATCTGATTGTGTCAATAGTGATCCAGTCGAAGATTGGGTATCAGATAGAAAAGGCTATACAGAAGTCACTATGTCAATCATGGAAGAAGGAGAAGCACTATGGAGATAGAGATATATGGTAAGAATCCATGTCCGTTTTGTGATAGGGCTAAACAGTTACTAGACAAAGAAGGTCATGAGTATACTTACAAACTATTGGGTAAAGACTTCAATAGAGAACAAATGATGGAAAAGTTTCCAACAGCGAGAACATTTCCACAAATAGTTATCAATGACGAAAACATAGGTGGTTACGACAATCTATGTGAATACTTAGACTTGAGGACTTACAACTAAATGAACTCACCTATAGAACATCATGACGAGAACTGTATAGAACTCTTTTGTCATGAGTGTTCGGCAGAGTTTACAGTAGAACATGAATTGGGATTAGAGTATATCCCACACTTCTGTACATTTTGTGGAGAAGAAATATATCGAGAAGAAGAAATTATAGATTATGAAGACGAGAAAGAGTTATAATGTCATAGTAGTTCTACTATTGGCATCGTGTACAACAATACAACAACAATCAACACCCATAGAAGACGATTCTATTGACATGGAAGAATTTCAACCTCATTACGAGTATTGTGAACAATTTGAGTACGATGCTGAGACTTGGATGGAGTGTATGATGAACGAACAAATTAGAAGAAACAACATAAGAAGACTAGCATGAGACATGAACAATGGCTCTATTTTAAGGGTGCTTTAGACTCTCAATGGTGTGACGATTTCGTTGACTATGTGATCAAGGGTTATGAACCTGTAGAATCGACAATAGGATTCAACAAACAATCAGCTAAATCAGACTATCGAGAGTGTGATATACGATGGTTGGATCATAATAGAGAGAAAGAACTTGTTGATACTCTCTGGTCTTATGTGAATCGAGCGAATCGTGACTCTTTTGATGTAGATGTAAGATACATCAACGAACTACAGTTTACAACATACAAAGGTGATAACGAAGGTCGATACGGTTGGCATCATGATGTTGACTTCAAGAATCCACACCCATATCATAGAAAACTCTCACTCACAATACAATTATCAGATAGAAAAGACTATGAAGGCGGTGAATTTGAGTTCGAAAAAGGAATAGATGAACTACCCGAAGAAGTCAAAGAGAAAGGGACTGTTCTTATATTTCCGTCTTTCTATAAACATCAGGTCAATCCAGTCACATCTGGTACAAGACATTCATTAGTAACATGGGTAGAAGGCCCTCATTGGAGATAACATGAAACAATCAGTACAAGTCATGGTTCATCTATATTTTGACAATCAAAATAGTGAACCCATAAACGGTGTATTAGAGCCCACTAAAGATACAATAAGAAAAGAACTATACAAGATCATCAAAGACGAATCACCATTAACATATACAGAAATACGAGGAGAATCAATAGAATGAATGAAGACACTATAAAGAAACTAGTTGAGAAATACCCTAATGACATGGAGTTAGGGAGTAAAGTAAGAGAAATGTATTGGAATTCGAGAGATGAACAGTACAGAGAACTCTTAGATTTACCGAGCGCAACAACCAATAACCCGAAGGGCACAAGCGTTACGAGCTCAGAAATAGACACAACAATAGCCTATACAACTAATCCTCACCCAAGAACAGGCTTCTAAAGAGTCCTTAAAACCGACACTTTAAAAAGTACTAAATACTTCTTAACATGGCCATAAGAAGATACACAGAAAGTCAAAACATACGATTCGAAAGACATATCGTAGAACTCATAGATGAAGCATTAAAGAGTCAATGGTGTATGGATCAAGGATTCAACAGATCAGACTTAATAAGACATCTAGTGAGAATAGGATTACACAACTTTCAAAGAAGTCAACCAATGAATAGAGAGTTCGTAAGAGAAAGAGAAGACTCTTTTGGTTCTCTTGAAGTGTCTCAGAGTAATAAAAGAGACTTATTCGGAGACAATTAGAGCGATTATGGAAGTCTTTCTATACTTTATGTGGTGTTTCTTTGTAGTAATGATTGTTTCTATATTCTATTATGATATCTAATTCAGTAAACAGTAACAGAACACTCATTCAAGTGTCATTTAGTCGCGTATGAGTAAGAAGACGAAACTCCCAACGAAACGAAAAAAGAAACCCGCTGAGAAGAAACTACATCGCGTCTACTGTACTTATTTTCCAGACGGGAGGTATTACATAGGGTATAGTTGTAAGACAGAGAAACAGTTCGAGAAGTACTTCGGAAGCTCTAAGATAGTCAAAGAGTATGAGGGAGAGTTGTCTAAAGAGTTAATAGTCTCATACGACACACGAAACAAAGCCAAGTTACAAGAACTATTACTCCAATTACAGCAGTTCAATGATCCTTTATGTCTGAATGATATGTTACATATAAGACTTAATCGTAGACATCTTAGTGATTTCGCGCCCATAAGGTGGAGTCCACGAGGAGACACGAGGACTTTCGTACCTCGTTTTATAAGAGACTAAGAGAGATTCTTAGTGAAAGGGTCTTACTTTTCCGTTAACTACAATCTCATCAACTTCAAAGTCTCCTTCGATCCATACTCCCTCTCTTTCAAAGACACTTCTACACATAAGATCCCATGAATCATTAAGAGTCGTAGGGTTCTTATCAGTCGCGAGTTGCATCTCTTTCTGATTAAGAGTAATAGTCTTAGGAATACCCGTAGCTATATGAGTGAGATGAAGCCCACAAATTATTCTATTTTCCATACTGTTAGTATAGCCTTTTAGTACCTGCGGTGTCAAGGAGGGGGGGGGTAGGTCTCTGAGTAGCTGGGGTAGGGTGTACTTTAGGGTTTATACTATCGTGGG
>Ga0129327_10001017_pt1 | contig 16819 bp, 13 predicted proteins | sample CPBDNA_6_FD_111799 | JGI IMG/M metagenome (GOLD analysis project Ga0129327, IMG submission 111799) | Freshwater to marine salinity gradient microbial communities from Chesapeake Bay, USA - CPBay_Spr_31_0.8_DNA | ecosystem: Environmental > Aquatic > Marine > Coastal | place: USA: Chesapeake Bay... | reverse complement strand
TCTATGGTTAGGGGCCGCATCAGATACGAGCACGCTAGTGATAGAATGGAGCTTTGGACTAATAACTCTGAAAAAGTAAGTATAACTTCTACAGGCAACGTTGGTATCGGGACGACCACGCCTACAGCACCTTTACATATAGAGGGTGGAACTAATAGTGAAGTTTTAAAAATAGAAGCAGACGCAAACCCTTATGCTAGATGGGTTCAAAATGGCACTAACGTAGGCTTTTTGCAGTTTTCTTCAACTAACGCTTATTTGTCAAATGAGTCAAATGGTAGTTTCTTTTTTAGAACTAACAGTACTGACAAAATGACTATAACTTCTACAGGCAACGTTGGTATTGGAACAACAGCTCCAGGCGCTAAGTTAGAAGTTAATGGTAACACCAGAATTGTCGGAAGCCTACAGCTTTACCAGGGTAGCACATCTAATCAGTATCTTAACATTTTGCAAACGTTTGGTTCTACGTTTATAAACACTGGAACGTCTGGTGAAACAATTTTCATCGGTGCGCCAATTGCTTATCAAGCGAACCTGCAACTTCAGGGTGATTTTATTGTACGAGGAGGTTCATCAAGTACGTCTATTCAAACAAAAACTTCTTTAAACGTAACAACAAATAAAATTGTAGATACCGGTATTTCATATTTTAATGCGGGCAACGTAGGTGTTGGAACGACTAATCCTAGCGAAAAACTGGAAGTTGATGGACATATAAAAGCAGTAGATGGATATAAAGGTTATTTGCCAGCGTTCCAACATGGGGGTTTTTACCATAGTTCATCATCAAGTTCAAATAGTATATATTGGATTCCTACAAACTACTTCTCAGAAACAACAAGTTCTCAATATTATAATAATTGGATAGCGCCTTATGGTGGGCGAATTAAAAAAATAGTAATGCGATACGCTAGTGGCACAACACCCACTGCAACGTCTGTAACATTCAGATATGCAGTAAACGCTACTACATCTATCAGTCAATTCCCGGCAACTATTACCAATGGAGCATCTACAAATATGACTGCCACAAAAGAGTTTGGCGATACAGATATTACTTTTAATGCTGGTGATAGAGTTCAAGTTGGATTTACTACAAACGGCGGCACTAGATTATTGTATGGATTTTCATACACTGTAGTACTCGAATATAATATAACTTAAGATGGCGAATATAAACGACAATATTAGAGGCAAAAAACTCTACAAAGAAGGATCTGAGGGGCAAGAAGCTACTAAAGATTCTAATGGTGAAATTGTAATATCTAAAGAAAAGGCTGCGGAGTTAGATTCATTAAATGATATTAGCGAATTATTTAACGATGATGGCTTATACCAAGCTAATAAATTTTTATTAAAGCAAGTAGAAGACTTACGGACAGACGTAGAAGAGTTGCACACATTTATAAAAGACGCTTTTGGTAAAGATTCAACAAGTGCCGCGTCTAAAGGGGACACAGGCGCAACTGGGCCACAAGGGCCACAAGGACCAAAAGGCGATACAGGAGCAACAGGAGCAACAGGCGCAACAGGGCCACAAGGACAAGCCGGCAGTAATGCTTCTGTAAGTGGGTTTAAAGGTCAAAAAACAGTTGGCAAAGAAACATGGACATTTGAAGACGGTTTGTTAAAAACAGTAAAATAAAAAAATTATGACATACGATTGGAATTGTAAAACAGTAGATGTGCACCCTCAAGCGGAAGGCGAAACAGATGTAGTATATAATGTACATTGGATTGTAGTAGGAACAAAAGAAGATTATTCAGCAACAAGTATTGGAACTCAAATAGTATCAGTAGATCCTGAAACTGAGTTTATTCCTTTTAAGGATTTGACAAATGAAATAGTTGTCGAATGGGTGAAAGAAGCTATGGGTGAAGAACAAGTTCAAGCTATTGAAGACGGTATTGCTTCACAAATAGCTGAATTAGAAAACCCAACTTCTGTAACTATGACAATAGAAGATTAAAGTAATGCGTAAATACGTAATACTTAACTATATGTTAAACACTTAAATTAAATAAAATGGCAAAAAAAATTAAAAAAGAAGAATTAGAAGAATTAAAAACATTAATTAATAATTTTAATAAATTACAATTAGAATTAGGAAGGTTAGATATTGAAAAGCACCAAATATTGCATAGGGTTTCAGAATCTCAAATAGGGTTGCAAAAATTCCAAGACCAACTGAAAGACGCTTATGGCGATGTTAGTGTTGATATAAATACTGGAGAAATAAAAGAAAATGTTAATAAGGAAGATTAGCATTGGGTCAAATTATAAGAATGACGCCATGCACTATTCTGTAGGTCAGGAAGTGTATGGCGGTCATACTATATATAATATAATAGAAGAAGACGAAAAGTACTCTATATATATTAAAAAGAAAGACGAAGTACTGCCATGGAAAGATTTTAATAAGAATATGGCGGTATCTGTAGAATACAATCTAGACTATTAATGAATTCGTTGTTAGATTTTATAGTAATTCCTAAGGGCAAAATTACTACTTCAATAAAAAATGTAAACAATAAAAATATTATTTTAAATACTGAATTGCAAAACCATAACTACGTTAATAGAATTGGTGTTGTAATTGCTGAGCCTTTAATTAATAATACTAATATTAAAAAAGGTGATGAGATTATAGTCCACCATAATGTTTTTAGAAGGTTTTACGATATTAGAGGTAAAGAAAAAAATAGCAGAAGTTATCTTGAAGAAAATAAATACCTTGTTAATCAACAACAAATTTTTGCAGTTAAAAAAGAACAATGGGAATGTTTAAAAGGTTTTTGTTTTGTAAAGCCACTAAAAGAAGACAAGATGTTCTCTATGGATTTTGAAAAGCCTGGTATTGGAATTGTAAAATATACAGATGGCTCTATTGAAAAAAATGCCTTAGTAGGCTACAAGCTAGGTTTTGAATATGATTTTTACATAGATAAAGAAAAATTATATAGAGTGCCCGCAAATCAAATTACAATCAAATATGAATATCAAGGAGACGAAGAAGAATATAATCCAAGCTGGGCAAAAAGCAGTTGAGGAATTAATTAAAGTAGCAAAAGAAGCTATTGTTGATTCAGATGATGACATATCAGCCGATAGGCTTAAAAATGCTGCGGCTACTAAAAAGCTAGCTATATTTGACGCTTTTGAAATATTACAAAGAATACAAGAGGAAGAAAATCTTTTGTTAAATAAACCAAAAGAGGAAGATAAGATTAAAGCCTTTAAGGGGTTTGCTGAAAAAAGATCTAAGTAATGTACGAACCAACTTTACTAAAGATTATAAATCCTATTAAGCTAAATACTATATCCAGATTAAATAAAAGCAAAAAATGGCAGTATGGTTATAGCAAAGAACACGACGTTGTAGTTATAAGTAAAACCGGTCAAATAGGAGATATTTACGAAATACAAGGGCTAAAAATAGCTTTACCAAAAAAACCAATTAAGCTAGACAAAACCCATAATAAGTGGACGCCTGAAGAATACCCTAAAGAGCTAAAAAACATAGCCAGTGTATTTGACTGGCGGGATTACCCGGACGACTTTAAAGAAAAATGGGAACTATATATAGATGAACAATTCAAGCGAAGAGACGAAGGCCATTGGTTCAATAATAAGGGCATGGCTACTTACATTACTGGCGCTCACTTTATGTACCTGCAGTGGTCCAAGATTGATGTTGGGAAACCAGATTTTAGAGAAGCAAACAGATTATTCTTCATATTCTGGGAGGCTTGCAAGGCCGACTCGCGATGTTATGGAATGTGCTACCTTAAGAATCGTCGTTCAGGATTTTCGTTCATGTCTTCCGCAGAAACCGTTAACCTTGCAACAATATCGTCTGATGCAAGATTTGGCATATTGTCAAAATCAGGTTCTGATGCTAAGAAGATGTTTACAGACAAGGTGGTTCCAATATCAGTCAACTACCCGTTCTTCTTTAAACCGATCCAAGACGGTATGGATAGACCGAAAACGGAACTCGCTTATAGAATCCCCGCTTCCAGGCTTACCAGAAAGTCTATTCAGAATAAACAAGACAAGGAATTACTTGAAGGACTTGACACGACAATCGACTGGAAAAACACAGGGGACAACTCGTACGATGGGGAGAAATTAAAGCTACTGGTACACGATGAAAGTGGAAAGTGGGAAAGACCTGACAATATACTAAATAACTGGAGGGTAACAAAAACGACTTTGCGTCTAGGAGCTAGAGTTATTGGTAAATGTATGATGGGATCAACATCAAACGCCTTAGACAAAGGAGGTGAAAACTTTAAAAAGCTTTATAATGATTCTGATGTTACCAAACGAAATAGAAACGGACAAACTAAGTCAGGATTATATTCTTTGTTCATACCTATGGAATGGAATTACGAGGGATTCATTGATTCTTTTGGGATGCCTGTATTCGAAACCCCACTTGAGCATTGTGAGGGGCCATATGGAGACGTTATAAACGTCGGCGTAATAGAACATTGGAATAATGAGGTGGAAGGATTAAAAGGCGATCAGGATGCTCTAAATGAGTTCTACAGACAATTTCCACGAACAGAAGAACATGCGTTTCGTGATGAAACTAAAAATAGTATATTTAATTTAGTAAAAATATACGAGCAGATAGATTATAACGAAGATTTAAAAAATAGTAGCGTTGTTACTACCGGAAGTTTTTCTTGGGAAAACGGCATTAAAGATACTAAGGTGAGATTCACACCCAATCCTCAAGGGAGGTTTAAAGTTAGTTGGGTTCCAGATTATAGTTTACAAAACAGACAGGTTATAAAAAACGGTGTTAAATATCCGGGCAACGATCATATGGGAGCATTTGGCTGCGATAGCTATGACATATCAGGAACAGTAGGGGGCAGCGGGTCGAAAGGAGCTTTACACGGGTTAACCAAATTTTCAATGGAAAATGCACCTCCTAATCATTTTTTTTTAGAATATATAGCACGGCCACAAACAGCTGAAATGTTTTTTGAAGATGTTTTAATGTCTTTAGTATTTTATGGAATGCCGTTGTTAGCTGAAAATAATAAACCTAGATTGCTGTATTATTTAAAAAGAAGAGGATACAGAGGCTATTCAATGAACAGACCGGATAAGCTATGGAATAAACTTTCCGTGGCAGAAAAAGAAATAGGAGGAATACCAAACTCAAGCGAGGATATAAAGCAGGCTCACGCAGCGGCTATCGAAAGCTATATAGATAAGTATGTAGGTTTGCTAGATGATAACACCTACGGCACTTTGTATTTTAGTTCAACATTAAATGATTGGTCTAAGTTTGATATAAACAAAAGAACAAAATTTGATGCTGCAATCAGTAGTGGGTTGGCTATTATGGCATGCAATAAAAACCTTTATAGACCAATACCCTCAACACAAAAACAAAAACTAAATTTAAATATTGCTAAATATAACAATGGCAGTAATATTTCAAAAATAATAAAATAAGTATGGCTGAATCAGTTGTAAAAAGTTCTTTTCCTAGTCAAGTTGCTAGTGATGCTGAAAAAATTTCTTCGGAATACGGCTTAAAAGTTGGGCGAGCAATTCAAGACGAGTGGTTCAAAACAGATTCTGGAGCTAATTCAAACAGATTTGTTAGTAATCAACACACTTTTCATAAATTACGATTATACGCAAGAGGCGAACAGCCTATACAAAAATACAAAGATGAGCTGTCAATAAACGGCGATTTATCTTATTTAAATTTAGATTGGAAACCTGTGCCTATTATTCCCAAGTTTGTAGATATCGTAGTAAACGGTATGGCAGAAAGGAACTTCGATATAAAAGCATATTCTCAAGACCCGTATGGAGTGAGCAAAAGAACACAATATATGGAAGATGTTCTTAGAGATATGCACGCTAAGGATATAGCAGATTTTGTACAAAATGAATTTGGTATATCTATATTTAAAACAAATGTAGAAGACCTGCCTGAAACAAAAGAAGAATTAGAAATACACATGCAGCTAACTTACAAGCAAGCTGTAGAAATAGCGGAAGAGCAGGCGATAAACACTTTGTTAGAGGGCAATTCTTATGATCTTACGCAAACAAGAACTTATTATGACTTAACCACCATAGGCATTGGAGCCGTAAAAAACAGGTTTACCTTGTCAGAAGGTGTTGTCATAGACTATGTAGATCCGGCGAATTTAGTTTATTCGTATACGGAGTCGCCCTATTTTGAAGACATATACTATGTTGGCGAAGTAAAAGATATTACTATTAACGACCTTAAAAAGCAATTCCCAAGCTTAACAAATGATGACTTAGAAAAAATAGCTAAGACCTCTTACCAAAGTAATAGTTTTTATAATAGACCATTAAACAACTCCGCGTCTCCAGACGTTAATACTGTGCAGGTACTGTATTTTAATTTTAAAACCTACATGAACGAGGTTTACAAGGTTAAAGAAACCGCTACGGGAGCTAGTAAAATAGTTTTAAGAGATGATCAATTTGATCCACCTGTAGAAATGTTAGAGGAGCAATTCGGCAAGCTTTCAAGATCTTTAGAGGTTTTATACGAAGGAGTATTAATACTGGGTACAGATTATTTGTTAAAATGGGAAATGGCTAAAAATATGATGCGCCCAAAAAGCGACTATACTAAGGTATTAATGAATTACAGTATTGTTGCCCCGCGAATGTACAAAGGTAAGATTGAGTCTTTAGTAAGCCGTATAACTGGCTTCGCCGATATGATACAGCTTACACATTTAAAGTTGCAGCAGGTTTTGTCTCGTATGGTACCAGACGGTGTTTACCTTGATGCTGACGGCTTGGCTGAAGTTGATTTAGGAAACGGAACAAACTACAATCCTCAAGAAGCATTAAATATGTTTTTTCAAACAGGTTCTGTAATTGGAAGATCATTTACACAAGAGGGAGATATGAACCCTGGTAAAGTGCCTATTCAAGAAATAACAAGTGGTTCTGGAGGTAATAAAATGGCGGCTTTAATTAACACTTATAATTATTACCTACAAATGATCCGGGATACAACGGGTCTAAACGAGGCTAGAGACGGTAGCACGCCTGACTCAAGAGCTTTAGTAGGTATACAAAAAATAGCAGCGGCAAATAGTAATACAGCTACAAGACATATTCTTAATGGTGGGTTATACTTGACGGCTACATTAGCTGAGTGTTTATCTCTTAGAATATCTGACATATTAGAATTTTCGCCTACTAGAGATGCTTTTATACAAAAAATAGGTGGTCACAACGTAGCCACTCTTGAGGAAATGAGCGACTTACATTTATATGATTTTGGTATATTTTTAGAGCTTACCCCTGACGAAGAAGAAAGACAACAGTTAGAAAACAACATTCAAACAGCTCTGTCTGCCGGGTTAATAGAGCTCTCCGATGCTATCGATATACGAGAAATAAAAAATATTAAATTAGCTAATCAGGTATTAAAGCTAAGAAGAAAGAAAAAACAAGAGCGTGATCAACTGATGCAACAGCAGAACATTCAAGCTCAAGCTCAAGCGAATGCTCAAGCGCAACAGGTAGCCGCACAGGCTGAGGTGCAAAAAAACCAGGCCTTAAAGCAACAGGAAATAGAGCTAAAACAAATTGAAGCGCAATTGAACGAAAGGAAAATGCAGCTCGAGGTACAATCAAAAATGCAATTAATGAACTTAGAATTTCAGTATAATGTGCAACTAAGAAACATGGACACTCAGCAAAAAGATACTGTTGAAAATTCTAAAGAAGATAGAAAAGACCAAAGAATAAAAATGCAAGGTTCCCAGCAAAGTGAACTAATAGATCAAAGAAAGAATAACACACCTCCTAAAAATTTCGAATCCAGCGGAAACGATATATTAGGAGGGGGATTTGACTTAGGTTCTTTCGAGCCCAAGTAATAATAGTAATAGTAGTAATTTTATAATATTTTATCATGGAAAACAAAGAAAACGAAGCAACTAATCCTGAAGAAATTACACAGGAAGCGGTGCAAGAATCAGGCCCCGTAACAAAGGACGCCGATGGCACAATTAAAGTTAATTTATCAGAATTAAATAACACGGAAGAAAATGCCATTCAAAACGAAAGCCCAGATGACAGCAATGATGTTGTCGAGCAACCCGAAAACGAGACAAGTAGCAAAGAAGTGGTTCAAGAAGTACGGGAGCCCGAACAAGTCGAGGAATCAGCACTTGAAGAAATAATAGAAGAAGAAGTTCAAGAGCAAACAGAGCAACTAACAGAGGATGTTGCTGAAGCAATTGCAGAACAAAAAGAAACAGGTATTGAATTACCTGAAAATATTCAAAAAGTTGTTGACTTTATGAACGAAACTGGCGGTAGCTTAGAAGATTATGTAAAGCTAAATACCGATTATTCGTCATTAAATGAAACACAATTGTTAAGAGAATATTACGAAAACACAAGACCTCATCTTGACAAAGAAGAAATTGACTTTTTAATGGAAGACAATTTTTCTTATGACGAAGAGTTAGACGAGGAAAGAGATGTGCGTAAAAAGAAAATAGCTTATAAAGAAGAGCTAGCAAAGGCTAAGAATCATTTAAATGGATTAAAGTCTAAATATTACGAAGAAATTAAAGCTGGATCAAAATTAAATCCAGAACAACAAAAAGCAGTTGAATTTTTCAACCGCTATAACAAACAGGAAGAGGAAGCTACGCAGCAAAAAACTACGTTTTTAAATCAAACCAATCAGGTTTTTAATAAAGATTTCAAAGGTTTTGAATATCAAGTTGGAGACAAAAAGTATAGGTTTAATGTTAAAAATGCAGGTGAGGTAAAGACTACTCAAAGCGACATTAATAATTTTGTTAAGAGGTTCTTAAACGATAAAAATGAAATGTCAGACGCTATAGGTTATCATAAATCATTATTTACTGCAATGAATCCTGATGCGGTCGCAAAGCACTTTTATGAGCAAGGTAAAGCCGATGCTATGAAAGACAGTATGGCTAGAACGAAGAATGTCAATATGGATCCGAGAGGGGTTCATGAAAATACGACTCTTCAAAACGGCTGGAAAGTGCGATCTGTTAATGGTGTAGATTCTTCCAGATTAAAAGTAAAAATAAAAAAATAAACAACTTAAAATTAAAATACTATGAGTTTTCCTAGTCCGGGTATTGGTGCCCAATTAAACCACCAAACTCCACGTCCTACTAAAGGTTTGTTTGCGGACAACTACCTTTCATTAGCTGACATGGATTTTACACAACAGTTTTTACCAGAAGTGTACGAAAAAGAAGTAGAAAGATACGGTAACCGTACTGTTTCTGGATTCTTACGCATGGTAGGAGCAGAAATGCCTATGGCTTCTGACCAAATTGTATGGTCTGAGCAAGGGCGATTACACATCGCAATGGATGACTGTTCAATTACAGTGGCACAAGCTGGAAATAACACTATCCAATTTACAGCCGATGCTGCTGGAACTGCTGGGTTACAAACTGCAGCTCAAAAAGCACAATTGATTAACGCAGGACAGACAGTTATTATTGCAAAAGACGGAGTTGTCGTTAAAGCAAGAGTAACAACTGGAGGCGACGGCACAGCTACAACCATAGTGGTAGCTCCATACAACGCTCAAGACTTGAATGCACTTTTACCAGCACCTGCTGCTAACATTACTGATGTTGCTGTATTTGTTTATGGTTCTGAGTACAAAAAAGGTTCTTCTGTTGTTGCAGCACAGCCAAATGCTAAATTCACACAATTCAGTAACAAGCCTATTATACTTAGAGAAAAGTATGCAGTAAATGGTTCAGATGTTGCTCAAATTGGTTGGGTTGAAGTAACTACTGAAGCGGGAACTGGAGGATACCTATGGTACCTAAAGTCCGAGCATGAAGCTAGATTACGTTTTGAAGATTATCTAGAAATGTCTATGATTGAAGCCGTACAAGACAACGGTGGAGGCGGCGGAGATTCTGCTGGTGATAATGGCTTTACTGGATCTGAAGGTCTTTTTGCTGCTATCGAAAGCAGAGGCTTAACTTTTAATGATCCTGATTTTGCGAACGCAACACCAGCTACTGGTATTGGGGAGTTTGACCTAATCTTAGGAGAGTTAGATAAGCAAGGAGCTATTGAAGAGAACATGTTGTTCCTAGATCGTAGCACTTCTTTGGATATCGACATTATGTTGGCTGGTCAAAATTCTTATGGAACTGGAGGTACATCTTACGGTGTATTTGAAAATTCTGAAGATATGGCGCTTAACTTAGGATTTAGCGGATTCCGAAGAGGATCTTACGATTTCTACAAGACAGATTGGAAATACCTAAATGATTCAACTACAAGAGGAATGATAAACGACGTTCTTGGAGTTATTGTTCCTGCAGGGGTTTCTACGGTTTACGACCAAATTTTAGGACAAAATATTCAACGACCATTTTTACACGTACGCTACAGAGCTTCTGAAGCTGACGATCGTAGATTAAAATCTTGGATTACAGGTTCTGTTGGTGGTAACTACACAAGCGAAGAGGATGCTATGAATGTTAATTTCTTATCAGAAAGAGCATTATGCGTTCAAGGAGCTAACAACTTTGTTATTCTTAAAAAGACTGATTTTACAGGATAAGACATAACAAATAAAAAAGGTAATGCTTACCCCTGATGTAACTTCGGGGGTAGCTATTACCCTTATTAATTATTTAATTTTATTATATCATGGCGAAAAAAGCTGAAGCAGTAGAAAAAACTGAGGTTGCACCTCAACCAAAAATTACAAAAAAAGAAAAAATACAACAACCATTAGAACCAGTATGGGAAATAAAAGATAGGCTTTATAATCTAGCAGATAGATTAGGAAAACCTATAGTTTATTCTTTAGCTTCTAAACACAGTGCTAAGTTTCCTCTACTATATTTTGACGAAAAACTAGGCTATCAAAGAGAACTAAGATATGCTACAAACCAAAAGTCCGTATTTGTGGACGAGCAAAAAGGGCAATCAACTTTAGGCAGAATAGTTTTTAGAGACGGAAGGTTGTATGTTCCAAAGGAACAACAAAATTTACAAAAACTACTATCTTTATACCACCCTTTAAGAAACAAATATTTTTCTGAAGACAAGCCAAGAGAGCAAGCAATGAACGAGGTGGAATATATTAACTACGAAATTGAAGCTTTGCTAGCCGCTAAGGAGATGGGTGTTGAAGGGCTAGAAGCAATATTAAGAGTGGAGTTTGGTGAGAGGGTAGATTTATTATCTTCTAGTGAATTAAAAAGAGACGGATTAGTTTTTGCTAAAAGAAACCCTATATTGTTTTTACAACTTGCAAATGATGAAAATGTAGAGTTAAGAAATATAGGTATAAAGGCGGTACAGCAAGGAATTATATCTTTATCACAAGATCAAAGAACATTTTCTTATGGCGAAACCGGTCGAAAATTAATGACAGTGCCATTTGACGAACATCCATATTCTGCGTTAGCAGTATTCTTTAAAACAGATGAAGGTATGGACGTTTACAAACATATAATTAAAAAATTATAAGTCACTAATTATAGTAGCTAGGCCGCTGTAATAGTGGCCTAATTACTATAACCAATAATAAACAACAATATGCCAATAAATGTAAACACAGTATATCAAAGAGTTTTAGGTATATTAAATAAAGAACAACGAGGGTATGTAACCGCTCAAGAATTTAACTTGTTTGCCAATCAAGCTCAGCAAGATTTATTTGAGCAATACTTTTATGATATAAATCAATTTGGTAGATTACACGGCAATGATACCGAGTATTCAGATATGCTAACCATACTTGATCAAAAAATAAGCCCTTTTAAAACATCCGCGTTATTAACATATAACCAAACAAGTCTTCACTTTGATCTTCCAACCGATCTCTACAGGTTAGGAAGTATTGTATATACTAATACCATTACAGATGGGTTTACAGCTACTACGGAGTTAGTAGAGGCCGAAAGAATTAATCAAAACGAATTATTATACATAAACTTATCTCCATTAACAAGGCCTGTTAATAGGCGTCCTATATACGCTCAAGACACACAGGGTGTTAAGGTATACGGTGATGCAGAGCTTACATCAAGCGTTAGCTGTAATTATATTAAAAAACCAGCTACTGTGCAATGGGCATATCAAATTGTTTTTGACGAGCCTTTGTATGACGCCCCAAATTCGGTAGACTTTGAGCTTGAGCCCTCTGAAGAAACGGAATTAGTAATAAAAATACTAGAGTTATCTGGGCTTTTGATTAAAGACTTCAACATGTACAATGCTGTCAATCAAGAAGAAGTAGAAACTATCCAACAAGAAAAATCATAATATATGCCATTAATAAATATAACTAACGAACAGTATTACGAAGGCCCAGACGGTGTATGGAATAGCTTAGATGAGGATTATGGTGATTACCAATATATAACTTTAAAGGACATTGTAAATAACTTTGTTATAGCCTATGTTGGAGAAGATAAAATAATATCTAAAGTAAAAAGATCTGACATCGCATTCCATGCACAGCGTGGTATTCAAGAGTTAAATTTTGATACCCTGCAATCTATTAAGTCGCAGGAGATAGAAGTTCCACCTACTTTATATATGATTTTGCCTCAAGACTATGTTAACTATGTAAAGCTAACTTGGCTTGACGAAAGTGGTGTTGAAAGAATAATTTATCCAACTTCTAAAACCAGTAACCCATTACCGATTATACAAGACAGCAATTACGAATACACATTTGATGATAACGGAGAAATTCTTTATGCGCAGGAATCCGAAACCTGGGAAAGATTTCAAAACTCTAATGATGATATATTAGTAGACTCTAACAGTAGAGATGCGAGAGAACTTACTCGTGCTGATTTTGCTGGAGGCAGATATGGTTTAGATCCGCAGTATACTCAATCAAATGGAGTGTTTTATATTGACCAAATAAAAGGGTTGATACACTTTAGCTCTGATATGACGAATCGTATTGTAACTTTAAAATACATAAGTGATGGTCTAGGGTGCGAAGATGATATGGTCGTGCATAAATTTGCCGAGGAGGCTATATATAAACATATTGCGCATGCTATTTTAGCGACTAGAGCTAATACTCAAGAATACCTTGTAATGAGGTTTAAAAAAGAAGCAAGGGCCGCTAAGCGTAATGCTAAATTAAGATTATCAAATATAAAATTAGAGGAAATTTCGCAAACTATGCGAGGCAAGTCTAAACAAATAAAACACTAATATATGCCAGAATTTATCCGTTCTTTCCAAACTGGAAAAATGAATAAAGATCTTGACGAACGATTAGTGCCTCAGGGCCAGTATCGCGACGCTTTAAATTTAGATTTAGCAAATTCAGAAGGATCTAACGTAGGTACTCTACAGAATATAAAAGGCAACGTTGAATTGCGTGGAAAAGCGGTTGATACAAATGGATGGACCGCTAATTATATAGATGACCTAGATAACCCTATATGCGTTGGATCTATAAAGAATGATATCAACGAAAAAATATATTGGTTTGTTGCGTCTGACAACGTTAGTGCAATAACTGAGCTTGATACCACGACCGGATTTGTTAGACCTGTCCTAATTGATACAAACGGCATATTAAACTTTTCAAAAGATTATTTGATAACTGGTATTAATATAATAGACAAATTCTTGTTTTGGACAGACGACAAATCTGAACCAAAAAGAATAAATATAGATAAATTTAAAGCTGGATCTTGTAATTGGCTTACGCACACTAAAATACCTGATTGGCTGCCAAATGAAGATGAATATATTCAAGTTGACTGCACAAACCTTGGTGGATATGATGACTTTACAGAAGAAGATATTACTGTAATTAAAAAATCTCCTTTAAAAGCGCCTACGTTAAATATGGCAACTTCAAAATTTGGAGATAATATAAACGGTGTTGGTATATTGCCAGTTCAGACGCAAGCGGGGCAACCTATTGCGGGGCAAACAACTGGGTTTGAAAACTTTACATATATACCAAATGCTTTAGAGCCTCTTGAATACGAGTCTTTACCAACTTATGCAGAATATCAAGCTAATATTGCAGAAAACCCTTCTTATTATCAAAACAGTAATTTACCAAATAACTGGAATGGCAATATTACTTTTAATGTAAGCCCTATATATGGTAACGACGAAAATGGTAATCCTGTTTGGGTGCCATTTGAAAGTGTTTTATTATTATCTGGTACTTTTGAAGATGATAATGAAATATATGAATATTCGCTTAGAGCCTTAGTTGTAGCCTTAAACAACTCTCAAATTACCGCGCAAATACAAGGCATTTCAAGCAATATTTTAAAATTCCCAGACCAAAACGGAGATGCTCAATTAATAACATTCGATGTTATATTAGAGCAAGAGGACCCTATGTTTGAGTATTTGTTTCCTCGGTTTGCGTATAGATGGAAGTACATAGATAACGAATATTCTTGCTTTTCTCCGTTTTCAAGCGTAGCGTTTTTAGGAAATGAGTTTAAATACATCTCTTCTGACGGCTACAACACAGGCATGACTAATAATGTAAGGAAACTTATTATAGAATCCTTAGAATTAGGCACAGAAGAAGTTGATGAAATTGAAATATTATATAAAGAATCACATAATACTACGGTTTATTCTGTTGATTCAATTAAGAAAAAAGACTTTTTACCTTACAACGCTGGAGCGGGGGCTGTGCCTACATTTTTTGAAATAAAATCGGAAATAATTGGAGCTGTTGTGCAGTCTAACCAAATATTACGACCTTGGGATAATGTTCCAAGAAAAGCTAAGTCGCAAGAAATAGTAGGGAATAGAATTATATATGGTAATTATCTTCAAAATTACACAGTAGATCCAACTTTAGAATTAGGCGTAAATTATGCGATTGCTCCTCATCCCTCATATGAAGACGAACAGCAAATTAGAATGCCAAAGCCTTCATTAAAAACTATAAGAACATATCAGGCAGGCGTGGTATTTAAAGATGAATACGGAAGAGAAACTCCTGTTTTTACTAATAAAACAGCTTCGGCTAGACTGGATATTGAAAACTCGGACATGCTAAATCAGCTTTCTATCCAGCCTGAATCAACCCCTCCAGATTGGGCTACGCATTATAAGTTTTTTATAAAAGAAACATCTAATCAGTATTATAATTTAGCGCTTGATAGATTTTATCCAGCAGAAGATGGCAATGTTTGGTTGTCTTTTCCTTCTTCAGAAAGAAACAAAGTAGACGAAGAAACGTATTTAATACCTAAAAAACAGCATGATAACGACATAGCTATTAATAACTTAATAAGGTATAAAATATTATCTATAGAAAACGAAGCTCCGACTTTCATAAAAACATTTGAATTTGTTTTGGCAAGTAGCTCTGTTACAATTGTAAGTGGATTTGAAGAAGATTCTTTGGCTTTGCAGTTTACAGGGCCGACATTTGCAAACAATCCAGCATTTCATGATGGTTTTGTAAGCGGAAACCAACTAGAAATTGTAGCGGGAGGAAAAACTGATAGATACGACATAGAGGGCAAAAGCGGAAGTGGTACATCATATACTGTAAATTTACAAAGTCCATTAGGTGTTGATGCTGCTTTTTTACCAGCTCCAGGCAATTCCGTTAGCATTACAATTTTTGAAAAAAGAGAAGAAAATAAACCAGAATTTGAGGGTAGATTTTTTGCTAAAATTAATAGAGATTTTGCTTTTGATTCGAATATAATTGCTTCTTTTGGGGAATTAGAGCCTAGATATGGTACAATAGCAACTTTTTATACAAAAGGACCCAAAGCAAATACCAATACGGCTTCTTCAGGCTCTGGTAATTGTCAACATAATAGGTGTGGCAATTACTTTTATGATGAAGGGGAAGAGCAGGGCACAGCAATTTGTGATAACTGGGACATGATAGATGAAGATAATGTAGGGGGCGATGCCCCTGGGTTGTTTAGAGAGATATTTGGTAGACCTCGCGAAGGGCACAGAAGATTAGGTATAACAACCGTTGGGACTAAAGATATAAATAGCAGTCATTGGAACACTGTTACAGGTAGATCCTTTATACAGCAAATTGGGCCAGGATCACTTGTTAGAATAGTAAAAAGAGATGGGTATAAAACACGCCCTTTTAAAGTAACTAGAGTTTCAAAATGGTCAAGATATAGAGGTAAAGCCTGGACATTTGTTAATGCTTGCAACAACCAAAAACAGGGTAGCGGAAATTACGGATATGCTATTGCGTTTGAATTTAACGAAAATATTGACGACCCGTTAGTTGGAAATGGATCTGATTCCGCTTTAAGCGATTTATTGGGGTATGAATTAGTTAGAGAGGTAATTGATGACGACAATAAAGTATTAACGTCTTCAAACCCGGCTATATTTGAAACTGAACCCAAAGAAGCAATTGATTTAGATTTATATTACGAAGCAACTAACGCTTTTCCTATAGCTGAATATAATACTCAAAAAATATTAGACTATTTTAATTGTTATTCATATGGAAATGGAGTAGAATCAAATAGAATAAGAGATGATTATAATGCTTTTACAATAGATAAAGGCCCTAAGGTTTCCGCTCCGCTTGATGAACCATATGCTCAGGAAAGAAGGGGAAATGGTTTGATATTTTCTCAAATATTTAACTCTACAAGCGGCATAAATAGACTTAACCAATTTATACAAGCAGAACCTATAACGAAAGATTTAAATCCAACATATGGTACAATTCAAAAATTACACACCAGACAAACAGATTTATTAGCTTTATGCGAGGATAAAATAGTAAAAATATTA
>Ga0129327_10001015_pt1 | contig 16835 bp, 20 predicted proteins | sample CPBDNA_6_FD_111799 | JGI IMG/M metagenome (GOLD analysis project Ga0129327, IMG submission 111799) | Freshwater to marine salinity gradient microbial communities from Chesapeake Bay, USA - CPBay_Spr_31_0.8_DNA | ecosystem: Environmental > Aquatic > Marine > Coastal | place: USA: Chesapeake Bay... | reverse complement strand
GTTCGTCTATCTCTTCCGATATGTTTTGTAACTGAAGATAAACTATACCTAACTGAGCAAAAGAACCTCTATCTTGTATGTGTTCTCCGTTCGCAAACTTAGTTTCTAACTCAGTTATCTTAGTGTCATCAACTTTGTCTTTACCACTACCCGTCTTAGTGAATATAGTCTTATTTTTCTTGTTTGCTAGTGCCATATCTTAAGGTGTTACTGGTTGCGTGTTGTATTGTAAAACGATTGACATTGATGTGTTTTGAATTTGAGATGTATCTTCCCTAGATATAGATATAATATCTCCTTTAGTGAAAGTCCAATCACTAGGGCAATCAATCTCAAATTTAGTTGTATATGAAGAAACACTTAAAGCAGTACCAATTTCAGTTCCTGAATCTCCATCTTTATAAAGTCTTAATATAGATGTTTTACTTCCTGTGTGAGAATTGTAATTAAGTATTTTTTTAACAAAACCATTATAAGGAACTGTAAACATTAATTGATAATCAGAAGAACTAAGAGTGTTACTAGATGCAATAGAAGCACCCGATAAAGGTATGTAAATTTCACTTGTATTAGCGTTATGATAGTGAGCTGTCCGAACGTCAAGTACGTTTTCCGCTTTTACGTTGGTTAGGTCGGCAGTTTTAGTTAGTATTAACGAGCCTGGTGGATAGTTATTAACAGGTGTAACTGAGGTTATATCTACATAATTAACGCTTACTTTCTCTGAAGCACAAGTTATTTGTAATTGCTTTGAACCATCAGGTGCGGTTAAATATAGTTTTTGGTTTTTATAATATCTACTTGCTATATTTGAACTTAAGAAAATCTTATTTATACCTGAAGAAGCTACAACATTTGTTGTTGTTACACCTAAAACATTTAAGTTAAAATTAGCTTTAATATTTTCTGTATTTACGTCTGACATTTTAGTGTTTTCAGACATAATAGAGTCAGGTACATTGTCAGGACTTATTATTCCTTTATTTGCACCGCCTCCTGGTGGTACAGGTTCAGGAGTTGGAGGAAAGTCAGGCTCAGAATTATCAACAATAGTTACACTTGATTGATTTACTTTATACCACTCACCACTCATTGTGGCACTTTCTGCCTTGAATGTACCGCCTTTAAATATATAGTATTTATAATCTCCGCTATCACCGTTTATTCTATATTTAATTAATTTAGTAGGTGATATGTCAGCACTAAATATGTCGGCTTGTAAAATTTCTAAAGGTTCGGATTGTAATCTTAAATATTCATTTGTAGTTAATTGACATATATTTTTAACATCTGTAGATGTACCACCTCTAACAAAACCATTTAAACAAGGTTCTATTTCAAATTGGTCTGACTCATTATAGTTAGGGTAAGTAGCAGGAGAACCACCTGATGCGGAAGCAGTAGCATTTCTAAAGCAAATAGACGCTTGTGGGTTTATAGCTGTTTGACCTATTAGAGTCGTACCTAAATCTACACTTGCATTTGAAGGAACAGTTGATTGCTCTGATTTATAAATAACTTTAGAGCTTAAGGATTCGCCTTGCTCTGCGTCAGTATAATAAATGTTAATTTGTTCGCAAATAGTTTCTGAACTTACAAATGTTGGGTTATTATCAACCCCACCAATAGTACCAAACGGATCAGGACCCGCCCCTGTCGATTTCATTTGTTTGTAATGACCTGTAAAAGAACCTGTAGTAGCGTTTCTTGATGCTGCTTCTATAAAAATATTACCTGTATTAACAGGTTTTTCTATAAACGCCTTAAATTTTATTCTTGTAGTAGTTAATCTTTTATTATTATTTGTGCCAAAAGTATTAGACCTAATTATATCACCGTTTTGTTCAACCGTAGTAAATTGCCCACAATTAATCATTCCTTCCGCTATAAGACTTGTGTCGTTTACAGGGTCGTTATTTCCATAAAAATCAATATCACCCCTAATTATACTTATGGTAGTATCTGTATTAGTCCAAGTTAAAATATTAGAATTACTATTTTCTTGTAAATACTTGTAAGTACCATTAGGTTGTAATTGTTTTATTTTTAATCTAGTGTTTGTTTTTATACCGTGATTATATATACGATAGTCAGCACCAGTAAATCTAGGTACAGAACTAGATGTAGATGCGGCAGGTTCATTTACTATCTCTTTTGCTAAAGCGAAAAAATCAATTTCTATTGGTCCGTGGTCGATAGAGCTTAAGGAGCCAATTCCTATTGACGTATCTAAAGCTACACCTTGTTCAACATTAGATACACTAAAACCTTCGTTAAAACTTAACGTAACGTCTTTTATTGAATTTTCGTAAGTTAAAACTGAACCACCTAATATAACATTATTACTTTGGTCTATTGTAAGTAAATCAGAAGATGTACTTTCTTGTTCTCTTAAAGTAATAGCTTCAGACATTTGGCTAGAAGTCCTATAGTTGTAAACAGGAACTTCACCATTTGTATTGCCTATATAATTATTAGGTTGAAAAAATCTGTAAGAACCTTCTGACAATACACCAACAGCACCGAATAATTTTAAAACAGAATTAAATACATCAGATTCTTTGTAGTCTAAAGCATCGCCTATTGGTTCTATTAATTCCTCATTTTCATCATAGGAATCCTCAGCTCCAAAAGGTGATTTTGAAAAATAATAATTAAAGAACGGATCTCTAAGTGCGGGACTACTTCCAGGCGGATTGTAAGTTATATTGTAATCATTAATTGTTCCACTTACATTTCTACGAAACCAATTTATCATATTTTTCATTATGATAGTGTAATTAGTTCCACTAGATTCGTTTCCATCAGTTCTATGAGGACAAGGCGTCAAATTGCTTGTACCATCTATTGAAGGCATTAAGTTCATTTTACCTAAAAACCCTCTATGATTATTACCCGAATCAGGGTCATCCTGACGACCTAATATTTGAGTTATTTTTTGATAAGAAGTTTTATCTGTGTAATCTGTAAAAGAATCTTTCGACCTTGATTTAAAAAACCCGTAAGAATCAGTTGCATTTAATCTTACTATATAAGGAAATGGAGCGTTTTCTATAGCATCAAATGAAGCTGACATCCATCCGAACCACCAAATTTGTTTAGTACCACCTGAAGGAGTTTTATAAACTCTAACGTAATGACTATCTTGTCCATCTTTTAAAATGTCATTATAGATAAAATCTTCGTCTGTTTGGTTTTGTATAAAGTAATTTAAAGTTAACTCTGATGCTAGAAAAACATTCTCTCTTGTATCGCCTTGACCGTTCCAAGTAACTTCAAATCCTTCACCTTGTAAATCAAATTCTATAGAACTACCTGTAAAGTTTTTTTGCCAAATTTCAATATCCCATCTATTTGATTTTTGATCGTATAAGTGAGAATGTCTTACCTTTTTAAACGCCATTATCTAAAGTTTTTTCTTCTTTTTGATTTGTTAAATACAATCAATAAATCATTACCGCTTATTCTTACATCAGGAATAGCAGCTGCACCACCACCACCTAAAGCGTGGTTAGGTATAATCGTTCCGCTTGAACCTGGTACGAATAGTTCAGGTCCTCTTTCACCTACTAGACTCATCTTACCTACAGGTGGACTACCACCATCAGCAAAAGCTCCACCCATCAATCCTTGTAAGATATTACTAAATCCTGTTCCTTTAGAGAATATACCTCCTGCTTGCATCGCTGTACCACCTAAACCTGTAATACTTAATAGGGCAGCTAGTACAGCAGCTTTAATTACCATAGCAGCAATTTGCTTACCTAAATCTACGAAAATTTGACCTAAACCTTCTAATAAATTACCACCACTTACAAGTACACTTGCAAAAGAATCAGCAAAACTCGTAGCTATACTTAGCCCAAATTGATTCATTGCATTTTTCCACTCTTGAGTCTTTACTCTAGCCGCTTCTAATTGTATTAAATATTGTTCGTATTCTTCGCTAAAATCAAAAGGTGATTTAACGAATTGTTGTTTTTCTTCATTTTTTTTCTTTTTTCCATTATCACCGCCACCTGTATTTCCAAATATGTTAGGTAACTCTATGTTAAGGTTTTTCATTCCATCTTTAATGGAATCCATCACGTCACCAAACTCGTGTTCGTAATCTTTTGTTTCTACTTTTAAATCTTCAAGACTATCTGCTAACTCATCAAATGGGTTATATACTTCTGCTTCTATACCTAAAAAATCGTATAAACCTTGTGCCCCTTTTAATATTACACTAAAAGGATTGTATTTTAATACCCATTGAAGAACTTTTATAATAGCGTTTTGCCACCAACTCCAATCACCTAATCTTTCAGTAAATGCTTCCCAATTATCTATTATGTATTTAAAAGCAATAGGTAATACCACTAAAGCGGCAATAGCTAACCCAATAGGACTTACTAAAAACGCAATAGCACTAGATAAAAACCCAAAAGCTGATGTTGCTCCTGCTACTATCAGTAAAAGAGGACCTATAGCGGCTGCAATACCTGCTACGGTTAATATAGTTTTTTTAGTTTCACCATCTAAGTTTGTAAAATTAGAAGCTAACTCTGTTATTTTATTTATTATAGGAGTAAGAGCATCGGCAATCAAAGCCCCAAATTCTAATTGGAGTCCTTCAATAGCTGACGACATTTTTTTAATTTTGGCTTGAGTGGTTTGACCCATTTTCTTAGCCATATCGTCTAACCCAGTAGTATTATTTTTATACTCCTTTGTAAGTTCTTTTGTTTTATCTCTATTTTTAGATAGTATTAGTAGTTGTTTACTAAAGTTTTTACCTACTATTGCTGTTGCTCTATCTAAGCCCATTTGACCTTCAGATAACATATCTAAAGTGTCAGATAAGCTAATACCTTTTTCTTTTAACTTTATAAATAAAGAGTTAAGACCTGTACCTGCTTTGGATGCTTTAATACCGCTATCCATAAGGACACCCATCATAGCAGACAATTCTTCTAAGTCTACTCCTACTGCACTTGCAGAAGCACCTGCGTTAGCAAATGCTGTACTAAATGTGCTTAATTTTATGGAAGAATTTGCTGAAGCTAAAGCTAGTGTGTTTGCTACTTGTGCGGCTTCAGAAGAATCTTTACCAAAAGCTCTTATCGAAGCTCCTACTACATCAGCGGCTAAGGTTAAATCTTCACCTGTAGCCAAAGATAAATCTAATACGGATTGCTCCATATTTTTGATAGCTTCAGGATCAAAACCTTTACGACCTAAACTAAGTTGTAATTCAGCGACTTGAGATGCTGTAAATTGTGTTGTAGAACCTAATCGCTTTGCTTCTGATGTAAGCATTTTAAGTTCATCAGTAGTAGCGTTTGTAACCGTTCCTACTTTAGCCATTCCGTTCTCAAACTGAACGAATGTATCCATAGCGGATTTACCTAAAGCGGCTAGAGGTCCTGTAACACTAAAAGTAAGTAAAGAACCCATACGAGCTGCACCCGAAGCGAATTTAGCTAAACTCTTGTTAGCTTTACCCATTCCCTTTTCTAACCCTTTAATGTTAGCTGCGACAATTATCGAGATGGTCTTTACTGATACACCCATTTTATATCTTATTAAATTTAGATTTATTGTATTTCTCGAGAACCTTTTGTATGTGTTCTTTTGAAGCTATCTCTTTTTTAGGCTTGTATTTGTTATCCCAAGGAAGAGGTAATATCTCTTGTGGCTTTAGATTCTTTTTTGAGTGAGGTTGCAAACACCCCATCAATATGATTCGAGTTTGTTCCCACTGGTTTTGTGACGTCTGTTCCTGATACGTTTTAAAGCCCTCTAAGCGATTATTAAAAGAACGTGGGGTTAAACTATATAATTCATCATAACCTAACCCCATCATCCCTAAACCTATCTTCTCGAGCTTATCCCAATCAACATCGCCTTCCTCAGAATCTATCTCCTCTCCCTCAACTACTTTCCCTCGCCTTGAGGTTGGTCTAGTTGGAACGCTTCGAATATTTCAGATATTTTAGAGAAATCTTCGTTATCCAACCACTCTTCAATGTCAGCGATTTTATAAGTAAACTTCTCTCCAATCTTCTTAGCTCCGTACTTTAAACCAAAGTAAGCGATAACTCCGATATGGTCTATCTCCGATCCTAACTGATTTAATTCGTTTAGCTTTAAACCTAACTTTTTGCAGATTTCTTTTAAGCATAAATAACTAAATCTGATTGGTCGCTCCTGACCGCCTAATTCTACCTTTTTCATTTTTATTTGTGTTTATTTATTAGTATGTACCTTTTGTTACTACCCCAGTACCTGTTATAGTCACAGAGTAAGTCACATTCTCTTCGACCCCTGCATCCATAGAAAGACTTGATATAAAACCACTTCCTTCCCATTTAACACCTGAGTCACGTTCTGCAAATCTTACTATCACCTCATTACGTTCGTGAACATCATCGTAGAACTCTTTAAAGTCTAAATCAGCGTTAATGTCTTGTAGTGCGTCAGATGATAACTCAAACGACCTTAAACCACCTGCGTTCTCTTGATAACCACCGCTATCTTTAGAGGTAATATCTCTCAAATCCTCATTAAATGAAATAGAAGCTGATGTGCTATGTGCGATAGGTTCTTGTCCATTTAGTGTTTCACCTGATTGTATTACAATTACTTCTATACCGCTCTCGTCTATTTCTGCTGTACCATCTGCAAAGCTTAAAGTGTTAACGTCGCCTTGATGAGCGTTAGTAAAATCTCTATAAATATAATCACCATCAGTAACACTACTACTGCTTGTATAACCGTTATTAACAAGTACAGTGTAAATTTTTATAATTAAATCTGAACCTGTATTTGATGTAGTAGATGCTGTTTCTAATTCAGCTACGTTAGCCCCTCCGCTAGTTGTCGTATTTAAAATTTTAACAGTACCATTAGCACTTAAAGGTGTTGTGTTTAATACTTTAATTCTAGTTATCTGAGCTACGTCAGCAGGCGACTTTTTATAAACTAATAAATCCGATGCGTTTTTGATTGCCATAATTAATGGATTTAAAAGTTAATACTATGATTTAGCTAAAGCCCCTGTACCTGTAAGAGAAATAGAATAAGTTGCGTTTTCTTCTACACCTGCGTCTATTGAAATAGAAGTTATTAGAGCGTTACCTGTGTATTCCATACCTGAAGCACCAAACTTTACTGCTACTGCTGTACGAGCTTCCCAAGTTGTCCATAATTCTTCTATATCTGCTCCTGTAATAGAACCAATCTCAACAAAAGCATCTCCGCTTAATTCCCAAGAACGTAAACCTCCTAAGTTCTCTTGATAACCTGCGGAAGATTTTGTTGTTGAATCTCTAAGGTCCATATTCATAGATATAGATGCTGAAGTAGAGTGAGCTACTGCTTGTAAAGAACCACCTGTGGTTACTGAAAGCACACAATCTGTTGCGTTTAAAATTGCCATTTTTATTTAGTTTTTGATTATTAAACAATTAAATATTACGTTTTTGTAGAACTTTTCAGGTGACTTAAAATACTCATCATCTAGGGTTTCAAACCTAAACTTAGCGGTATAAGTCACACCATCTTCGGTGTAGTCCACCTCGTACAAATCTAAGGCTTCTACTACTGCCTTAGCTTGACTATATGTTGTTAAATAAACGTCAGCGAAACAAGCTATCCGAATCGATACGTCACAAGATTTTAACGAGTTTCCTTTACTCATAAAGTTGCTTACGTTGGTTATCTCGAACGTGGTAGAAGGATATGTTACACCTTGAGGTATAATCACAGGAAAGACTCTATTACTACCACCATTAGCTGTTGTAAAAGCTGATGTAGCGTTGAGTCTTGTTATTATTACTTTTCCTATATCTTGAAACATACGTCTATTTAAATCCTGCTTTCTTAAACATTTTATCTAACATCTTAGATATATCTCTTTCGGCTGTTGCTGAAATATCTTCACCTTTTTGATCTATAACCTCTTTATAAAAATCAGGTTGGTTTTGTATTCTACCTGTAGATTTACCACTTTTATGTTTTCTATTCTTTGTACCATTAAGCAACATCGCAGGTAAATTTCTACTTTTTTTACCTTTAACAAAAGTTTGGTTAAGGTGTTTTAACCTTGTCCCAACAAACAAGCCAGGTTTCTTAGACTTTCTTGCTGTAATGATACCAATCGAATCTGCTATAGATTTACCAACTGTTTGTTTTTTAGTTGCAGCATCATATCTTTGTCCAGGAACTTTATTCTTAGTCCTGTGTTTATATTTCATTTTAAGAGCCTTTACTGCTTTCTGTGCAGCAGGTCTTAGTGCTTTGTTTATTAGACTACGAGAACTCTTCTCAGTTTCGCCTAATTTCTTTAGAGATTTCTTTACACCTTCAATACCTTTAACTTGAATAAGTTGACTCTTACTTATAGTAGGTTTAGCCATCTATACAGGTGATTCAGTTGGTAAATCCTCGCTTACGAATATCTCTATAAATTCTTTTCTTGGGTCAATTACGTACCCAATAATATCTAAATCGTTGCCCGAATTAACTTCTCTTAAAACCCAGTTAGATTTTATGTTTTTTGTTTCCGAAGAATATCGGATCGTGTACACAAACCTAGAGTAAGATTGTAGTTCGTTACCTTCGAACTTCTCCTCGACATCACGAAGAGATTTAACATTTTTATTAGCCCACATAGTATGAACGGTTGCGTAAGTATTAGTCACACCACCAAAAGCATCTTGTGAAGCTGAAAGGTCCCTTAACTCTACTCGAATGTTAAAGTCACCTGCTTTTATTTGACTTATAAACGCCATCTAGTGATAACACTTATAAGGTTGTAATAATATTTGAGAAGCCATAGGAAACTGACGCTTTCTATCTTCTCTGAAGTAATACATATCAGCTACAATTAACTTGATAGCTTGTTTAATCGCTTCAGGTACATCTGTACTAGCCGTACCATATCCTGTGTTGAACCAAAAGTAAAACGTATTAGCCGCATTATCCTTTAGCGTAGTGCCTGGAAAGTCCGAACTAAGGTAAACTAAGGAAGGGTTAGAGAAAGCGTCTATATACGCCTTATCTGAGCTTTGAGCAGCTCCATTCTCATCTAACCAATTAACAGGTCTTTTAGCAGCTACAACAGGAGGTCCAACTACTGCATCTACATCAACTAAAGTGCAATTAGGAAATATTAACGAAGCCTTATTTACTTGCTCGTTAAAGTAAAGTTTGTATTGGTGTGTTATGAAGTGGCGATTACAATAGTTCTCAGCCATATCAGTAGCAGCATCTATATAGTAACCCAACAATGTATCTTCATCGCTAGAATCAATACGCAACTGAGCCTTAATATCAGTAACCGATACCACCTTAGTAGCAGGGTTATTGACTAAAACTAAATCGCCTTGTTTGTTATCGTTTGGGTCTAAGTACATAGATTAAAGGTTAAAAAAGGGAAGCCCCGAAGGACTCCCTTTAATTAAAAACTATTTATTATTAAGCTATTAAAGAAACAGCTTTAACAAATCCTGCTCCATCAGAAACACCCCAGTCCATATATTGGTTAAGTACCAATCTAGTTTGACCGTTTACAGCTACTGAATAAGGATCTACCATAATATCTAGTCCACCGAACATTCCCATATACAATTTAGAGAAGTCACCGAAGTAGAAATCTGCTGATGCAGTACCAGTTTTAGTACAACCATTAGTGAAGAAAGTAGGGTAACCATTAATTAAAGAACCTTGCATACCCGCTGAAACCGCAGCTACTTGAGCAGAACGCTTTAAGTCAGCCATTAATGCAGGGTGAGCAACATAAGCTAAGTTTCCTTCAAGACCACCTGCTTCTGCAAGAGCTTGTTCTGCTATAACAAAATCATTCATAATAGAAGCGTTTGGTGCATAAGGAGTTGTTTCTACAAAAGCACCTGTAGCTAATTCACCTAAAGAATTAGGAGCCCCTGCTACACCTGCTGTTTTAAATATAGCTGCATCCATTTTTTGTGCTGTTGCACGACCTAAGTCACGAATGATAGCTTGTTCTGCTGCGGCTCCGTTTTGTAGCAATAATTGCTTAGAGATGTTTACGTAAGAAGCTAAACGAGTTGGAGTCAATTCAACTTTACCGAATTGTGCACCACCATCTGCTGCTGCATCAACCTCACCTTCCCACTCAACAGAAGAAGCTCCTGTTACAGGAATAGTTGTGTTAGCACTTAAACCTGTCAATATAGTTGCACCTACTTTGTCAAATACAGACGCTTCTCTCATTGCATCTGCAAATCCTAATACGTTTGTAGGAGCAATAGCTGAACCTGCTTGAGTTACATTAGCACGAGATTCCAACATAAAAGAAGGAATACCTAAACCGTTGATTGAACGACCTGCTGAACGAGCTTCGTTTACAGCTTCTTCGTGCATTTCACGCTCTACTCCATCTAACTTTCCGTTAGTGAAGTCATTTACTGCCTTAAAGAAAGAGAAATTTCTTACTTCTTTTGGCTCATTTGATACTGGAGCTACTACTTTAGAAGCAATCTCAGCGTTTAATTTTTCTTGTCTTTCGATCATTTCGATAGATTTTTTTAGTTCGTCTATTTTAGACATTTTTTCATCGTAAGATACTTGCTCTTCAGTAGTAAAGTTACGAGTTTCGTTTTTGCAAAGTTCAAGCATTTCGTTAGCTTCTGTAATGAAACCTGCTCTTTCTTGCTTTAATTCAACTGAATTTTTCATTTGTTTTAAAGTTTGCTTTTGAGTTTTAACTCATTAGTTAATAAATTAATATTCGAAAGGTCTATAACCTCTTCTTCTTTAACCTCTTCGGTTTCGTTGTTAAACTCTTCCAAAGAACGTAAAGCTACATCAGTATTGGAGTAAGCCCCAACACCAACAATCGAAACATCAAACAACCTTCCGATCTTATTGATATTTCTCTTTGCTACATCACCATCTTTACTCCACTCGTCATCCTCTACCGTAAAGGCAAACGAAGATTCATAAAGTAAACCTCTACGCATTAGTTCAGCGACATCTCGCCCAACTGATGTGTTAGGTAACGTACCATCGTATTTTAAACCTAAATCATCTACAGACAACTTAAGCGTACCACCGTGATTTCTATCTAAGATAGCGTTCATATCGTGGTTAAATGTTAAAATTACATTGTCATCTAATCGACCATCAAACGCACCTCTTGAGATAACTTCTCTGAAGCCTAAATCTCTGCTTTCGTGTTCAAATAGTGAAGCGTAACCAGTCACTTTGATTTCGTCAGAATCTTCTTCCATACGAACCTCAAGTGCTTGTGAGTACACTCTAACTTCTTTATTATTATTCTTCTTCATCTTCTTTAATATTATTGTTAATACTTTCCCTAGATGTGTCCTCTCCTAGCTTATCTAAAGGCATCATATTCGATTGCATATAGACTTTCTCGCTTTCTCCACCCATCGGGTTCATATCCTCAAACGAACGTACCTCATCAGGCGATAACACACCAATGTTTACTAATGTTCTGTAGTAGTCAGCTCGTGACTTAGAATCACCTCTTAGTAAAGCGTTAAGATTAAACTTAAAGTATTGTGTACCTTGCTTCTTAAACGGAATTAGTTTTGAGTTCAACTCAGTTTCAATTCGTTTAACATAAGGCGTGATAGTGTGAACCACAAAGTCTATTTGCTGTGCTTCTATGTTATTGTAGCTAGCAGCAGATAAATCATTTATAAGGTGGTTCGGTACTCTAAAAATACGAGCAATTTCACTTATAGAGAATTGTCTTGATTCTAAGAATTGTGCTTGGTTGTTCGGTAACATCTTAGGCATAAAATCCATACCTTCTTCAAGTATAGCTGTCTTACCTGTGTTAGCCGATCCACCGTAGTTGTTAGACCAAGATTCTCTAAGACGTTTAGCTGTTTCGGGCTTGAGAGTCCCAGGGTGTTTAAGAATACCTCCCACAGACGCACCGTTCTTAAAGAATGAACCTGCGTGGTGGTTTAAGGCTAAAGATATTCCTAAAGTATTTGCTTGTGATTCAATAGGCGATTGTCCCTCGATACCATCAAGAGAAATACCTTTACAATGAATCATATCGATTGCGTTTACTCTACCTGTGTAAGGATAAACGAAATTAGTATTGTTTTGATTTATTTCGTAATATACACTTCTACCATCAGGTGACATATAAATATCTACATCAACGCATTGTATAGGGTGCAATCCAATAGGTAAACCTGCTCCGTTTCTTTCGATGTAAGCGTAGAAGTTTCCATCTAAGCTCAAGTCAACTAGCATACGCTCGAAGAACATAAAAGAATTAAATAAAGGAGAAGGTTGTTTACCTACTAAATCAGTTAAGGGGGAGTTTAATTTTTTCTTATTGCCAGTTTCAGGATCAACTTCGTGTTCCGATATTGGAAGTGAAGCGATTGTTTCTGACAAGACTCTTACGCAAGACCAAACCGCTGCTATTCGCATTGCTTGTTCTTTAGATACGTTTTCGCCTGATTGTGAACCGAAAGTTGGTCCTAGTATAGTCTGTCCGTAAAGACCTCTTTCCTCTTGTTTAAGAGGTTGTTTTCTTTGTGTAAAAAAGTCAAATATTCCCAAATTGTCTGATTTTATGAAAAACTATACACCTATAAATAGTAAAAACACCTAAAATGTGAACTAATTTTTCGAATTATTTTTGATTTTTTTTAAAGAACGTGCTAAAACCTTATGTATATAGCGGATACTACACCCTTTAATTTTAGCTATTTCTTGTATTTTTAGCCCATATTCGAACCTTAAATACACAATATCTTTTGCTTTTTGGCTGTCTAATTTGAATATCTCTTCCCAAAGTCGGTCAGGAAGTGAATCGTAATCATCGCTTTTAAGGGGTGTTTTAGGCTGTTTAAGACGATAAGTCGTGTGAAAGGGGCTAGATGTAGATAAGACTTGATTAACGACCACACGAGCCACGAAATACTCTATTTGATTTGTTTCGTGTAAAGACTCGATAGTTTCACTCATTTGTGAAAGCAAAATAACGTTGATGTCCTGGACTAAGTCGTCTAAAAGGTGATAGTCTTGGTTATTAGCCAAAACACTAGAGCAAATCGCTCTAACACTACTTTGGTGTAGTGTAATTATCTCGCCTTTAGATAAAGAATATCTCCTTGTCATCATAACCTGTTCCACTATTTTTGTTTTTCATTGCTTCGCTTAAAGCCATTAGACACGAAACGATACCATCAATTTTGTCGTTAGACTTAGCTTTGTTCGGCTTCACGTTACCTGCGGGGTCTTGGGTAAGTACGATGTTTGACATCATCCACCTAAGTACAGGATTTCCTGCGTGACGAATGTTTCCTCCAAGCACTAAAGTTTCGAACTCTTTTGTTGCAGGTGACATAGTCCGATAACCTTGACCAACAGGTATCATTGGACAACCCTCTTCTGTAAGGTCGATTACGATTTGTGAAGCGTTCCATCTATCATAAGCTATCATTTGAATATCGTATATCTCGCTCAAGTCACGTATCTTTTGCTTGATGTAGTTGTAATCGCAAACGTCACCAGGAGTAAAGATAACGTGTCCCTCTCTGTGCCATTTCAGGTAATCTACCTTATCTCGTTCTGATCGTTTGTAAGCGTTTTCTTCGGGAATAAAGAAAAACGGAATAATATCGTACCCATCGTTGTTGTCAGGGAACATAAGTGATAGACAAGTAATGTCACGAGTCGAGGCTAAATCGAGTCCTGCATAACAAGGTTTGCCCTCTAATCTTCTTGCGTCTACAGGAACAGCTCCCTCCATCCACTTGTCGTCACTTATAAATTTAGTTTCGTTAGCTACCCATTGGTTTAGGTGAAGTCTACGGAACGTGTTTTCGTAGGAAGGTTCGTTTTTCGCCTTTACCGATTGCTGTTGCATATACTCTTCGGTGATAATCGTGCCGAAGCCTGGGTTTGCTTTCTTTTGTACCTCAACGTCAAAGATGTCATCGTCTTTATCTGCTTCGTACACAACGCCTAAGAACGAGTCGTCTTGGATAGAACCTTGGATAAGTTTCTTAGAATAGTCGTAAAGCTCTTTACAAATGTGGTCCTTTTGATGACCTGCACCTGCTGTGGTAATACCAAGCATAAGAGGTTCTTTCCTTGCTCCCATAGAAGTAAGTAAAACATCATATAAATCCCTGTTTTTATGAGAGTGTATCTCATCAAGTAAGCAACAAGAGAGGTTTAGTCCGTGCTTAGTATCTGCGTCTGCTGAGATTACTTTGTAGTACGATCCAACCTTATCGTAAGTGATTGAATCTCTGTAAGTACCTGCTCGTTTAAGTAACTCAGGATTTTGCAAAACCATTTGCTTTGCGATAGAAAACGATAACCTAGCTTGTTCTTTATCAGCAGCAGCCGATACAATCTCCGCACCCTTCTCTCCATCAGAGAAAAGCATATAGAGTGCGATACCTACCATTAGGTTTGTCTTACCGTTCTTACGAGGGATAAACACAAAACATTGGCGAAACTTTCTGAGGTTAGTTTTCTTAGACTTCCAACCGAATAAAGGGCGTATAATGTCAACCTTTTGCCACTCTTCCAGGATAAACTTCTGTCCTGCTAAATCTCCCTTTACGTGTTGACAAAACATTTCGATAAAGTCCACAGCTCTCTTGGCACTCTTCTCATCGAAGTACCACTTGGACTCATCTATGTTTTGTAGGTTATTCATCGTTGTTAAAGAAGTTCTCTATCTTGATGTCAGGGGTTTGTGATTGCTTCTCGATAGAATTTACCTTGGCCCTACTCGAAGGTGTTAGGCCAAATTCTTTTAAGAGCTGAAAGACTCTAACAAAAGATTGGTTAGCGATTTGTACTTCAGGTCGAATAACTGTCTTAGCGTTACCTTCTCTTGATATTTGTACATCGGTTACACCTAACTCGTTTACGACTTGTTTAGCTGCCTTATATTCGCTGTAAGCATCACAAAGTAATTCTAAGGCTAGTGCATCAGCGTTAGTCAGAACAGACATATCGTGTAGTAACTCGCCTAACTCTAGGAAAGTCTTTTGTCCATCTTCGCTTAACCAGGTTGGTACAGCAGGAACAACTGAAGGTAATACAGGCTCGTTAGGGTTAGCTCTATCATTTCTTAGAGTCCCTCTTTGCTTTTTTATTTCTGTGGGTAATCTACTTGGCATAATGTCAAAGATAATCATTTTTCTGTAAGAAAGAAAAAAGTAACACAAAAAAGAAAGAACTATTATCCTTATCCTTATCCTTCTCTATATAGGGGTATCGTTGACCCCTAATTGACCCCTAAAATGTTATTTATTGATAATCAAGTCTTTAAGCCTAAATTCGTGTATTTTGGTCAGAATTTATATGGGGTTACAGCGATATTGCAAAAAAACACCTTTTTAGTTGGTTATTAACAAATGTTTATTATCTTTGCCCTTAAGAAACATTAACTAAAAACTTTATTATGTTTAAGGAAAAATTTTTAACTTCGCTTGATGGTAGTAAGTCTAAAATATCTGATAAAAAAGGTAACGTAATTGCTAACAATATTGTACTTGTCTTTGGTTTTTCAGCAGGTAACAATTACAGTAAAGAGAAAACTAGAGAATACGCTAAACGCTCTAAAGCTAAAAAAGAACGATTATGTATTACAAAGGAACTTTAACAGACCTAAACTCTAAACAACCTAATGGACAACCTATGTCCGTTAAGTTTCGAGATAAATCTGTATTTGAGGTTCTTACGCACTTTAGTATGCTTATAGAAGATTGTAACCTGGAAGAGATTACGATCCGTATAAAAAAAGACGACTTAAAAATAAAAGCACACAATAAAACAAAACCGCACTACAAAGATTTATAAGTGAGTACCATACTTGAGTTGGGCAACACAAAAGTCCTACGGATGATTTTAATACCTTATGGGATAGGCGTTAATTGAAGTAGGCAAGTCAGTGTCAAAAGTAGAGCTTAAGTCACTCTACTCTTGGCTTTGAACTATTAAAAAACTAATTATGATTTCAAACGTAGTAATATTAGTAGCGACCATTACATCTGTAGTAGTAGTAATCGAATCGTTTAACAACAAGAAATGAAAACAAGTATTTTATTAATCTTAAAAAAACTTACTTATGCGTGGTATAATATCAAAAGTTCTCCGAGCATCAATCAAAAAAGGTATGAGCTTAAAGGTAGTCGAGAGATACCTCAGGATGAAATACAAAATTGCTGTAAGCGTAGTTGTATTGACTAACAGAATTAAAAACATTAAATAGTTATGGCTAATTTTAAGTGCGAAAAATGCGGTTCTACTTTAGAACTTAACTCACATACTATGAAGTTTATTGACGACGACATAATCGTTGCTCCTGAAGCAATGTGCTGTGATGATTATATGATTGAGATAAAAGAAAAAGGTGGTGGCTTTGGAGGAATCATTAAGCGACCAGGAGGAACAGTATCTAAAAAGTTTTAAATATGTTATATAAATTTACTTACGAAGATTCAGAACTAGATCATAGAGATTTAAAAATACTTTACATTGAAAGAGGGTGCGATGAAGTTAAAGAGTTTACTATCGAAAACTTTGTACCTGACGATTACATTTTATCGGTTAAAGGTGATGAAGAATTTGAACTAAGAGATTACTACCCACAAGATTGGTTTAACGATAATGTAACCGAAAGATATTTGAAGGAGCTTGTAAAAGAATACGAAAATGGAAATCATAGAAATTAATTTATTAATCATTTTAGCCTTTGTTCTGGGGTATATCTTCGGAAACGTAGACGCACCCTAGGGTAGGGGAGTACCCCAACAACCCCTTTGGTATAGGCAGGGCGTACAAGAAGG
>Ga0129327_10001008_pt1 | contig 16871 bp, 9 predicted proteins | sample CPBDNA_6_FD_111799 | JGI IMG/M metagenome (GOLD analysis project Ga0129327, IMG submission 111799) | Freshwater to marine salinity gradient microbial communities from Chesapeake Bay, USA - CPBay_Spr_31_0.8_DNA | ecosystem: Environmental > Aquatic > Marine > Coastal | place: USA: Chesapeake Bay... | reverse complement strand
TCCTTTACTCCAGTTTACGAAGGTGCTTACACCCCAACGTTTACTGGTTCCTTTACTCCAATTTTTCAAGGTTCCTTTACTCCAGTTTACGAAGGTGCTTACACCCCAACGTTTACTGGTTCCTTTACTCCAATTTTTCAAGGTTCCTTTACTCCAGTTTATGAAGGATCTTATACTCCAACGTTTACTGGTTCCTTTACTCCAATTTTTCAAGGTTCCTTTACTCCAGTTTATGAAGGATCTTATACTCCAACGTTTACTGGAAATTATCAAAGAACATATGTTGGTCCTGGAACCATTTACTCTCGAACTGCGCCAGTGTCATATTGGTTAAGCGAAGCAGAGTATATTCCGGAAGACGACATCACCGAGTATCAATACACAATTTATTATCAGGGCTCCATTGTTGCTAGCGGCTTCAGTGATCCAACTTCAGTATCAGCTGGAGGCTTCACATATACACGAGGTGCTCTTGAAGATACGGTTAATCTCGGCCTTACAACAGAACTCTATTATAGTTATACTCGGGCATAAAGACAATGGCAGATTTTTTAAATTTTGAAGGCCCATTAATACCAGAAAACTTTCAAGGTGATGCTGTACCAGAAAACTTTAGTGGTTCTGCTGTTACCAAAAACTATAGTGGTTTGGCTGTTGATGAAGACTTTCAAGGTGATGCTGTACCAGAAAACTTTAGTGGTTCTGCTGTTACCAAAAACTATAGTGGTTTGGCTGTTGATGAAGACTTTAGTGGTGATGCTGTTGCTGAAAATTTTAGTGGTTCTGCTGTTACCAAAAACTATAGTGGTTTGGCTGTTGATGAAGACTTTAGTGGTGATGCTGTTGCTGAAAACTTTAGTGGTTCTGCTGTTGCCAAAAACTTTGATGGCGGAGTTCCTTACACAGCAACTTATGAAGGATCTTATACTCCAACGTTCACTGGGCAATATCAACCAACTTACGAAGGTGCTTACACCCCAACGTTCACTGGACAATATCAACCAACTTATGAAGGATCTTATACTCCAACGTTCACTGGGCAATATCAACCAACTTATGAAGGATCTTATACTCCAACGTTCACTGGGCAATATCAACCAACTTACGAAGGTGCTTACACCCCAACGTTCACTGGGCAATATGAACCTACATACATCACGGACTATGTTCCTTCTTATGATGGAAACATTATATCTGAAGATTTTGATGGAACGATTTTTCAAGGCACCTATGATGGAACATTGTTCACAGGATCATACACTCAAGATCCAGCATTTGAAGGCAATTATACCGGAGTGTTATTCACAGGATCATATGATCAAGATCCAGCATTTGAAGGCAATTATACCGGAGTATTATTCACAGGATCATACACTCAAGATCCAGCCTTTGAGGGTATCTATGACGGAACATTGTTCACAGGATCATATGATCAAGATCCAGCATTTACTGGCACATACGAATCGGTAATATACACTGGTGAATATACTCAAGCACCAGCATTTACTGGCACATACGATGGTCAAATATATACTGGTGAGTATCAACATGATTTTGAAACTACTTATATAGGAGATTATTCAGGCACATACGACGGTAGCATATACGAAGCGACTTTTGGAGGAACGTATGTTGGTGAATATGAGGGCGATTATCTTAAAACTTATATCGGTGAATATATCGCATCTTACACCGATGATTTTGGTGGGTTATATGCGACCGACTACGCTACTGATTATGAAACAGCATACACTACAGAATATAGTGGAGAATATGAAGAACCCTTTGATGGTATATATGAAGGAACTGAATATGAGACTGGATATGATACCGAATATACCGGTGAGTTTTACGAAACAGAATATTCAACAGACTTTGAGGGAGACATATATACACATGAGTATTCGGTTTCAGACTATGCATCTGAATATGATACAGACTATACCACTGAATATAGTACGGACTTAATTTACGGCGCTTCTTCTGGACTTGAAGCGCCCTATGTGAGAGTAGAGACGTGGACTTTATATGTAAGAGCGGCATAAATGAGGATTTATTATGGCAGAGTATCGATTTTTAGACAATGCATTTTGGGAAGAAGAAGATCATTCTAAATTAAAATGTATTCGTATGACCAAACTTGGTCCTGGCAAAGAAAAGAAAGATGAACTGACGGTTCACAAATTTCAACTTGACGGATCAGAAAATCCGTTGTATAATGAAGTTATTGATGCGTTAACAGTAGAAGGAATTAATGCTAGTACTGCTAAAAGAAATGCAGAAAAAGCAAAGCGCAAAATTGACGATACTGTTAAACGAGATCAGGATAAACAGGCTAAAGAGTTAGAAAAACTTTATACTTTAAAATTACAGGCTTTTGAAATAGAGGATATAAAAAACTGCAAAGAAACAACTCTTAGGTCTAAAGTACGTAGAGCAAAAAATGAAGTTGAACTCAATGCCTCGGTTACAATGGTAATGGCATATGAAATGGGTTTTTTTAAATGACCCGTGGTTATGTAGTAGTTGGTACCGTTAAAAAATATTTTTACTTATCAGCTATTCATGTTATCGAAACTATTAAAGCATATAATCCTGATGCTAATGTCACCCTTTTCACTGAAGAACGTTTTTTGGACGGTCAAGAATTTTGTGCGGATAAAGTAGAATTTGTAGCCAGTCACAAACGATCTAAGATTGATGGAATGGCAAAATCACCATACGACCAAACATTTTATATTGATGCTGATTGTGATGTAGAACATGAAGACATCGCAAGAGTGTTTGATGAACTTGGAGATAATGATTTAGTTTTCACAGGATTGCCCGAAGAAAGACATTATTGTTACGCTGAAGTCTACTTTCCTGGCGCAACTAAACCAGATGGTAGTATGGGTGGATTTGAACTTTGCGGAGGAGTGTGTTTATATAACATGACTAATCCTTTGGTAAAAGAATTTATGGTGGATTGGCATGATCTCACTATTCGTCAATATGATGGTCATTGGTGGCCATTAAACGAGGATGGCACAGAAGATCTTAAGAACTATCCAGCTTCTTTTAAACGGTGGGATCAATTCTCTCTTTGGTGGTTGTTAAACAAAGAACCAAAATACTCATCTTTAAAGGTTGCCATCTTTGAAGATGATGCCCGTTGGAACTTTTTTAATGGTTATAGAGCAGCACACAATACTAAACCTGTTGTGATACGGCATTTCTCTAACTCAAAAGCAAAACACAATAACTATGATTAGAATTGGTTTGAAAGATGTACCCTTGAATGATTATGCGTTAGATATTCTAAAAGGCGCTGAATGGTTTATACAAGACGAACATTATAAAGCAGTGGTTTTATCATGTGAAAGTTTTTTGAATCATTCTGACGAATATATTAGTGATCAGTATCTTCAAAAAATTATGGATATGGGCGACAAACATGATGGATTTCCTGAAATTATATGTGCACATTCGTTCGTTTCTAAGAATATAAAGTTTGTTGATTGTGATGATATAGCAGAAAAGGCTGAGGAGATTAATAAAAACCTCCAAGAGACCATTGGCGGTTTAGTTACTAATTTGTGTATGAGAAGAAACGCTCTGTTTGCGGTATATCCTCCTGGAGGATTTATTTCGTGGCACAATAACGCTAATGCATCAGCATATAACATCATCTTTACTTGGTCTGAAACAGGAGATGGTTACTTTAAATATTGGGATCCTGATAAAAAAGAAATCATTATAATTCCTGATGTAAAAGGATGGCAATGTAAAGCAGGTTATTTTGGAAGTTATGATCAAGATTCGCGCACATTATGTTATCACGCCGCTCAAAACAATTGTTTAAGAATGACTATAGCATTTACTCTCAGTAAAGATGAAATGGCATTAGGTCTGCAAGATATGATTATAGAAGATATTTCGTCTTAGTTCTCATCCCATATTGTATAAATAAACTCATACATATATGGAATTAAGATCACATGGCACATTACGAAGATCTGAAGATAGATCAAGGCACAGATGTTGCAGTAGAAATTTATCTAGTCAATCCAGATGGTTCAGAAAAAGATTTAACAGGATACAGTGTTGCTGCCAGTTTAGCGACACGATATGATGCGCCTAGTTTAGAAAAAATATCGTTCTCTGCTAATGTTGCTGCACCAGCAACCTCAGGAATAGTTAATCTGTCATTGACAAATGCACAGACGCAGACACTTAATCCAAAGAAAAGATACGTTTATGATGTAGAAATCTCAGTTCTCGATGGTGCTTCAACCGTTGTTGAAAGAGTTCTTGAAGGAAAATTAACCGTAAGCCCTTCAGTAACGGAATAACATGACATCTATAGACAAAATTTTAATAGGATCACCTACTTATAAAACAGTAGTCGGAAACGTAACCCGAGTACATAAAGTTGTAGTAGGCACTCCACTATCAACAGTTGTTATCGGACCATATGCCGACATTGACAACATCGTTGGATTAGATACTACTGGTAAATCTCAAGGCAATGTCATTTCATATGACTCCGCTTCTGGTGATTTTATTGTAGGTGCCAGCCCAGATCTTGATATTGATGGTAAATTTTATCCTAGTGATTCTGCACATTCTAATATTCTTATTCGTAGATCAGGCACTCAAGGTGAACCTGTTAAACTACAACAAGGCGAGTTAGCGTATTCGTTTCTAGCCGATCCTAGTACTAATGGATTTGGCAACGGTGGTGATAGACTATACATTGCAGTTGGTCCTAATGATTCCGCAGGTCTTTCAACCGAGATCGATGTTATTGGTGGTACTTATTTCACCAATCTATTGAATCATCAACAAGGTACGTTGACTGCTAACAGCGCATTGTTGGTGGGTAGTGACAAACGAATAGATCAACTTTTAGCAGACAGTGCTTCGTTTTTAAAACTAACCTCTAACGAAATCTATGCATCTAGTTTCGTAGATACGCCAGTAGTTCAAAATGATTCATTGGTACTTAAAGGTTCTACCGATAACTATATCTCAGCAACGAATGGAGCTGGTGTAGAGTTCTATTACAACAACAATGTAGCATTTGAAACAGCATCGTTAACTGGCAGAAACGGTTTAACGCCAGGTATATTATTAGGCGAAGATAGAACATTAGAAGTTAATGGGTTATCCTTTTTAGATTCAACTACCATTGACGGTGATTTGACAATCACCAAAAATCTTTTAGTTCAAGGTACGACTACCAGTATAGAAACGACTGAGTTGTTAATTGAAGATAAGAGAATAGTGATTGGTAAGGGTATTACTAATCCGGTTGATGCAAATCAATCTGGTATTGCCGTAGGCGATTCAGACAATCCTATCGCATCAATCACATATGTTAATAATGGAGTTGATTCTGATTGTTGGTTATTCAGTCCAGGCATTTGTGCTCCCGATTTAACGGTTGATGAATTGATATTTGAAGAAATCGACTGCGGCACATACGCATAAATATAAGAAGACTGTAGAGACTTATCTAATATGACAACACGTAAACGAATACTATTACCCAGAAGTGATATACCAGGTCGCGCTCCAACTATCAATGAGATTGATTTTGGTGAAATTGCTATCAATACACATGATGGTAAAGCGTTTATTAAAAGAGAAGCTAATGGTGAAGTCTCTGTTCAATCTATTGGTTCTGAAGAAGTAGAAAACGTATATTACGTATCCAAATCAGGAGATTATGGTAACGATGGTCGTTCATTAATAAATTCTTTTAAGACGTTAGATTCCGCAGTTGCCGTTGTAACAGCCAAACAAAGTTTTAAATTCAACGAGTTGGTGTGTGAAAGAGATTTGAATCTCATCATGGACGCCGTTCGTTATGATATGGTCTTAGACACCAATTACAATACTGTCACCGCAGGTAACGCATACAAACGCGGCAATGCAATTAAAGTAACTACCGATCAAAAATATCAGACACGTAGAGCCATTAACGAAGAACGTGTAGGTATGATCTCTGCACCAGAAGTTGTTGCTAGCCCAACTGCTACACAAAGAGTTAGTAAAGGATTTACTGAAATCATTGACATATTCTATGATGGTAATCCTGATGATTTGTATTACACCGATCCTCCAATTGAAGTATGGGCTGATGCAAACGCTGCTTCTAATGTTATTCAAGACAATCGTTCGGCAATCCAAGATGCCGTAATTACTTTTATAAACAGTAGTTTTACAGAAACATATGATGCCGTCAAGTGCGCTCGTGATGCGGGTCTTATCATGGACGCAGTTCGTCGTGATTTGATTTTAGGTACAGATTATAATTCAATCACTGCTGGGTTTGCATATAAAAGAGCAAACTCTGCATATGTTCTGAGTGCACAATTAACACCTACTATACAGGCAGTAAATTTCTTACGGGATCAAATTAAAACGCTCACTGGGCCCGCTAGTGATAGTATTATTGATTCTCTGATATTAAAAGTTACTCAGGTACTAGACGGTACGATTACAACTTACACCACACCGACTTATGTAGATACCGCTGGTGCAACATATCAAACAGCAGATAGAATTGCGGCTACTAATAATATTCAAACTAATCGTGCAACAATCGTTTCAGATTTAACTACTTGGATATCGATTAATTATTCTTCATTCTCATACGATATTGCTAAATGCGAACGAGATGTAGGATATATTCTTGATGCGTTGTCGCATGATGTTAAGTATGGTGGTAATACTGCTGCTAGACAAAATGCTTTAGCATACTTTGTAGGTGCAGTTTCTCAGTTGGGTGTTGGTGAGAACGTTGTAACAGTGCAATCATATTTACAACTTAAGACGTTGATTAACGCCTATGTTACAACTACACCCGAACAGACTAACATCTCGGATCTATTAGATATTATTATTACCGTTATCAGTGATGAAGATTTAGACAGTCTACCTGATGAAACAGAAATTGATACCACTGGCTTGGTAACAACGGAATTTGATTCAATATATGCTAATCGATTAGCATTCCAAAATGACACAATTGATTTCGTTAACGACATGAATCCTGTTAGCAATTTCGATGACGAGAAATGTTTCCGAGACACGGGTTTAATAATTGATGCTGTTGCGCTCGACTTACAGAACAATACTAACTACAATAGCGCCACTGCTGGTTTAGCATACAGAAGAGGCAACGCACAGAAAGTTCAAAGTGATCAATTATCTTATACTGTAGACTCTATCAATTACCTTAGAGATCAGATTAATGCTTCTGGTATCAGTGAGGTTAGTCAAACGTTTGTTACAGCACGTTTCAAAGAGATTACGGATCTTCTTACTGAATCTACCGAGTACGGCGCGTTTGATGGTGATCCATTATTCTATACTGGTTCTGGTAGTGAAAACGCAGATAAAAGAAATGCAATTAATTCTCTTATCGTAAATCGTAAAAATATTCAAATCGAATTAATTAATTGGATACAAGTCAATTACGATACTTTAAAATACGATCAAGACAAATGTAATCGAGATGTTGGATATATCATTGATGCGTTGGCACATGATATCTTATTTGACGGATCTTTTGCAACTGATACTAACGCAAGATCGTATTGGGTAGGAACAGATTTAAATATTGAAGTTGGAACAGCGAGTGAGTCTCTTGATGGTGTCGCAGACGTTTGGACTAATCAATTAGGTTCAGGCGAAATCACAGCATCTCTTGCTGCTTATGAACAATTGAAAACTATCGTCAACAAGTATATTGTCACATCGGCTGAAGAGACACGAGTTAATACTCTTATAGATGTTATCAGAACCTCAATCGCCGCCGCTGATGGAACTAGTGTTACAGTTACGTTGCCTACTATTACAGGCGATAGTAATTTGTTTCATGTTAACAGAAACACTTTACAAGAACAAGTGGTGTTTTATGCTAATTCAATATTCCCAGTATATTCATATGATCAAGTTAAATGTCGAAGAGATGTAGGTTTCATTCTTGATGGTCTATCATATGATCTTAAGTATGGTGGTAATAGTGCAACTTATACGAATCAAAGATCTTATTTTTCTATATTCTCTAATGGATATGGTGATCTTTTGGGTCAGAACGAAATTACAGCCACGATTTCCGCTTATGAAAATCTTAAATCAATCATTGCTGGATACACGGCAGGTCTCAACACAGACAACATAAACAAGGTTATTGATCTTCTCGATATAATTATTAACTCGGTTCAACAATCTTCTGTTGGTACTTACACACTGGGTGAGTTCTTTGATGGTGCTGCAATTTATCAATACAATGTGCCAACAGGATCAGACCCATTGGCATTCCCAGATCTGATTACGTTGGGTCACAAAGTCATATATAACGATTTGTACTTAGCACATCAAGCATTTGACGTTGGAGCTTCTCAGCGTTTAACTGTCATTCGATCATCCAATGCAGTTGCAAAAAACCAAGGCACCGACTCAACAATCTTCTTGAAGTCGGGTGACTATATTGTCAACAATCCTATTAAGTTACCACCTAAGACTGCGATCATTGGTGATGCGCTTCGTGCGTGTACGATCAGACCTAAGAACGTTGATAGTGATATCTTCTGGGCAGACAATGGTGTGTACATTAAAGAAATTACGTTCCGAGATCATCAAGACGGCGCTGCTGTTCTTGCGTTTGATCCTCGCGTTGACTCTGCCAAAGCAGGTCCATTCATCACACAGTCACCATACGTACAGAACTGTACTTCATTAACTTCATCTGGTATCGGTTTACGTATTGATGGATCAAAAGTATCAGGTCTTCGTTCAATGGTACTAGACGCATTCACACAGTTTAACGCTGGTGGTACAGGTGTGCATCTCCTGAACCGTGGTTACGCACAGTTAGTATCATTGTTTACAGTATCAACGACTACTTCTGTTCTAGCAACTTCTGGTGGTCAGTGTTCATTAACGAACTCTAACTCATCTTTTGGTGAACGGGGTCTTGTAGCAACAGGTGGTAGTAAGTCTTTGTATAATGGTTCTGTTCATGCCAACTACATTCAGAATGACGAAGTAATACGTATTAATAACATTATCACACAAGACTCTGCTGATTACACGTTGAATCTTGGTGATTACAAGAAACCAAACTATAACGATGCTATTCGGTTCGACTCTGATAATTATTATTATACTGTACTAAACGTATCTGATGAGATAACTCAAGATTGGGCAACCACTGGTAACACTACAGAAAACGCACAAGGTGTGTTTAACACTACTGCATCGTTTCCACAACAGACCAAAACAAATAATGGTCTGATGGGTTACTCTACTCATATGAGTCAAGACGATCTCTACTTAGTCATCACCGAAATAAATGATGCTGCTGGTAAAGCAGAAATCTACACGAAAGATGTCGTCGGGGGTGTTCCTCAGTGGGATTATCAAGCACAAGTTATACCTACACCTATAGCACCGGCTGTAGTAGATGCGAACACTAACTTTGGTGAAGTCGCGTTGTTAAATGAAACCGGTGATTTTCTTGCTGTATCCGCACCCGCACAACAAAAGGTTGATGCAACAAATGCTACCGTAGAAAACGGTGCAGTTTACATGTATGAAAGAACAGGATCTAGTTGGAGTCAACATTCGGTCGTATTCTTACCAGGTGTAACCGACAGAAACAGATCTTTTGGTAGATCAATGGATTTGAGTGAAGATGGATTAACGCTCATCGTATCTACTGATAACGATACTGGACCAGCCACACAAGGCGCTGTTTATTATTATCTGAGAACGTTAGATGATCCTTCTACTTGGGTTCAACAACAACGAATTATTTTTCCAGATGGTACTGGTTTTAGTACTACGCAACCTTCTGTTACTATAAGTTCGGATGGCTCTGATCTGATTATTCAATGGGGTGGGGCAATTAATAAGGCTTACTATTACCAACGAAACATTGATAACATTTTTATTCTTGCACAACAAGTTTTTCCTAGATCTAACTTTGTTACACAAAGAACTCCTATGATTCGTATGAATCCTACAGCAACGCATTTTGTGATGGGTGATACTTTAACACCTAGAGGTTACTTTACCAACATTAATACTGATAGTGATAATAGTGCAGATTTTGAATTCGCTAAGAAACAAAAACTCGACAATTTGATTTTCTCAAATAGCCCTGCTAAAATCACAACATCTGATACTGATCGTTGGATAAACTTTGAAAATGATTTTGCTGTTGGAACTACGATACAACTTTTAGGTAGCACTGGAAACGATGGTAGTTATGTCATCAGTCAAGTGGCTCAAGACAGTGTTCAGTTTAGTGGCACTTTCCCATCCACAGGTGCAGAGACCGATGTACAAATGTATATTGATCAAGTAGGTGTTGCAGAATTCTTTGTCTTTGACGAAGGGCAGTGGGTCACCGAAGATATTATAGAAGCGCCTATTGATGTTGATGAGAATTTTGGATTTGGTTCAGGTGTTGATATCAACACTAGAGGCGAACTAGCCTCGGTAGGTAACTATGTGTCTGATGGTCAACAAAGAAACGAAGTTTCTATTATAGAACGTGCACGAAGTGATTGGAGAAAAGTAACACAACTTCAACCGTTGACACCCACAAACATTGCAGCAAAAGGCAGCAATGATGGGTACGGTTCTTATGAAAGAAGCACCGGTTCAACTGTCGGTGGTTCGGGTGATTTTGTTGTAGTCGGTGCTGCTGGTAGAAGAGAAACAGACACTGATGCTGGCACAGAATACGGTGCAGCATACTCCTATTATTCTATTCTAGAAGAGACGGGTTCATATGAACTTACCATCGCTCCAGCACTAAATAAGAACTTTAAGTCATTACAAAATGCTAGTTTTCATCAGCGTTCTTTAATCACTGCTTCTGGTCACACGTTTGAATATGTTGGATCTGGTACAAACATGTTCACTGCTATTCCTCAGAACGGCGGTGTACCTAAGAAAGAAAACGAAGTTATATTCGATTCGGCAGAAGCAGAATTTCCTAACTTTGGATTAGTATACTTTACCGCAACAGACGAACTAGGTGATTTTAGAATTGGTGAAGATTTAACTATTAACAGAGAAGAAGGTACAATTACTGGGGTGACATTTGATAGATCATTGTTCGCAGTATTGACACCATTCATATTAGCACTAGAAGGATCATAAAAAGATGGCAACTCCATTAAACGCATTTAAAACAAAAACGTGGTCGCTAAGAGATTCTGATGCGAGCCAAGGCAAATTGGTCTACAATTCGCCGCCTGGTGTTACTGCGATTGTTTTGATGGCTCAGGTCGCCAACTATGATTCGGATGAAAGAACGTGTCGTTATAGTTTTATTCACAAAGATACTAGTACCGGTATTGAAACTCAATTAGTTGATCAATATCCTGTCAGAAAAAATGACGCCGCATCACCATTAACAGGAAAGTTAATTATTCAAGAAGGTAATCAGATTTATGCTTACGCCCACGCTATAAATAATAGATATGAGAACGGTGGTGTAGGGTCTGTAGACTGCGATGATAGTCTAAAACTTACGTTGTCTTTACTCGAATCGTTGAATGGGTAACGGAAAACAATAATGGCAAATTTAACCACCATATCGGGATATGTGCCGACTAGATCAGCAGATGAACTAGATGATGACCGTTATGAATTTATAACACTTGATCAAGTAGAACCAAATCCAGGAAATCCAACAGAGGACGGTTCTGTCTTTGTCTCTGATGCGGATGGCACCAGATCTTTCACTAAACAACTGACGCTTGACGGATTAAGTTTTGAGGCAAATACTCTCACAGATTTATCTGCGAGTGCAACACAGTATTATCTGGTATTATCTGGCGATCCTACCGACGGAAATGTGGATGCTGTTGGTTGGTCAACTCTTGTAGAACAAGACACTCTACAACTTGTAACAGAGAGGGGCGACAGTACAGATCGTGACGTTACTGCTTGGAACTTAATTGCTAAGAGAGATCTTATAGCAGTTGATGGAGATTTTAGTGGCAATGTAGCCATTGATGGAATTTTGGCTGTTGCGGATCCTACTGTGTTGGCTTCAACATTATTGGTCTTAGACAGTGCAACGATAAATGGAAATCTTACTGTTTCCGGTATTACCAATCTAGAAGATAGTGCTGTGCTAGGCAATCGTTTGTTTCTCGGCGTTGCCGACGAAAAAACAGACGAAATTAAAATATTGTATAGAAGACAGTCTGATGGTCTTATCGTACAAGGTGATATTGAAACCGACGAATCAAAAACAATAAATATCGAGCAAACCGATTCAAACGCAACTCATTATGTTCTCTTTAGTTACGCTAATAATGGATTGGGTGGTTTCGATAGTGTAAATTATGATTATTCTACACTAACATATCAACCATTTACTAACACTCTATCAACTTTTAATTTAGAAACTACCAACTTAATAGCATCTGGTATAACGGATTTAGACTCTACCTTTGTAGCAGGCGATATTAGAATTCAGACAGGGCATGGTCGATTATTAGATAGTGCTGGTAGATCCTTTGTAGTATATGATTCCGCAGGAGCATTGCTTTGGGGTAACAACGGCGTTCCTGCACCTGATGCTGTTACAGGTGAAGTACAATCTGTTTTTATTGGTCTGTCTGAACTCTTAGATGTCAATGCTGCTTCTCCTAGCGAAGGGCAAATCATAGCATTTGATGCAGCATCACAGACCTGGAATGCAGTTCCTAATGCAGGCGGTGGTGGTGGTGGAGTTTCGTTAACTGATTTGTCAGCGCAGACTTTAAACGCTAGTAATAATAGTACTTTAGCCTATAATAATATAACAGGTGTTTTTAATTATACTCCGCCAATTGTACCAACATCACTATTAGATCTTAGTGATATTCTTACAGATGGTCTCAATGGTCAAGTTTTATCTACTGATGGTAATGGTACCTTTAGTTTTATAGATAATATTGGCGATGACGCAACAGGAAACGTAAGAGTTTCTCAAACAGTTCCTTTAGCCGAACTTGCGGATGGCGCAACAACAACAGCCGAATTTAACACTATAGGCAAATCAAGCGTGTTGCATAAAGTGACTGTAGATCAAGCATGTTGGATAAGATTTTATTCAGACATTGCTAGTAGAACTGCTGATCTTACACGAACACTGGGTGCAGATCCAATAGAAGGTTCTGGTGTTATAGCCGAGTTTATAGCATCATCTGCCACATCCTTTAAAGTAACTCCAGGTATATCAGCATGGGTAGATGATAACGAAAACGAAATACCTGTAACGATTACAAATTTATCAGGCAGCGCGACTACATTCAGTATAACTGTGGATGTGTTAAAATTAGAAAATAATAATCCTTTAATTCCTACTTATACTATAAGTGGACCAGCAATTATAGACGAGGACGGATAGTCAATGAGTAATGTTTTCACAGTAACAACTTCGGGTTTGCCGTCTGGTGTAGGAACAGTATATTGGACAGTAGATGGCACCACAGATGATTTTGTAGAAGTCAGTGGAACAGTTGAAATAGTTCAAAATTCCGCAACATTTGAAGTTACTGCTATCGCTGATGCCGCAGCCGAAGGTCCAGAAGCATATACTATTTCTATCAGAACAGGATCCATTACCGGTCCAGTTGTTGACACATATTCAATAACCGTTGCAGATACATCCGCACCAGTACCCACATTCGACTTAACTGGTCCTGCTACTATCAACGAAGATGGTGCCAACAACACATACACTATAACTACCACCGATTTTGTTGGTACTTTATACTGGACTATTAACGGAACAACAAGTGATTTTGCTGCGATCAGTGGAGCGGAAACGATTGCTGCTAATACTGCCACATTTGATATCTCAGCCCTTGCAGATTCGTTAACCGAAGGAAACGAAGCCTATACGATCAGTCTTAGAACTGGTTCAATTTTAGGTGCAGTGGTAGACACTCTAGACATAACTGTTATTGACACTTCACTGAATGCTCCTACGTATAATTTAACGGGTCCTGCTACCATAGATGAAGATGGTTTAGCCAACGCTTATACTATTACCACGACTTTTGTTCCAGATGCTACAACGCTTTACTGGACTATCGATGGTACTACGGCGGATTTTACTGCAATCAACGGTTCTTCGGTAATCACTTCTAATTCCGGCACGTTTGATATTTCTGCCATTGTTGATGCGTTAACAGAAGGTGATGAAAACTATACTATCAGTTTAAGAACAACTTCAATCTCAGGTACAGTGGTAGACACCTTAGCGATAACTGTTATCGATACTTCATTAGATGTAGCATACGATTTAACTGGGCCTATTACTATAGAAGAAACTGGTTTAGCCAACACTTATACAATCACAACAACTTCTGTTCCTGACGCTACAACGCTTTATTGGACTATTGACGGCACTACTGCTGACTTTACGACTATCAATGGGTCATCAGTAATCACATCTAGTTCTGGAACCTTTGATCTTACTGCTATAGCGGACAATTTGACAGAGGGTGATGAAAACTATACTATCAGTTTAAGAACGGATTCAATTTCTGGTACAGTGGTAGACACCTTAGCAATTACGGTTACTGATACTTCGTTAAACCCACCAACTTATGATTTAACTGGTCCGTTAACGATCAACGAAACTGGTTTAGCCAACACTTATACAATCACAACAACTTCTGTTCCTGACGCTACAACGCTTTACTGGACCATTAATGGTACTACTGCTGACTTTACTGCGATCAACGGGTCATCAGTAATCACATCTAGTTCTGGAACCTTTGATCTTACTGCTATAGCAGACGGATTACTTGAAAGTGTTGAAAACTATACGATTAGTTTGAGAACAGATTCCATCTCGGGAACCGTAGTTGATACGTTAGACATTACGGTGAACGATACGTCTATTCCGTCAATCTTCTATCCATTAACAGATGGTTCGGAATCAGATTTAAACGCCAATTGGATTTCCACTTACGCTCCAGCGAGTTATCGATTTGATACAACGCTTGGAGCTGAAGGTATTAGGGTTGATATAGGAGACCCTATTACCAATATGCAGGATATGTTCAGAGTAGGCGGTGGGACCAATGGGTTCAACAACCCTGATATCTCGTCTTGGGATGTAAGTACTGTTACTGATATGAACGGTATGTTTGCAGGACAAACGTCCTTCAACCAAGATATTAGTTCTTGGGATGTTAGTGCGGTTACTAACATGAATAGTATGTTCCAAAGCGCCACCGCATTCAATCAAAATATTGGTGGTTGGAATACTATCTTAGTTCAAAATATGAGTCAAGTGTTTTTAGGAACTAATAGTTTTAATCAAGATATTAGTTCTTGGAATGTAAGTAGTGTTACTACCATGGAAGCTATGTTCTACAATAATGATATATTCAACAATGGCGGTGTAGCATTGACTTGGACCACTGGTACTGGCACCGCTAACGTTACTAATATGAACCTCATGTTTGGGGGAACTACCGCACCACCTGTGTTTAATCAAGACATTAGTACTTTTGACACCAGTTCAGTTACTAACATGACGGGCATGTTCAAAAATAATGTAACGTTCGATCAAGACATTAGTTCTTGGAATGTTAGTTTAATAGCATCAGAACCTACAGATTTTGATCTCAACACTAATGCCAGTTGGACAGCCGCAGAAAAACCTCTTTGGGGCACAGACGGTACTGGCATCTTGTATCCGTTAACTAATAGTGGTGCAACAGATCCTACTGAACAATTATGGCGTGACAACTATGGTACAGCAGCAGGATATACTTGGATTCCAAACGTTGGTATTTTAATGCCAGCAGGAACACCATTAACTAATATGGATGATATGTTTCTTAGTAACACTACGTTCAATGATCCAGACATCTCATCTTGGGATGTGAGTACTGTTACTTCGATGGATGGTACTTTTAGTAGTATAAGTGTAAGCACAATGAATTTCAATCAAGATTTAAGTTCTTGGGATACTTCTAGTGTTACTAATATGCAAAGTATGTTTAATGTTGCCAACGGGCCTTCTTTGTTTAATAACGGCGGTGTTCCATTAACATGGGATACCTCTAGTGTTACTAATATGAGTGTTATGTTTAGAGATGCTGATGCATTCAATCAAGACATTGGTTCTTGGGATGTGAGTAATGTTACTAATATGAGTGTTATGTTCCTAAATGCTGATGCATTCAATCAAGATATTAGTTCTTGGAATGTAAGTAGTGTTACTAATATGAGCAGTATGTTCTCCGGTGCTACTGCATTTGATCAAGACATTAGTTCTTGGGATGTAAGTAGTGTTCTTAATATGAATAATATGTTTAATAATGCTTCATCATTCGATCAAGATATTAGTTCTTGGAACGTGTTGGCGGCTAGTGTTGCTCCTGGCAATTCAACGCCACCATCAGGATTTGATAGTGGTACAAGCGCCAGTTGGACAACAGCAGAGAAACCACAATGGGGTACTGATGGTTCAATCTTCTACCCATTAACGGGTGAAACATCAGATCCTACAAATGGCACTTGGAGATCTACTAACGCACCTGCTAGTTATGATTATGACACAACGTCCGGTGCTGAAGGTATTAGGGTAGCCGCAAATGATCCTATCACTAATATGAATGCCATGTTCAAAGATAAAAATACATTCAACAATGCTGATGTTAGTTCTTGGGATGTAAGTACTGTTCTTGATATGAATCAAATGTTCAGCAACGCACAGTCGTTTAATCAGAATCTTAGTTCTTGGGATGTGAGTAATGTTACTGCTATGGGTGGTATGTTCCAAAGTGCTATTGCATTCAACCAAGATATCAGTGGATGGGTTGTTAGTTCTGTTACTAATA